>WNGK01004547.1_pt1 | contig 18975 bp, 9 predicted proteins | sample 5400601 | NCBI WGS metagenome assembly WNGK01 (sample SAMN13153376, study PRJNA577476) | soil metagenome | isolation source: 60 cm soil or saprolite under Garry oak tree replicate 1 | place: USA:California | collected 2016-06-15
CGGTGCGCGGCCTGCGCCGCTGGTCGCTCGCCGAGGACAGCCACCGGATATCGCAAGTGGACGCGCCGCGCCGAGTGCTGATCGCCGGAGCGGGCCGGCATGGCCTCTCGATCGCACGCGAGCTGACGGCGGGTGACGTCCCGGGAGTGGAGCTCGTCGGCTTTCTCGATGATGACCCTGCCAAGCAGGACATGGTTGTGAACGGCGTGCCGGTGCTGGGACGGCTCCAGGAGGCGCTCGCGCTGGCGGAGCATCGCGCGGTGAGCGAAGTCATCGTCGCCATGCCCTCGGCCAGACGAGAGGTCGTACGCGCGTTCGGGCGGCGGCTGGAGGACGTCGGGATTCGCGTGCGGGCCGTCGGCGGAATCGCCCGCTTCGTGCAGGGGCGCGACGTCCATCGCCCCGGCCGCGTCACGCTCGACGAACTGCTCGCGGCGATGCCAGCGTCAACAAAGCATCGGGCCCCCGTGACCGACTCCCGCCGCGTGCTCGTGACGGGCGGGGCCGGGTTCATCGGATCTCACCTCACGCGCATGCTGCTCGAGCGCAACTACCACGTGCGGGTACTGGATCGATTCGACTACGGGCGCGCCGGCCTCAATGGCCTGGTGCACCCCCGCCTGGAAGTGCTCTCCGGTGACGTCTGTAGTAGCCGGGATGTCAGTCGGGCGCTGCGGGACGTCCACGGCGTCATCGCCCTCGCCGCCATTGTGGGGGACCCTGCCTGCAACCTCGATCCTGAGGAGACGATCAACCTCAACTACACCGCGACCAAGGTGCTGGTCGAGGCGTGCAACTTCTACGGCGTCCAACGGGTGGTGTTCGCGTCGAGTTGCAGCGTCTACGGGGCAAGCAATCAGGACGTGCTGACCGAGCATTCGCGCCTCAACCCCGTTTCCTTGTACGCCCGCACGCGCGTGCTGAGCGAGAACATTCTGTTCGATCGCGCCGGCGATGTTGAGCCCGTGGTCCTACGACTTTCCACAGTGTTCGGCCTGTCGCCGCGGATGCGTTTCGACCTTGTGGTGAACACGCTCACCGTGCGTGCGGTGGTGGACGGGAAGATTGCGATCTTCGGCGGCAGCCAATGGCGCCCCAACGTGCACTGCCGTGACGCGGCACGCGCGTTCATCACGGCGCTCGAGGCGCCGGCAGGGCTGGTCGCGGGCGAGATCTTCAACGTCGGTGGGGACACGTTGAATCATACCATCGCGGACCTGGGCGACATGGTCGCGGAGATCGTGGGCGGCGTGCAGGTGACGATGCAACAAGACGTCGCCGACCTGCGCGACTATCGAGTCAGCTTTGAGAAGATCCGGAAGACATTGGACTTCGAGCCCGAAATGAGCGTCGCGGCGGGGATCCGTGAGGTCGCGACCGCCGTGCGCGCTGATTCCGCGCTGCGCGAGTATCAGAATGCCGTCTATCACAACGTGCAGGCGCTCAAACAGAACTTCGTCACCCCGCGGCGGCGTCGCACCGACTGGTTGCCTGGCCTGGCGTCCTCGGCCCGCGCGTCGGCGACGGCCTGACGCGGTTGGCCTGCGATGGCCATCCAGACCACAGATTTCCTCGTCGTCGGCGGCGGCATCGTCGGGCTGACCCTCGCCCTGGAGCTGAAACGCCGCCACACCGACAGCTCGGTCACGCTGCTCGAGAAAGAGCTGGCTTGCGGCCTCCATGCGAGCGGGCGCAACTCGGGCGTGCTGCATGCCGGTTTCTACTACAGCGCGAACAGCCTGAAAGCCCAGCTGACCCGCGACGGCAACACTCAGCTCGCGGCCTACTGCACGGAGCGCGGCCTGCCGCTGTCGCGCTGTGGCAAGCTGGTCGTCGCGACGAGCGCCGAGGACCTCGAGGGGCTGGAAGAGCTGCAGCGTCGCGGCGTGGCGAACGGGGTGCGGCTCGAGGCGCTCTCGGCAGCCGAAATCCGCCGCATTGAACCGCGGGCCCGGACGCACGAGTGGGCGCTGTTCTCACCCTCCACCGCGACCGTGGCGCCGGGCGTCGTGGTCGCGTCGCTCGTCGCCGATGCTCTCAGGGCCGGCATCGTCATTTGCACCGGAGTGGCGTATCGCAAGCGCGGGCGCGGGGGGGGAGGCGTGCTGACCTCAGCCGGCCCGCTCGCCGCCGGCTACGTGGTCAACGCGGCCGGTCTCTACGCCGATCGCGTCGCGCGCGACTATGGCTTCTCCGAGCGCTATCGCATTCTCCCGTTCCGCGGCCGCTACCTGGTGTCGGAGCCCGGGGCCCTGCCGATGCGCACGCACGTGTACCCGGTCCCCAAGCTGGCGAACCCATTCCTGGGCGTGCACATCACGCGCCGGCTGGACGGCAGCGTAAAGATCGGGCCTACCGCGACGGCGGCGCTGTGGCGCGAGAATTACGGGGGCTTCGGGCGCTTCGCGCTCAGCGAGTGTCTCGCCATCGCCGGTCGCGAGTTGGCGCTGCTGGCCAGGGATCGGACATTCCGCCGGCTCGCGGCCGCGGAGCTCGTCTCCGGCACGCGCCAGGGCATCCTGCGCCGTGCGGCGGCGCTCGTCGATGGCGTTCGTCCCGACGCGTTCCGGCAGTGGGGACGCCCCGGGATCCGCGCGCAGCTCTACGATCTGCGCGAGCACCGGCTGGAAATGGATTTCCGCTACGAGGGCGACGACCGCTCGTTCCACGTGCTGAACGCGGTGTCGCCGGCATTCACGTGCGCCCTGCCCCTCGCCACCTACCTGGGGCAGCGGATCGATGAGCGCCTGAGCGGACCGGCGCGGGTCGAGGAAGGGTCGTTGAGCGCCGCATGGGCCGCGACATGATCAAACGCGTGTTCGACGTACTGCTCGCGGGGCTGGCCCTGGTCGTTGTCAGCCCGATTCTCGCTCTGGCCGCCCTGGCCGTCCGCCTCTCCAGCGAGGGGCCGATTCTCTATCGGGCGCGCTTGACGGGCCTGGACGGCCGCTGCTTCACGATGTACAAGCTGCGCACGATGCATGTCGATCAGGCCCAATCGTCGAGCATCATCACGGCCGCCCGAGACTCGCGCGTGTTCCCATTCGGGGCTTGGCTGCGGCGGGTCAAGCTGGATGAGTTGCCGCAGCTCGTAAACATTTTGCGCGGCGACATGTCAATCGTCGGGCCGCGGCCCGAGCATCCCCGGATCGTCGCGAACCACTACAGTCCGGAGGACCATGAGCTGCTCCGGGTACGCCCCGGCCTGACCAGCCCTGGGACGCTCTACGACTATACGCATGGGGAAGACATCATCGGCGGGGTGGATCCGGAGCGGTCTTACGTCGAGCGATTCCTACGCATCCGCCTGGCGCTGGATCACGTATACCTGCACCACGCATCGCTGCGCTACGACGCGGCGCTGGTCGGCCGGACTCTCAAGTTGATTGCGGCTACACTCGTCGGCCGTCGGGTCTTCGATCTCCCTTCCGAGTACCTGGAAGCCCGGCTGCTCCTCGCCCGTAGCCAGCCTCCCGCGCCGCCGCCCCCCCCCCAGAGCCCAGCAATCGTATCGCGGTAGGCGCTGCTCCTAGTCGCCGCCCCGCAGTACGCGCGACCGCGGCCCGTCGATCTCCTCCCGAGCTTCGTAGCCTTCGAGGTAGTAGGAGTAGTAACGGTAGGTCCCGCCCGGTTCCACATCGTTCAACACCGCCCCCAGCATGCGAACCGGCAACCGATCGAGGACGTCGAGCTTCGCCTCTGCCATTTCACGATCGGACACTCCCGCCCGGAGAACCATGAGCATGCTCGACGTCAGCGTGCCGAGCACGTAGGCATCGACGCCGGCGCTCAGCGGCGGACTGTCCATGACGATGACGTTGTAACGCGTGCGCAGGTCCGCCATCACCTGGGCCATTGCCGCGGTCCCGAGCAGCTCCGGTCCATTCGTCGTGCGTGAGCCGCACCCGATGAACGAGAGACCCGGATAGCGGGTCGCCTGGATGATTTCGTCGAGCGGCAGTTTTCCGGCGAGCACGTCGGTGAGGCCGGGCTTGCGGGCGGCGCTGAGTAGGCGATGCAGACCGCCGCGGCGGACGTCCCCATCGACCAGCAGGGTCTTCGAGCCCATGACCGCGAACGACAGGGCCAGATTGCACGCCACAAACGACTTCCCATCGCTGCGGCCGGGGCTCGTGATCGTGAGCATCAACGGGCCGGCAGTGCCGTGCGCATGGGCGACGCGCCGCGCAGCGCCTCGATCACCTGGAGCGTGCCATCCCCCTTGCTCCCGCCGTTGCGCGCGACGCGCGGCACGACGCCGAGGATGGGAAGTCCCATCGCCTCGGTCACCTGCTGCGGATAACGCACCTTCGGGTCGGAGCGGTCACGAATCACGGCGCCCAGCAGGCCCAATCCGAACCCGCCGATGAGGCCGGCGAAGATGAGGAAGGGGGCGGTGCGGATCGCGGGTGTCTCGGGCTCCGCCGCCAGGTCGAGCACTTGGACGTCCGGGATGCTCGTGGCCACGGCCAGTCGGGCTTCGTCATAACGCTGCTGCACGCTACTGAAGAGGCGATCGGCGTTCTCCACGTTGCGCCGCAACTGCTCCTCCTCGATCGCGAGCGGCGGAATCCGCTGCAGCGTGCCCGAGGCGGCCTTGATTCGCTGTGAGAGGTCCGCCTCGCGAGCTGCGAGTCCCGCCATAACCGCACGCGCGAGTCGCGGGATAGCGACCCGCTCGAGGTCTCGCACTTCGCCGGCAAGTCTCTGCACGGGTTCGTGCGCATCGGTGTAGCGGAACTGCAGCGCGCGCAGCTCGGCGCGCTTCGCCGTGAGGTCTTTGAGGGCCGCAGACAGCTCCGTGGAACGGTCCACCGACTCGATGGCCGCCAGCTCATCCACCGAGATCCCGGAATCGGAGGCCAGGGCCCGCTGAATCGCCATCCGATCGCGGTGGATCAGCTCGACACTGACCTTCATATCGAAGTAACTCGCCATGGCGGGATCGCGGGCGAATTCGAGACCTGGAGTTACGCGGGTCGAGCCGCCCGTCACGTAATTCACGGTCTTGCCGAGATAGTGCTGGCGCGCGGCTTCCGCATTATTGAGGTTGTCATGCGCGCGCTTGAGCTGCTCGGACAAGATGTTCACGAGCTCGGTGAGCTGTTGCTTCTTGAGCTCACCGGCCACACGGACGACCCGTTGCGCCGCGGCGTTGACCGTGGCAGTGATGAGCGCCGGATCGCTGCCGTGAAGCTCGAGACGTAGAAAATTGCCGTCGAGGTCGGTCTTGACTCGCAGTTTTCCACTCAGTCGCACTGCAGCTGCAATGGGCGACTCGGCGGTAAAGTCGACGCGCCGTCCCGGTCTGAGCTCCGCCGCCGGCGGCGACCAGCTCCACTCCAAGGCGGGCCCGATGACATCCCCAGGGCTCCCGCGCTGTACTACGCGGCCCTTGCTCGTCGCGAGCGTGAATGCCCGTCCATTCGTGTCGACTTGCAGTCGATACCTAGTCACGCGCAGTGGACCGTTTACGCTGAACGTGCTGAAGAGATTCGAGTCGGCGGCGTTCTCGGGAAGGAGATACAGTCGCTGCTCGCGAACCACCGGTTCGAGTACTTCCGATGAGCGTGCCAGCTCGACCCACCCCGTGGTTGCAAGGAACTGACCTACCCCGGCGCCGACCTGGCTGGCAGCGGGCGGTGTCTTTTGATTCGCCGCTTCGATCCAAATCGACGCGCGCGCCATATAGACCGGCTTTACGTACCTGGCGGCGGCCACACCAGCCAGCGCCCCGAACACCGTCACCGCGAGAACCGGCCACTTGTAACGGCGCAGTGCCAAGACGTACCGTCCCCAATCCACGTCCGGCGGCGTTTGGGCGTCGGCATGGGGGAGGGGGTGGGGGTGGAAGTGGGGGTGGGCAGTCGAATCGTCGCCGTTCATGCGGGAGACGAGTGGCCGCAGCGGCGCTCTAGAGGCCGATACGGGAAGCGGCTGATTTGTATGGCCGTCCGACGGGATCAGGGTTCCGTCCTTCGCGAGCAGTGAGCGTGGGTGATCATCGCACTGCGTCTCGCAAGGGCGGTACCGAGTGGGGTCCGGGAGCGAGGCGACGCATCGTGCGTAGTGGTAACAACCTAGCAGCGGCTGCGGCGCCGACCAGGGAGACGCAAGGAGGGCTTGTAGCTACGTCGTGACAACTCCGTAACGCGCTCGGACAAACGTCGCTTTACAGCAACCGAAAACGCGCTGTCGCACTTCACTTACATCCAAGCCAACAGGTTGCCACAACGGGCGTGTTCGGCGCTGGATGATGTTTTGCAAATCATTACAGCTTGGGCACTTAGATAAACTCAGCGACCCGCACACGCCTTGCCACGTGAGCGGGCATGAGCGATGACCGGGGCCTCCCGGGCCGCACCGTTATTGCCGCCTTGAGCCGACCTGAGCGGCCAACGCCGACGGATGTCAGGGTGCGGCCGCAAGGCGCGCTGGACGCTGCCATCGACGTGCTGGCGGCGCTGCAGCGCGAACGTGTCCGCTACTGCCATTGGAAGAGCGTCTGGGGCATCGAGCGCTCGCTGGCCGGCGACGCCGATCTCGATCTGCTGATCGATCGCCGGCAGTGCCGCCATGCGCAGGAGGTGTTCGCGCGTGGCGGGTTCAAGCGGTTCATGGCAACGGAGGCCACCGGGTATGCGGCGGTCGAGGACTATGTCGGTCTGGATGCCGAAGCCGGCAAGCTGGTGCACTGCCACGTGCATTACCGCCTGATCCTCGGCGAGCCCAATCTCAAGAGCTACCGGCTGCCGTGGGAAAAGCTCCTCCTCGATACCCGGCGGCTGGATGCCGCGACGAATGTTTTCGTTGCCGAGTCCAACCTCGAAATGGTGTTGTTGTTCGTCCGCTTCTCCGCGAAGCTGCGTTGGCGCGAGATCGTGGCCCACCGCTTCGGGCGCGATTGGGTCAGTCTTATGGTGCCCGAGTACCAGTGGATTCGCGATCGCGTCGATCCCGACAAGTGCGTTGCGCTCTGTCGCGATCTGCTCGGGGAGCCCGCCGCGGTCACGCTGCGAGAGTTGCTGGACGGGCCGATCACGCTGGAAAAGGTCCTCCGCTTCAAATCACGCGCCGGGCGCCGGCTGCAGCTGTTCCGCCGCTACGGGGTCTGGGCGCGGTGGCTGCTGAAATGGCGCAGAGAGCTCGCCTCGGTGCGCGGCGCGATCGGGCAGCGGATGCTCTCAGCGCGGCGGCCGCAGCGGCGCAGCGTGCCCACCGGTGGTCTGTTGATCGCGTTTCTCGGGGCGGATGGCTCCGGCAAGTCGACGATCGCGCATGACATCGCGACGGTGCTCGCGGGAAAGCTGGACGTGCTGCTGCTGTACTTCGGGAGCGGCAGCGGTCCGAGCTCGTGGCTTCGCTGGCCGCTGAACGCGCTGCGCGCGGGGGCTGCCCGGCTGGGGCTGCTGCCCACTGGCCAGGGCCTGCCCGGTGGACCGGACGGTCGTGGCAACGGGGGAAGACAGGCGCGGCGTCGCGGGCCGCTCCTCACTTTCGCCCTGATTGTCTGGGCACTGGTCCTGGCGCGCGAAAAGCGCCGCAAGCTGCTCGATGCGTGGAAGGCCCGCGATGCGGGGATCATCGTGCTGTCCGACCGCTACCCGCAGTCGCAGATCAGCGGGTTCAACGACGGCCCGCTGCTCAATGAATTCCTGCATCACCGCAATTGGCTGCTCCGCTGGATCGCGCGGCACGAATCGAAACCGTACCGTTGGGCCGAAGAATTTCCGCCCGATCTCGTGATCAAGCTGAACGTGTCTCCGGAAACCGCGCTGCAGCGCAAACACGACATGAAATTGCGGGATATCGTTCGACGCATCAAAGCGGTCCGCGACCTGTCGTATCCGTTCCCGGTCTCCGTCGCGGAGGTCGACGCGAACCGGCCGCTTCTCACCGTGCGCGCAGACGTCGGCCGGATTGTATGGGACAACATCTAGCACTCTCTGCAGGTGACGGCGACCGCGACACGATTGTTCGCCCGCCGGTCCGGGCTGCCGGCGTGGTGGCGCCGCAGCGGCGCGGCGGGGGCAGAACCCTGCTCATCGTGTTGTTCGCGTTCCTGTACCCGTGGCACGTGGCGATGTGGGCGACCAGCTACACCGGCAAAGACCCCGTTATCCCGCACGGCGGACTCAATGTCAGCCTTGGCGACTCCCTCATCGCGATTATCGGACTCATTCTCGTGCTGCAAGCGGTGGTGGGCGCGCTGCGGTTGCCGCGTTATACGCTGCACGCATTCGTCTGGCTCATGGCGGCGGCCATATCGACCACGGCCAACGCGCTCACGCCCGCAGTCTATTTCGCGATGCGCGACTCGGAGATGGGGCTCGTCAAGATCATTGCCGCGATGCTCTGGATGGTCGCCGTGTTCTGGTTACTGCAGGACTCGTTTCCTAGGCGCTTCCTGCAGCTGGCGGGCTTTTTGGTCCTCGTCGCGGCCGGGTTTGCCGTCCAGTCCGTGTTCGAAAACATCTTCCTGGGTCGGCAGCGGTCGTTCGGCCCGTTCCAGAATGCCAACATCTACGGCAACTACGTCGTGCTGAATCTGTTTCTCGCCATCGGGATCGATCGCTTCCTGGGCGCCGGTGCACCGGGAACGCACCTCCGCCCGGCGACGCGCGCCGTGCTACGCCCGCTGGTACGCTATGGCGCCGTCACGTTGCTGGTGCTGGGGTTGCTGGCGACCGGCTCGCGCGGCGCCATCGTGGGTCTCCTCGCCGGGTTGATCCCCGCGCTGCCGTGGTCCGAGCTGAAGCGCATGAGCCGGCGGGGGCTCATCGCTGCGGTGATCGGGATCGTCGTGCTGGGGCCGGCGCTCGGCTGGTACTTCTCACAGAATCCGTTCGTGGTTTCTCGCGTGACTCAAACCGCGGAAGGACACGGCCCCAACGTCGAGGAGCGCTTCGAGCTGTGGCAGGGGGCGCTGCGGGCATTCTCGCAAAACCCCGTTCTGGGAATCGGCTACACGCAATTCCCCAACTACGCCGAGCACGAGCCCGACCTCCGCGCAACACTCACCCACCAGACCTACCTCGCCACCGCGGCTGAGCTCGGCATTGTGGGCCTGCTCGCCCTGATGTGGCTCCTGGTCTCCGTCATCAAGGATAGCTGGCGCGTGCAGGACCGGGCGTTCGTGGGGGTCGCACACGCCTGCTGCGGCTTTGTCGTCGCGGCAAGCACCCAGGGGCTGTTCAACAATGTGCAGCAAGAACGGTCGCTCTGGATCGTTTTCGGGATGATCGCCGGGCTGATCTTCTACCTGCGTTCGCGTCGCGTCGCGCCGTTCACCGCATTAACGCAACACAGCCTCGGCCGCGGCGGGCACCGGCTCGTCACGCGCGACTGAGAGCCGTTGCAACACATCGGCAAGCTTCTCCGCCTCTTCCGGTAGTTCTGCGTCCGCGTCGTTGTGCAGCCGCAGGAGCGTGATACGTCCGCTCTTCGCCAGTCGTGCGATGGCCGCCTCCGTGCGGGCCATCGCGCCCATGGCGCGCGCGAAGCCGGTGACCGACAGGCCGGCCGCCATGTCGCGCTCGACGCGGCTCGCCAATCCCGGGCGCAGCTGCAGCCTGCCGCCGATGGTGGGGAGGCTCGCTTCCACCAACACAATGACGGACTGTGAGGGTAACAGCTGCGCCAGACGGGCGAGCGACTCCCGCGACGTGATTTCGGCATATGAGGCTTCATACGCGATGGACCAGATCGCCTGACAGAGCCCCTGATCGAACAGGTGAATCCCGGGTTCGGCCGTCTCGCGGCGGACGGTTGTCATCAGGTAAAACCAGTTCATCACTTCCGCTACCAGGCGGCCTATCGTGGGCTGACCCGATAGCCAGAGGACCTTGCTCCAAAAGCCGGCTTCCCGTAGCTCGTTGAAGAGGCCCCGCAGTGCATACCACGCTTTCAGCACGCGCCGGCCGGCCGGGCGCAGCACATGGTCCATGTGGTATGTGGGCTCGGTGACGGTGAGACCCATGTGCCGCAACGAATCCGCGACCCGCCGGGATGCGACCGATTTCCCCGCGCCCGGCAGACCGACGAACTCCACATAGACACCCGGTCCCCGCTGCGGAAGCCCTTCCCCGCTCCCGTCCGCCCCCTTTTGCCTGGTACGCAGCAGGAAGGCGAATCCTTCACGCATGAGCCATGTCCCGTCGGGCCCGAGCAGCCAGTCTGCGCTGATGAGCACCACGGGCATCGCGACCAGCGCCGTCCCCAGCAACGTGGCGCCGAGAACAATGGGCGACGGCAGCTGGAGGACGGTGCGCGTGATCGTTGCGATCACGACGGCGGGGATCGCGACGACCAACGCAAGACGCACACCCGGCGCGTGCGCGCCGAAGTAGTCGATCCACCGCAGCGGCACGAGGTGCGTGCCGAGCTGGGCCGTCAGCAGATAGTTCGCCAGCAGCGCGAACAGCACCGCGGCGGCCACCCCCGGCAACCCCCAGTTCTGGCCGATGATGGCGCCGCCGATGACGAGCGCCGCGTACATCCATTCGCGCCACGCGCGGCGGTACACGGCGCCGAACGCGCGCGTGAGCGAATCACTGACCTTGTAGCTGGTCCGGAACAGGGTGCCGATGGCGAGAATCCGGAATGGCAGCACGACGTCGCCCCACTTGGGACCGAGGAGCACGTTCACGATGTCCGGGGCCAGAATCAGCACCAACGCGCTGAGCGGCAGGGCAAAGAGCGCCACGGCCGCCGCGACCCGCCGGTACGCGCGCGCCACGCGCTCCGACTCCGTCTGGATCTGCGCGATCGCGGGGAACAGCACGTCGTCGAGGACCTGCCCGACGAGAATCGCGGGCATCGCCATCAGCTGATACGCGCGCTCATAGAGACCGAGCGCATTGACGCCCAGCCACTTGACGGTGACGAGGTAATCGCCTTCGGTCGCAAAGTAGTTGCCGATCTTCCCGATGCACAGACCCGCCCCGAACGTCACCAGATCGCGCAAGGCGGGGCGAGACACCCGGATGCGTTTGCTGTGGGGGCGGCGGCGCAGCAACAGCGTCGTGTTCAGCGCGGCCTGCGACAGGTTCGCGGCGACCAGCGCCCACAACCCGCCGCCGAGCAAGGCCACGGTGATGCCCACGCCCCCGTACCCGATTGCATAGGAGGCGATGCGAATTCGCGCGACCGATCGAAACGCCAGATCGCGGCGCAGCAACGCGTCGGCGACGGCGCCGGCGCCCTGGAGCGGCAGAATCAAGGCCAGCGCGCGCAGCACCGGACTCAAGTCCGACGCATGCAGCTCCATCGCCGCCATGGGGCCGAGCAGCCAGAGCAAGCCGAACAGGCCCACTCCCCCCGCCAATGCGATCGCGAACCCGGTCTCGACGTGCTCGGTGCGGAGGCGTGGGTGCTGAATGAGGGCCGGCCCGACCAGCACCTGCGAAACGTTGGAGGCGAAAGTGACCACCAGCATGCCCGCGGAGACCGCCCCGAAGTCGCCTGGCGACAGTAGGCGCGCCAGTACCGCAAGCGCGCCAATTGTCACGAGACCCTGGACGACGGCGCCCGAAGACAACCACAACCACCCGCTCAGGGCCTGATCAACCCGGTTGGGACGCGGAGCGATCTGTTGCGGCTGGGTCATTTCCTAACCTTGATAATCGACGTCCCGCTCTTCCCTTCACTCGTCGCGGTGATGGTCGCCGAGCCCGTCGCCAGTGCGGTCACGAGCCCGCTCGCATTGACTGTCGCCGCCTTCGTGTTACTGCTCGTCCACGTAACCGTCCGACCGGTGAGCACGTTGCCGTTCGCATCCTTCAGCGTCGCAGTCAACTGGACGGTGCTGCCCACCCTGATGCTCGCCGATGCAGGGCTCACCGTCACCGTGGCCACGGGCGGTGGATTCACCGTGATCGACGCGGTCCCACTCTTGCCCTCGCTGGTTGCGGTGATCGTCACCGATCCCACGGCAACTCCCGTGACCAGCCCGCTCCCCGAAACAGGGGCGACGGTTGGATCGCTGCTCGTCCAAGTCACCGTCCGGCCTGTGAGCGGGTTTCCCGCGGAATCGAGCGGCGTCGCGGTCAGTTGTTGAGTCGCACCGACAACAATCGTCGCCGACGCGGGAGCAACCGCAACCGAAGCCACCGGGACCGGATTCACCGTGATCGTTGCCGTCCCGCTCTTTCCCTCACTCGTGGCAGTGATCGTCGCCGATCCCGGCGCCACTCCAGTCACCAGCCCGCTCGCAGACACCGTGGCAACGGCCGTGTTACTGCTCACCCACGTCACTGTCCGGCCACTCAAAGGATTGCCGTCGGCATCGAGCGGCGTCGCGGTGAGCTGCTGGGTCCCACCGACCAGGATTGTCGCGGCGGTGGGGCTCACGCTCACGGACGCCACCGGTACCTGAACGGTGATTGCCGACGTGCCGCTCTTCCCTTCACTCGTCGCCGTGATCGTCGCCGAACCCGTCGCGACCGCCGTGACGAGGCCATTCGCATCCACCGTCGCCACGCCCGGTGCGCTCGTCGTCCAGCTAACCGCACGGCCGGAGAGCGGATTTCCATTGGCATCGAGCGGCGTCGCGGTGAGCTGCTGGGTCCCACCAACCGAAACTGTCGCGGAGCCGGGAGTCACCGCCACGGATGCCACCGGCACTGGATTCACGGTGATCGCCGACGTCCCGCTCTTCCCTTCACTCGTCGCGGTGATCGTCGCCGAACCCGGCGCGACCGCAGTGACGAGGCCATTCGCATCCACCGTCGCCACCCCTAGTGCGCTCGTCGTCCAGCTAATCGTTCGCCCGGAGAGCGAATTGCCGTTCGCGTCGAGTGGCGTCGCGGTGAGTTGTTGAGTCGCGCCAACGATGAGCGTGGCCGACGCGGGGCTGACCGCCACCGATGCCACCGGGATGGAACTAACGGTGATGGCCGCCGTCCCGCTCTTCCCTTCGCTCGTCGCGGTGATCGTCGCCGAGCCGGTTGCCACGGCGCTCACGAGTCCGTTCGCATCCACCGTCGCCACGCCGGGTGCGCTCGTCGTCCAACTGATGCTTCGTCCGGAAAGCGGATTCCCGTTGGCATCAAGCGGCGTTGCGGTGAGCTGCTGGGTCCCACCTACTGGGACGGTGGCCGCGGAGGGGCTCACGGTCACCGATGCCACCGGCAGGGCCGCCTTGCTATGACAGGCGGTGCTTCCCGCATCGGTGAAGGTCTGGCCCGCGATGGGGACGAATTGCCAGTCGTAGCTTGTGGCGTGCAGCGTGAGCTTCAGAACTCCCCAGGTTTGCGTCGCTCGGACCTCGCTCCTGGGCAGTGGCGTGCCGAACGAGCTCCAGCTTTGCCCGCCGGTTCCGACCACGAACTCGCGGATGCCACCGAGCGCGTCGGCCACGCCCGCCGGCGTCTGGAGCGCGAAGCGCTCATAGAACTGGTAATGCGCGCCCAGCACGACATCGGCGCGGGCAGCGTACAGGTCCGTCCAGAGTGGCTGCACCGACCCCCATACCTGGGAGCCGTTCGACGACGAATACAGCGGGTAATGGAAGTACGCGAGGACGCAAGGCTTCGTCGTGGCGGCCAGATCCGCCTTGAGCCAATTCTCCTGGGTTGACCCGCTCGATGTCGAGATGCTGCTGTTCAACGCGATCACGTGCCAGCTGCCGAGATCGTAGCTGTAGTAGCCCTTGGTCGGATCGCCGGCGGCGGCGCCGAAGTACGAGTAGTAGCCGGCCGCGCCCGCGGTCTGGTAATCTTTGTCCCCCGGCACGGGCTTGGTGCGCGGGAAATCACGGCCCCAAGTCGGCGCATAGCAGTTCTGAAACTCCGTGAGCGAGCCGGTCGCGTACGCGTTGTCGCCGACGGTGATCACGGTGCCGCCGATATGGTCGAGGAGATTGGCCGTGTTGTCGTCGTTCTGTGAATCGCAGCGCGAGATATTGCCGGCGCCGACCAACACGTTGTCGTTCGTCACCGTCACGTTCGCATAGCTCGAGCCCGTGAGTCCGGTATTGTCCGTCACCGCCACACTCAGGACGTAGGGACCAAGCGCGCTATAGGCATGGCTCGCTTTGATGCTGTCAACAGCGGCGGGGGCGGTGACGGTGCCGGTCGTCGTCGCGCCGTCACCCCAAGTGATCACGTAATTCCAAGGACTGTTGTTGTTGTAATCGGTGAATGTCGCGAAGAGGTTGAGGGGGACGTTGGGATTGACCACTTGGTCGTACCCGGCGCTTACTATCGGCTTCGCGCCATGACAGGCTGTGCTGCCGGAGTCGGAGAATGTTTGGCCTTTGACGGGAATGAACTTCCAATCGTAGCTCGACGGATGCAGCGTGAGCCGCAGCACGCCCCAGGTCACCCCGTCTCGGGCCTCGCTGTTGCGACGCGTGCTGGTGAAGGCGGTGCCGGCGAGACCCGCGCCACCCGTGCCGACAACGAACTCGCGGATGCCTAACTGCGGATCCGCAATGGCGTAGGGGTCCTGCGGCGCAAACCGCTCGTACTGATGCTCGTGACCACCCAGGACGACATCGGCACCGGCATTGTAGAGATCGATCCAGAATGGCCTCATCCAGTTGGCCATACCCGTGTCGGTGGTCGAGGTTGGTGAATAGAAAGTCGCGTGGTGCCAGATCGCGAGCGTGCAGAGGTTCGTGTTCGCGGCGAGATCGGCCTTCAGCCACTGCTCCTGCGGCGAGCCCGCGTCGACGGAGACGATTTGTGGGTTGCCGCTATTCAGCACGATGATGTGCCAGCTGCCGAGGTTGTAACTGTAATAGCCGTTCGGGTACCCAAAACCCGTCGTCCCGAAGTAGTCGTAGTACCCGGTTGGGTTGCCGAGATAGTACTCGTGGTTGCCCAGCGCAGGAAAAGTCCGCGCCTTCTCCTTGCCCCACGTCGGCGCGTAGCAGTTCGCGAAATCCGCGTCTGACGCATTTGGGTAAGCGTTGTCACCGATGGTATACACGGTTCCGGCAATCCCCTGCAGCAGCGTGTCGGTGTTGTAGCTATTGCGATCGCACTCGGCGATGTCACCGGCACCGACAAAGACAGGATCGCCACCGGTCTCGGCGGTGGTGGAGGTCTCTGGGTGGGGAACCATCGGGTCTTGGCGATCGGTGCACGTTGCGACTGTGGCGAGCGCAAGGAGTCTGGCAAACGCGGCGATTCTGGATCGCAATCACTCCTCCAAATGAGCCACGTTCCCGGCGGCAAGGGTGCCGCGCCTAGTTCCTGCGACCTGTGGCGACTTACAAGTCTTGTGCCGGACCCGGCCCCGTTCGGACTCAGGAAGTCGGCGTGAACTGCTTATAGGAGAAGGCATTGCGAGGTTGACGATCGCTCTGCACCGTCTGCCCGAGACGTTCGGGCAAGAACTGCTCTAGCCAGCCCCGATTCTTGTAGCAAATCGGTTACAAGTCCGCCGGTGAAAACCCGCCGCTGGCTGCGCCCGGGGTCGAGCCTCGCGTTGGAACGCGTTGCATTCACGCGCGTTACACCCGACGCCATATCTGCATGCCACTTGCGAAGGGGAACAGCGTGACCGCGCCTTCGCGTCCTCGGGCCAATGCCCGGCAAGAATTCCTGCCCTTTGCACCGCCCTTGATCGGAGAGGAGGAGATCAACGAAGTCGTAGCGACGCTTCGTTCTGGGTGGATCACAACCGGTCCGAAGACAAAACGGTTCGAAACCAATCTCGCTGCGTATCTCGGCGCGTCCGGAGCGCTGGCGCTGAACTCATGTACCGCGGCCCTACACACCGCACTCGTGACGCTGGGCGTGGGTCCCGGCGACGAGGTGATCACCACGCCATTGACGTTTGCCGCCTCGGTCAACGTCATCGAGCATGTCGGGGCCCGTCCCGTCCTGGTCGACGTGGAAGCAGACACCTTGAACATCGACCCGGCCATGGTGGAGCGCGCGATCACGCCGCGCACCAAGGCCATCATCCCGGTGCACTTCGCCGGCCATCCGGTCGATCTCGATCCACTCTACGACGCCGCGCAGCGCCGCGGGCTCGCAGTGCTGGAAGACGCGGCTCACGCCTTGGCGGCGCGCTACAAAGGCCGCCTGATCGGTTCCGGCGAAAATCCCGTCGCGTTCAGCTTCTACGCCACCAAGAACCTCACCACAGGCGAAGGGGGCATGCTGACGGGGAATCCCGAGTTTCTGGAGCGGGCACGCCTCATCAGCCTGCACGGCATGAGTCGCGATGCCTGGAAGCGCTACGACAAAGGGGGCAAATGGTACTACGAGGTCCTGTACCCCGGGTTCAAGTACAACATGACCGACATTCAGGCGGCACTCGGCCTGTGGCAGCTCAAGAAGCTTCCCGGTTTTGAGGAGCGTCGGCGCGCGGTGGTGGCGCTGTACGATCAAGCCTTCGCACAGGAAGACGCACTGGAGACGCCGGTCGAGCGACCGGAGGTCGAGCACGCTTGGCATCTGTACGTTTTGCGGTTGCGGCTGGAAGCGCTACGCATCGACCGAGATCAGTTCATCGAGGAGCTCACGAATCGGAATATTGGCACGTCGGTCCATTTCATTCCCATTCACCTCCATCCGTATTACCGCGACAAGTACGCATTCACGCCCGAGTCGTATCCGATCGCATTCTCGAACTATCGCCGCATGATTAGTCTGCCGCTCAACGTCCGACTGAGCGATGCGGATGTCGCCGACGTGATCGAGGCCGTACGTGACGTCGTGAGTGAATTCCGCCGATGACAGCGCAGCCGGTCACACTCGCGCCCCACACGACGGCCGACAATGTGACCGCAGGCCTGCGCGTTGCTTACGTGATTACCCGCTCCGACTCAATCGGCGGCGGCCACATCCATATCCGAGATGTGGCGCTCGCCCTGCGCGCGCGGGGCGGCGAGCCGTTCGTCCTGGTCGGCGGCCAGGGACCATTCACCGACGAGCTGCGGCGGCTGCAGATCCCCTACCGGTCACTGCGGCATCTCGTTCGGCCGATCCACCCCTGGCACGATGCGGCGGCGTTCTTCGAGCTGCGGACTCAGCTTCGCGAGCTCCAGCCCGATCTCGTGTCGACGCACAGTGCCAAGGCCGGCTGGCTGGCCCCACTGGCGGCAGCGGCGCTCAATATTCCGTGCATCCAAACCACGCACGGGTGGTCGTTCACGACGGGTGTCCCCCGCGTCGCGGCACTCTGTTACAGCTGGATCGAGCGCATCGGCGTCCTCTCCGCCGACCGGGTGATCGCGGTGTGTGACTACGACCGGCAACTCGCGTTGCGTTACCACGTTGCACCGGAGCAAAAACTGATGACGGTGCACAACGGAATGCCGGACATTGCCCCGGAGCTCCGCACCGCTCCTGAGCGCTCCCCGGTGCGCCTGATCATGGTCGCGCGCTTCGAGACACAGAAGGACCACGCGACATTGTTGCGAGCATTGGCTGGGTTGCGCTCCCGAGCGTGGCAGTTGGACCTGATCGGCGATGGCCCACAGCGAGAGGCGACCGCGACGCTCGCTCGAGAGCTCGGCGTTGCGGAACGCGTGCGCTTTCTCGGCGCGCGCAATGACGTTGCCGAGCACCTCGCCCGCAGCCAGATCTTCGTGCTGACGAGTCGCTGGGAGGGCTTTCCCCGCAGCATCCTCGAAGCGATGCGGGCCGGGTTACCGGTCGTGGCATCGCACGTCGGCGGGGTACACGAGTCGGTCGTGGATGGCGTGACGGGCTTCCTCGTACCGCCGGGAGACGCGGAAACGCTGCGGTTCCGTCTGGACCTGTTGCTCGAGTTCCCCGCGTTGCGGTGCCGCTTGGGAGGGGCCGGCCGTGCGCGCTACGAGACCAAATTCACCTTCGACCACATGTTCGCGCAGACCGCGACGATGTATCGGCAGCTGAGTCGGCGTAGAACCGTTCAGCGCGCGTCGACAATGTAAGCCTGGATGATCGGCCGCGCGGTTGAATTCGCGCGGTCCGACCAGATACTCGCCCACACGACGCGTCTGCCGTCCCGCGATGGTGTGGCGTGCGCCTCACACCGATAGCACCCCGACGTTTCGGTGCGCGTATGAGCGAACCGCTCCACCGCGCCCCCATCCAACCGCACGGCGATGATCTCGTCGCTGAACCGTCGTCCCGGCGCCGGCCAATAGGAAACGTACGCCCACCCGGGTCGATCATAATTCCGTGTCGATATGTGGTACGGATACGCTTCGTTCGTCGGGTCTGTGAGCGCCCTGATCGCGCCGTCGCGGAGTCGGACCATCATCACGCCACCAATGAGAACATCCCCCACGCGGCGTCCGCGATTGCCGCAATGCTCTTGCCCGATGATGACGTCCTCATCATGATCGAACGGGTTGAGCGTCATATCCTGGTGTCCGAGGTCGTAGATGAATCCCTTCGCGGCCGCTCCGCTGCAGTTCGGATAGGTGCCTGGCATCGGACGGGGGGTGGCGGCGAGCGTGTTGGGATTGACGTCGTAAACGCGCAGGTAATCGCCATGGTAATTCACCACCACGAACCTGCCGGACGGTGAGATCGATACCCAGCTCACCGAACAGCCGCCGGGTAGCCCACAGTCCGTAATGAGGTCGCGCGCCGGACCAATGCGCCGCTGGGGATAGGGCGCCAACGGCGGCTGTGGATCCATATCGACGATGAAGAAATGCCGGCGATCGGTTAGCGCGATAAACCTGCCGTCGTCAGACGCGTTGCCGCCGATCCCGATCACAGGAAACGGCAGCGTCCAGCTCCGCGTCTCCGTGCAGGTGACGACGTCAAACCAACTGAGCCTGTCTGTGCGATTGACGTTGATGCGTTCGTGCGGATGCCTGCTGCTTGGATGCCAGCGATCGTCGTAATAGTCGTAGTTGGGGCACGGTGTGCGCACGGGCTGATACGTCTCGCCATCGAGATAGACGTAGTCGGGCGCCGCGCTGTTCTGGATTGCGAGGAGCGTACCGTCTGCGCTCCACGGCTGATCGTTGGAATAGTGGTGCCGCGCGTCCGTCCCCCAGGTCCCGCGCGCACC
>WNGK01002844.1_pt1 | contig 18968 bp, 20 predicted proteins | sample 5400601 | NCBI WGS metagenome assembly WNGK01 (sample SAMN13153376, study PRJNA577476) | soil metagenome | isolation source: 60 cm soil or saprolite under Garry oak tree replicate 1 | place: USA:California | collected 2016-06-15
TCACAGAACTCCAGGTCTATTGAGCAGACTCAGATCCATCCCTGTCCATACGCACGCGCCTTTCTCTCTTTCTACCCTCTCTTCTTGCATCAGTGTTGTACAGTAGAGACGTGATCGGGGAAAAAGCCCGGAAAGCCGGGGATCGGAGAGGCATGCATATTTTTTGATAATATGAAAGGGGTACAGCCGTGATCCTCCCGAAAGACCGCGACCCTCGCTTCATCACCATTCGCCGCGGGGGGACGCTCACAGACTCCAACCATCAGCTGCTCGCCCTGTGGGCCGCAACGTGTGCGGAACATGTCCTGCACCTGTTCGAGTCGGCGCAACCCTCAGACCCGCGGCCTCGCCAGGCGATCGAAGCAGCTCGCGCGTGGACACGTGGGGAACTCAAAATGATGGAAACACGCGCATTAGGCGGTCATGCAATGGGTGCAGCGAGGGATTTACATGGATCGGCGCGTTTTGCCGCACGAGGGTGAGAACTCCGGGCGGCTCGAGTGTCGATGGCAGCGTGAACAGCTCCCCGGCGCGATCCGCGAACTGGTCCTGGATGATCAGCGGTTGCGAAACGACATCTGCTGGTCGGTGTTCGACTGCTGAGCCTTTCTCTGATCTGGCGTGGAAAGACCTCGTGTGATTGGCGGCCTGCTTGTTATCACGGGCCTGGTTTATCTCATTGCCGTGGTACTGGCTTAGAGCCAGAAAGCGGACAATTTACAAAACGCTCATCGAAGAAATGAGGTGAAGAGAAGTTTCTCCAGCAAACATGGATACTGGTGCTCAGGCTTCACGCTGATTGCTCACTCTTGACCCAAAAACCTGCTCGCTCTTCACCTTATTTACCAGTACCGTGAAAGTGCGTTCTCGGTCTGTCCAGGTACGCACTTAGTCAGTACCAGAGGCCCGTAAGGGGGCAAAAAGGTGAAAAATGGGCGTTGGTGCTGACCAGGTGTGTTCTCGGTCTGTCCGGGTACGCACTTAGTCAGTACTGTGAGGCTTGCACCTTCCTTTGTGGACATAAGGGGAATCCGGTGAGCAAGAAAACGATACCAAAAAGGAAGAAAACCAGCAAACTGGATTGCTGGATTGCTGGATTACTGGAGGGCGGTGAGACGTGAGGCTCTGCTTTGCTGTGGCTGTTGAGGGGAATCCTGTCTTTCGCGCTTGCTGCATTTGACAGCAGCGCATCTAGCCCCTACAATGGCTTCACCCACCGTACACGCAGAAACTCACAGGGAGGTGCGAGCCTTTGGACGATGAAGAACAGCAACAGGGGAGAAGCGCCGGGCAAGACGACGAGCAGGGCGATGGACAGCGGGCCGAACGCAAGGCCGCAGAGCGAGCCCTCCACGCGGCGCGCGTGGAGACGGCGCAGCTCATCGCCGAACAGCTCGGCGAATCCGCCGAGGAGGCAAAGGCCCAGATTTACCGGGCCGTCAAGAAGTTGGGCATCGAGCAGGCGCTCGATTTGTTGCGGCAGACGCACGAGGTCGAGGCGCAGGGCGGCAGAATGGTGAGTGATGGCTCACGGCGGCGCACGCCCGGCGGCGTGTTTTTTCTGCTCATCAAAGAGCGCGTGCCGGTTGAGACCACCAAACATATTTTCAAGAAGCGATCCTTGTACCAGCAGGCCGCGCAGAAGAAGAAGGTGGCACTCGCGGAGTCCCAGGAAGCTCAGGCACCAGCATCTCCGCCTATCACCTGGGCGGATCGGCTGGCCGTCCTCAAGGAACTACGTGCAGAGAAAGGGCAGGTAACCACAGTGAAGATCACCGTCATCGGGCGACCAGGCCGGATCGTCGAGCGCGGAGCGTGTATTGTCATGAGTATGGAGTCCTCAAAGATCCCATCTCTTCCAAAGGGCCTGCCCACGCCGACGCCACCATCGACCACCTATACGATCTACATCGCGGTCAAGCAGTGGCGCAAAGTTGCGGACGCGCTCAAGGATCAGGATGATGCGCTCATTGTGGAGGGCTATCCGCACCTCGATACGGAGGCCAAAACGATTGCCGTGTTCGCCACCAATACGACCACCAGAAATCTCCAGGCAGCACAGCGGCAAAGCAGGCAACCACAGTAGACGACGCTTTGAGAAGCGAGAAGGCGGTGAAACGATTGAGGAGTGGGTGACCACTCTCCCACCTCACCACTCCCCCAGACGTAACCGCGCTCGAATCCGGGATGTTGAGCGTGGCATACCCCCCGCACCTGCCGTACCTGCCCAAAAAAAAGAGCGGGGGAGTGGTCGGTGGGGGAGTGGTCGGAGCAATCGCTGGACTTCTTCACCGATGGGGGCTTAGGTGGTTTTTACTCAGAGGGTCTCGGAAACAGTGTCACTTCCAGCCACCAGGTCGAGAGATGAGACAGATGTTCAGGGTCACACTCTGCGTGAGAAAGTGACAGCGCTGCACCGTCATATATGCTCGCCTGGCCAGCATGTGTGACGGTGGACCTGGGGTCACAGGTATTGTGGGAGTGATCCGCGCATGTGATACGATGCGTGTGTCACATTGAAGCTCGCGAGCTGTCGGTGTGACATCGGATGGAGCATCGCTAGAGCAGAAAGAAATGAGCACCAAGCGGGTGTTGGGGAGTATGAGAGATGGCTGCTACTGATTATGAGCAGGTGATTGCGCTGGGCCAGCGTTTGGGGGTGGATGAAGTGCTTGGAAAATTCGATGCGCAACAGCGCCTCACCGAGCTGAGGCTGTCGCGCCTGGGTCTGGTGGAGATCCCCCCAGAGGTCGCGTCTTTTAGCCGCCTGGAAAGGCTCTATTTGAACGCGAACGCGATCACCACCCTCCCGCCGGAGATCGGGCAGCTGGTCAACCTGCAGCTCCTGGGCCTGCGAGAGAATCAGCTTTCGGCCCTGCCACCTGAGTTTGCCCGGCTCGCCAGTTTGCGGCTCCTCGATCTGGGACACAATCAATTGACGACGCTGCCGGTAGACATCTTGGCCCAGCTGCCTCATCTGGAACTGCTCGACATCAGCGGCAACCCGATCACCAGTCTGCCCCCGGATGTCGGCAGTCGTCTGACCTGCACGATTAAGCGGTAAGCGACCGGAGCATGTGAACACTCCTCGGTCAGCGGCTTCGATCAGGACGACGGTGGGAGCTTCTTCGGCTGCCTGCGGCTTCCTGGTCGGCCACGCGGCTCGGCCTGGGCCTCGTGCTCGTAGCGGGCGAGGGCCGCGGCAGTCGCATACCAGCGCCGGTTCCACTTGCGTGCCTCCAGCTTTCCCGATCTCGCCAGCAAGCCCAGGTAGTTATTATCATACCCAGAGTGGAGAGCGAGTTCCGTCAGCGGCTGATACTGTTCATCGGGAACGGCGGCGCAGGCCTCCAGGTAAAAGTCCAGGCCAGCTTCCACTGCCTGGCCGATCAGATTGACAAGTGGTCTGTATTCGTCGGCATCAGCAGCGTGCAGGGCCTCCAGGTAGCGCAGCTTCCACTCCCTGAGCAAAAAGGCTGGCGCGTAGCCATCTCGCAGCAGTTGGAGGCTCAGCAGCAGCCGCGCGCATCTGCCGTTCCCATCGAGATAGGGATGGACGGCCACAAACCCATGATGCGCGATGGCGGCACGCACCACCGGATGGTACTGAAGCCCCTCGCCGGTGAGCCAGTTCACCCACTGTGCCATATAGTCGGGTACCTGGCGGGCAGGTGGTGGAAGATGGTTACTCCCCCGAATATAGACCTGTTGCTCGCGCCAGTGGCCAGCCGTTTCATCCAGATCGTGCAGCACCAGTGCGTGGAACCGATGCACGGTCTCGATGGTAATGGACGCGCCTGTTTCGACAAAGTGGCGCAGCTCGTCAAAAGCCCTGGCGTGGTTGGTGGCTTCCAGGTGTTCACGCAAGCTGTGGCCGCCAATGGTGATCCCCTCTTCAATGACCACCTGGGTTTCGCGCAGCGTGAGTGTGTTGCCCTCGATGGCATTGCTGTGATAGGTCAGGCGGATGCGCAGATCCTCATGTAAGCGGCGGGCGATGGCCGGGGTAAGTGGGCGGTGCAGATCGAGGCGCGCCTTCTTCTCCCCCAGCCGGGCAAAGAGGCGTGGCTCCAACCGAATCGCTTCCGGCTGCTCGTCCCGAGATCCTCGTGGCATCATTCAGACTCCTTGATCATCGCAATGGCCATCTATAATTTATTGATTGACCCGCAAAACGGCCTAATCAATAAATTATATCCCGTGGGGCGAGCCATGACCAGGGAACGTGAGTGGGAGAAGCGCGTGGCAGCTGCCCCTTTAGTAGCATGTAAGAGCATGTAACGTCATGCAGGGCCAGAGAGCGAGGTGACAGGAGCATGGAGAGACAAGGCTGCTCATGCCAACAAGGGGCAAGCGTGGCATGTGGGAGGCCGATAGAGGAAGTGACTATAGTATCTCCTTTTCTGTGTAGGATTGAGTCTGTTCACATACACACGATTCATAACTAACAGATAGCTGCTTGTGAGCGATGTTCCAGATAATGTTTGATTCTTAGAGAAAGTGATGGATGCAGATGTAATTGTTCAATTTCTTCAGGGGAAAAGAAACCCACTTCAAACGATTCCGAACTGATCTGAATCTCTCCACCAAGTAGCGTGCAGGCGAAACACAGAGAAAATTGTTGTCGGACTTCCCCATCAGAAAACGCGATCAGATGATGCGGATTCGTGTAGACACCGACAAGGTAATCAACCCGGATATCTAAACCTGTTTCTTCTTTTACTTCTCGTACTATTGTCTCACCAATACGTTCCCCGATTTCCATCACACCTGATGGCAAACCCCAGCGGGCGTTGTCACTCCGCCGCTCTAGAAGAATCTTTCCTTCCGCATTTGTGACAATTGCAGAGGCTGCAGGCACAATACTATTCGCCTTTGGTGCGTTCGGGTCATTGAAATAATCAATGCGAGCCATATTTAGAGACCCCTTTTCCTGATCATCGTATCTATCTCATTCTTTACATTATCTGTTCTTTCAAAGCTGCCACACGTGGCTCATGAGGAAATGCCAGAACTAAGCCATCGTATGCTCGCCTCACTTCAGCCAGGCGAAGCTCACTTTGGAGCTTTTTTGCCCACTCAACCGCATGCTGCCAGAGCATGATGCATTGTTCCATGTCACGTTCTTTTGCCCGCAGTTCCGCAAAGACGAGATTATTGAGCAGGCCCGTTCGCACTCTTTCAGGAAGCGAGCTGCCAGGGTTGAGTGGAGCAACACTTGCAAAGGTGGTTTGAGACTCCTTATATTCGCCGAGGTGATAGTGTGTGATGCCTTTCCACAAGGCCCATTCATAGAGACTCGTATCGACGTAGGCACGTGATTGCCCATGAGTAGCCTGTACCAGATTCTCATATGCAAGGTGGAGGCTTGCATTCGCCTCATCTTTTAGACCTATCTGTGCCTCATATGATGCCTGTTCTTTGTAGAGACTGAACAGGGCAGCAGGAGGAACTTGATTCTTATAGCGGTTGGCCTCCCGACATGCGACCAATGCTCGCTCAGGCTGACCTCTATAGTAAGAGATAAGTGCAAAACGGACATGAGCGCGAACAATCCATTCAGGATCCTCGATGAGCTTACTATAGTACAGGAATTGTTTGGCGTCTTCTTCCGCTACTGCGAGGCTTTCTAGGTGATAACCCAAAAGAGACCTCAGACCATAGCATGCTGCCGCTTGATTGGCTGCTATCTTCTGGTGGGGAGAGGGTTGCGTCGCCAATTGAGTGAGAGTTGGTAGATAAGAAGAGAGCAGCCACTTGGTATGTATTAAATCGTCTCTGCTTCCATTGCTCATCTGCCAGCAAGTCGCAATATTTCTGTCTGTAAAAGGTAAAATTTCTTCGGGAACTAACACTGAGGGGTTCGATAGGGCAAGGATTGCGCTTGTACCAAACAAGATGAATTGTCGGCGTGAAATTTCACCTGCATTGCTCTTTTTCATAACATTCCTCAACTCATCTAATTTGGATACCAGTACGCCGCTTGACCACTGATACTCACTTGCCGCCATCTCCAATATCTGCAGTGCTAAGTTAAGATAGTACTGCTCTCCCAATCCCTGCTCCTCAGCAGGTTCCAGTTGTTGCTTTTGTACACCGTTTGATGGAACCGTTTGCGATGCGGCTCCCAAAAAGGTGATAACTGCTCTTGAAGTCCCTTTGAATGATGAGATGCTAGTAAATCCCAGCTCCTCTGCGGAGAGACCAAACGCACTGCACGCCAGTCCAAGAGTCCCTGGCTGCGGATAGTTTTGACCATTTTCCCAACGGATATACGTTTTTCGATCAATGCCTATTTCTGCAGCGGCTCTGTCTTGTGACCAGTGCTTCTCTTGTCGTGCAAGGCGTAGCTTGTGATTCGGCTCTAACATCTCGTTACCTCATGATAAAATTGTACCCTCTTTCCTTGTGAGGTCAAGTGCTTTGAGCGTTTCAAGTGAGTTTTGGTACAGGTTTGGTACATTCAACTGGGACGGATATGGGACTGTAAACCTGCAAAAGATTGAGTACACTTCTGCTAAGAAAATATTACTTCTGGTGAGAAGTATAGCACAACTTCTCAGAGCGGCTTAGAACAAGTTTCAGACACCTTTACAAGTGAATAGAGGGTAACACTCCTATCTTTCCATCGTTTTCCACGGTTAACGATGGATAGTTGGGAAAAGCGTGTCATGCAAAGCTTGACATATTCAAGCCTTCCTTGTAAGATATAGATGTCACCCTTGACATGACACGAATTACATGGTACGCTTTCATTGCATGAAACGGATGTCATGTATCACCTTTCATGGTTGGGTGGCAATTTTGCACGAAAGGAAGTTTATGAACACATGCCAGGAGCCACCACACAACTACGGCAGATACGTGACAGCCTCGGAGTGACACAGGAGACAGTTGCCAGAAGGACACGCAGCATCGGGCTTCGCACCTATATACGAGCCGAAGGCGGTGATCGCGTTACCTATGATACTGCGAATCAGATCCTTGAAGCAATTAACAGTTTTCTTGCAGAGGCCAATAGGCCATCGGTCACACTTGACGATCTAGGTTTAACACTGTACTGAAAAAGCCAGGCGAGGGGAGCATCACCTGGCTGAAACAGATACGGGAGAGCTTAGGAGTCTCGCAAGAAGGGTTAGCACGGCGAACACGCAGTATTACTACACGAACTGTCCGCAATGCCGAGGATGGGAACCGAGTTACATATGACACGGCAACGCAGATAGTTGAAGCTCTAAATGGACTTCTCACTGAAGCTGGTAAATCACAGATTACACTCGATGATTTAGGGTTGACCTTGTACTAACAAAAGGTGGCGTTGAATTAATGTGTGGTCAATCGTAGTGCGTCTGTTCTGACAACACAATAGGCCGCCTCTGGAAAACGAAGCGGCCCAACTCTGTCCCCGGTTACTCTGCTCGCGCGTCAACTTGCCAGAGTAACCGCCACAGCAGGTGCTGCATGTTCTCATTGTAACATGCCTGCGCCTGCCCTACAAGCAAACTACGTTTTGAGCCAGTTTGCTGCAAGGAAAGGATTCAGCATGAGTCAATGGGAAGCGCAAAACCAGGGCCTCCAGCAGTATCGCCGCGAGGTGGAAGCTCTACCAAAGATCAGTGAGGAAGAGGCCCTGGTCCTGATCCAGCAGGTGATCCGCGCACGCACGGAAGACTATCGTTCGCCCGAGGACCGTGAGGCACGCAACCGGCTGATTGAAGAATCGCTCCACCTGGTCCTCGCCATTGCTCCACGCTATGCCTCCCACCGCGTGGATCTCCTCGACCTGGTGCAGGAAGGTAATCTTGGCCTGCTCAACGCCATTGATTCCTGCTCCGGTATCACCCAAAGCTATACCGCCTATATGAGCAACGTCATCCGCCGCGCGATCTGCGCAGCGATCGATGGCGCGCTGCCGATCCGCATTCCTCGCAGTACCCTCCAGAAGGCCCGCAAGGAGCAGGCCGCGGACGAACTGTATGAGATGCAGCCGCTGAGCCTGGACATGCCGCTGCGCAATCAGTCAGGATGCTGTTTCGGCGACCTCCTCGAAGCTCCCGTCCAGAGGGCCTCCCTTTCACCCGAAGAGGCCGAAGAGTTGCGGTGCCAGGTCGAGCAGCTCCTTGACATCTTGCCAGAGCAGGAGCGGCGCGCGCTCCAGTTGCACTTTGGCCTGGATGAAGACGATCAGCACGAGCACTCCTTTGAGGAGATCGCAATGATCCTGGGCATCCATGAGCGCACCGCTCGGGTGGTGGTCGCTCGCGGCATCGGGATGCTCAAAGGACAGCGCGAGACGCCACAGCAGCGCGAGGCCCGCCAGGCACAGGAACGAGAAGCTCGCCTTGCGCGTGCCTACGCCGAATTGCAGCGCCAGCAGGCCGTCATTACTGAAGAGAGCCTCGCGCAGGCGGCGCACGTGCATAATAAGGCGGCAGCCGCCTTTCTCCGCACGCATGGATGCCACCCCGCGCCTCAACGAAAGCAGCAGACCAGGCGCGCGTGTCTCGACGCCGCCTATGCCCGCCTTATGCAGCAGGAAGAGGTCATCTCTGCCGAGCTGCTCGCCGAGACGGCCAACGTCCACAAGAAGGCTGCAAGCGCGTATCTCCGCGAGCAAACCATCACCGGCATGACCCCGAAAACATATCTCAAACTGCTGCGAGCGTATGAGCAGCTTCAGGCACATCCGTCGGCGCGCACGAGTGTTCAGCAGCTCGCGCGAGCTGCTGGAACGAAGTGGGAAGCCGCATTCCGGTTCCTTGCTGTTCAGTATCTACAGAGCCAGGAGGAGAAGGTGGCCGTATGAAAACTGCTGCACTGATGGACATGCCATCTTCCCAGATCACACGTGGCGGGCGCGGGCGTCAGGCGAAGCCGCTTGATCCTGCGATTGTCAGCACCCTGCGCATGTCCTACGACGGCAGCCTTGCCACGACGCGCAGGCTGGCCGAGCAGTATCATGTCTCCGAAAGCACGATTCGCGCCTGGGCCAGGAAAGCGGAGTTGACGCAGCGCTCTCGCCCGCGCAGCCAGCCTGCGCCACATACCCGGCACGCCTGGCGCATTGTGCTGGTTCCTATACATGATGCCCAGATTTTTGAGGAGGAAGCGCCGTCCGGGTCAGAGGCCGTCATTGACGTGAGTGACGCGACGGAAGCCTATCTCCAGGAAATGAGCCGCTACCCGCGACTTACGGCGAAAGAGGAGCGCGAGCTGGCGCAGCGTTGTGCGCTCGGTGATACAACCGCCAAAGAGCGCATGATTCTTGCCAACCTGCGCCTGGTTGTGCGCATCGCCAGCCGCTTCGCCGAGCGCGTGCCGGGCAAGATCGACGTCCTCGACCTGATCCAGGAAGGCAATCTCGGCCTCATGCACGCGGTCGAAACCTTTGACCTCTCCCGCGGCTGCCGCTTCTCGACACACGCGACCTGGTGGGTCCGGCAGGCCATCAGCCGGGCAGTCATGGACCTGGCGCGTATCATCCGGCTGCCCGTGCCGACCCAGGAGCAGTTGCTTCAACTCCGTCGCCTATATATGCAGGCGAGTGCGCCTCTCTCGACAGCCGAGGCGGCGGCGCAGCTTTCGCTCTCGCAGGAGCGCGTCGAGGAACTACGCGCCGCCGCCCAGGATGCGGGGAGCTTAGATGTGCCGGTTGAAGAGTCGCACCACAGCGGCGATCCGTTCTGCCTCGGCGACACCATCCCGTCGCCACTTCCACCGCTAGAAGCTTCCGCACTCGCTGACGACCTGCGCCAGCACATCATGCGCCTCTTGTGTATCCTGCGGCCACGCGAGCGGCGCATTCTCGAACTGCGCTATGGGCTGCTCGATGGAATAGAGCGCACGCTGGAGGAAGTGAGCTGCGAGTTCCACGTCACACGCGAGCGTATCCGCCAGGTCGAAAAGCGTGCCTTGTCCAAGCTCCTGCGAATTAGCATCGACCTGCAGCTCCATGATTACCTGGAGGTGTGAACAAACCGTAGCCGGGGGCTTAGGTGATTTTTACGTGTGGGGTTCCTGGAGCAGCGCGAGAAGAGAAGAGCTTCTATCCGTTCAAGCGGGGGCCGGGTGCGATCCCCGGCGAAGCAGTTGGCGCAGGTGATCCGCCTGCACCGAAACCGAACGACGGTGGTAGCGCAGCCTCTGCCAAGAACTTGCGAGCACTGAGCAGAGGTGCGCCGTTCAGCGGAGGAATTCCGCCATTCCTAGTATACATTACGGATGGCGATCCTCCGCAGCGGAGGAATAGACCAAATGGCTCATCTGTTCTTGAGAGGGCGTCGTCGCAGATGCTATTTCTGCCATGACGCCCCGGCCAGGTCCGCATACTATGGTGAGATCTGTCTCTGGCACCAGTTCCGTATTTCGTTTCGTTTGCTGTTGTTACTCGTGCGCGCCGGTCGGCTGCGGAGCCTGTGGCGGATTGTGAGGTGGTGGTGATGTCACAACTTGCAATACCGACAGCACCGGTTTTCTCCCCCTATGCGCCGCAGTATAGCGATGATCTCAGCAGAACCATCGGCGCGCTGCAACACCTCCAGGTCTTGCTGGCCGGCCGGCCCGATGCGACCCTGGCCGATGTGTCCCAGTTCGTTTCTGCGATGCAGCAGGAGTTCGGCTCCTCCGAGTCGCTCGAACACGTCATCCAGTCGCTCGTTGGCCGCCACCTTGCCAAACAGGTTGCACGCCGAGCGGGACCGGCATCACCGCCCCTTACGCAGGAGGTCACGGTATGAACCAGGACCTCCTCCTTCGCGAGATCGACCCCATGCTCGAGGCGCAGGCCCGCGCGATCGCCTGGATGTGTGCGCGCTTTCACGGCAGCGGTGAGAGCCTTGATTGGCAGGACCTGGCCCAGGACCTCGCCCAGAGTGCGCGCATTTATGTGTGGCAATACGTGGAGCGGCGAGGGAATCCAGGGCCGAGCCTGCTTCTGGTGCTGGGCCGACTGCGGATGTACGCGGAGCGCTGCCGGGGGCGGAGCGTCCTGCGAGTACACCCTGGCAAGCGCAAGCGCAGCTATGAGCGGGCTACGCTTGACCAGGCAGACACCTGTATATCTGCCGAACTTGAGCCGTACCCGGCGCTCACTGACGAGCAAGAGCGCGATCTCCTGTTGTCCATGCTGCATCTGGCACAGACAGAAGAGGATCACCAGGTCGAGCATGTGGCCCTGCTGGCACTGCGCCGCCTGGCGCGTGCGCTGGAAGACAGCGATCTCGTCTCCGACTGCAATGCACAACTGCGCGCCTGGTGGCGGCGACACCGGCAGCAGCTCGAGGAGGTGCTGCTATGACGACCATCGCGCCTCCTCGCCCGCGCGTTGAAGCTGTTTCCTGGGATTTTGAGCAGGTCTACGAGGAGTACCGGGAGCGCATCTATCGCTATATCCGCCATCTAGTCACTGAGCAGGAACTTGCGGAGGACCTGGTGCAGGAAACGTTCACCCGCGCGTACAAGGCGCTCCCGCGGATGCCGGGCGATCTGCGTCTGACGCCCTGGCTCTACCGGATCGCCACGAACGCCTGCTATGATGCCCTGCGCCGCCGGCGGCTGATCAGCTGGCAGACGCTCGATGAACTGGACCATGAACCTGCCAGTGGTACCAGTGATGATCCGCAAGAGGGATATAGCGGGACGGCGGAACTGGTGCGGGCGGCTCTGGCGCGCATGCCGACGACCTACCGCCAGGCGCTGCTGCTCTACGAGTACGAAGGCTACAGTATGCCGGAGATCGCCCTGGCCCTGGGGATTGCTCAAAGCGGCGTCAAGATGTTTCTCTCACGGGCGCGGGGCCATTTCAGACGGCATTACCGCGAGTTGGAGCAGGAGGCGGCGCATGACTAACCTGCCGACTTTTGCCGCGCTCAGCACGCAGCCTCTCTATCCAATAGCGGGTGCGCCGGTGATCACCGACCTGCTCGCGACCGGCGCGCCAGTGGCTCTAAGTGTTTCAGGTGGCAAAGACAGCGGGGCAATGGCGCTGGCGACGAGTGCCTATCTCGATGAGCTGGGACACCAGGGGCCGCGCCTCCTCATCCATGCGGATTTAGGCCGGGTCGAATGGCGGGAGTCTCTCCCCATGTGCCAGCGCCTGGCCGACCGGCTCGATCTCCCGCTGGTGGTGGTGCGCAGGCAAGCCGGCGATCTTTTAGATCGTTGGCGCGTGCGCTGGCAGAATAACTGCGAGCGGTACGCCAACCTGGAGACCGTGCGCCTGATTCTACCCTGGTCTACCGCCAGTATGCTCTTCTGTCGAAGCGAACTCAAGGCGGCCATCATTTGCCGTGAGCTGGTACAGCGCTTCCCTGGCCGGACGACCATCTCGGGGACGGGCATTCGCTGGCAGGAGAGCACCACGCGGGCCAAAGCGCCCATCTGGGCACCCCAGTATCGCCTGGAGAATGCAACCCACAAAACGAAAGGCGTTGACTGACATCCCATTGTCGCCTGGACACTGGAGCAAGTCTTCGCCTATCACCAGCTCCGCCAGTTCCCGCTGCACGAGGCCTACACCCGTTACGGAATGTCGCGGGTGTCCTGTGCGTATTGCGTGCTGGCCGGGCTGGCTGATCTCGCCGCCTCAAGCACTTGCCCCGACAACCAGGACCTCTACCGCGAACTGGTCGCCATCGAAATTCTCTCGACGTTCAGCTTCCAGGAAAGCCGCTGGCTCGGCGATGTGGCACCGCAGCTGCTCGGCGAGGACATGCGCGCAGAACTTGAAGAGGCCAAACAGCGTGCTGCTCTACGCGAAGCGGCTGAGGCGCGCATCCCCAGGCATTTGCTTTACAGCAAAGGTTGGCCGACCGCCATGCCAACCAGGGCAGAAGCGGCCTTGCTCAGCGAAGTACGGCAAGCCGTTGCCGCGGCGGTCGGAATCACCATTCGCTGCATCGATCCTGATGCCATTCTGGACCGCTACGCCCAGTTGATGGAGGCAAAAGCGCAGAAGCGGGAGGCAGCCTGATGTGGGATCGACTGCGCTACCCGCCAAATTGGGAGGAGATCGCGCTGGCGATCAAAGAGCGCGCCGGGTGGTGCTGTGAGTGGTGTGGTGTCGCTCATGGCGCCTGGCGCAAAAGCCGGAAGAAAGCCAAGCCCTACAAAGTGGTGATGGCGGTGGCGCACCTGGGCGTTCCCTTCTCCGATGGGCGGCCAGGCAATCGCGACGACAAATGGGACGTGCGGCCTGAAAACCTGGCCTGTCTGTGCCAGTCGTGTCATCGCCGCTACGACAACCAGGGGCGGAGCAAGCAGTCGAAGCAAACGCAGCAGCCCCACGAGGATGAGGCAGCGCCACATGTGACAGCAGATCGTGTGTCACACACGCCGACCAGGTCGCCACATGTGACGGCAAAACAGCGAGCGCTGGCGCTGGCATATGGATAAAGGAAAGAAGTCATGACAGCAACAATTGCACCAACCAGGCCGGAGCATTCCACCGGCACGCGGTACAGCTCGACGGAGCGGCATGATGTCTCGCGCTGTGAGCGAGGCCTTTCCGCGATTCTTGGGGCCAGGTGCCCCTGCGGAGGGAAGTTCTTTGGGGCAAAGCGGGGCGACGGCGAAGCCTTCTTTGAGGCGCTGCCAGCAGACGATCCCCACAGTTTCCAGACGAGGCCCTGCCGCGAGGCGCGGCTCATGAAGGTGAGGAGATGACAGGAGCCGTTCCGGCAGCGACATGCAAGCGCGAAGGATGTGACAACCTGGTCGAACAGGCGCCAGGTAGCCACCGGCCACGCCAGTACTGCAGTGACACCTGCAAGCAAAGTGATTATCGCCAGCGGGCTAAAGAAAAGCTGCTCGCTCGGCGGCAGGCCGAACTGCGGGAACGCTGGGGAGATCTCCTATCAGAAACGCTGGAGCAGCTCGATATCATGCTGCGCGAGCTTGGTGAGGAGGCAGTACAGCGCATGGTGGTGGCCATCGTTGCGGAAAAGCAGCAAGTGACGAGTGCCGAGGACAAACGTGAGGCTTGTAGCCGATCTTATCAGTTGAAGCAGTGTCTGGAAGAGGTCGAACGGGAACTGACCAGATATCGCCAGCTCTGCGACCTGGACGATCGGCAACATTTGCTGACGCAGGCCGCTGCGCTGGGGGCGCAAATCGGATACAAATCACTTTTAGCCATCAATCCCCCTGTAAGGGCGGGCGAGGCGTCATGGAGCGAACGCCTCCAACAGGCTGATACCGAAGGCCTGGCGCGGATTATCGCCGTCGCCAGGCACTTCGCTGAGAATCTCATCTGGCTGGAGGTTCACGATGAACTGCAGCGGGCGCAACGGCGCATCGCGGACCTGGAGCGCCAGGTGGAACACAACCAGATGCCGGCGGTATCGTCACAGCCCGGCGCGTGACGTTTCGAGAGAAACAGCGCTGGTGGCAAGACGTTGTAAGAGATAGAACGATTCTGGTTGTCACCTCCTGCCGGTTTCTGTATCGCATGTCACCGGCTGAGGTGTACCACGCCTACTCCGGCCAGTTTGCAGGTGTAGAGGACATCTATCTCATCGAGAGGAACGTGATCAAGCGGCTGCGACGATACCGCCGGCTTCAGGAGCTGGTACAACGCGATGTTCGCCATTCTTGACGAACAGAAGAACCGGGCCCTGCGCTTGGCCGAGAATCGCCGCCATCTTGAAGCTGTTGGGACGTTATAGATTGTAGAGCACCATCCCATGCATGTGCAGCAGGTGTGCCCACAACACATGTTAATCCGGCATTGACAAGTGTTGTGGACAAATCTCAGCGGCCCTTACATAATGGAAAGGATGATCTAGAACGACAGAAAAGCGGCCCCCAAAGCCTGGCAACCTGAAGAGCCGCTTTTCTGTCCCACCTGAGCTGGCTACCAGCCCAGAGAAAGGTTTTTTATGCGTAATTGTAGTATAGCCGTATGTGCATCTCGATTACAAGCCCGGCCTTCTTGCGACCTGCCTTATGGGCTAACGAAGAAGGGAGGGCAGCCGTGAAGCGTCTCGTTCTCTCTCCAGGCGAACAAGCGACCTTATTTCCCCTACCGGACCAGCCTGACGCACAGGTGGAAGGCGAGGCCCGGACGCGCGAGCCAGACCTGGAGATCATCGCACGCATCCCGATCCTGCCATCTGAGGAGGCGAGTCCGTGGCTTCCGATTCTCAACTACCAGCCGGATCAGGCCATCCGACAGGCGACCCTGGCCAGAGCGGAGCAGTGGCAGGAAGAAGATGCCGGCCTGTCCTATCGCGCCTCCAATGACCTGCTGGTGTATCTCGGCAATAAGAAACACCCCTTGCCGGTAGAGGAAGCCCTCGCCACGATCCGACGCTTTTCCACCTCTACCGTGGTCACCGCCCGCATCGTACTTGCGCTGTGGCATTTGCGGCGTCACGAAAGCCAGCTGACCAAAAACGGCAGCGCCGCCATACGCCTGGACGAGGTGCTTGCTCTGCGAGGCGTCAAAAAGCAAACAGTGGTGGCCTATCCAGGCACCGATATCCGGTACTCGAACGGCTACCGAACAGAGGATAAGGAGGCGATTCTCTCTGACCTGGGCCTGCTCGAACTCTGCTACGTGCGCGGGAAATGCTCGATCTGCGTCAACGGCAAATGGCAGACCTTCTTCGTCGATAGCGAGTATCTGCACTCTTCCGTAGTCTACCGTGCAACGATCTGGGGCGAGGAGGTCGCCGGGCTGTTCGTGAACGCTGGCGACTGGATCAACGCCTACGAGGCAAGCGGGAACAGCTACCTTGCGGAAGTCGAGCGCTCGATCTTTCGCCTCAATCCGCAAAACGAGCAGCACGAATTGCGCCTGGCGCTCTTTTTGACGGAGCGCTGGCGCGAGCAGGCCAGGCGACTGGAGTTCGCCACGCCGATCTCGATGGAACGGCTGCTCGAAGAGAGCGTCATCCCGGTGGATAAGAAACATTTCACCGACCGCTTTGTGCCGCGCATCGAGGATGCGCTCCACCAGCTCGCGGTCAAGGGGATCCTTGGCACCGAAGCGAAATGCCTGACCCCGGTGGACAAAAGCCAGTCGCGCTGGACCAAAGCCTGGCTGGCCGCCGAGTGGGTCCTCCTGCCGCCAGAGGACGTTATGGCTCACTACAGGCAGAGGTTAGTTGCAGCACCAGCACGCCCTTCCTTGCCGCAAGTGCGAGAGCGGCGCACACGCAACACGCGCAAAGGCAAACAGACACAAGAGTAGCATCTATCCTATGGCGGTCGGGGGAAAATCCCCGGCTGACGAGAAGAAAGCGGTGAGCGTAGGCAGAAAAAACTGTCCGCTTGCCGATAGGAAGAAAGGTATCCTATCACGGTCGGGGGAAAACCCTATGGTGGTCGGGGGAAAACCCTATGGTGGTCGGGGGAAAAATCCTATCGCGGTCGGGGGAAATTTTACGCTCAAATGGCGGTGACGAACACTGTGAAAAAGGCGTTTTTATTCAGACTTCGTGGGCTAGTAATGCGCATCACGAAGATTTATGCTAGAGACTGTAGTCGTATCCCTGCGGATGAGCGCGGAAGAAGGACGAGAAAGACGTATGAGTGCCCAAGGCGAAGCGCTTGCGCTTCGCCTGCAAGAGGTAGGATCAGAATCTTTATAAAAATCTATCGCAATAAAAATCTATCGCAGCATACTTCTGTTCTAAAAGAGGGACACGAAGCAAATTACTTACTCTCGTTTCTTTTGCCTGCTACTGGCAGACAAATCAGTTCGACACTCATAAGAAGATGAGGAAAATAGATGTCTTCAATTGAACTTCAGCGCAAATGGAATCTTGGCTCAGAGATCGCAAATGGTGGCTTTGGCAGGATTTACGAGGCTCAGGATGAGAATGGCTCGCAAGCCGTCATAAAGTTAGTGCCCAAGTCACCAGGTGCTTCTCGCGAGCTCCTGTTTGAGCCCGTATCCGGCCACCCGAACATTGTTCCCATCTGGGATGCTGGAGAATGGGAGAACTTTTACGTTCTCGTGATGCCGCGCGCGGAGACGTCGCTCCGGCAACATCTGGGCGAAGCTGGGGGGAAACTCGAAACGCTCGAAGCCGTGAGCATCCTGATTGACGTGGCTGAAGCCCTGGCGGGCCTCGAGTCTGAGGTCGTGCATCGCGACCTGAAACCCGAGAACATTTTGCTCTACGAGGGCCACTGGTGTCTCGCGGATTTTGGGATCGCGCGCTATGCGGAAGCGACAACAGCTCCGGATACACGTAAACACTCGTTCTCTCTGCCATATGCCGCCCCAGAACAATGGCGGATGGAGCGCGCAACACCGGCAACCGATGTCTACGCGTTTGGCGTGACGGCCTTTGAACTCCTTCAAGGTCATCGGCCATTCGCGGGTCCGGACTTTCGCGAGCAGCATCTTCATCAGGTGCCCCTTTCCCTGATAGGCTTACCTCCTTCGCTTGCATCACTCGTCACTGAATGCTTGTATAAAGAACCGCCAGCGCGTCCTACACCGGCTAACATCTTGGCGCGTCTACGCAGGAGCCAGCAGCCCTCTTCGCCAGCGGCAGGGCAACTTGCAGCAGCCAACCAGATGGTGGTCGCGAATCAGGCGCAGGCAGGGGCAAGCGCATCAGCGCAGCAGTCAACTGAGGAGCGGAGAAGAGGGCTCCTCCGCATCGCACAACAATCGCTTGGGCTAATTCTCGAAGGACTGGTTGAACGAATACGTGAAGCGGCACCTGCAGCTACTGTTACCCGGTCGCCGAATCTGGTCGTACAACTCGGAAACGGGATGCTGTCTGTCAATTCAATACAACCTGCACCGTCCAGATGTCTCGCCGCTTTTGGTGGCCCACCAGCCTTCGATGTGATTGCTTATACCACTATCGCTGTCCAGAAGCCCCGCGATCGGTACGGCTACGAAGGACGCAGTCACTCGCTGTGGTTCTGCGACGCCCACGACGAAGGTGTATATCGTTGGTTCGAGACAGCTTTCATGGTGTTCCCTTTAATTCCTCGTACAAGCTCTGTGAATCCATTTGCCTTCCCTCCTATGGACGAGGAGGCAGCAGAAGCATTCTCACCGACAACGGCAGAATACCAGGTAGCGTGGGAGCCACTGCCATTCGATCAAGGAGACGAGGAGCAGTTCATTGAACGCTGGCTGGGATGGTTCGCCGGGGCCGCCGGTGGAGGACTTCACATGCCTTCACAAATGCCAGAGAACTCTGGTGGGCGCCATCGGCGTCCGAGTTCAACTCTAGCGGCGTCTTGACGGGCACAGCACAAAGGTGTGGAGAGCACTCATCGGAGAGGAAGGAAATTGACAAATGTTAATTGTGGACTGATGCTTGTTGTTGACAGAGCCAGCCAGCATTCTGCACAATTGCTATCAAGGAGGCCTAGCTATGCAGACCTAAAAACCAGGTCATAGATAGACAAAAAAATAGCCAGTTTTAAGAACGAAGCTCCAGGCGGCGCCCAAACCAAACGGAGCAACGATCTCAACGCTGGCGAAAAGGCTTGCGCTCACAAGGTGAACGCAAACGTAACATCTGCTGTTGTTACGATACTGCATAATTCCGCGACTGTCAAGGGTTATGCATAGGTGTCCTATTGCTTTCCCGCCTTTCGGGATGCTCACAAGGCGGACGTCAGCACGGTCACAGGGCGAGCGCTAGCCTTCATTCGACGTATTCATTTTCTTGAAAGAAGAAAGAAGGCACGTAGTATGTTCCAGCTTGAAACAACGGTGCCCTCAGTGAAGGGCATCTCTCGCCCTGTGCAGGCAGGTTTTTCCCTGAAGTTCATTGTTTCCCGTGTGCTTTCCTTCAAGCACACACTCGTTCCTCAGTGCTTGATGCAGGCAAAACGACTTCCTATAGCCATTTGGCTACTTGTCGTCGGAACGCAAGGGGAGGTGGCTCATGAGTGACACAGCCCTCCTTGAGAAGCCTCCTGCACAGCAAGACGGCGGCGATAGTCAGGAGCCGCCAAACAAGTACCTCTACCCGGAGTTCGCAGGCTAC
>WNGK01017696.1_pt1 | contig 18965 bp, 21 predicted proteins | sample 5400601 | NCBI WGS metagenome assembly WNGK01 (sample SAMN13153376, study PRJNA577476) | soil metagenome | isolation source: 60 cm soil or saprolite under Garry oak tree replicate 1 | place: USA:California | collected 2016-06-15
CGGAAAGGCGGCCCCGGACGAAGCGGCCAACCCGCTCAAGCTGGCACGTACATCCGCAGCGGACCCGTAACGATCCTCGGCAGACTTGGCCAGCAGACGCTGTAACAGCACCGTCATTCCCTGAGGGATGTCGTTATTGAGATCGGGAGGATCCCGGAGCACGGCGGAGAGGGTTTCAACTGTTGATTGTTTCCGGAACGGATGCCGCGCGCCAGCCATCTCAGCCAGAACTACGCCGAAGGAAAACAGATCCGAGCGTATATCGAGCGGCAAGCCCTTCACTGTTCGGGCGACATGTAATCGGGGGTGCCCAGGATTGTTCCCGGCGCCGTTAATTGCGGGCTTTCGATGCTAGCGAGGGGAGAGATGGGCGTTATCCCTGGCAGCATGGGTGCGCGTTCATACATTGATTCTTTCACTGAAGATACCTCATGCCAGTCCTACGGCGCTCTCCGTCTTTTGCGCTGAACCAGGCTGTGCTCCTAGCCGATCCTACCCACTTGGCCGATGCGCCACCCCTACAACCTCTGCCATTCTCGTTCCGGAGGCAACAAATGGGAACTTGGAACGAGCTATCAACTGAACTATCGCAAGCGATTCAAGCGGTCGGAAAAAATATCGTAACTGTCCAGGCTGGCGGAGGCCGAACCTCGAGCGGAATCATTCTCGATGACCACACAATCCTCACCGCTGCAAACGCAATTTCCGAGCGAGAGAGCATACGTGGCTGGATCTCACCCGATCAGCCGTTTATGGCAAGCCTGGTGGGGCGAGACTTCGGAACAGACATCGCCTTGCTAAAGTCTGATGCAAAACTCAGCGGCGCTGCCAGCTTTGCTGAAAATCCCCAGTTGGCCGTCGGTCAACTGGTAGTCGCCATCGCCCGCACCTGGCGTGGCAACCTGGTCGCCAGTGCCGGAATACTTTCCGGCCTGATGGGCGAATGGCATACTCATCGCGGAAAGAAAATTGACGCTTTCATCCGGCCCGATCTCAACGTTTACCGTGGCTTCTCCGGTGGAGCCATCATCGATGCTGACCAGAAGATCATCGGTATGACTACCGGAGCGCTGCGACGCAGGTCTCCCCTAGCAGTCCCGTATGCGACGATCACGCAGGTCACCAGCGTCCTTCTCGAGAAGGGATACATCCCGAGTCCTTACCTCGGTTTAGGGCTGCAGCCAGTTCGCGTGCCAGAGTCGTTGCAGCAGAAGTTGAATCTAACCCAGCGCACGGGAGTCCTTGTGGTGCACGTGGAACCCGCAAGCCCGACTGATAAAGCCGGCATTTTCCTGGGAGATGTTTTGTTGAAAATCGCAGACCGACGCTTCGGAGAAGAGGGCACAACCTCCATTCTCTCGGCCTTGACTCCTGGTCAGACCGCCAGCCTTGAGGGAATTCGCGCCGGCCAACAATTCAATTCAAGCATCCAGGTCGGAGAACGCCCGCAGCGGCAGGCATGAATGCAGGCGCCGACTCGCGTATTCGCCATGGGCGAAAGCGTTCAACAGGCCCATCGATTGGCGGACATCTTCATGACTTCGCCGGGTTTCGTCGTGATCGGACTCGGTGCCATCTCGACCCGTAATGGGTTCGACCTACGCGATGCCGAGGTCGTGGTCGTGCAGACCAGCCGTCCGCAACGTCTATTTTCAGCAGACGCGGCCTTTGCAAAATCTGTCCGGGCGTTTCGGGGTCCCATTCTATGGCTGTCGCCTGACCCTTACGCGCCAAGATCGAACGGAACCGATGCCGTGCTTCCCACCGAAGCAACGTCTGCACAGATCAGCGCGGCGGCGGCGGCACTCGCCGCAGGCTTGCTCGTTGGAGCATCCAGCGACAAACGGCAAACCGAAGAGGATGCGGATTTTGCGATCCTCGATCCCCTCACTGAGCGCGAGCTCGAAGTACTCAATCTGGTTGCCGAGGGATTCTCGAATCTAGAGATTGCCAAACGGCTGGGCGTTTCCCGCAATACCGTGAAGTTTCACGTGAGCTCGATCATCGGAAAACTAGGGGCAACTTCACGAACCGAGGCAGTCACTGTGGGATTGCGGCGTGGACTGATCATCATCTGAGATCAGACGGATAATGGCATTCTTGGGCGAAACTAACTGAGCCCGGCAGGTCAGCGGGGCTTGCTCATTACGTTCGGATTTGGTGTCCGAACCGGAGCTACATCGAAGCTTTGAGCCTCTGAACCGATGTTTCGCCCGACATAGTGTGCATGCGGACAACATTTTCGGGGCGGACTGGTTCCGCATGGACCGGATGGATCTCGAAATCCTGAAGATCGGTAAGCCCGCCAGAAATCGCCGCAAGCGTGGCGTTGGACTTGGACAATACCGAAAGAAGATGTTTGCGGGCAATTGGCCGGTCAGCTGGGTGAATATGTTTCCACCAGCGCCTGACCGATTCCTGCACATCGTCCTGGTTCTTGGCGTCTTCCACCAGACTGTCGATGAGCCGGTAGACCTTGCTCTTCACTGCCTGATACGAAACTGAAATCTCCTGCCCCATTTTTTATGGTGCTCCTTCGCAGGTTCTTAGAGCAAGAGCCTAGCCAAACCACCGCTCTGATTTGGCGGCACTTAGCATTCACGCTGTATTCATATTCTCCAACTTGTTGGAGAAATCACAGGCAGCCGCTATGGTTTTTCGTAGAACGAACCGCCTAGAAGCGCCTGCCATTTAACCGAGCGAAGGACGCTCACAGCTAAGGGTATAGGTCTCCAGTTTGACAACGCGCGACGGGCCAGGAGGCAAGGCGCAAGAATGGCCGGGTTGTACAATTCGGACTCGCTTGCAGGGCACCAATCTGCAAGGTGAAGTTTCCAATCGCGTTGGGAGGATTGTATGAAACGATTTCTTCTTTTACTTCCCTTCATGTTGCTGGCCATTGGGTCCCAGGCACAACAACCCAAGAGCTCAGCAGCTGAACGGATGTTCTTGCCCTCGGACACTTTCTGGGGCTATGCCCAGTTCGACATGGCCCCGCCCCACAACGAAATCGACCCAAACCTCTGCCGTGCCGATGCCGGCAACTTCGGCGGCGCGAACGCGCCTTGCAATGCCTTTGCTCGCTACATGCTTTCCGGCCTGCTCGAGGTGAGACCGTTCGGGAGAGGCCAATTCCGCCGCTTCATGCTCTTCGGTGAGCCGCGCTTCCTCTTCGGCAGGAATGTTCCTCAGAACCTCTACACCTGGTCCTTCGATGCCATCGGCGTTGAACATTCCTGGGGTGCTGCGATTTACATTGGAAAAGGCTTCGAGATGCGGGTCGCCCAGCACTTTCTTTTTGACCGTTTTGGAGCGCGTGATCGTAACCTCGGGACGGCCGATCTTGGCCCCAACGGTCCCTGGGGCCGGTATAACGCAATCGGCGTCCGCAAGTACTTCGGGTCGCGGAGATGGTAGGTATCAGCGTGCTATGCTGATCTTCCCAGCCCGCCGTCTTTGAGCCGACCGCCATTCAGCCACATGCAGTCGAGGGAACACTCCGCGAAATCAGCGATGCTTCGATGGGAAAGCATTCCTTTCCAGGATGCTGAAGGCGCGCGCGGAAACTTTGAGCGTGTTTCAGGCAGGTTATCGCAAGCTCTCGCCGGAGCTGTTCCAGCTTTGCTGGCGGATTCGCCCGATCCTGATGCTTCGCTGCTTTTATTTGAACGTCTACTGAACGAAGGCCCGCCGGACGCGCTGCGTCTAATGGAATCCCACCCCTTTTTGGCGCACTACGCCATCGCCGTTTTTGGACACAGCCGTTACCTGGGCGAAACCCTGGTTCAGAATTCCGATCTCCTCCCAACGTTCCTGCGTGAGAAGAAGCTCGACCGCAGTTTTTCGCACGAGGAGTTCTCAGAAGCATTGGCCCGGTTCCACTCACGCTCTTTTGAGCGGGACAACTCGCTGCTGCTGGCGCGCTTCAAGCGACGGGAGTACGTGCGCATCATGCTGCGGGACGTATTAAGAATCTCCCCACTGGCCGAGACCACTGCCGAAATTTCTGCTCTGAGCGATGTACTCATCGAAGAAGCCTTGCGCGAGGCTGAGAGCGCAATGGGGCGCCGTTACGGTTTGCCTCAACACCTCGACTCTGCAGGCCGCGCGGTCAACACACCTTTCGCTGTACTTTCCCTCGGAAAACTAGGCGGCAACGAGCTGAATTACAGCTCCGATATCGATCTGCTGTACATCTTCGGCGATGGCCAGGAGCCGCCGGTTGCCCCAATTTCGAATCGCGAATACTTTGTTCGTCTGGCACAGCAGGTGACCGAGATTCTTTCCCGCCCCACTGCGGAAGGTGCGGTCTTCCGCATCGACCTGCGCCTGCGGCCACAGGGCAATGAGGGAGAGTTGGCTATCAGCCTTTCCAACGCCCTGCGCTATTACGCAGAAACCGCCCACGACTGGGAGCGCCAGGCGCTGATCAAAGTCCGGCACTCGGCTGGGAATGTGCAGCTCGCTCGCGAATTCATCCGGCGAGTTCAGCGGCAGGTTTACAGCGAGCAGATCAATTTTGCTGCGATCAAGACTGCGTTGGTAGCGCGCGAGAAAATCGACCGCAAACGCCGCAAGCAGGCCGCGAGCCCCGGTCATTCAACTCTGGACGTAAAAATTGATCGTGGCGGGATCCGTGACATCGAGTTTCTGGTGCAGTGCCTGCAGCGCGTTTACGGGGGCGCCGAACCCTGGCTGCGTTCCGGCGGAACTCTGTTCTCCCTGCAGAAACTTCACGATAAGCGCCACATCAGCGGGCACGATTATCACGAGCTGACCTCGGCATACACCTTCTTGCGTCACCTGGAGCATCGACTGCAGCTTCGGCAAGGCCAGCAGGTACACAGGCTTCCAGAATCACCTCACGATCTGCAAATCTTGCAGCGTTCCATGGCGGGACTTACGCCCGGATACCGGCTCGCTGACCTTGGCACGTCGGTACGAGAGCGAATGGCCGCCGTGGCCGAGATATATCAGAGGGTCATCTATCACCAGCAGTCTCGCCGCACACTTGAGCCGTTGAAGGGCGACTTTCAGTTACGAAGCCGAACGGATGTTGCAACCGCTGACCAGTCGCATCAGGAATTCCTAGAGAAGCTCTCTGAAGACGCTCCGGAACTTGCCGCGCTCGTGAATACCCCGGACCTCAGCGGGACTGCCCGCAAAAATCTGTTGCGGTTCCTGAGTTCTGCCTACGGCAGCTCCGAACGCTATGCTGCCGTGCTACGGCAAAGCCAGGCGGTCACGCGATCGGTTTCCCTCTTCGAAAGCAGCGAATACTTGACTGACCTTTTGGTTCGATTTCCCGAAGAGGTGGATACCCTCGCGGAAATCCATTCAGCAGCCCCCACCTTCGCCGGAGGAAGTGTGTTCCAGCTATCGCTGCCGGCATTGAACGAAAATCAATTCGCCAGCGGAGACCCGGTATTCGATTACATCGCGAACTCGACTGCATCGCATTCTGAAAAGATTGCCCTGCTGCGCCGGCATTTCCGGCACCGCATGTTTGCCTCCGGGGCCCGGGATCTGGCCGAGCTGCGTCCGATCTACTCGTCGCTTGCGGAAAGCACTTCTGCTGCCGAAGCTGCGGTTGCTGCCGCCTTCGCCATCTCTGGCATGCCGCGCGGTATCGCTATCTTGGCGTTGGGGCGTCTCGGCAGCAGGGAATTCGATCTACTCTCGGACGCCGACTTGCTGTTTATTTGCGATCCATTGGGCGATCGGGTCGCGCTCACAAAGTCTGCCGAGCATGCCATGCAGGCGCTTGCGGCCTACACTCAGGACGGCATGGTGTTCCCCGTGGACGCCCGTCTGCGGCCCCACGGCGCGGAAGGCGAGTTGTTGGTCACGCCGGATCAACTCGCGAGCTACTTCGCCGCAGAGGCTCAGCCTTGGGAGGCACTCACCTACACCAAATTGCGTTTCCTTGCCGGCGATTCACATCTTGGGAATAAAGCCCTGGCTGTAACTGAAAGTCTGTTCAGCCGTTTTGCAAAACATGAGGGCTTCGCAGGTGCTGTACGCAGTTTCTTGCTCGTCAAGTGCGGAATTCGCCCTAAGAGCGGCACGCTGCGCGACCGCCTATGGAGATGCGTTTCCGCCGGTACGCTGGAAAAAAAGGACGCGGCCATTCTCGACCATGCAGCCGAACTTTGCCGCACCGTCGAGCACGTTCTGCGCCTGGTGATCGGCCGGAATACGCGCTGGCTTCCAGCCGCGGAGCACCCCCGCCACGCCGCTCAAAAGGTGACGTCCGAAATATTACATCGTGAGTTTTCGGCGGGCCTCGAAGACAAGTTGCTGCGCACTTTCGCCGAGGTCCGAAGTATCTACGATCGCGTTGTCTGTTGATTGGCCCGAAATTATAAAACCATGTCATTCCGAGCGAAGCCGAGGAACCTGCTGTTTGCTCGCAGCTTAGGCGAGGCCAAGGTTAATGATGCTTCGATTTCAGCGAGTAGTTCCGCGCCACCCCAAATCCCGTCACGCTGATATGTCCAATCGACATCCACCGCTCCAGCTTGTGATGTCCGGTGCGATGAAAAATATACGAAATCCCTACGGAAGTCGCGGTTGCGGCAGCTTCCAGGCTGGCAAAACCTGCCGAATTATTCACCACATCATCCGGCAGCAGAATTTCATCACGTCCGCGGGCCTGAAAGTTGCGCGTAGAAGCGTAGTCGAGGCCGCGAAATACCGCCACGCCGGAAAATAGAAGAATATTGGTGCGGTCCCAGAAACGATGTTGCGGGATCGGAGCGCTGGGGAGATCTCGGTGCTCGCCGCCTTCCGTTTGAGCGGCAACTCCCATACTGAGCATGAGCACGCAACTGAGGTTCTTGAACCAGAGTGGCACGATCTGATTCTACGGGAGAGGAGCCGCGATAGCCTCGACGTGCAGCGTTTATAATCTACGTTCCCCTTGGAGGTTGTGATGCCGGATTCATACAACGGTGTGCCAGTGCCTCGCGACAGCGCGCGCATTACTTACAAAGATGGCCGCTGTCAGGCCCCGCCCAATCCCATCATTCCATTTATCGAAGGCGATGGAACTGGACGAGACATCTGGAAGGCATCGGTACGCGTCTTCGATGCCGCAGTCGAAAAAGCCTATGCTGGAAAGCGCCGTGTTGTCTGGTACGAGATCTTTGCCGGAGAAAAGGCCAAGGCAAAGTTTAACGATTGGCTTCCGCAAGATTCGGTTGATGCAATCAAAGAATTTCGCGTAGCCATCAAAGGTCCCCTGACCACGCCCGTCGGCGGCGGTATTCGCTCACTCAACGTCACTCTGCGCCAAGTGCTCGATCTTTATTCCTGCATCCGCCCAGTGAAGTATTACAAGGGCACGCCCTCGCCGGTGAAGAACCCCGAGCGCATGGACATCGTCCTTTTTCGCGAGAACACAGAAGATGTTTACGCCGGAATCGAGTGGGAGCAGGGGACTCCTGAAGCCGCCAAGCTGATCGAATTCCTCAACAAGGAAATGCTCAAGGGGGGCAAGAAACAGGTGCGCACGGACTCGGGCGTAGGTATCAAGCCGATTTCAGTGTTTGCGACCAAACGCCTCGTGCGCCTGGCAATCCAGCACGCGATCGAAAGTGGACGCAAGAGCGTGACCTTAGTTCACAAAGGAAATATCCAGAAATTCACCGAAGGCGCGTTTCGCAAGTGGGGATACGAGCTGGCGACAGAAGAGTTTCGCGACAAGGTCGTCACAGAACGCGAAAGCTGGATTCTCGACAACAAAGACAAGAACCCAAGTCTATCCGCGGAAGAAAATGCTGCAATGGTTGAGCCGGGTCTCGAGTATGCGCCACCCGAGTTCGGCAAAGCGGTGGCCGAAGAAGTACGCAGCGTCCTTGAGAGCATCTATGCCACCCACGGCCACGGCGCCTGGAAAAGGAAGCTAATGATCAACGATCGCATCGCCGACTCAATCTTCCAGCAGGTGGTCACACGCGCAGATGAATACTCCGTCTTGGCCACACCGAATCTCAATGGCGATTACATCTCCGACGCCTGCGCCGCGCAAGTTGGTGGACTGGGAATCGCGCCGGGCGCCAATGTCGGTGATGGGTTCGCCATATTCGAGGCCACGCACGGCACGGCACCAAAGTATGCCGACAAAGACGTGATCAATCCCGGCTCAGTTATGCTCTCGGGCGCAATGATGTTCCGCTACCTGGGATGGAACGAAGCTGCGGATTTGATTGAAGGCGGGCTTGAGCGAACGATCGAGCAGAAGACGGTTACGTACGATTTCGAGCGCCTGATGCCTGGCGCAACCAAGGTCAGCACCAGCAAGTTCGCCGATCACATTATCGAGAACATGGGAGCGGCGGTGTTGAGCACAGTCTAATGCAGCCACGGATTTACGCGGCTTCACAGGGATAAACCAAAATTGCCATAAAAATCATTCGATACGAATGCCTCTTCTCTCGTTTTACTTGCTGCGGTTGATCCGTGTAAATCCGTGGCAAAGGTTTTGATTGTTTTCCCTGCAAATCCGTGGCCTAGAAAGGTTTTAAAATGCGCAACAAAGTAAGCATCGTAGGGTCCGGCAACGTCGGTGCCACTGCCGCTCACTGGATCGCCTCCAAAGAACTAGCCGACGTAGTCCTGATTGACATCATCGAAGGCGTGCCGCAGGGCAAAGGCCTCGATCTGCTCGAAGCCATGCCCATTGAGAAGCGTGACTCTTACGTGATCGGCACCAACGACTACGCCGACACCGCCAATTCCGACATCGTGGTCATCACCGCCGGAATTCCGCGCAAGCCCGGCATGAGCCGCGACGACCTGCTCAACACCAACCACAAGATCATGAAAGACGTGGTCAGCAAGGCGGTCCAATATTCTCCGAACAGCATTCTGATCATCGTGTCGAACCCGCTCGACGCCATGGCCCAGGCTGCCTACAAGATGAGCGGCTTCCCCCGGGAGCGCGTAATCGGCATGGCCGGCGTGCTTGACTCCGCCCGCTTCCGGGCGTTTATCGCTGAGGAGCTGAAAGTCAGCGTGGAAAACGTAACCGCTTTCGTCCTCGGCGGCCACGGGGATACGATGGTCCCTTTACCGCGTTACTCCACAGTCGCCGGCATCCCAATCACCGAACTGATCGCGCCGGACAGGCTAGCGCAGTTAGTCCAACGCACCCGCGACGGCGGCGCCGAAATCGTCAAATATCTAAAAACCGGCAGCGCCTACTACGCGCCTTCGTCAGCAGTCGCCGAAATGGTCGAAGCCATCCTGAAAGACAAGAAAAAAATCCTCCCCTGCGCCGCCTATCTCGAAGGCGAATACGGCATCAAGGGCTTGTACGTCGGCGTCCCGGTCAAGCTAGGTGCAAAAGGAATCGAGCAGATCATCCAGATCAAGCTCACCCCCGAAGAGCAGGCTGCGCTGAACAAGAGCGCTGAGGCGGTCAAAGAGTTGGTGGGAGTGATCGGAGTGTGATGATGTCATCGCTCGCAGACAGATGCAAACTGCCTGCGGTAAAACATGGGAGGGCACGGCTTCTACAGGCTGCGGAAAAATGCCTGCATTGGGATTCCGCGTTGTTTCAGGACCTATTTTTTCGTCGTGCTCGATTTCATTTCGTGTGTGTGTCTCGGCGTTTTGTTTTGGGCTGCAACTCACACCTCGGCCCGCACACTACATCGCGGGTGCGAGTAATCGCTCGATGCGCAGCAGATTCAGCGCTGCCGCCGCCAAGCGAAACATCCAGTCCACCCGCCGTCGTCCCCGGAACTTCGTCTGCCGCAACCCCGCCGCGTGCTTGAGCCAGCCGAACACCTGCTCCACCCGTTTCCGTTTCTTCTGGCTCCGCTCAAATCCGGGATCGTTTCTCTCTTCCGAGCGCAGCCAATTGGGCCATTGCTGGGACGGCACGGCATACTCGGCCACGTGCGGCACCACATGCCGCTGCCGCAAGCCCGGCGATAAAGCGCGCTTCCTGATATCCCTTGTTTGCGCCTAACGTAATGCGCGCAGCCCGCCCAGCCAACCCGTCCATCATCGCCAGCGCTGCTTCCCGCTCCGCTCGTTATCCCGACTGCGTCACGCAGGCCGCTACCACCAACCCGTTCCGATTCTCCGTGAGCGGTGTCCCAGATAGTTCGGCCGCGACTCCGCCGTTTGATGGCGACGAAATAGCCGCGCTTCCGGGTCGGTCTTCGACTCGTGCGTGTCGCGCAACAACTTCCGTCCCGCGCTCCCGTCCCCCGCTGCGGCGGCTCCGGCTTCTTTTCGAAAACTTCTCCGGCTCGCCCAGGCTTCAATCAGCGTCCCATCCACCGTGAAGTGCTCATCGCTTAACAGCGCCCCAGCTTGCTTCAGCACTGCCTGCAAAACTTTTGCGAGATCTCGCCCGCCATCAGCCGCTCCCGGTTCTGGTAAACACGCTCACCTCTCACACTCGGTCGTCCATCTCCAGCCCCCCAAACCAGCGGAACAGCAGGTTGTAATCCATCTCTTCCATCAGCATGCGCTCGCTGCGCCGCGCATATAGAATCTGCAGCAACAACGCTCGCAGCAACTTCTCCGGCGCAACCGCCCGCCCGCCGCGTACAGCGCTCAAACTCTGGCGCCAGCTCAGGCAACCCACGTCGGTCATCGCCCGAATCCGTCGTAAGGGGTTGTCGGCTGCGATCCGCTGCTCCGCATTCACATAGCTGAACACCGCATTCTGTTGGCCATCGTTTCCGCCATGCTTGCTTCTTATCACCTTTGCCTGTGGATCGTCATCGCTAAACTCGATTCCTCAACGGACTCTTCCGCAGCCTGTGAAGACGTGCCCTGGTACGAAACCCCTGGTACGAAGCCACTGCCAGAGATTACTGCGACAGAGACAACGTTGAAAAAGTATATCTCGCAGATCACGGCTATGCCGGCCTTCATCAGGGCGCTTCATGGTCGATTTAAAGGCGGTGCTACACGAATGAAGACCTCATCCCACTGGTGATGCCTGCCTAAAGGGGCTTCTCTGTTTCCAGCAAAGCGCCGCTCCAGCATTTCGCAGTCTTGCATTTCGTGGACATCGAACAGACGCCACCCTGGCAGCGGGCTGCTGCTCTGTCCTCCCACTTGATAACAGAACACGCGGACGATTCCATTCTAGATGCCGTAATCGTGGGGTTCCACGATGGCTCCTGATTCCTATATTGGAACCGGAGCATATGTTTTGTCCGGATGGAATCGCGCAGGAGGCGATCCAGATCGACTTGGACCGTCATGTCAATATTTCCTCGCTCTTAGCGGAATCAGCGACACATCCACCGGCTCGAACTCAAACTTCGGCTCATCCGCGTCTGGAGCGAAATAGGCCTTGGTTGTTTTGAGCCAGTTCTTGTCGTCGCGCTCGGGGAAGTCGGGCTTGTAATGCGCGCCGCGCGACTCATCTCGCATGCCCGCGCCCTGGGCGATTACCCGCGACAGCTGGAGCATGTTGTAGAGCTCGCGGGTGAAGGCGAATGACGTGTTCGCCCACATCGAGCGGTCGCTCAGGTTTATGCGCTGGAAGCGCTCGATCAGCTCGACCAACTTAGCGTCGGTTTGCTGCAAAGTTTTGTTGTAGCGGATGACCGTGCAGTCTTTCGTCATCAGCTCGCCCAATTCGCGCCAAAGCCGAAATGGATTCTCGTTGCCATCCGATTTCATCAGCCCGGCATTGATCTCTTCCTGGCGTTTACGCTCAGAGTCGAAATGGCCGTTGCCGGCTGCGGCTTTCTGGTTGCGCGCATAGCGCATCGCATTTGGCCCAGCCGTGAATCCCCCGAAGATGCACGACACCAGCGAATTCGCGCCCAGCCTGTTCGCGCCATGATACTGATACTCGCACTCACCGGCGGCAAAAATTCCCGGAATGTTGGTCGCCTGGTTGAAGTCCACCCACAGGCCGCCCATGGTGTAATGCATGCCGGGAAAAATCTTCATCGGCGTGGTGCGCGGGTCGTCGCCGACGAACTTTTCGTAAATTTCCAGAATGCCTTCGAGCTTGCGGTCGAGCGTAGCGCGATCAATATGCGTCAAGTCGAGATAGACCATTGGCTTGCCATCAATGCCGAGGTTGTGCTCGTAAACCACTTTGAAGATCGCGCGGGTAGCGACATCGCGAGGCACCAAGTTGCCATACTTCGGATACCATTCTTCAAGGAAATACCACCGATCATTTTCTGGAATCGAGTTCGGATCGCGCTCGTCCCCAAGTGTCTTCGGAACCCAGACGCGCCCACCTTCGCCGCGAGCCGACTCTGACATCAGCCGCAACTTGTCTTCTCCGGGAATTGAAGTGGGATGGACTTGAATGAATTCTCCGTTGGCGTAATAGCAACCTTGTTGATAGAGCGCTGACTGTGCCGATCCGGTGCATACGACGGAGTTCGTGCTCTTCCCAAAAATCGCGCCAATGCCGCCGGTTGCGATGATGATCGCATCAGCAGGGAAGGTGCGTACTTCCATCGAACGCAAATCCATCGCGCAAATGCCACGACAAATGCGGCTCGAATCGAGCACAGCGGAAAGAAATTCCCACGACTCGAATTTCGTGACTTTACCTTCAGACTCGTACCGCCGCACCTGCTCATCGAGCGCATATAGAAGCTGCTGGCCAGTGGTGGCACCCGCAAATGCAGTTCGGTGGTGCAGTGTTCCACCGAAGCGGCGGAAATCCAGCAGTCCTTCAGGAGTGCGGTTGAACGGCACGCCCATGCGGTCCAGCAGATCAATAATCCCCGGCGCCGCGTCGCACATTGCTTTTATGGGAGGCTGGTTGCCGAGGAAATCTCCGCCATAAACCGTATCGTCGAGGTGCTGCCAAGTCGAGTCGCCCTCGCCTTTCAGATTCTGCGCGGCGTTGATCCCACCCTGCGCGCAAACCGAGTGCGACCGCTTGACCGGCACAATGGAGAACAGATCCACCTGCCCACCCATTTCGGCGATTTTGATGACCGCGGAAAGCCCGGCAAGTCCGCCACCCACGACGATGATTTTGGGATTAACTGCCATTTAGCTCCAGGTTTTCCCCGGTGTAACCCTGTGTCCTCTGTGGTTCACGCTTCTGATTAACCACAGAGTTCACCGCCAACCGGCCGCACCGGTTGTTGCGGCGTAGCCAGAAACGAATACATGGTCACGGCCCCAACCGCTATGAATCCCACTGCGATGATGAAGCAAACATATCCCCAGCGCTTCCTCGCAATCGGCCCCTGCGTGATCCCCCACTTCGCCGCGAACAGCCACAGTCCATACGCAAAGTGCCACGACGCGCAAAGAATCCCAACAGCATAAAACGCCACTGCCCAGGGATTATGAAATTCCATCTGCACTTTCCCGAACGCCGAGGCGGGATAGGTCAGAAGGTGCACGCCGCTAAATCGCAGATGCCACGTATGCCAAACCATGTAGAAGAACGCAATCGCGCCAGTCCAGCGCTGCGCCGAGTACATCCAGTTCCCAGCCCAGGGATAATCCACAACATTGCTCTCCCCGCGATACCAGATGTAAAACCCGTAGAGCGAGTGATAAAGAATCGGCAGCCAAATGCCGAAAAGCTCAAGTCCGACGACGAATGGGAAACTGCTGAGGAACTCGACTTGCTTCGTATACGCGCCGGGCCCCTTGGTCGCGAACGCGTTCGAGACGAAATGCTCGATCAAAAATAGTCCGACGGGAACTATTCCCGTTAACGAGTGCAATCGCCGCAGCAAAAACGACTGCCCCGGTCCCGCACGCAAACGAGCGACGCCACCTTTCACGCTAACCGGAGCTGAACCGACAGTTGAGGCCACGGGCTTCCTAGTTTCTTCCGAGATGAGAGGCGAACTTTTTATTATGTTGGCGCGGGGGAAGCGAAGTCAAATCAGCTTGCACCATTCCAGAAACTTTCTGAAAGCCTCTCCGCGATGGCTGTATTTTGCCTTTTCTTCCGCACTCAACTCGGCGAATGTCTTCCTGACCTGAGGGAAATAGAACAATGGGTCATAGCCGAATCCGTTGGTCCCTCTTGGGGATTCAAGAATTATGCCCTCGGCTTTACCCTCAAAGACCGCCAGAGTCCTGCTATCGCGTGCGGCTGCAATCCAGCATACAAACCTGCCTGTGCGTTTTTCCTGCGCGATGTCCCTGATCTCGCGCATCAACTTAGCGTTGTTTGCTTCATCATCTGTATTCGCCTCAGCCCGGTGTGGATCATCCGCCGCATAGCGAGCCGAATGAACGCCGGGAGCGCCACCCAGCGCGTCCACTTCGAGCCCGGAGTCGTCGGCAATCACGATTTCTCCGGGAGCATATCGGCTGTAAGCTTCCGCTTTCTTGCGAGCATTTGCCTCGAAGGTCGCACCATCTTCTATCACCGCAGGAAGCGAAGCAAAATCCGGCAATGGGACGATTTCGACCTCGTGCCGCAACGGCGCCCCGGCAAAGTCGCGAATCTTTCCAGGATTCGAGGTGGCTACCAGAGCGCGTTTCATGCCGCCGCAGACCGCAGAGGCCTTTTGAAAATTGCAAACCAAACCACGAGAATTACGAGCGCGAACATGAAAATTGCGATTCCCACTTTTCGGTCCCTTCCGCCGGCGAAAATGATCTGCACACGGTTCTCGCCTGCGGCAACGGGCACGATCATTTGTCCGCTGGGATCTGCGGTTTCGATTTTAACGGCATGGCCGTTAACGGTCACCTTCCACGATGGATAATCAAACAGCCGCAGGACAAGCCTTCCAGGAGCACTTGCACCCACGTCGACCAATCGTGACTCAGACCACCATCGTTCCACGCGAATCTTCGCTCGCCCACTTCCTTCGAATCGGACCAGCGGCGACTTCTGATCGGCTTCATCCGGATCGGCCGTAGCTGGGACATATTCATCGGTGCCCTCGTTCCCAATTCCATCATGCTGGTTATCAAGCATCTCCTTGATATCGGCGGCAGTGTCCCACCAGGGCGTCTGGACGCGGTGCCAAACGAAGAAAAGTATTCCTAGCACGGCGGCGCAAGCTAACGCACGAAGCCACCAGGCGCGGAGCGCCATCGCAATCGTCAGAGCAAATCCAACGTTCAGACAAAGCAGCCATCGCCACGGCAACTGCACAAATCGCAATTCCGGAAGATGAACCCACAGCGGTAGCGTGTATCTGGCCATCAAGACGGAGCAAACCCCGCCCCAGACGAGCAGCATCCACCAGAGCTTCTGGCTTCGCAAGCGGCGAAGCAGAAAAAGCGTGCCGCACAAGGCCGCAATCTGCGCCACCGCAACAATCGACACCAGCAAGTTGAAGCGGTCGTGCTCGGGATACTTCGTCGAAGCGAAGAGAAAATTCTCCGGCGGACTCACCCCGGGTGCCAGCACTTGCGCGATGTGCACCCACCAGCGCTCGTGGACCACCGCCGCAAGATAAAACCCTGCCAGGCCCGCGCCCAAACTCGCCGCCAGCGCTCCATAGGCAACAACCGCAAATGAACGTTGGGCGATAGCGCAGCACAAGATCAATAAAGCCAGCGAATAATTCATCATCACCGCGCCGGGAACATTCGTCAGCCAGCCCGCCGCCATCAGCAAACTCAGCGGGACCACGATTCGCGGGCCGTCCTCGTCGGAGCGCAAGATCCACAACAGCAGCAACGGGAGATAGGCCGCAGCCATCAGCTCCGCCATTGCGCTTCGCCAATACACAATCACCAGGTGATACGGATTCGCCGCGTACAACGCCGCCGCAAAGATCGCGTCCCCGCGTGGCAGCCATCGTCGCGCAAGCAAAAACATTGAGCATCCGCAGAGTGTGAGCACGATCCAAAAGTACACGGCGGGAACTATTTTCCAGGGAAGCACAGCGCCAAGCGCAGCGCCCAGCGTCCACGAAAACGGCGGATAAAAGATGAACCGCGCCTCTCCGTATCCGTAGTGCGCCATCGCCGCCCAGTGCGGATAGAACACGCCTTGCTTCCACTGATCAACAACTTCAATCCACGAGTTCATGTGGAACTCGAAGTCATGGCCGGACGGAATGCCCAAGCGAAGGAAGGGCAGTACAAGACAAAGCGCCAATGCAGCGATAATTAATCCAGGTGTGGCTCGGAAAATCCGCGAACCTCGCTCAGCGGTCATAAGGGTGAAACGAGAATACAGGAAAGCATCTTCGCATATAGCGACACCACGCTTCAGAGATGCTTCTTTATACTAGGAGGCGATGCGCTTGCGAATTTTCTCTCCTGTTGCCCTAATTGTTTTTTCAGCGGCTAGTTTCGCGCAAACATCTGCGAGCTTTGCGCCGTTAGAGCAGTGGAAATCGGCGATAATTCGAGGCGACCGCTCGTCGTTAGGAGCGCTTTACAGCAGCTCGCCACCGGCCCGCATCAGTGTCGTGACAAAAGGCAAAGCAGAAATTTCTTCGGATACCGACGTGGCCTTCTGGACTGAACTGAAAGCCAAGCGTATCGATTTGAAAGTCTCCCAATCTGATTCCCCTCAACCTGGAGTCCGTCAGATCAACTTCGAGGCCGCCATCACGCCTGTTCCTCCAGGACGTACCGTGTACGTTTTAGAAGGCCAGCTCTGGCAACAGCAGGGAACAAGCTGGAAACTTATAGCCGCTGAACGCACCGACGCACGCCGCCTGGAGCAGCCGGTTTCACTAGACGCGAAGTTGTATCCCACAGGCACCGATGCCCACCACGAAATTCGCGAAGCTCTGACCCGTGCTGCGGCAAAACACAAACGCGTACTGGTTGTCTTCGGCGCGGACTGGTGTTACGACTGCCATGTGCTGGACAAAGCCTTTCATCGTCTGGATATCGCCCCCGTGCTCAACTCAAATTTCGAAGTCGTTCACGTCGATGTCGGCCAGGGTGATAAGAACCAGGACCTGATGAATGAATATCAAGTGCCGATGAGCCGGGGCATTCCCGGAATTGCGGTGATCGATCCCAATGGCAAGCTGGTGTACAGCCAGAAGAATGGCGAATTCGAGCGCACCCGCGCGATGGGCCCGGAAGACCTCCTGGCATTTCTGAATCAATGGAAACCGCAGCCTAGATGACCACAGCATGGATGCGCTTGGAACTCTGCTGAAGCAGGAAAACTCAGACTAATTACGGCCAGCGTGGAGCAATTCCGCGAATAACCGGCTTAACCGGAGCAGGCTGGGTGGAGCTTGGAGCGGCCGCAGCTTTAACTGCCGGGGTCGCTTCATCCGCATCAATCAGAATGGTGCTGTCGTCATCATCATTCTCGGCAAGCAGCGGTGCGACTTCGCGCAGTTTTTCCGCAGCCTGTTGCAGCATCTCAATCTGCTTGCCCAGTTGCGCGTACTTCGCTTGCTTCCGCCGCAGAACCTCGTGGATGTCCTTCATTGCAACCCCCTGCAACGATTTAAGAAGGAAGCAGAGCAGGGGTCAACGAGTAATGCGAATAGGGTGTTACGGGCGTAACAAAGGAACCGATTGTGTAGCGGCGGGCGTCCACGCCCGTCCAGTAGGAGCCACGCCTCAAATGTCACTGAAACGCAAGAAGCCCCGCTTTTCGCGGGGGTCCGAGGCAAGTGCTTTTGTCGGTTAAAGGTTAGTGGTTATGCCCGCAGCTTGCGGCGAACAATGCCGGCAAGTCCGACGAGTCCCGTACCAAGCAATCCGAGAGTGCTAGGCTCCGGCGTCACAATCGTGTCGCTGCTGGCCAAAATACCAGTTCGGCCTAGGTTAATGTAGGTGGCAACAGTCGATCCATTCGACAGAAAGCCTGAGATGTTCACGATGCTTCCGCTCACCGTTACGATGCCGCTGGTGAAGGTGCCCGCGAACAGACTCACGCTGCTGCCGTTCCAGACCTTGACCGAGCCGCCGGTGATGTTGAAGCAGCCGACACCACACGAGGTTCCCAGCGTGGGCGCGATCCTGACCGCCCCGCTGGAGAAAGCGCCACCATTGATTGATAGCGTTCCTAAAGTTAGAGTAAAGCTGCTACTGGCAGCCACAGTACCGCTGAACGAGACAGTGCCGGGCGTATTTCCAAACCCCGCAAAATCCGTAATGCTGTTGGCCAGGGCTACCGTGGGCAGCGCCAGCGCAAACAACCCCAACAAAACTACTCGTCTCATAAACGCTCCTCCGTACGTTTGAAAAAACTGTGGGGATACTTCACCGTCAAAGTGTGGGGACCTTCAGTGGCCTCTGCGTATACCGATCCCCAACAATTCACAATCTGCAGAATAGGACATCGTCTCGGCATATTGGTTACCAAAGTAGGTAACTATAGATTCCGCTGAAAATGAAGCACTTACGTCGGTATTTTCATCCCCTCTATCGCTACGAAAAGCACTGCACACTTTTTGGTGAAGGCCTTTCGCAAGAGCGTTCATTGTCAAAAACTGAGACACGCGAATGATTTAAGTTGCTCTCAGCTCGTCTGGCTATAGCTGACGAGTGCCGAGTGAATGGCACAAAGGTGGGGTATTGATTGGGAGTGGATCGAGAACGAAAAGCGAAGACCGCGGGGGAGAAAAAGCGCGCTGGTCACAAAAGAGAAGTCCAGATTGCGCTGGCGACCCCGGAGGGAGTCGAACCCCCAACCCTCAGATCCGAAGTCTGATGCTCTATCCAGTTGAGCTACGGGGCCGCGAGTCCAAAGGTAGCACAAAGACCGAATGGTGCGCCCTGAGAGATTCGAACTCCCGACGTTCTGGTTCGTTCAAGAAGGCCATGGTCCGAGGGCTTCTAGACGATTCGTTTCCGAAACGCCATACCTCGTAGGGTACTGCCAATGGGATGGCAGGTCCGGTCGGGTGGTGCTCGCCGGACAATCACACATGCAACTTCATGTCGCACGCCGAGTAGGGGACCAACGTTGCTGTTGGTCCCCCCTCTAAGAACCGTGCGTGAGAGTTTCCAACTCACACGGCTCAAGCTTCCGGGAACGCTCAGATCATGAACGCGCACGATGCGGAGCGACGGCGTAGCGTCTGGACAGATACGGGGTC
>WNGK01010400.1_pt1 | contig 18962 bp, 17 predicted proteins | sample 5400601 | NCBI WGS metagenome assembly WNGK01 (sample SAMN13153376, study PRJNA577476) | soil metagenome | isolation source: 60 cm soil or saprolite under Garry oak tree replicate 1 | place: USA:California | collected 2016-06-15
CGCCAGTGCCACGGCAACAGGCCAAAGAGTGCCGGCACAAAAAACACCGACAACAGGGCTCCAATTCCTCGCAGCCACGCCGCTCCCGCCCAACGCGAGCGCATCCAGCCCCACGCGACGAGTCCCGTCCACAACGGCACAAAAAAGGCCGCGAATCCCAGCGTCTGCAGAAGAATATCGCCCAGGAATGCCCCAAAAGGCCCAATCCAGTTGCTCACCACGATCGGTGTAACTGGGTCCGTCGACGTATCCATCGAAGGATCCGTCACGTGATAGGTTGCGACCGAGAGAAGAAGAAGCAGCGAAACCAGCGCCAGCACAATCCCCAGAAACATGTTCAGGGGCCGGCTCCGCGTCGGCGCGAGGGCGATTTGAATGGGCTTGATCATGGGGATGCCGCCTCCGCTCCTCCGGCAATTCCTGAGTTGGTGTGGCCTTTCGGGAATTGTGCAAGGTCGCCGCTCCCTGGTGGTCGCGTCGAGCTTTCCAGGGCGGACAAAGAATCCCAGAGCAGCTTTTATTATCCCCGGCGGGCGGCGAATCTGGGGCGAACAAAAACGGGGGGAACCTGAATCTCCAACCCCCGCCTGACCCCTCAGCCTCAGTGGCGCTTTGATTTAGTGCGCCATGATCCTGCCGCCCCAGATCAGCAGCGCGATTCCGAGCAAAATGCGGTATACGGCGAACACCGTGAATCCGTGCTTGCGCACCCAACCGAGAAACCACTCCACCACGCCCAGCGCTACGATGAAAGAAACAACGAACCCGATTGCCAGCACGATCCAGCGTTCGCCGCTCATCGCCACGTGCTCCGCGGCTTGCCCTGCGGCCAGCGCTGCCTTGCTTGGATGAATCTCCTTGAGCAAGTCGTAGCCTGTGGCGGCCAGCATGGTGGGAATCGACAGCAGAAAACTGAACTCCAGCGCAGTCGGCCGGTCCATCCCCACCAACTGCCCCGCCGCAATGGTCGACATGGAGCGCGAAGTTCCCGGAAAGATGGCGGAGAGCGACTGGCACAAGCCGATCCAAACCGCCTGGCCCAGACCGATCTCTTCCACATGCACGGTGTGCGGTTCGTACCGTGACGACCACAGGTCCACCGCCCACATGATGACGCCGCCCAACAGCAGCGCGATGGCGATCACCGTCAGGCTGCTCAGGTTGCGGTCGCTCCATTTCTTCAGTAATAGCGCGGGAATCGACGTACAAATGAAAGCGAGAATCGTTAGCGAGAGCGGGTGGGTAAGATAGTTGCGATCGCGCCGCTCACCCCGGGGGAACGTGCGCAGAAACTCCAGAATGCGGGCCAGGTAAAGTAGCAACAGGGCCAGAATCGCCCCCGCCTGGATCACAATCGTGTACATCTTCCAGTACGCGTCGTCCAGCGGGATCCTGAGCAGTGCTTCTGCAATGCGCAAATGAGCCGTCGAACTGACCGGAAGAAACTCCGTCAGGCCTTCCACAATGCCCAACAAGACAGAAAGAATGTAGACGTTCAAAAAGCCTCCGGTGCGGCTGAAACGCTTACGCCGAGCGTGCCCCCGCCTCTATGTACAAGGGTCTGCTCTGATGATAAAGCCACGCGGTCACCGGGGGTCTTCGACCTCAATTGAACATAAACGATTGATCGCAATGAGGGTCTATTGCCGGTCGATACCGTAAACCGGGATGCCCTGATCCAGCTTGAATACTAACGCCGCGGCGCGCGCCGTGTAGTCCGACTGCGGAAACTTGTCCTTCAGCCGGCCGGCCAGCTCATGCGCGTGGGCCTTTGCCCCGTCCGCTTTCTTGTCGCTGTTATCGGCGTTGAACATGTCCACCATCGCGGCGTTGCGGTACACCGCCTCGAAGAGCGCCTTCGCGGTACGCGGTCCATCGGGATGCTCGTTCGCATACTTTTCGTAAAGCTCGGCTTCCTTCTCCGGGCATTTCGTCTGTCCCTGCCAGTCGCCGCAGAGTTTGTTATCGATCAGGTCATAAGCCGCCATGTCAGCCTGCTTGGTATGCGGATAGAACTTGATGACCTTCTTCATCGCGTCCTCATCCATACCTTCCCGCATGTAGGCTGCCTGCTCCTTAGCCGATGGCCTTGAACCCTGTTCGGACTTCTGAATCTGCCACTGAATATCGGCTGACCGCCACGCCGCCTCCGCCGCAAGCTGTGAGTTGGGGAACATCTCCACCAATCGGCGATAGAGCAGGCGGGCACTCCGGGCGGCGACGGCCGGACCGCGCGGGTCGCTTGCCAATGCTTCTTCGTTGGCCGCTTCGCCCATAATCACCTGATCGCCGTCGGGCGTGTTCTCCACCACTACGCCGCGCGCCTCCATCCATCCGGAGATTGGGGGCGGCATGTTATCGCTGCCTACCAACGGCGTGTCCCGCTCGTTGCTCACTTCCGCAGCGTCAGTGTTGGCGTACACGCGCAGCCACGTGCCGCTCTTTTCCGCCACCACCATCTCGCGCCCAATCTGTACCCGGTCGACCTTCTGCGCGCCTTGATCCGGCGAAACGTACAGCCACGTCAACCGCAGTGCCGTCGCGCGCGGCCCGGCGATCGGCTTCTGAATGTTGTCCTTCTTCTGCTTTTCCGCGTGCAGCGAAGCGCACACCAGACCGGGGACCAGGATGGCAAGCACGGTTGCGCGAAACCAGGGTTGAAACGATTGCATCTTCATCAACGGCATCATAGTTCAAACGACGCCCTATCGAACGCGAAGTGAGCAAGACACTGGGGCCGACACGGTTCGGCGACCTCCCGTCGTGCACTCATCAAGGCCGCGAAGTGGCGAGCTTTACGAGTCGCTCTCCATCAGGATCTCCGCCAGCATCTTCGGATCCAAGTTGCCGCCGCTCACGATCGCCACGGCCTTGCGGTACGGTGGCAACTCCGCCGCGTGGAACAGAAGCGCCGCTGTGGTAACCGCTCCGCTGGGCTCCGGAACAAGGCGAGCGGTAGCCACAATCGCCCGCATCGCCGCTCGGATCTCCGCCTCCGTGACCGTAATAATGCCGTCAACGTATGCCTGAATGTGCGCGAAATTCCTCTCCCCCACGCTCTGCGTTCGCAGGCCATCCGCGATCGTCCGACTGGTCAACTCCGCCGGCCAGGTCACAATCTTTCCTGTTCGATAGCTCTCCGCCGCATCCGCGGCCAGCTCCGGCTCCACACCAAACACCTTCGCCTCGGGCCTCAGAAGCTTGACGGCCGTGGCCGTGCCGCTGAGCAAGCCGCCGCCCGAAACAGGCGAGAGCACCAGGTCCACGTTCGGCAGCGCTTCCACGATTTCGAGCCCGCAGGTGGCCTGCCCGGCGATGATCCGCTCATCGTCATAAGGCGGCACCACCACGTAACCGTGCGCGCGCACCAGTTCTTCGGCCTTGGCCAGCCGCTCGCTCGACGCCACGCCCACGTCGACGACCTCCGCCCCCAGTGCCAGCGTCGCTGCTCGCTTGATGGCCGGCGCGTTCGACGGCATCACGATCACCGCCTTCGCACCCACCTCGCGCGCTGCATAGGCCACGCCCTGGGCATGGTTCCCGCTTGAGTAGGTGATGACTCCGCGCTGGATCTCTTCAGGAGAAAGCCGCAGAATCTTGTTGGCCGCGCCTCGCAGCTTAAAGCTGCCAATGGGCTGCAGGCTCTCGGCCTTCAGCCAGACGCAGCCGGCCACTCCGTCGAATGCCGCCCGCACCAGGGGAGTCTTCACGGCGACGCCGGTTATCCGCCGCGCCGCCGCGCGAATGGTCTCCAGGTTCACAAGGGTTTCAGTTGCAGTGCTCATGGCAGATACTTCTCCGGAACTGGTTCGGCGGGCGTCTCCGCCTGCCACAGAATTTCCATCACCTTCCAGCGCGTCCCCATACACCGCCTGGATGCTGTTGAGGCCGCGCACCGTCGCTTTCCCGTCGGGCGTGGGCCTGACTTCATAGGTACTCCACAGATGCGCGATGTGGCCGAATTGCTGCGTTTCGACCTTTACCTGCCGCTCGTAGAAGACGGCGCTTCCGCGCTTGCGCACCGCCTCGATCCAGCCGTCCAACGTCAGCACGTGTGGCGCGAATGTGCCGTCAGGCGCCTTGCCAACCGGAATCAGCCGCACGTCGGAAAGCATCAAGTCGCGCATGCAGGCGCGGTCCTTGTCGCCTGGGCCACTCACCGCATCGTCGAGAGCCCTGATTAGATCCTCGAGCGTGTTGGTCGGCAAACAAGCGGCCGAGCCCGGAGCCGGGGCCGGCGGATTTCCTTGAGCGAAGAGCGTTCGACCGATAAGCGCGACGCCCAGGGCAAGCAGAGCTGCGGAGCGGTTCATACGGGGATTCTACAGAAGTCGCCGCAATCGAATTGGAGGAACTTCCTCAGCGCGTTCGAGCGGTAGGCCGGGGATTCATCCCCGGCATTACACTACCCTTCCCAAAGAATTGTCATCCAGAGCGAAGCGTTTTTCAGCGGAGCCGAAGGACCTGCTTCTCGCGAAGTTGGTTCACCACCAGCATTCCGTGCCCCGCCTTTGCGATTTCTTGTTATCGCAAGGGCGGGATAGCACAAAGACCGGAAAGCCTCGTCAAATCTCCAGAATGACCGGCATGATCAGCGGCCTGCGACCCGTGGTCTTCTGGATCACGCGCTTCAACTCCACCCGAACCTTCTCCTTCACCATGCCGTAGTCCGTCTTCTGCTCGCCGCTCAGCCCATCCAGTGTCTTCAGTACCGTCTCGCGCGCCTGCTCCGTGATGTCCGCGCCGCCGAAGCCGCGCATCACCACCTCCGGCGCTTGTTCCACCGTTCCAGTGCGCTTGTTGATGGCCAGTACCGCTAGCACGATGCCGTCTTCGCTCAGGATGCGCCGGTCGCGAATCACGAGATCTTCGACCACGTCGATCGATGAGCCCGAATCGATCAATACGCGGCCCGCGGTCACCTTCTCCGCCTTGCGCGCATCGTCCTTGGCCAATTCCAGCACGTCGCCGTCTTCAATCACAATGGCGTGCTCCACAGCGCCTGTCTCCATCGCCACCTGTGCATGGCGCCTGAGGTAGCGGTAGTCGCCGTGTACCGGAATGAAAAACTTCGGCCGCACAAGATTGATGAGCAGGCGCATCTCTTCCTGGCTGCCGTGGCCGCTCACGTGGATCAGCCCATGCGAGCCATCGTCGTAAATCACGTTGGCATCGCGCCTATACAGGTGGTCGATGACGCGGAAGATGCCCTTTTCATTGCCCGGAATGATACGCGAGCTCAGAACTACCGTGTCGCCCTTTTCGATGTGCGCATGCTTGTGGTTGTCCACCGCCGCCCGGCTCAACGCGCTCATCGGCTCACCCTGCGTGCCGCTGATGAGCACCAGCAACTGGTCAACCGGATAGTCCTTCATCTGCCCCGGATTGATCACCAGCCCCGTCGGCACGTCGAGATAACCCAGGTCCTGCGCAATCTCCGTGCTCTCCACCATCGATCGTCCGATGATGCACACCTTGCGCTTGTGTTCGCGCGCCAGTTCCATCGCAATGCGAATGCGGTAAATCGACGAGGAGAAGCAGCTGAAAAAGAGCTTCTTTCGTGCCCGAGAAAAGATTTCGTCGAGCCGCGGGCGCACCGCGCGCTCGCTCGGCGTGTATCCCGTCCGCTCCACGTTGGTGGAGTCTTGAAGGAGACACAGCACCCCGCGCTTGCCATACTCTGCAAACGTGTGCAGGTCGAAGGCGTGATCGTCGAGGGGAGAAAGGTCGATCTTGAAGTCGCCGGTGTGAATCACCACCCCCACCGGCGTTTCGATAGCCAGCGCCACGCAATCCACCAGCGAGTGAGTCACACGGATCGGTTCGATGGTGAACGGCCCGATGGTGAACTTTTCCTTCGGTGCAATCTCGACGAGCTCGGTATCGTCCAGCAGGCGATGCTCTTCGAGCTTCCCCTCAACGTAGGCCAGCGTGAACTCGGTGCCGTATACAGGCACCTTGATCTCGCTCAGCATCCAAGGCAGTCCACCAATGTGGTCCTCATGCCCGTGGGTGAGGATGATCCCCCGCACATGCGCCCTGTTTTCAATCAAATAGGAAATATCGGGCACAACGATATCGACGCCCAGCAATTCGGATTCAGGGAACATCAGGCCGGCGTCGATAACGATAATATCGTCTTCAAAGCGTAAGGCCATGCAGTTCATTCCGAACTCGCCCAGCCCGCCCAAAGGTATGATTTTCAGCTTCTTAGTCTGCATTTGTCAGTCTTGATGCTATCACCGCGACCAGCGAATGACCGCGTCTAGGACAATAGGGCTCCACTTCAGGGCTCCACTTCGGATTCTAGTTATAATCGGGCCGGCCATGAAAACTTATCCCTTGCCTGGTGTAAAGGCGGTGCTCGCGGCGGGGTTTCTTATTTGCTGCGCTGCGACCGCACAAAGGCAGCCTTGCACGTCCGCGGGCGACAACAATCCCTTTTTAAGTGTTCAGGCAATTCGGCTGTGGCCTGGCGATGCGCCGCAGACCACGGGCAAGGCCTGCGAAGACATTCCTACGCTCACGATCTTCGATCCGCCCAATGGCTGGGGGAACGGATCGGCCGTAGTTGTGCTGCCGGGCGGCGGGTACTCACATCTGGCTTCGATTCACGAGGGACGGCAGGTGGCCGACTGGTTCACCGTGCATGGGTTTCGCGCGTTTGTGCTCCAATACCGGCTCAGTTCGAACGGATACCTGCTGCCGGTGCCGCTCCTCGACGCGCGGCGCGCCATACAACTGGTGCGAGCCCGCGCGTCCGATTATCACATCGATCCAAATCGCATCGGCATGATCGGCTTCTCGGCCGGCGGTCACCTGGCGGCATTGGCTTCCGTGCAGCCGGTTCCCGGCAAGCCCGATGCGGATGATCCCATCGAGCGGGTCCCCAGTCGTCCGGATTTCCTGGTGCTCGGATACCCGTGGACCGGCGCCATCTCCAGCGATACTTCGCACCTGAGCTACTGCGAACAGTTCAACGTAATGGATCGCTGCGAGGCACTTCGTGCGGCGTACTCACCAGATCTCTTCGTCACGAAGGAGACTCCGCCCACGTTCTTGTACCACACTACTGAAGACGTAACGGTTCCGGTGGAGCAAGGCCTGCGCTTCTACGAGGCCCTGGTGAAGGCCGGTGTCCCCGCCGAGGCGCACATATTCGCACGTGGACCGCATGGAACGGGCCTGGGCGGAGGCGATCCGGCACTCGATCAATGGCCGCAGTTGTTAGAAATGTGGCTCAGAGCCGAAGGCTTTATGCCGGCTCCCAAGCGCTAATTGCGCAGGCCACCCGAGCAAGGCCGTGGACGATACTCTTGCGATGAGAACGGTTCGCCCGCGATTGAGAACAGTGAAGACATAAATCCGATTGCAACGATCCCTCGGCCCGCGCAAGGCAACCCCACACCTGTGTTTGTCCTTCTTACCCCGAGTGGGACGTCGTTTGGGTAGACCGTAACCGGCGTTGAGCCCGAGTGATAGGAGCAATCGAGCTTCGGCGAACCGCCCAACGAGCCCGCATGGGATCCTGCACATTTCAATTGCCTGAATCTGTTTCCAATCACGGCCACCGTGATGTTCAGGATCGGAAACCTCTGCCGCTGTCGGAGTTTGAATGCGCGTCTTGATGACGACAGACACCGTAAGCGGTGTTTGGACTTTTAGTCAGGAGTTGGCAGCCGGACTGCTGGAACGCGGCGATCCGGTGCTGCTGATAAGTTTCGGTCGACTGCCTTCGACCGCGCAGCGCGAACAGTGCGAACTTCTAGCGCACTGTTACCAGGGGCGATTCCAGTATCTCGCGTCGGAGATTCCTCTCGAGTGGAACGAAACCACCGTATCTGTTTTCGAAAACGGCTCCGCACTGCTGGAGCGGGAAGCGGTTCGATTTGCGCCTGACCTTATCCATAGCAATCAGTTCTGCTACGGCGCGGTCGATCTGCCGATGCCGCGGGTGATCACAGCGCACGGCGATGTTCTGAGCAGGGACCGGGCTTGCCAGGGTACCCACACTCTGCATTCGCCCTGGCTCACTCAATATCGATCAACGGTGCAGCGCGGGCTGACGGCCGCCGACGCGGTGGTTGCGCCGACACGCTGGATGCTGGATGAATTGGCTCGATCCTTCGCGCTTTCGCATTACACCGCGGTGGTCGCCCACGGGCGCTCCATTGCCGCTCGCTTTGAGTCGCCGCGCGAGCTTCGCGCTGTAACCGCCGGCCGGGTGGGTGATGAGGCCAAAGGAATGGATACTCTCGCCGGCGTGAAATCGCTGATGCCTATCGTCGTTGCCGGAGAAACACGGCCCGGAGCGGAAGGAAGCGTGCCCGCCTTCGGGCCCGCGCGACTGATAGGGCAACTTTCAGAGCCGGAGATGATCGACCTGCTCGAACATAGTTCGTTGTATCTAAGTCTCTCGTGGTACGAGCCGTTTGGCCTGACCGCCCTTGAAGCTGGTCTGTGCGGCTGCGCCGTCGTGGCGAGGGATATTCCTTCAGCCCTCGAAGTGTGGGGAAGCTCCGCTCTTTATTTTGACGACGCAGCATCTCTCACCGCGCTTCTCGAGCGGCTGAACGGAAATCCTCAATTACTCCGCGATGCGCGGGAGAGCGCCTTCAGGCGCGCGCAAAGGTTTACTCGCTCCCGCATGGTCGAGCAGTATCTTAGCCTTTACCGGCGAGTTCTTGTGCCGTCGGAGAGCGCGCAACATGCGGCTTGAGTTTTGCGCTGGGTAGTTGGGAGCTCAATTCGGGAAGAGGGAAGCCTCTCGCCTACGACTGCGCGGCTGCATGCTGCGCAGTGAGCATGCGGTATTGGGAGAGCATGCGCAGGCGCCAGCGCAGGATCATGCCGAAGGCGAGGATGAAGAACAATCCCGCGGTCTGTTGAATGGTGAGAAACGAATCGAAATAGCCGCGGGCAAAGTAGCGGATGGCGGCCAGCCCTATGACTACCACGAAGAATGCACTGGAGCGACGCATCATGATGGCGTCGCCTTCGCGCTCCAGCCGCGATGTGATGAGCAGTGGATACGCCAGCAGCACCGCTCCCGCGAGAAACGCGATGGCAGCCCACAGCAGCGGCACCCGGAACTGCGGTGCAAAGAACATGCAGAAACCGGTGGCCATGCCCAGCGGAGGAATAATGATTTTGCGAATGGTGACGGCCGAGCGCCCCTCGCGAATACGCCAGATCATTATGCCGATCAATCCGACGAGTGAGGCCACAGCCGACGTTCCCAGAAAATGCATAGCAGACGATTCCTGTCTTTAATCTAAGCCAAAACGGGAAAGTCTGCCTCCCCTGCTGCCGAACGGCGGTCAGCCCTTTTCGACTCGAAAAGGGCTGATTTCAATCGAACGGAAAATCACTGGTAGCGGGGCGCTCCCGCAGCCGTCTCCACAGGCTCGCGATCGCACATCTCTTCTGGCTCGCTGAGGCGGATGAGGCGATGCAAGTAGGCTCTGGAGATACTCAGGCTTCGGGCCGCAAGTGTTTTGTTTCCATTGTTTTCCCTGACAGCGTTCTCGGCCAGACGTATTTTATAGTCGCGCAGCTGGCGTTCGAAAGATCCCCCAGGAATGAAGTCCTCGGAGTTCGTGACTGCTTCTTCCCGGAAGTTCTGAGGCAAATCCTCAACCCGCAGCATCGACCCAGGGGAGAGGATGATGGCGCGCTGGATTACGTTCTCCAACTCGCGCACATTTCCGGGCCAGGGATAGGCCTGGAGAAGGCTCATGGCGGACGGTTCAATATCCAGCATCGGCTTCTGGAAGAGATCCGAGTAGTGATTCAGGAAGTGCGTAGCGATCTGCGGAATGTCGTCCGCGTGCTCCTGCAGGGCCGGGGTCTCGATCTTCATCACGTTGATACGGTAATAGAGGTCCTGCCGGAATTTGCCCTGGGTCACCATCTCGCCCAGGTCGCGGTGAGTAGCGAAAACGAGCCGAGCGCGGAGCGGGAGGAGCCGATTGCTGCCGAGGCGGCTGAACTCGCGCTGCTGCAGGACGCGCAGCAGTTTCACCTGAACGTAGGGGCTGAGCTCGCCGATTTCGTCGAGGAAGAGCGTGCCCTCGCCAGCCTGCTCAAAGAATCCCTCGCGGGCACCGACTGTGCCTGTGAAGGCGCCCTTTTCATGTCCGAAGAGCTCAGCCTCAATGAGGGTTTCTGGAATGGCGCCACACGCCACGGCGACGAACGGCTTGTTTGAACGTGCACCACGATTGTGAATCGCGCGCGCCACCAGTTCCTTGCCGGTGCCGCTCTCTCCGGTTACGAGAACGGAGGCATCGATGTTGGCAACGCAGTCGATCAGATAATGCACGCGCTGCATGCCGTCGCTGGAGCCGACCATGCAGTCCCGGTTGGCGGCGAGCTCCGGCTCGTCGGGATCGGATTGCTTAAGGGCGGTGGCCTCGTATGCGCGGCGCAACATGATGCGCAGGTCGCGAACCGAAGGAGGCCGCCGGCAATAGCCGAATGCTCCCTGTCGAACCAACTCATTCGCTGTGGCGCGCAGGCCGTCGTCGGCCAGCACCAGCAGCGTGACATTGGAGGCAATGAGGCGCCGAGCGCAATCGATACGCTCACGAAGGGCATCGTGGTTGGAATTCAGATCGAGGACAACGATCTGACAGTCCTCTTCAGAAACCAGGCGATTGATTCCGGTCTCGCTGGAGTCAATGAAGAACTCGAATTCCTTGCCCAAGGCAGATGACAACAAGGGCCGCAAGGTGCGGTCCTGGGAAAACAATACAACACGAATCACGTAAGTGACTCCCGGTTAAATAGGTGTAGTGGAAGGTAATCTAGCATTAGGTTACGTCATAGTGCAATGGCATTACTAGTTCTCATGGTACTTGGGTACCGTTATTCCCTAAATCGCGTCGTTTTCCCGAACAGACGGTGTCATCCGCGCGCTTCATTCCTGGATTTCGGGTGTAAACGGCCGTGTACACACGCCGCATGGCCGATCCCCATAACTATTTGAAAAGTAATAAGTTGATATTCTCCGGACCTTTGGAATTGGGATTGCAAACTTGATTCCCATCAATATCACTCTGTCTTTTTCAGGAGGCCCGGAAATGCAATCGATCATCCTCTGGCCGGCTCTGATGGTTCTTGCCGGCGCGGCAGTAACGGCTCCCGCGGTGCAAAATGGCAGCAATCGCGCCTTCCTTTATTGGCTTGTGCTCCCCTCTCTGGCGGTTGGGGTCGCCGCAATGTTTGCGCGCATCGGCGCGTTTTAAGGACGGGCATGGGCATTCACTCCATCGCGTGGTGGCCAATGGTTGCAGTTCTCGGTGTGGCAACGTTCACAGACCTGCGCAGCCGCCGCATTCCGAACTGGCTCTCTCTGCCCTTCATGGCTGCGGGCATCGCGGCGCAAGTGTGGATGCACGGATGGCACGGGCTTGGGCAGAGTTTGGGCGGCCTCGGGCTCGGAGCATTGATCTTCGGAGTTCTGTTCTGGATGGGTGGCATGGGCATGGGCGATGTAAAGCTGTTGGCGGCCATCGGCGCCTGGGTCGGTCCTGAGCAACTCATGCTTGCGTTGGTTGTCACCGGACTCGCAGGCGGCATTATGGCTCTCGCCTGGGCCATCTCCGGCGGTTTTACGGGGGAGCTTTTCAAGGGATCGAGTGACTTGGTGTTTGGTTGGAGACAGCGAAGCACGCTGGCCCATCCTGAGCTTGTGCTGGCTAATCCAAGAGCGCGCAAGATGCCGTATGCGCCGGCGATCGCGATTGGAACACTTATTTCGTTCTTCGCCCATTAAGCCGGGCTCACATTGGAGGAATCGATCAGGCAGCGATTCCGTGCATCGAGGAATTCAAGGCAATGTTGCAGACCGCGTGGGGCAACGATTTGGAAGCGATGTTCCAGGATACTGACGCACTCGGGGCGAACGCTCTGTCCGTGATGGTAATTGGACCGGACGAGCGGCGCCGCGATGCGGTGGCAGGGGCTCTGGCAGGATCGTTGTGCGGCGTAGCGCGGCAATTGCCTTTCTATCCGGAACTAGATCAGATCCCGCGGATGATTGAGCTCAACCATGACGTGGTGATTGTGGATTTGGACAACAATCCGGAATACGCGCTGGAGGTGGTGGAAAACCTCTGTGCCGGAAGTCAGGCTACCGTGATGGTGTTCTCCGCGTCGTGCGACTCCGAGATGATGATCCGCTGCATGCGCGCGGGTGCTCGCGAGTTTCTTACGCTGCCGATTACGCAGAATGCGATGGGCGAAGCCATGGTGCGCGCCTCGGTACGGCGGCCAACTGTTCGATCGGCCAAGAAGGCCGATGGACGCCTTTGCGTGTTCTGGGGAGCGAAAGGCGGCTCTGGCGTTACAACGATCGCAACGAACTTTGCCATCTCCGCCGCGCGCGAGGCCGAGCAGAGTGTTCTGTTGATCGATCTCGACCTGCCGTTGGGCGATGCGGTATTGAACCTGGGTCTCAGTCCGCAGTATTCCACCGCGGACGCGCTGCAGAATTTCAATCGCCTCGACGCGAACTTTCTTTCCCGGCTTACGGTCAAGCATAGTTCAGGCGTTTCGGTGCTTGCGGCTCCAGGAAAGCTTGTGCCGGTGCAGTCTTCAACGGAGGCAATCGATCGGCTCGTTCAAGTGGCGCGGCAGGAATTCGATTGCGTTGTGGTGGATTCGGGATCGCGTTTCGATTTGTTGGGCACGGCGCTGTTCGAAGCCAGCGCCGTCGTTTACCTCGTTTCGCAGGTGGGCATATCGGAGCTCCGCAATTCGAACCGGCTGATATCGGAGATGTTCACCAGCAACCTGCCGAGGCTCGAAATCATTCTGAATCGCTTTTCGGCCTCCTCGCTCGGTGTGGACGAAGAGCACATTACGAGGGCTCTGACGCGCAAGGCACAATGGCGCGTTCCCGAGGACACGGCCACGGCGCGCAAGATGCAGGCCACGGCGACGCCGCTGGCATTGTCGGAGTCGGCCATTGCGCGCGCAATACGCCAGATGGCGCGTGTGGCGTGCGGCCTCACCGCCGAACCTGAAAAGAAAAAGAAGATCATCGGACTGTTTTGATGGGGACGGGAATGGGCACCTTTACGGAATTTCTAGATATCGAAAAATACAAAACGGAAATACACCGGACCCTCATCTCCAAGCTGGATCTGGAAAAGCTTTCGCGCGTCGAGGCTCAGCAGGCGCGGAAGGTGGTGGCAAGCCTGATCGACGAGATCATCCGCGGTCAGGGAACGCCGCTCAGCTTTGACGAGCAGGCACGGGTTCAAGCCGAGCTTTGACGAGCAGGCACGGGTTCAAGCCGACCTTCTCGATGAGGTCTTTGGACTGGGCCCGCTGGAGCCGCTGCTGCGCGATCCGAAGGTGTCGGACATCCTGATCAACAGCAAAGACGTGGTATTCATTGAACGCGGAGGGAAGCTGCAGAAGACCGACACACGCTTCCGCGACGACCGCCATCTACTGCAGATCATCGATCGCATTGTTTCGCGCGTGGGCCGCCGCATTGACGAGTCGTCTCCGATGGTGGATGCGCGCCTGCCCGATGGCTCGCGCGTAAACGCCATTATTCCGCCGCTCGCGCTCGATGGCCCCTCGATGTCCATTCGCCGCCAGGGCGGGGGGCCGGTAGATGCGAATCGCCTTGTGCAGCTGAAGAGTATCTCCAAAGAGATGATGCAGCTGCTGGAGTCGGCGTCGCGTGCACGGCTGAGCATCTTGATTTCGGGGGGAACCGGCGCCGGCAAAACAACGCTATTGAATATTCTGTCGCGCAATATTCCCCAGGGGGAGCGTGTCATCACCATCGAGGACGCGGCCGAACTGCAGCTGGTGCACGACAACCTGGTGCGCCTTGAAACTCGTCCGCCAAATGTGGAAGGACAGGGCGCGATTCGCCAGCGGCAACTGCTCATCAACTGCCTGCGTATGCGCCCCGATCGAATTATTCTCGGCGAGGTGCGCGGCGAAGAGGCCTTCGACATGCTGCAGGCCATGAACACCGGTCACGAAGGATCGATGGCCACCATTCACGCGAACACGCCGCGCGATGCGCTGATCCGCTTGGAATCGATGGTGGCCATGAGCGGGCTTTCGCTGACCGAACGGACGCTGCGTCAGCAGATCGCTTCCGCGATCGACGTTGTGGTGCAGGTTTCGCGCATGAGCGACGGCAGCCGCAAGATCGTAAGCATCAGCGAAATCACCGGCATGGAAGAAAGCATCATCAGCATGCAGGATATCTTCACGTTTCAACGCAAGGGCGTCGGCCCTGATGGAAGAGTTCTCGGCACGTTCAAGCCCTCGCGGATCCGTCCTCGCTTCCTCGACAGGCTTCGCCTGGCGGGAATCGAGCTCCCGGCAAATCTCTTTGAGACCTCATTGGAAGTCGACTAGCAAAAGAAAGGAGTGAGCCAATGACAGTCATTGTAATTCTGGTATTCGTCGCAATCTTCGCGTTGATCACTCCCCTGGCCTTCGTCTTTGGTGGAGCGGGAAAAGCGAGTGAGAAGAAGCAGGCACTTGCGGCTCTCGACTCGGCATTAGCGATTCACCCCGAGGCGCGAAGCGCGATCATCAACTTCCGCAAGAGCGAACTGGTGAGCGCGATTCCGTGGCTGAATCGCAGGCTGGAAAAACTCGACATCATCCCGCGCATTCGGAAGATGCTGGCCCAGGCTGAAGTCAATTGGACTCCGGGCGCCTTGATCCTGATGACGGTAGGATGCTTTGGTATTCCCGGATACCTGATCCACCTTCGCACTGGATCGATGATTCTCACACTGCTGGTGGCCGGGGCATTGAGCCTCATCCCCACGGGCTACATCCTTTTCATGCGCGGCAAACGATTCGGCAAGTTCGAACAGGGCCTGCCCGAAGCGCTGGACCTGATGGTGAGCGCGTTGCGCGTCGGGCACAGCTTTAATTCCGCGATGGGCCTTGTGACGCGCGAATGCGCGGCACCGGTGGGACCGGAATTCCGCGTGGCCTTCGACGAACAGAACTTCGGACTAGAATTGCGCGCCGCCCTCGATAACCTTGTCTCACGCGTTCCGATTCAGGATCTGCGCATGGTTGTGACGGCGATTCTGATTCAGCGCGAGAGCGGCGGCAACCTGGCCGAGGTGCTGGAGAAGACGGCGCATGTGATCCGGCAGCGCTTCCGGCTGAAGAAGCAGGTGATGGTGCACACGGCGCAGGGCCGCATGACGGGATGGATTCTTACTATTTTGCCCATTGCATTGGGCATCGGTCTTTACATTGTGAATCCCGACACCATGAGCCTGCTGTGGAAACGGGAGATTGGAATCAAGTTGATGTGGGCGGCTGGCGGCATGATGGTGGTCGGCACACTGATTATTCAGAAGATTGTTCGCATGGATGTGTGAAGGGGAATCATGGGCGTTGCGATTCTGGCATTTTTCGGCGTGTTCCTGCTCATCGCGAGTGCGGGCCTGCTCCTGTTCTATAGGGAAGCCATGGTCCAGCGCATTCGGTCGGTGATTGGGACGCGGCCGGAAAAAGCGAGCCTCACGGGAAAGCTGCAGAATGCTGGCTCTTCTATCGGCGTGGTTGTGGAGTCGCTGGAGAAGGTGATTCCCAAGTCGCTATCGGAAATCTCCGTGGTGCAGCAACGCCTGATTCGCGCGGGCCTTCGCAACGACTCGGCAGTGAAGTTTTTTTACGGCAGCAAAGTGGTAGTGATTGTGGCATTGTGCGCGATCGTCACCTTTACCGGTCTGGCAGCCAACAGCCCGCTCATCTTCTACGTCGCGGCGATCGGCCTTGGGTACCTCGCTCCGGACTTTTGGCTGGGACGAAAGATCAAGTCGCGGCAGTCGCGCATCCGTCTTACGCTGCCCGATCTGCTCGACTTGCTGGTGATCTGCGTCGAAGCGGGCCTGGGAATCGATCAGGCCACAGCGCGCGCGGCACTGGAATTAGCGCCAACGCATCCGGTCATCGCCGATGAGTTGGACATTGTGGTGCTTGAACAACGCGCCGGGCGCCCGCGCTCTGAAGCGTGGCGGCACATGGCGGAGCGCACAGATGTTGAGGTAGTGCGCAACCTGGTTTCGATGCTGGTTCAGTCTGAGCAATTCGGCACCAGCATTGCAAAGACTCTGCGGACTCATTCGGAAACATTGAGGACGCAGCGTATTCAGACAGTGGAAGAGATGGCAGCGAAGACGACCGTCAAATTGATCTTTCCTCTTGTGCTCTTCATCTTTCCATGTCTGTTTCTTGTCACTTTGGGACCGGCAGTCATTTTGATGTCGGAAGAATTCAAGAATTTCCTCCATTGAGAGGGAAGAAAGGAGTTCCAACATGGACACCACAATCGTTCGCATCGTCGCCGGTGTGCTTTTCGTTCTGGTCCTGGGCCTGCTCGTCCAGCGCCGCCGCTCGCGCGTGAAGTAATTGCGCCGCGGAAATTCGGCCAGGTGATCTCCTGCCTGGCCCCCATCTGCGTACGCGGATGACGATGTTGGCTCCGCGCCTTCCCGGGCGAACATCGTCATCCCGCTTACCTCAACTCCGAGGAAATTGCGGTCGTGTATTTCCCTGGACCTGCGAGACAGAACCAAATTGTTTGCAAAATAACAAAGCTGGGCCAAGTAGTGATGTGCCCCGGTCTGCTTAGACTCTGCATTTTTTGCTCGCTTTGAACGGCTGGTTACCGAGGGATGGGAGAAACATGGAAAAGCAACGTTATTGCGTTTATAACGAGACGAGCGAGTGCTTTCTGAGCTTGGGCGTGACCCTGGGGATGGATACATTTGCTCGGCTCAAGGGGATCTTCAGCAAAGGGTCCACTCGAATCGACGAAGGCTCCTGGATCACCCGTCCGAAGGGCCTGCATACTCTCGGCATTTTTTCAGCGCACGATCTGATTTACATCGATGAGAACCACAAAGTGATGGATGTCATCGAGTCGTTTCCGAGATTTTGCGTGGCTCCTGAGCGCGGTGGTGCGGTGACCCTCCTTGCCCTTCCGCTTCGCGCAGTGTATTCCTCGCAGACACAGCCCGGCAATCAGCTTTTGATATGCCGCGCGGAAGAGATGGAATTCCGGCTGAGAAGTTCGCCGCAACCGATGCTCGATGAGGGCATGTTGCGGCCGGCTACGGAGAAAGCGTCGTGGCCGAAGAACTGGCTCCCTCAGGGGCCCACGGCCAATCGCCGCGGGGCAATGCGCAAACGCTGGCCTCGGCTGGTTGCCTACGATTCCAAAGGCAGCGCGCTCGCTGTGCATGGCATTCGCGACATCAGCGCCAGCGGCATCTATCTCATGACCGAGGAACGCTGGCCCCTCGGAGCGCAGGTGAAGATGAGCCTGCAGCGCACCGACAGCATCGACGAGAACGCCAGGAATCCCATCACCGTGCAGCTTCGCGTCAGCCGCTGGGGAGCCGATGGCGTAGGGCTGGAGTTCATTCAGTCCGAAGCGGAAGAAACCACGCTGATGGCAATGCGCGTCCACTGATGCCATCCGGGCGCCGCGCTCGGCAGCCTGTGTGGCCTGGCTTCCTAATCCAAGTCGTCGGGAATAATCAGCAGCACTTCAACCGATGTAGGCTTGCCCTGCTGGCGCGCTGGGCGGAACTGCCACTGCTGCAGCGTGCGCAGAACGAATGCTGCGTGCGAGAACTGCTCCGGAAACGCGATCGCCAACGACTCCAGCCGTCCCGATTCATTCAGGATTCCATGCACCATCAATGCGTCTGCGTTGAGATCGAGCGACACGAGATTGGGACGCAGAATGTCGTAGGGCCAGGGTGCTTCTAAGCGCGCGACGGTGCCGTTTGTAGCCGCTTCAGCGGAGCGTAATTGCGCATACTGCAGGATCCAGTTTTTGGCGAGGCCAACGTGCAGGTAGGCCGTATAGGCGACGCGATCGCTCCATATTTGCAGGGTCTCGGGATACTGCTCCGCGAGCGATGTCCCTACAACTATCACGCCAAACTTGCCGTCCTTCGGTAACCGGATGTGTTCCGTGGTTTGTTTGTCATGACCGCCTGCGATGGAACTGGGCTTGTCGCTGCCATCGCTATGTGTGCCGGTTCCTTCTCCTGTGCCCGTTCCGTGCGAGGCCGCCTGCGAGGCTGGCGTAGCCGTCGGAGCGGTATCGTTCTTCTGCGGCGTCGAATGTGTCTCGTTGACCGGCGGCAAGACGATTGTCCCTTCAGTCATGCGCACATCCGAGATCGAGATCACTGCAGTTGGAGTGGGTTGATCCGCCGAGTTCGAAACCGTCGCCGGCGCCTTGTGCTGTATGGAGTCCGCGTGCACAACAAGCGGAGACGTGGTGCCGGAAGGAGGTATCTCCACCTTTGGCTCCGTCGTGGCTGCTGCGATCGCAAGCTCCCCCGGGTCGAGTCTCTCATTCGGAGTTTTCAGCGAAGGCTTCGCCTCCATGGCGGAGGGCTTTTCGGGTAAGGGAGCCACAATTTGCTTTGTCGAAGCCACCTCCGGTGTCCAAATAACGACCGTGGGTACCGGAGCATTTTCTGGGAGCGCAACGTGTGTACGAATATCCGGCTGCACCAGCGTCTGCTTGCCTTCCACTCCATGCGGAACCTCAGAAAGAGGGGGAAGCGGATTCACCGCGAGTGCGGCCCGAGAGCTTTCCGGCGCCCCGGCGTCCGCGCGCGGGTACAGGTTCTCGCTTTCTGCGCTTTTCTTGGTTCGCAACTCGGGCGAGTGGAGATCAAGTTGGCGGACCGAGTACCGCTCCGTAACGATCGGCTGCTGAATTCGGGGCATGTGCAAAATCCCAAACGAGAGCACCCCGAGTCCCACCACATGTAAGCCGCATGATAGAACGACTGGCGATACCCCGCGATGCACCGCTTTCTGTTCTGCGAACAATGAAATCATCTCGTGGCTGTTATTGCTCAAACATTCGCCTCGGGCTTGGTTTTCTCGATACGGGATCTATATCTTCGTAGAGCGTGTTT
>WNGK01009665.1_pt1 | contig 18957 bp, 13 predicted proteins | sample 5400601 | NCBI WGS metagenome assembly WNGK01 (sample SAMN13153376, study PRJNA577476) | soil metagenome | isolation source: 60 cm soil or saprolite under Garry oak tree replicate 1 | place: USA:California | collected 2016-06-15
CCGCTGTCTGAAAAGTCATCATGGGTTGAGTTTCTTCCAGCGAGGATTCCCTTCGCGCTTTCGGCTGTCCGTTGCGAGCGTCGTTGAGTGGCTGTGATGTCTTTTGCTCGCGCACATATGTCAGCCAGTCGCCGGGAGCCGCACGTTCGCCTTTGGTAATTTCGAAGAAGACTTTCTGAATGCGCGTGGTGATTTCGCCCCGGCCCCCACTGCCAACCGTGATCCGATCGACGGAACGGATAGGAGTGATCTCCGCCGCAGTGCCACTGAAAAATATTTCATCGGCCACATAGAGCGCGGCGCGTTGAATGCTTCGCTCTTTAACTGCTATACCCAATTCGTGGCAGATCTGAATGACACTGTCGCGTGTTATCCCGGGCAGTATCGAGGAAGAAAGGGGCGGCGTCAGGACGGTGCCACCAGCGACCACGAAAATATTCTCGCCTGAACCCTCGGAAACGTATCCGCGATCGTCAAGCGCAATGCCTTCGGCAAAGCCGTTGAGCAAAGCCTCCATCTTGATGAGTTGCGAGTTCATATAATTGGCGCCGCTCTTGGCCATGGCGGGCATCGAATTCGGCGTCAGGCGGTTCCAGGTTGAAACACAAACGTCCACGCCTTTTTCAATCGCTTCGTCGCCGAGATACTTTCCCCAGTCCCACGCGCCGATGTAGCAGGCCAGCGGATTCGGAAATGGGTTGACGCCAAACGCCGGATGCGCCTCGTCCAGACTGCGGAAGAGAATGGGGCGGAGGTAGCATTGCTCGAGCCCGCTGCGCCGCACCAGTTCAGCCGACGCGTCGCACAGTTCATCCAGCTTCCACTGGTGGTCCATGCGATAGATCTTGGCGGAGTTTAGAAAGCGTTGCATGTGCTCGCGGAGTCGAAAGACTGCCGGCCCGCGTTTGGTGGCGTAACACCTGATGCCCTCGAAGATGCTGGAACCATAGTGGAGCACGTGCGACATCACATGGACGCGCGCGTCACCCCACTTGATAAATTTTCCGTCGTGCCAGACGACGTCGCAAATGCGCGGAGTGCTTATGTCTTTCGCTCTTCCATCTTTTGCGAACATGTTTTTAACTCCTTCAGAAAATTAGCTCAGGAGAAAGGTGCGGGCCCATACTAGTATTAACGAACGTCGTGCACAGTTTGTTCGAATCAGGAAGTTCTGCACGATGCTACAACTCTTCCGGGTAAAGCCACGCCAGGTTTGATTAGGACACGGCACAATACCGTAAATTTGTTCTGCTTGGCAAGGTGTGCTTGATTCTGTGAAAATGGGCATGTACCATCCGAATGCTTTTTCAATTAGCAAAGACTATCAATCCTTGCGACATTCCTGTGAAGTACAGAAAATTGTGTCGCGCCGGCGGCTCTTGCTGGCTGGGGTCTTCTTCAACTCCCTCCTGTTGATTAATTGTCACATGCCAAAGAAACCCGCCTCTGAGCCGCGCCCAACCGCCACTCAAAGGGCGAACGATCCATTGGGCATTAACCGCCGGGCGATCGTTATAGACATGCACGCCGACACGACGCAACGCCTCGTCGACGAAGGGGTGGATCTGGCCCAACGACTGCCCGACGGGCACCTCGACGCCGTGCGCATGAAGGAAGGCGGACTCGACGCGCAGTTCTTTTCCATCTGGGTCGAGCCGGAGCTGTTTGGCGGAGGCGGTTCGCGTGCGATTAAGCGCGCCGACGATCAGATTGAGGCCGTCCGCGCGTTGGCCGAAAACCATCCGGAGACTTGGGAACTGGCAACGTCGGTGGCGGATATTCGTCGCATTGCTGCGGCCGGAAAGTTAGCGGCGCTGATGGGTCTCGAAGGCGGCTATGCCATCGACGAGCAAATTGAAAATGTCGAGCGGTATTACCGTGTGGGCGTCCGCTACATGTCGCCGACATGGACGGATAGCTTGAGCTGGGCGGGCTCGTCCGGTGATGAAGTTGGCAAAACGCGCGGTTTGAATGATTTCGGCCGGGCTGTGGTACGCGAGATGAATCGACTCGGCATGATGGTTGATGTGTCTCACGTTTCCGACAAGACGTTCTGGGACATCATCGATGCTTCGACCAGACCCGTCATCGCCACACACTCAGGCTGCCGCGCGATTGTTGACGAGCGGAGGAATCTGACGGATGAAATGATCGTCGCCCTGGCGAAAACCGGCGGCGTTGTGAATGTCATTTTCTATCCGGCGTTTCTGGAGCCTGGCTGGAATGAAAAGAAGAAGCAAGTCGACACGGAGATTGAGCCGCTGGTCCAACGCGCTTCGAATGCCGACAAGGGCGACATCGCGCACAAGAAGCTGGCGCGCGACCGTGTGCGCCGCGAAGAATTCCTGAAACGGCTTCCGCCGGTTTCGGTTGCGCGTATTGTCGATCACATCGATCACATCGTGAAGCTTGTCGGAATCGATCATGTTGGCATCGGATCGGACTTTGATGGTATTCAAGCCGTCCCGGCCGATCTGAAATCGGTCGCCGATTTGCCGAATCTGACGGCAGAACTCTTACGGCGCGGTTACTCCGAAAGTGACATCGATAAGATCCTCGGTGGAAACATGCTGCGCGTGATGGAAGAGGTTGAGAATCATTAAGAAGTTCACCACAGAGTCACAAAGACACTAAGAGACTGGATGAACACTTTGTGGCTTTGTGCCTTAGTGGTAAATGTGATTTTAACTAAGCTTATGATCAAGCCGAAAGCGAAAAGGCCGCGCATCGGTTTTCACGCGCCGATTACAGGTGGCTTGCATGATGCGTTGGTCATCGCCAAAGAAACCGGTTGTGACACCGTGCAGCTTTTCTCGCGCAACCCGCGCGGGTGGATGGCCAAGCCGCTAACAAAGGAAAGCATCGGTCTGTTTCGCAAGACGCGGCGGCAAACGGAGCTTTCGCCGGTTCTGATTCATACCAACTACCTGATCAATCTGGCGGCCGCGGATGAGTTGATACTCGCGAAGTCGCGCGCTTCGTTTCGCGAAGAAGTCGAGCGCGCGATTCTGCTGGGGGTCGATTACCTTGTGGTGCATCCTGGCAGCGCTCGCGGCGCCCGCGAGATGGACGGCATAGAAACTTGCGCCCGCAGCCTGAAACTCGCTTGCCAGAGCCTGAAGTTCGGACGCCTGCGCATTCTACTGGAAAACACAGCGGGCCAGGGTGAATGCATAGGCCATCGTTTCGAGCACTTGCGCGCGATCATCGAAAGATGCCCAAGGCTTCCGCTCGCGGTTTGCGTCGACACAGCACATTCGTTCACCGCCGGCTACGATATTCGCGAGGAAGATGGGTTGGAAGCGACAATCGACGCCATTAGTCAAACCGTCGGCACGAGAAATGTGCGTGCCGTTCATTTCAACGATTCGCGCGCGCCTTACAACTCGCGCGTCGATCGTCATTGGCACATCGGCGAAGGCCACATCGGCAGCGAGGGACTGCGTCGTATCGCGCGGCATCCGAAACTCGCGCATGCGGCTTTCATACTGGAAACGCCCTATGACGATCCGCGAGCAGACCTGCGCAACCTGGAGGCGCTGCGCTCGTTCATCAGTTTCTAGCGGGCTTTGTGGCTTGCTTTCGATGCGAGCTGGCAGTGTCAATCGTCTCGAGCCTTCTTGTCTTCCCAGGAAATTGGCGCCGTCGATTGTTGGACACTTTCGCGTCTCTTCGCTAGAATCGTTTCATTGCAGGTCAAGGTTAATGTTCAGGCACAGATCACTTACCAAACTCCTCCTAACGGTGCCGCTTCTGCGCTGCGCGCTCTAGGTGCGGCTGGTTGGGGCGGCGAATAACACCATCCACAATTCAGGCATTGGGCTAGCGAGCGCGGAAATGCTTTAATAAGTCTTTGCGCGTTCCGGCCCTGGCGATTAATTTAGTTGGCAAGGAATGCGGACAGTCATGGACGAAAAATATTTTCCGGAAGCAATAGAAAAAAAGTGGCAGCACATTTGGGAAGAAGAGCGCGCGTTTGAGGCTCGCGAGGACGATCCGCGTCCGAAGTTTTATTGTCTCGAGATGTTGCCTTACCCGTCGGGTTTTTTGCACATGGGCCACGTGCGCAACTATTCCATCGGCGACGCGCTGTCTTGGTACAAGCGCTTGCAAGGCTTCAACGTCCTGCACCCGATCGGCTGGGACAGTTTTGGCCAACCCGCCGAGCAGGCGGCAATCAAACGGGGCGTCAACCCGCACGACTGGACTGAAGAAAACATCGTGCACATGCGCGGGCAACTAAAGCGGCTCGGCATCAGCTATGACTGGTCGCGCGAGATCGCCGCGCACCGGCCTGACTACTACAAATGGGATCAGTGGTTTTTCCTGGAGATGTTCGAGCGCGGTTTGGCTTACAAGAAAACATCACACGTCAACTGGTGTCCGAAGGAAAAGACCGTCCTGTCGAACGAGCAGTCGTCGGGCGGCGTCTGCTGGCGCTGCGGCGCGGCCGTGGAAAAGCGCGACCTCGAGCAATGGTTTCTGCGCATCACTGACTACGCCGAACAACTCGTCGCCGATATAAAAGAGATCGAAGCCGGCTGGCCGGAGAAGGTCCTGAAGCGTCAGCGCGATTGGGTCGGTCGCAGCGAAGGCGCGTACATCGACTTCGCGGTGAAGAATAGCGACAGGAAAATTCGTGTGTTTACGACGCGCATCGACACGATCTTTGGCGCGACGGCGGTCGTGCTTTCGGTCGAACATCCGCTGGTTGCAGAGCTGCTCGAAGGCTCGTCGTTGAAGTCAGATGTGTTGCAGTTTGCCGAGAAGGTGAAAGCGGCCCGGGCCGCAAAGCAGGATCCGACTGAAGAGGAAGCTAAAGAGGGTATCAACACCGGCACGCTGGCGATCAATCCCTTCAACGGTGAATGTATTCCCATCTGGGTGGCCAATTATGTGTTAATGGAATACGGCACTGGCGCGGTGATGAGTGTGCCGGCGCATGATGAGCGCGACTTTGAGTTCGCGCAGAAATACATTTTGCCGATTAGACAGGTGATCGCTCCCGTTTCACATGGTCAAGGCCAAGCTGAACCTGTGCCGGCGACCGACGGCGACCAGTCGCGAGTAATGCATTCGGCGTTTACCGATCACGGCGTCCTAATCAACAGCGGCCAATGGGGCGGGAAGCTTTCGCAGGATGCGATTCGCGAGATGGCCCAACACGCCGAAGCGCAAGGATTCGGTGGCCCGGCGATCACGTATCGCATTCGCGATTGGGGCATCTCGCGTCAGCGTTTTTGGGGCGCTCCAATCCCGATAATCTATTGCGACAATTGCGAAATGGTCCCGGTGCCGATGGCCGACTTGCCGGTTGTGCTGCCCGCAACAGCCGAGTTTACAGGCGCCGGTCAGTCACCGCTGGCAGGCGTACCCGAATTTGTCAACACGATTTGTCCAAAGTGTAAACGTCCAGCGCGACGCGAGACGGACACGATGGATACGTTTGTCGATTCGTCGTGGTACTTCTTCCGCTACTGCGATCCGCGCAACGATGCAGCTCCCTTCGATCCCGCGATCGTCAAGCAGTGGACGCCGGTGGATCAATACATCGGCGGCGATTCGCACGCCGTCATGCACTTAATCTACACGCGGTTCTGGACCAAGTTCATGCGCGACATCGGCCTGGTTGCTTTCAATGAACCGGTGCAGCGGCTGTTGACGCAGGGCATGGTGACGAATCGTCTCGAAGGAACGGACGAATGGAAGGCGATGTCGAAGAGTTTAGGCAACGGGGTGGATCCCGACGACATGATTGCCGCGTTCGGCGCTGATGCATCGCGTCTGTTTGTGCTTTTTGCAGCGCCTGCGGAAAACGAGCTGCGCTGGATCGAAACAGGAATTGAAGGCGCAATACGATTCCTGCGACGCGTATACACAATGGTCTGGCGCTGGCATGAGCGCCTTTCTGATCCGGTTCAGAAAAGAAGCGCGGCCAATGAAGAGTTCAGCGCCGAGGCACGCGCCTTGCGGCGCAAGACGCACCAGACGATTGCTCGCGTGACTGCTGACTTCGAACAGTTGCACTTGAACACTCCCATCGCTTTGTTAATGGAACTCTTCAACGCGCTGACGGACTTCAAGGCCGAGCCTTCATCTGCTTCCGAAGCTGACTTGTTTGCCGTGCGCGAGGCGCTTGAGTCGCTGGTCTTGATGCTGGCTCCCATTTCTCCACACGTTGTCGAAGAAATGTGGGCAGGTCTGGGCCATGCAAACGGACTGCTGGGCGGCAAGGCTAAATGGCCGGTGGCGGATCCGGAACTGGCTCGACAGGAAGAGCTGGAGATTCCGGTTCAGGTCAATGGCAAGCTGCGCTCGCGCATTCTGGCTGCGCCGGATGTGACCGAAGAACAAATGCGCGCGGCCGCGCTCGCGGACGAGAAGATTCGCGCTTTCATCGATGGTCATCACGTGGTGAAAGTGATCGTCGTCCCGCAGCGGCTGGTGAATGTGGTGGTGAGGTGAATCCCCGAGTCTCCCCAATTCGTAGTATCTGACCGATGGCCTGACGCTGGTTAAGTCCGTCTGATCGCTTACTTGCCTGGCCGCAGCATAGCCGTTAAAATCAAACGCGCCTGCGTCTCGTCAAAGTGATTGCGTCACTTAAGCACAGAAGAGGCAACAGGCCGCGTTTTGGCCGAGCCAATCAATGAAAGAATGTCCAGCCTGTAGGTGCTGCTTCCCCGACAACATAAATCACTGTCCCCTGGACGGCGACGCAACGCTGCCTTCCCTTCATGGTGAACCGATCCTCGACGCGCGTTACCAACTGGAGCGACGGCTGGGCCAGGGCGGCATGGGTGTTGTCTTTCAGGCGCGTCACATCTTTCTAAAGACTGCGCACGCAATCAAGATCATCCTTCCCGATCTGGTCGGCAACGATCCCATGCTCGTCACTCGTTTTCGGCAAGAGGCGCTGGCGGCGGCCGCGATTCGTCATCAAAACATAATCTCGGTGACCGACTTTGGCGTGGTGCGCGGTACGATGCCGTTTCTCGTCATGGAGTTTGTGAAGGGTAAATCGCTGCAGGAGATCATGGCGCAAGAGGGTGCGATGCCTGCTGCGAGAGCGTACGAACTAATCTGCCCAACCGCGGCGGGAGTGGCGGCGGCGCACCGGCAAAACATCGTGCATCGCGATCTGAAACCTTTGAACATCATGATCCAGGAGAACATGCCGGTGAGCGAGGGCTTAAAGATCCTCGATTTTGGTCTGGCAAAGATCAAGTCCAGCGACTTGCTCGGATCCTTTGTCCAGGCGAAGACCAGCGGCTTGATGGGATCGCCTTTCTACATGGCGCCCGAACAATGGTCCGACGAAGAGCCCGACGCGCGCGCAGACATCTACAGCCTGGGCATCATCTTCTACCAAATGCTGGCGGGCGACGTGCCGTTCAAAGGCTCGTCGATCCCTTCGATCATGAAAAAGCATCTGACGCTGCCGGTACCGACTTTTCGTTCGGCGGGCGTGCCGGTGCCGCCGCAGATCGAAGCCGTCGTGCGGCACGCTCTGGAAAAAGAAGTGTCTGCGCGCACACTGTCGGTCGAAGCGTTCCTGGATGAATTAAGAGCCGCCGTTGGCTCGACGACTGCGACGTTAAAGTCAAAGAGCGAAGGCGCCACTATCGATCCTAACAAGACTTTCGCTTCAGCGCCGTCGGCTAATCCGCCTCCGGCAGCGATGACGCAACCGACAGGATTGCAAACTAATTTCGATCCTTTGGCGGGAACGATCAGTTCCGCGGCCCTCGATGAGCAACTTCAGGAACAGCTGTCCGCAACCGGCGAAGCTTTTCGGCGCGAGCAGCAGGAGAAACAGCGCATCGCCCAGCAGGAATTAGCGCGCGAAGCCGAAGCGCGCAAACGTGTGGAAGAAGAAGCCGCGCGCAAACGAAGAGAAGAAGAAGAACGACTGCGGAAAGAGCAAGAAGAGCGCGAACAGAGAGAACGCCAGCAACGTGAGCAACTGGACCGCGTCGCGCGACAAGCCGAAGAACTGGAAGAAAAACTTGCGCGCCTCGCCATCAGCATGCCACCACCGACGACGGCTGCGGTAATCGATCCCGAAGCGACGCAGTTGCAGCAGCGAGCCGTTACGACGCAGGCAGTTGGCAACAATAGTTTTGCCGGTGCAACGCAAGCGGGCTGGCAAGAGGGCACGGTGGCGATTCCCGGCGCCTTATCAAGGACCAAAAGTTCTTCGAGCCTTATGGCGGTACTAATCGCTCTCTTGCTTGCGGGTGGCGGTATCGGCGGCTATTTCTATCTCAGGCCAAAGCAAGTCGTTAGCGGCACCGGCAGCGGAACCAGTGGCACTACAACTACAACCACGGCAGCAATCAAGCCTGAGCTGATTGAGATTCCCGGCGGAGCCTTCCAGATGGGACGCAATAACGGTCCGCCGCAGGAAACACCAGCGCACCAGGTCAGCATTCAATCGTTCTTCGTTGATAAGACCGAAGTGACCAATGCGGAATACGCCGACTTTGTCCGGGAGACCAACCATCCTCCGCCGAGTCATTGGAACGGCACAAAGCCGTCCTTTGGCCAGGAGTCGTGGCCCGTGGTCAATGTATCGTTCGAAGATGCTAATGCGTTTGCCGCTTGGCGCTCGAAGCGCGACGGTGTGTCCTACCGCCTTCCGACGGAGTCGGAATGGGAGTACGCTGCGCGAAATGGTGAGAGTAACGACCTTTACCCGTGGGGCAAGGACTGGAAAGAAAAACAGGCAGTGCTTAAGGAAGCAACACCGTCGACGGTTGGCACCCACCCTGCCGGAAACAGCAGATGGGGTGTGGCGGATCTGTTAGGTAACGTATGGGAATGGACGTCGTCTAAAGTGTCGGCTTATCCTGGGAACCCGGTAACCATTCCGACGAGCACACAGGATTGGATCGCTATTCGGGGTGGGAGTTATGCGAGCGACCCGGCTGACAAAGACAATCCCGTGTCGTCCTGCATGCGCACTTTCGTTCCTCCGTCAACCAAGACAACGCTGTTGGGTTTTCGCCTGGTTCGGTCCGCGCATTGAGTAGTCAATAACGTGCCACGCCGGAAGCGCGCCGCTACAGTGCTGCGGCTGGTTTCATTAATACTTCGCTCGAAGTTCGCCCGGTTAGCCTAGAGGCAACGCGCGTCTGCGTATATAATTCCTTCCGATATCTGTTTCAGTTTAGGAGGAGCAATGAAAGTTGATGCCATTCTGCGCACGGTCTTGATGTCGGTTGCGGTCACCTTAGGCGTGGCGATGGTTGCCGGATCCGCGCTGGCCCAGGACGTTGGCGGCGACATCGGTGGTGGCGCCGGAATCTTCAAACCAAAGAATCCCGAGACGAAGAAGAACACCGGGAAAGCGCCCAAACCAGCGCCGAAGCCGTCGCGGACTCCAACTAGAAAACCAGCACCGAACGTGGAGCTCGAAAACCGCGTCGAGGAATTGCTCGACAAAGGCAACGACGCCCGCGACGCCAGAAAGTATGCAGAGGCGCAAGAAGCCTATGAGGGTGTGCTGAAGTTAAAGGCTCGCGACGGTCGTGCTGCTTACGGATTGGGCAATGTCTATACGGATCAGCGCCGCTGGGAAGAAGCGGAGAAGTATTATCGCGATGCCGTTGAGTGGAGCCCGACCAACGTCGATGCGTTGGTGGCGCTGAGTGTCGTACTGGTCCAACCGCGAAGCGGCGCCGACAATGCCAAACGCTTTGCCGATGCGCAGGGTTTCGCGCAACGCGCGGTGCAGCTCGATCCGAAGAACGCGGTGGCGTGGGACCGGCTGGGGGTGGCGATGCAGTCGCGTGGAGTCTTCAATAACGAGACAGAACATGCGTATCGTCGCGCGGTCGAACTCGATCCGCAATTCGCCGTTGCTTACGCGCATCTGGGGCGGGCGCTAAAAAGATTGGGGCGCGGAAACGAGGCGAGGCGGAGCAACAATGGGAAAACTCGGAGCCGGTCCTGCGTCGCGGGCTCGTTATGGACGCCCGAAATCCGAGCGCGCTCTTTTTGATGGGCCGCATGCTCGTGGTCTTGAAGCGTTATCAGGAAGCCGAAGCTCCGCTGAAGACGGCGGTCGAAGTGAGTCCGCAGTCGTTTCAGTCTTACAACCTGCTGGGCCGGACCTATCTCGCTTTGGAACGTTATGATGACGCCGAGAAGACGTACAACAGCGCAGTTGACCTTGCTCCGGCGGCCGATCGCAAACAGCTCGCAGGCGCGTTCGGATTCGAGGGTGTCGGCGATGGATTCTTGAAGGCCAAACGACGCAGCGATGCAACTCGCGTCTATCAGCGAGCGCTGGATCTCGACCCAGGCAATCAGCAATTGGAGAAGAAACTTTCCAAAGCGCGCGGCTAACGACCGCGGCAAACCTTGAAGAAACGAGGCGTCCCGTATGAAGCGTTGTCCCAAATGCAGTCGTACGTTTCCTGATGAAAAGCAAAAGTTTTGCACGGTTGATGGTGGACTGTTGATGCCTGATCCTCCGGCAGCGGCTTTCGATCCAAACCTTACCATCCGCGAAACTTCCAAGGAACTTCCCCAGCTTGCCGGTATAACGGACGCGAGCGAGGCGCCGACGAGCATGCAACTGCCCAACATGGACGCGCAGGCCGCGTCTTTTGGAACCGGCAGCCTCAGAGAGATGCCGACGACGCGGACCGGCGGAGCAACTTCCTCTGATCTGACTGCGCCTCCCATGCCGCCGCCAACCGGCAACGTTTCATCCCCTCTCCAGCAAACTTCGCAGCCGCTGGCCCAACCGGCCGCGCCGCCAAAGAAAAGATCCGCGCTGCCGTGGATTCTTGCCGGGCTCGTAGTGCTGCTGTTGTTGGGCGGCGGCGGTGCGACGGCGCTGTTTTTCCTGGTCATTAAGCCGCGGTTGGAAGCTCGTAACGAACGACCGGTGATCACAAACACGCCCAAGCCGAATGAAAGCCCGAATACAAATACGAACCCTGCAAATACGCCAAATGCGAACGCAAACAACGAAACGAAAAAAGAGCCCGAGGCATTTGTGCCTCCGGCAAACGCCGTGAAGTTTGAAAACTCAAAGGAGAACCTCGACGGCAAACTCGCCGAGCACTATCTCGACTTTTCGTTTTATTATCCCGACTCGTGGAAGAAAGATCCAAAGGCTGGTGTGCCGGGCGCTACAAGTTTCGTAAAAGTTGAAAGAAGGCTGCCGCCGGATCTAACGCAGGAGAATGTTGCCATTAGCTGGTATGACAGCAAGGGGACGTTCGAGTCGGACAAAGACGACTTCCCAAAACTGGTGCAGTCGTTGAGTTCGAACTACTCAACCCGTTTCCCCGATTACCAAAAACTTTCGGAAGGACCAACGAAAGTTAATTCGCTCGACGCCTATGAGTTCAGATTTGAAGGATTGTCAAAAGGAACCGCACAGGGCGATATCAAGCTTTGGGGACGCGTGATCTTTCTACCCAGCGGCGTCGACGGCAACAAGAGCGGAGTGACCCTCCTTATTTTTACTACTTCCCTCGCGCCAGAGTTACAGGGCCCGGATGACGTGGGCGTCAAAGGCGAGTTGCCGCTCATTCTGGATTCCTTCAGATTTGGAGCGAACAAATAAATTCGCTTGAGTCCCAATGAAGATTGTTCTGGTAGAAGAGCGTAGCGGGCAGCCCCAGCCAGAGCGAGAATTCATTTTCGAAGTTGTTAAGGTTGGCCGCGACGGTCTCGAGTGTCATCTGGTTTTTGACCAGTCGGAGTGGCCAATGGTTTCGCGCCGCCATGCCGAGTTTCGCCTCCAGGACGGCCGCTGCTTGCTGGTTGATACCAACTCAAAGTTCGGCACTTTTCTTGATGGCCAGCGCGTCGTAAGTCCAAGCGAAGTCCGCGTCGGCGCGCACGTGCAGTTTGGCGCCGGTGGTCCGGTAGTGCGCGTCGTCGGGATCGAACAGTCTCCGCCACCGATCGCTGCTCTTCATGAAAGAGAGACTGAGCATGATGTGCCAGTTACTCCAGCCCCGCGGCGCGACAACATTCCTGAACCAGTCATTCCGTCTCCACCGATTGCAAACCGCGAGTTGCGGCCCTCCGGAGCGGAAAGAGCGGAGGCGTTTCCGCTGCCAAGTCTGGAACTGACCGAGACTGAGTCAGGCAGGACCAGACGCATTCCTTTGAACAAAGAGGTAATCCGAATCGGTCGCGACCCTGATCTGGATGTTGTCATAGATGCGGCCGCCGCCGTGGTGTCGCGTCAACACGCGGAAGTCAGAAGACTAGGCGGTCAGTGGGTGGTGGTGGACCAGGGCAGCTTCAATGGGACGCTGATCAACGACTTTCGCATCACCCAGCCGACGCCAGTGTTCGACGGCGATCGCATTCAACTCGGAATGGGCGGGCCGTTGTTGCGTCTGCTCGATCAATCGCGTCCGGCCCCGGCTGGCGGAAAACCCCCAGGTCAGCCCGCAGGCGTCGTCGCGCCGATACCCACCGGACCGTTTCCGCAACTGCGCGAGATGGCGGGGCCGAGGCCGAAGACGATCGTTGTTCCCGCAGGGTCCGGCGCGCTGCAACCGCAGATGCCCGGACACGGCGCTCCCCAGCCGCAGCTTCTGTTCCAGCGCGCTTTCGACCGCGGCGCCGCGCTTTCAATCGGCCGCGCACCCGACAGCGACATACACCTCGACGGTCTCACGATCTCGAATCATCACGCGCGTGTGTTTCTTCAGGGCGGAACACTCTTTATCGAGGACGCCGGATCCACCAACGGAGTCTATGTCAACGGCGCGCGAATCACGGGCAAACAAGCGCTGCGTGATCAGGAAATCATCCAGATTGGCCCGTTTGTGTTACAGGCGCATCCGCAGCGCGGCGTAGCGGTGTTTGACACTCGATCGAAAACGCGCATCGACGCGATTGATATCACCAAACTTGTAAAGAACCGTTCGGGCGCAGGCCAAATCAAGTTGCTTGACGACGTTGATCTTACGATTCTGCCGAACGAGTTTGTCGGGCTGCTTGGGCCGTCTGGCGCGGGCAAGTCCACCTTGATGGATTCGCTAAACGGCATGCGGCCGGCGACCAACGGACAGGTGCTGATCAATAGCCTGGATCTCTACCGGCATCTCAACTCGCTGAAGCAATCTATCGGCTACGTCCCGCAGGAAGACATCATCCATCGCGAGCTGACGGTCTACCGCACGCTCTATTACGTCGCGCGGCTGCGCCTGTCGAGCGACGTTTCAACCAGCGAGATCGATCAGATTGTGAACGAGGTAATGGACGTAACCGGCCTGGCTGAGCGCCGCGATGTGCCCGTCGGGCAGCTTTCAGGCGGACAACGCAAACGCGTCTCGATCGCCGTCGAGTTGATCACAAAGCCTTCGGTGATTTTTCTCGACGAGCCAACCTCGGGGCTCGATCCAGCCACCGAAGAGAAGATCATGAAGCTCTTCCGCCAAATAGCGGAGAGCGGCCGCACCGTGATCCTGACGACGCACGCGATGGAGAACGTCAAGCTGTTCGACAAGATCGTAGTCATGATGCGCGGTAAGCTGGTCTTCTATGGGGAACCGCAGGAAGCGCTGGCACACGTCGGCGCGGAAAGTTTCAAAGATCTCTACGACAAGCTCGAGGCGCCAATTGGTGAGCGCATCGCCCAACTCGTGCCCGTCCCACCCAGTGCGACAAAGGAACAGAAACGCGCCTTCAAGCTTCGCCGCGAACAGATCGCCGAAGAGGTGGCTGAAGAATGGCGGCAGCGATTTCAGCGGACCGCAATCTATCAGCAGAACGTCGTGCAACCGCTGAGCGGCTTGCGCCCGGACGTCCCAGCAGTTGCGCCCGCGAAGCAACGTCCGACAGTAACGGACGCTCTGCGACAGTGGGGGACGTTGTCGCGCCGGTACTCTGAAGTCCTGCTGCGCGACAAGCTCAATCTCCTGATCCTTCTTGGGCAGGCGCCAATCATCGCTTTCCTCACCTATCTGGTGATTCCCGAGAAGAATCCGCGCGACTTCGCCTATTTCATGCTGGCGCTGGTGGCGGTGTGGTTCGGCACTTCACTATCGGCGCGAGAGATTATTCGCGAGCGCGCAGTTTACAACCGCGAGCGCATGGTGAACCTCGGCCTGCTCCCTTACGTCGGATCGAAACTCTTTGTGCTCACCGTGATCATCGGTTTTCAGTGCACCACGCTTTACGGCGCGCTCAAGCTTTTTCATTACACAGGTCTCATGAAGTTTCAGGGCTGGGCGGTGCTGCAACTCTTGGTGATGATCCTGACTGGCGTGGTCGGACTCGGACTGGGACTGTTCATTTCGGCGATCGTGAAGACTTCCGAGATGGCGACGAGTCTGGTGCCGCTGATCCTGATTCCGCAGATTCTCTTTTCAGGTTTGGTGGGCGTGCCGGCGGGCTTTTCGAAAATCATTGGCGTGGCGATGCCGGCGACGTGGTCTTTTGACGAGATGAAGCGCTTGTCTGGTCTGGATACGTTGAAGGAGGAAGGATCGGATCCAAACGGCAAGAACAATGGGAGAGGAGTCTTCAAGTACTATGAAGATCGCAATGACCAGAACATAGCGAAGGCGCGCGACGATATTGCGAACTATAAGAAGAAGAGCGAAGACAAATCGAAGAATTACGAAACTCAGATGAAATCGTACGTCGAGAAACTACAATCCGGCAGATCTGCCACCCAGCCAACCGCACCCAAGCTTGACCCGCCGCCGACGGTACCTGCGGCTGAAAAGGTGCCCGAGAACCTGAGCGAATACATCGACTTCCTGCATCCCTGGGGCAACGTGTTTACCGATCCGGCAGTGCTCTTCGTGATGTTCTTCGTGCTGTTCAGCGCGACGCTGCTGACTTTGCGCGCGCAGGATATTGGTTAACGCAATCCGCGGATTTAAGATTCTCGTTACAGCAGTTCGCGGCAAGTCACCTTTGATTTTCTGGCCAGTGAGACAATTAAAGTAGGCAGTTTGGAAATTGAAGGGCTTCGTTTGTCAACCGCAAAGCGGTTGCGGCCTTCAGCCCAGGGTTGCCGCGGCTACCCTGGGAGAGGGTTGATAACAAACGATTCCAACCCGAAAGCGGGTTGTGGCCCGAGCCATCGGCATTGCGAGTTGGAATCCTGCGCCTCCACCGCCGCGACGACAGCAACGCTTGACCAACCGGCCTCAATTGTTATGTACTGCAACCAGCGGAGACGAATGGAAACCTGTTACGCGATCGCGCCTCGATTGATTTGATCAGAACGATGACTTCAACAGAACAACGGCAGCCTAAAGAAAAAAGATTCTGGACACCGCTACGCCTCGCCTTGACGGTCGTGGTGCTGTCGTTGATCGCCGCGATCGGCATTTCGAGCTGCAACTCGACCGACGAAAAGAGCACGGCAGGAAAAAACGAGCCGCCTCCTCCGGTTAAGACCGCGCCGGCGCCGCCCGCGGCGCTTGCCTCGCTGCCGGCGAATATTCGCGATGCGGGCCTCAGGACAATCAACGGAAAAACGGTCAAGCTCTCGGACTATGCGGGCAAGGTTGTCCTGGTTAATCTTTGGGCGACCTGGTGTGGCCCTTGCCGGAACGAGACGCCGGAGTTAGTGAAACTGCACAAGGAATTTCAGTCGCGTGGCGTCGAGATGGTTGGACTAACAAACGACGGTGATCCACGCGAGACTCCTGAGAGTGTGAAGAGCTTTGTGCGCGAGTTTCAGGTTGACTATAACATCGGCTGGGCTTCTCCAGAGGTGCAGATTGCGTTCATGCAAATGACCGGGCGCGATGCTATTCCTCAGAGCTTTATCATTTCGCGAGATGGCCGCATCCTCAAGAAGTTCGTCGGTTTCAACCCTGTCTCTACACCCCCCCAAATCAGACAAGCTCTCGAGGACGCGCTGAACGGCAGAGGATAGAGTTTGTTCCAACTCTTTACGCCGCAGGCGTCCATAACTTAGCCCAGGGTAACACCCTGGGTTTGGAGACCCATCCGATCCTACACCGAAAGTGTTTGATAGCGTCCGATTCTACCAAGATGCAAGAAGTTATCGAACCCCTTCAGGGTAGTCGTGTCGTGGCAGGAATCCCTGTCCCAGGGTGCTACCCTGGGCTGAGTTATGGAACGCCTTCGGCGTAAGGAGGTTGGCGCTTGGTCTTCAGCCGAGTTTCACAAGAGGGTTTGGAGCCGGGTGTAAACGAGAAGCATTACAATGCTCAGATTCGCTTTACCTACAAATACCAGCAACGCTTCAGCTCGGTAGTCACGCACAACAATAGCGAATGTCAGTAGCAGCCAGGTTACGCTAACTCCCCTGGCTCTGGTTTTCCTCGACAGTACTTAAGAAACCGCTGCGCAACAAAGACTCGTTGCTGGGGCAGGATCACTTATCGCGAGCCCTGCGGAGCTTACAGAACTGTGCCACCGTGCCAGCACACGTCTACATTGTTGCCCACGCGAATCTGAGAAGTGGAAGACTATGGAGTCTTATTAGCGTTTGCTTTTTTATTGGGCTTACCCATGTTCATGTTACTCATGTTCATGTTACCCATATTCATGTTTCCGTGCATGTTCGCGTTGTTGGTGTTCGCTTTGCCTGCGTTGGCATTGGCCGGAGTCGCAGCCATGTTCGCGTTGCCGGCGGTATTTGAGTTATTACTCGTCGTACAAGCGGCCCAGAAAACTGTTGCCATAAACAAGAGCACAAGAGCGATGGTTCGTCGCATTGAAGTTCCTCCCGTGTGCATAGGATACAACCGAAACAAAGATCCACGAGGATCCCTTAGGCGCCAGTGGCCCCGTGAATTGTTTTAGGATAGTAACTATAAAGCGGACGGTTCTGCTTGTCACGCAAGTAAGCACACACGATTGATCCGGGAATTGACTACGAGTCCAAATGGCAACACTGACCTTCCAGATTAGATGAAGACTTTTACCAACGTCCGCACGAGAGGGATGAAATCATGAAGCTTTCGCTATCCGGGTTTGGCTTCTTGCTCGGCTACATCGTAATGGTCGGTGTGGCTTCCTTCCTGGAAAAGTTCAGCATGAAGCAGTTGAGCCCATACCAGATCAACTTTCTCGGCGCTCAGAATGCTGGTGACTGCTGTACCGGCGCTCTTGATAAAAGAGGGAAGTTTAGCAGGTGCCCGCCAAAGCATTACCGCCGCCTGTCAAAAGATTTGGCGCTGGGTCAGGTCGCTCGGGAAAACTGCGGGTTCTGAACTAGTGATGTAGCTCGTTGAGGCCTCGCTTATCTTTATTGTTCAAAGCTTGGAGGAGAGTCTGCCACTCGCGATGACCGCGCGAAAGTTTGTAGAAGTCGCCATCCTTGTCAGCCATCAAACTATCCAGCATCTCCTGCGACTTACCGTCATCAATTGCTTTCTCTGCGGCCAGGGACAACGCGCCGAAGGCTTCGTGATGAGAGGTGATCCCTTTGATGGACAGTTTTGCCCGCTCATACGGGAAGCGATAATCGATCGGGTATTTCTTTTCAGCGTCTTCGAACACAGCGATGATCTCGTCAGCCTCAGAAGGCTTTGCGCCGATCCGTCTTTCGCGAAGTCGCTTGATTTCTTCGTCCGCGGAAGGGCTCGTAGTCTTCTGCCCGGGCACCGTCGATGTTGACGTTGGGGAAGCCGAAGGGTTTCCTGGGGGAAGCGCAGGATTCGAATCGACTTGTGGCGTAGTTTGTGCGACCGATCCGCGATTCGCCCACCAGTACCAGCCGCCGATTCCGAGCCCGGCAAGGAGCAGGAAAAACAGGCCGAGGATCGCTCCGTGCCACCAGCGGAATTGTGAAGGAGTCTCAGACGCACGACCATACGATTCCATCATTGAGAGCACCGGAGCCGTTTTTTGCTCGGTCGTTCGCTGAACTGACACCGGCACTTGCTGAGCTAGTGGTTGTGTCGGGCCCTGAGCGTCACTGACCGAGTAAGTTTTCTCTGGCTCGAGCTGTCCCGATCGAGGCGCCGCGGAAGTTGTTTCGTAAAGATCGAGCGCTGCATACAACTCTGGCGCTTCGCTGTATCGAACTGTAGTCTCCTGCGATGCCTCGAACTTTTGCGGCGAAGGCTTTGCTTCTACTTCTCGAGATGGCAACGACTCTGGTTGTGTACGGGGTTGATCAGAGAGAGGCATCGTCACCGCTTGTGACGGAGAAGTCTGAAACGTTGATGATACACGCGGGGACTCTGCGCTCATGTCTGCCGGCTTTGGAGTTGCAGGTGGAGGGGCTTGGTCGCTCGCGCTCTGCGACGAAAGCGGTCTCCCGCAGCTCGTGCAGAATGTCCATTGAAGTTCAAGCATCTCGCCGCAACCAGGGCAACGGCGTGAATTACTCAGCGAACCGCCACACGATCCGCAGAACCGAGAAGAATCAGGGAAATCAAGGTTGCATTTTGGGCAATGCTTCATGTCCGTTCGCTCTCATTAGCGTCAGCCAGGCAGCCGACGCTGATTGCAGCCGGACAAATTTATCAGCTTTTCGACCGGTCCGCGAATCCTCAGAGGTCTACCCGCCTCAAACGGGGCGCGTGTCCGACAACGTACCAGCAACAGACACAACTCGACAACTTGCACGACAAGGAAATCGAATGACAGTGTGGTCTAAATCTCAATGGGTTGAAGAGAGATTAAGGAGGAATGGGAAGAATAGTCATGAAGTTTCTCTTGCAGGAAACGACTGAGCAAATACGTAGAATCATTATCGCCAAGTATTCAGCGGAATGATTCTTAATCGCGAAGAGAGTTCAACATGCTCATAAGAAGTCAACCATTCGCGTCTATAGAATGCACTAGGATTTCACCTTCGCGATCAGAAGACTCAAGTCTTTGTTCTTCAATGCTTCCGCCAACTGGTACCATTCATGATGCCCATGGGAAAGCCTGTGAAAATCGCCGGCCTTGTCCGCCTCCAAACCGTCCAGCATCTCACGAGCTTTACCGCCGTTGATGGCCTTTTCTGCAGCAACAGAGAGCGCAATA
>WNGK01002764.1_pt1 | contig 18949 bp, 14 predicted proteins | sample 5400601 | NCBI WGS metagenome assembly WNGK01 (sample SAMN13153376, study PRJNA577476) | soil metagenome | isolation source: 60 cm soil or saprolite under Garry oak tree replicate 1 | place: USA:California | collected 2016-06-15
CGATCAAAACCGATCTCTTGTTCGGTGAACTGGAACTGGTGGCTCAACGCATTGCTCCGCATCATCTCAAGAAACCGTGCAGCGTCTCCTTGCTCGATATGATGAAGCAACACCTCACGGGTGAAGCGGAAGTGAGCACTCTCGCGCATGCGGTCCAGATGCCTGTCCTTCGACCACATCTTGAGGGAATGCGCCAGCCCGCGCTCCCGGACAAGCTCCACTAAGCGCGAACCTACCTCCTGGGTGAGCCGATCAAGCTCCCAATGGAGTGTTGGTGGCCAATCATAGTCATACGCAGCAAAGAGTCCTCCGGGTCGCAGAATCCGAGCGATCTCGGCCAGGGTCGCCGTCGGTTCCATCCAGTGCAACGATTGGGCAGCAGTGACGATATCAGCGCACCCATCAGGCAGGCTCGTCTGATGAGCCACTCTCTCTCGATACTCGATCTGTGCCGCGTAGGGATGATCCTCGACTTTGTGGACGGCCTCTTTCCGCATGTCGGCATTGGGTTCGATCCCAATCACAAGCTCGGCCCGCTCACCCCAGATCGCGGTGGACAGTCCGGTCCCGCTGCCCAAATCCACCACCAGGGCGGGATGCGGCATCTGAATCAACTGCGTCAGCAGATCGAGCAAAGCCGGTGGCGGCTTCGGGCGCGCCCGATCGTAGCTGCTGGCTTTGCCAGTCCAAATTTCACTGGGATCACGCATGCTATTTCCTCTTCTTCTTTTCCTTTTTTTGTTTCATCTGTTTCTCTCTTCGACCCGCCACATCCCAGTCCGTTTTCCCCCTGGCCCATCGTCGTCGGATAGTGGGAGTAGTCGTTTTGCGTCTGTCATGAGACGACGGCCCGCAGGACCCCACCCTCCGTGGCGAGGTTTGCTTCTCAATGATGTACAATACTATACAATGACCCGAAAGGAGATACAATGTCTACCACCAACCCATCAGCTCAGACCGCGCTTCTCGTCATGGACGTTCAGCCGAGTACCGTTGAGCGCTATGCTCAGAACAGCGACCTGCTCCCGCGCCTGGCTCAAACCATTGCTGCCGCTCGCGCGGCGATTATTCCCGTTCTCTACGTCAGGGTGAAATTTCGTCAGGGCTATCCGGAAGTCAGTCCGCGCAATAAATTGTTTGCGGGTATCAAGCAGCGGTCATCTTCGTTTCAAGGAGCTATGATGGCGATGGAGATTCATCCGGCCATTGCTCCACTGCCGACCGATAGTGTGGTCACAAAACTGCGTGTCAGTGCGTTCGCGGGCAGCGATCTGGAGGTGCTGTTGCGGGCACAGGACATCAGGCATCTGGTCCTCTGCGGCATCGCCACCAGTGGGGTTGTCTTATCAACGCTGCGAGAGGCCGCCGACAAGGATTATGGCCTGACAGTCTTGTCTGATTGCTGTGTGGACAGCGATGAAGAGGTTCAGCGGGTGCTGCTGACAAAAGTGTTTCCTCACCAGGCTGAAGTTCTCACCAGTGAACAATGGTGTGAAGCGATAAGATAGTTACTATCATGGATGGACATCATCTGCCCGGAGCGTTGGGGTTAGTTACAACTTTCTCTGCTGATACCCCAGATGTGGAGCGGTTTGCCCAGGTACGCTCGTACCAGTGCTCATATTTGAGGGCAAGTGCTTCCGTTTGAGGGCCAAACCTGCTCACTTCGTAGGGCATTTACTACTAAGCCAGTGCAAACGAAAGTCACAAATCAGTGCAGACGAAAACCACAACGAGTGCAGACGAAATATTAACGTGACATAATAACAGTGTAGCACACCGTCCACTTCCCGTGGGAAAAATGACAGGAATGTAAGATGTTTCTCTGCTGGTCTGTTCAGAACACCCGCGCTCATTGAGGCGTGGCAAAGAGACAAAAGCCGAAAGCGAGTCATATCACCATGAGCCAGGAGCATATGCCAGCGCCTGCTACTTTCCGTCGCTTATTCGCCGCCTACTACGAGCGCGCGTCGCGGGGAGCGTCAGAAAAGTCATTTATGGAACCGATACGCAAGGAAATTGTTGGGCAGGCAGAGGGACTGGTGCTGGAAGTGGGAGCAGGCAACGGCTTGAACTTTGCCTTCTACAACCCCGAGTACGTTGAGCGGGTAGAAGCTACCGAGCCGGATAGCGCAATGCTCGGCTACGCGCGCACGCGGGCCAAAACCGCGCATGTGCCTGTTATCCTGACCCAGGCGCCCGTCGAGCAACTACCCTTTGCCGACGCGTACTTTGACTGCGTCGTTTGCACGCTGGTCCTCTGCTCTGTGAACGACCCCCTGCGTGGCCTGCAAGAAATCCGCCGCGTTCTCAAGCCAGGAGGCCGGCTGCTGATGGTGGAGCATGTACGCGCACACAGCCGCGTTCTCGCGTTTGTACAGGATCTTCTAACGCCTATTAACAGGCTCATTGCCGGTAATTGCCACTGGAACCGCAGCACAGAACAAACAGTTCACAAAGCCGGTTTTCAAGACGTTGAACTTGAACGACGCGCACTCTCAGGAGGATTGATTCCGATGGTGATGCTGCTGGCAAAGCGCTAAGAACCTGAGTTCTCAACTTTGGTACACTAAAGAGGGAGCCAGAACCAGTCCTCCCCGGAGAACCACCCATGACCAACCCAATCAAAAAAATAGAAGTTGACGCCCCCACCCTGCAACACTACATAGACCATCTGGCCTCCATTGGCTGGCAGCCTGAAGGCGGCATCGTGCGTCCAGTGTACAGCCCCGCGTGGCTCAAAGCACGTCAACAACTGGCTGAATGGATGCGCGCCGCCGGCCTGCATGTCTACGAAGATGCCGTGGGCAACCTCTTTGGACGACTCCGTGGCCTCGACGATACACGCACCATCCTCACCGGTTCACACCTCGATACCGTCAAACTGGGTGGCAAGTTCGATGGCGCCTTGGGCATCCTGACCGGCCTGGTCGCCTTGCAGGCCCTCCATAAACACCTGGGACCCCCGCAGCGCTCACTGGAAGTAGTGGCCTTGTGCGAAGAAGAGAACAGCCGCTTCCATGCCCGCTACTGGGGCACGCGAGCCATCCTGGGACTCATCGGGGAGAGCCAGCTCGAAGCATTGCGCGATGAGCAAGACATCTCCATCGCCGCAGCCATGCGTGCCGCAGGATTGCATCCTGACCAATATCGCGCGGCCATCCGCACCGACCTGGATGCCTTTCTCGAACTGCACATCGAACAGGGCCGCATCCTCTTCGATGAGCACATTGACATTGGCATTGTACAGGCCATAACCGGCTTGCAGCATCTATTGATCACCGTAAAAGGGCGAGCCGACCACGCGGGCACCACCCCGATGGACCTGCGGCGCGATGCCTTGCAGGGGGCCGCGCTGATGGCTGTAGAGATCACCCGCCTGGTGCAGCAAGAAGGACGACCCGCCGTCGTCACGCTGGGTCAGTGGGATGTCAGGCCAGGGGCGGTCAACGTCGTCCCCGCAGAGGTGCGCTTTTCCATCGATCTACGCCATCCAGATGCGGGAACCTTGCAACGCCTCTCAGTAGCCATCCAGGCTCGCTGCCAGGCCATCGCGCAAGAACGCGACCTGCAGCTCTCTAGCGAGATTACCGGCCAGAGTGCGCCCCAGCAGATGGACCCGGCGCTTCAGACCCTGCTCATCAGAGCCGCCGGAGCATGTGGGGCCACCTGGAAAGCCATGCCGAGCGGAGCCGGGCACGACAGTCAGACCATGGCACGACATCTGCCTGCAGCGATGCTATTTGTGCCCAGTATAGAAGGTCGCTCGCACAGTGCCGCCGAGGAAACTCCTCTGGCTGATGCAGCGCGTGGAGCAACCGTGCTCGCCACGGCGCTCTCCCTGCTCGTGTACCCATGAAGCCCTGCGTATCAATCGACCAAATTACGGAGAAGAACTCCTTTGCGTAGTGCTTTCAGCAAGTCGCCTCACAAAACGAGCTATCCAGCCAGGCACATACGCATCATGCTGGAGACGAGGATGCTTCCCTCCATAACGTTCCTGCATATATGCCGCAGTCAGTTCATCCAGCATAGCAGGATCAGGGGGTGCGCCATCTCCCTCTGCTGGAGAAGGAGCCTTCTTCAGCAGAGTCAGGAGGCGCTTCTCGTACTCGGAGGGAGTTTCGTTCGCTCGCCGTCCCAGTTTTTCTCCATTCCACGCCAACTCCTGAAGGAGCTCGCGATAGCGCGCACGAGCAGAGGTGGGATCAAGGGGTTCAAGCGCGGCGAGAGCATTGGTTTTCTGTGCGCGTCGTCTCTGCTCCTCTCGACGTGCCTTCAGGATCGCTTGCATCGATAAGCTTTCGCGTATCTCCTCCTCGCTCTCATCATCAGGGGTCGCACCCCATATATGTAGAATTATTCGTATCACTATGTAGAACAGAATACACAACAGTATTCCAAGGATTACTAGCTGACCAAGAAAAATAATTACTCCTAAAATGCCGGGTGAAGAAGGTGGCTGCTGATTGTTGGGATGAGCGGGAGGAGCTGACGATGGACGCTGCAGCGGTATCGAAGGAAAAAGCCTGGCAATAAAGCTAAAGAGAGGTGTCAGTAGTTGAAGAATCCAGTTTACAACTATCCCCAGGCCGTTCCAGAGGAACGACGCTGCCACTACTAGAGGCTGAAACCCGAAGACTTCAAAGGCGAAGGTCGAAATCACGACGATTATCCATGATAGTGTGAGTACCAGGAGCCATGCTCGTGTTGGATCACCATGCGAACTTCTTTGGCCAGAGCTTGCATTCTCCTTGCGGATGATCATAATGCGTGTAAACGAAAGACTAATCAAACCGCTCAGAAAGAAAGTCGGCAGCGCGCGTGTAAGGTCATCCTGCAACTGTTGAGGTACAGGAATAAAAGTGAGCAGCGTGAGTATCAGCACTCCAAGAAGTACACCCAGGCCAATCTTAAAAGAGGTCAGCACATAGTCATCGCTGGGGCCAGTTTGCACACGGTACATACCGGCACTCCAGAACCCGACGATAAGTACGATGGAGAAGAGAAGTGCAGGTATGTTATTCAGCAGTGATATATGTGTGACAACAGTGATCGCAATGGCAAGGCACAGGCCGAGAAGCTGAAGAAGTCTTACTCTCGTTCTACTCGATCTACCTTGCGTGAGGGCGGAAACAGCCCTTGCCCACCAGTGCAGGCCGAGCAATAACAGCGTAATACTTCCTTCGCTCAAAGGGACAGCATTAGTATCTCCCAGGAAAGCTGTTGCTCCAAACGCAAGAACGAGCACAATAGGTTGTGTCTCCATGACGCAGATAGCAACGGGAACAGCAAGGAGTTCAACCCAATCGAAGGATGCTCGAGCTTGTCCCAACAGCCCCGTTCTTTTCGTTCCCGGCAGTTCTGATGAGTTCATGCCACTTCTCCTTTCCTCCCACAAAATGAACAGGCAAATCATAGGTCTCGATGTTTTCGCTGGCATCGGGATTACCTGTCAACATGAGGTGGACGGCAGCGCCTCGCATACGCAGGTCCTGTAAGCGTTCAATTGTTCCCTCATCCAGAGAGCTTGCCGCACTTACCAGAAGTACTGTTGTACCGAGAGGAAACATTCTCTCTTCCGTGTCCATCAGCGTTCCTATTGACCCGCTATACCGGGGAACCAGGCGGCCTAATGTCGAGAGAAGGCGCTCATACTGCCCATCATCGGATGAAAATGGAACGCTGTCAGTAGCAGGAGAGAGGTCGCCGGCAGAAAATTCCTCTCTATCTAATGTAATAATGGTATCAGACTCCCCTGTAGGCCGGGTCACTGGGAGTTCCTGGCCAGCAGAAGGTGCAATCATTGAGCAGTTTGCCAGCAGGCCTACCATGTAGCCTTCATCGAGGGCCCATATTCCAAGCGATGCCGCTGTTGCAATCGTCAGTTCCTGAATTTCGAGATCGGTACCCCCTGCTGCCTCGGAATAATTCCAGACATCCAGGAGCAGGAGGAGCCTGCGCAGCGCCGGAGTCTCGTATACTTTACTGCGTAATGCGCCTGTCCGCGCTGTCGCTTTCCAGTGAATACGGCGTGGATCGTCTCCCAGCACGTAGTCGCGTACTCCTGCTACTTGTAGCGGGTCTTCCAGAAGCCTTCGTGTGGTGCTGTGTTCGCCCAACGGATGCACGGACGAAAGCCCTAATGCTTCGAGAGGTGCAATCAGCGGATACACCACCAGGGACTCCAGAGCCGGCGCCGTTACTTCGCATTCGAGCCAACCAAAGGGGTCGCTGCTACGAAGTCTTACCGGCCCAAATCTATGAAAGCCGCGTTCCTGGCAACGCATACGATACTGCCGCGTCACACGTTGGAATGACCAGAGCAGCCATGTGCCGGCAAGCGTATCTCTTCGCTCGTTCTGTAGCCGAAAAGTTTTTTTCGATAAGACAGCGAGTGGAGGCACAATCTTATTCTCGACCTTAAGCCAGGGCAAAGGTAAAAATTTATGATTCTCAATGCTCACAGAAAGCGTGACCTCTTCGCCAAAGATGACATTTCGGTGATTGACGTACTGGCGAACGACAAGGTGGCGCAGCGCGTTGCGATACCACAGATCAGGCACAATAGCCACCAGGATCGTGAACAGAGCCGCGAGGAAAAGCGGTGGCTGCCGTGTGAACAGGCTGAACACAAAGAGAAGCAGAGCCAGCCAATACCAGGGACTGCGTCTTTTGAGCAGTTCTTTATCATAGTTGATGGGCAGGAGGTCAGTATTCACCTTCATATTTTACCTGCTACTCGGCGGTGGCCATGTCATCCTGAGCGCTAGCGAAGGATCTGTCAGTATTCACCTTCATATTTTACCTGCTACTTGGCGGTGGCGCAATTTTCTCAACAGGCACCGGTGTGTTCTCTACGATAGTGTTGATAATTTCCACATTTTGCTGCCCGCGAATACGTGAACGCGACGTTGTGAGCAAACGATGGGATAGGACACTTGTTGCGAGGTGTTTGACATCATCCGGCTGAACATAATCGCGCCCCTGCAGTGCGGCAAATGCCTCGCATGCACGATAGAGGGCAAGCGTTCCGCGAGGGCTGACGCCAAGCTGCACAGAAGCATGGCCACGTGTCGCTCGTACGATTGCCAGCAGGTAACGCTCCACCTCCGGCTGCCAACTCACCTGGCGAATTGCCTGCTGCAATTCAAGTATCTGCTCGGCAGAAATCACTGGCTGCAGCGTTTCAAGTACCTCCTCTTGCTTAAAACGATGCAGGATGGCCTGCTCATCCTCTTCAGAAGGATAGCCGATCTGCACGCGCAGCAAAAAACGGTCGAGTTGAGCCTCGGGAAGAGGAAATGTGCCTTCCAGTTCAACAGGGTTTTGCGTAGCGATTACCAGGAAGGGCTTTTGTAGAGGCATGGTGCTGCGCTCCACAGTCACCTGCCGCTCGGCCATTGCTTCAAGCAATGCAGATTGCGTTCGGGGAGTGGCCCGATTGATTTCGTCTACCAAAAGAATTTGCGTAAAGAGCGGGCCTTGCCGGAAAACAAATTCGTTGCGGCGTTGATCGAAGTAACTGACACCAGTGATATCTGTGGGAAGCAGATCGGGTGTTCCCTGCACGCGTTGAAACGTTGCACCCAGCGAACGGGCCAGGGATTTAGCCATCATCGTTTTTCCGATACCTGGCACATCCTCTATCAAGACATGTCCATCGCTAAGCAGAGCGACGAGGAGCAGGTCAATCATCTCGCGCTTACCGATAATCACTCGTTCCACGTTATTTCGTATAGTCTCACCCAGCGCTTGTACTTTACGTACAGCGAGAGCAACAGCTTCATCAACCATGAGCAATATCTCCAGTTCTTAGATATACATTACTAGGCAAGGTTCAAAGGAACTTGACAGGTCCTCACCACCAGCAAGATCGAGCCCTGTCACGCCTCCGCGAAGCGAAGGATCTCGCTGCCGGTCGCGACAGACCCTTCGCTTCGCGGAGGCGTGACACGGCGTGACTGTTCAAACTGTCAAGGACGATTCGTCCAAATTGAACCTTGCCTTAGATCTATATTACAGGATATGGCCTTGCCCCTATTCTTCTCCATAAACAGCATCGCCGGCACCTCATCACCACAGCATAAAGCAAACTCGCGCTTCCACCATTTTGTCCGTCTCCCCTGCAGATCCCGACCCGCAACTCCCCGTAAAGCTTTTATCGATGTACACCTGTAAAAGATATCACATACAATGACTCATATATTCGATATAGCAGATAGCTATATCGAATATAACATATAGTTATTCCCCTTGTCAAGTCAACTATTCAGATGACAGACGTTTGGAGAGAAGACTTCCCGTGAGAGGTCTATGACTTCCCAACCTCGTCAGAGGACTTGAGCGCTGTCCTGCCTGTCATCCTGAGCGCCTGCCTGTCATCCTGAGCGCAGCGAAGGATCTCCGTCCGTCTCGCCAGACCCGCAGGCTGCGCTCAGAGCCTGCCCTGAGAAAAGCGAAGGGGTGACAGCCAGGGGTTTTGTCATCCTGAGCGCAGCGAAGGATCTGCGCTCTGCCCAGCGAGAAGCGAAGGGGTGACAGGCATTCTCTCCAAACGTCCAGCGGCATAGCAGTCAAGAACCTTCTCGGACCCGGTTCAGACCCCGACATTGCAGGCAAAGGCATTGCCAACCCAACACCGTGTTTGCTTATTGCCACGTTCTATGATAGGCTCATGAGGGTCGGAAGTAGTGGTGAATACTCGCGCGGCAAAAGTGAGACCGAGAACATCTCCGATTTTGCCTGCTTGTTTTGGAAGTGGAGAGTGTCTGGACTTGCAAATTGCAAGCAACATCTTTACCCAAAGATTGGAGAATACCTTGAGAAAAATTATTGTCAGCACGCGGGTAACACTTGATGGCTTCATTGCAGGACCACATGGAGAAATGGATTGGATGGAGGAGTTCTTCGATGAAGCACTGGCCAACTATGAGTCCGATCTGCAAAAGACCGTGGACACGTCGTTGTTTGGACGAGTGACGTATCAAGGTTTTGAGAGCTCCTGGCCAAAGGTCGCTCTCGATCCCGCATCCCCAAAGGGCCTGGTTGAATACGCTCATCAATTGAATGCTATGCGCAAAATAGTTTTTTCCAAGACACTCTCTCGTGTGGAGTGGAACAATTCAACCCTCGTCAAAGAGATCGTTCCAGAAGAAATCACACAAATGAAACAAGAGCCTGGGCGCGACATGGTGATCCACGGGAGCGCCAGCATTGTGCGAACACTCACCAATCTTGGCTTGATTGATCAATATCAGTTGTTAGTCTATCCGGTTGTTTTAGGGAGCGGCAAGCCTCTTTTTCAAGACAACTTGCACAAGGTGAAGCTTTCGCTTGTAAGCACCAGGACGCATCCTTCAGGGGTCGTGGTCCTCTCTTACCAGCCGAGAAAGGAATAAGGAGAAATCATGATGGCAGATACCAACCAGGAGAACATTCCCGCAGTCCCTGAAATGAAACTTGAACTGGTGCCGGTACCAGTCTCTGATGTTGACCGCGCCAGGGCTTTCTACGTCGAAAAAGCCGGTTTTAAGTTAGAGGTTGATACCCGTCCTACCGACACGATGAGAGTTGTCCAGCTCACGCCGCCCGGGTCAGCTTGTTCGATCGTCTTCGGCACCGGGATGGGGGACATTTCTGCCATGCAGCCTGGATCGGTCAAGGGCCTGCATCTGGTCGTCGCGGATATACACACGGCTCGTGAAGCGCTCGTGAAACGGGGGCTTGAAGTAGGCGAGGTTTGGGACGTGCAGGGAGTGAAGTATGCCGGATTCAGCGACCCCGATGGCAATTCTTGGCTCCTGCAGGAATTCCCGGCTCACCTGAGACGTTGACCTCACGAAGCTGAAAGATCGACAGGGAACGAATCAGGGAAGTGGCAGTTGAATGCGAAAGGCACTTCCCTGGCCCGGGACACCCTGGCTGGTTAACGTGAGGGTCCCTCCATGCTTGGCGACCAGCGCATTGACAAGATAGAGTCCCAGTCCCAGCCCTTTGGCGTCGACGTCCTGAGCATTGCGCGCGCGAAAGAAGCGATCCGTGAGGTGTGCTTGCTCTTCGGGAGGTATGCCGATCCCTTGATCTTCGACGCTGATTTCAAGCAAACCCTCATCTGTGCTGCGCAGTGATACGGTGACCGGGCCCCCCTGAGGACTGTATTTGACGGCGTTACTGATCAGATTGACCAGGACCTGTTCCAGGCGTTCTTCGTCACCCATGATCTTCATGGGCTCTTGAGCAGTGGCATTGCTGTTCGCACTCAGGGGAACAGGCTGCCCGTTGACGAAGAGGCGCAGCTCGTGATTCTGCGCGACTGGCAGATAATCTTCAAGCGTGCGTTTGACGAGCTGGATCATGTCGATTTCCTGTAGTTCAAGCTCAAGGCGATCGAGGTCGAGTCTGCTCACATCCAGCAGAGCGTTCATCATGTGCACGATCTTCTGCGTCTGGTGCTCAATGCTTCTGAGTCCCTGTAACAGTTCATGATTGTTTTCCATATCTGGATGGAGCGCTTTCTTAATGCGACGCTGCATCAACTGCGCTTGACCGCGGATGGCGGTGAGAGGATTTTTCAGTTCGTGCGCGGCGAGTGAGAGAAATTCGTCCTTCTGGCTCAGGAGCTTGCGTACGATCTCCACCTCCTCCTGGTGCTGTGCTGACACATTGAGGAGTGACGTTTTTTCAATGGATAGACTGACCAGGCGCGCCAGGGCCTGTAGGAGGTCAACGCTCCACTGCGGGAAATACATCTCGGCATCGCCGAGAGGGCGATGCCGCTCTGCTCCAAGCAGTCCGAGCACCTGCCCATTGAGGAGAACAGGCGCGTAGATCGCGGCGCGTAGCTGGCGCGGACGGTTCCGTGCAGGTTGCGTTGTAAAATCAACCAGGATGGGAGTTTTCAGGCGCAAAGCTTGCAGGTAGGCCGGCGATGATTGTAAGGCATGTTCTGTGCTCAGTTCTATGGCCGAGAGTTCAGCGCTCCATTCTTGGTAACTCTGTTGACTTGCACCATAAAGCGCCACCGGCCTGAGTCGTCTCTTCTGTTCATCGACGCGAAAGGCGATACTATTATCAACCGATTCGAGCTGGGGCAAGAGTTCAGCGATACGGCGGAGAGCTTCATCAATATCGCTGACATCTTGCGTGCCCATGACCGCCTCAACCAGCACATCCAGGGATTTTTCCGCTTGCCGCTGCTGTAACACATGTTCGCTGACATCCTGCGAAATAATCACGATAGCGGTGACTGAACTTTTTCCGCTAGAGAGCGGAACTGTGTTAAGGAGCAGGTCGTGCGCTTCGCTCCAGCACAGCAGTGAATGATAGACGGGCTCTCCTGCCAGGGCTCTGGCCACGGCGGGCAGGAGAAGTAAAGTTGCGGGATGCCGCTGAGGGAATTTCCAGTGCCTCAGCGCTATCTCATTCGAGTAAAGGAGCTCGCCTTGTGCACTCAGGCAGCACACTCCATCATGTAAAGCCTTGAGTAATGGACCAATGTCGCGCCGGTCGATCTCCACCATGAATATCTCCCCATAGGCAACTTCCAACGCCTAGATTATACACCATTTCTGTCAATTACCCAACGCCTCTTGTAGACATTTGGAGAGAAGATTTCCCGTGAGCGGCCTCCAGCGGGGTCCTGCATGTCATCCTGAGCGCAGCGAAGGATGACATGTATTATCTCCAAATGTCCACGCCTCCTGTTCTGTTCCTGAAGTGTAGGTGGAAAAAGACCGGATTATTCATCTCATTCCTCCCGTTACCCTGCTTCAGGGTCGTTGCACAACTCCAGGGTGATCGTGCACAAGCTGAGCCATCCCACCTGGTAGATGCAGTGTGACAGAATAGTGGACGGGCGCGTATCTTTCGTTCATGGACGTGATAGCGCACCCACCCCTCTCGTGGCTAGACGGCGGCCCAGCCAGCATCGGCAGGAATAATCGCGCCGTTGATATGGCGCGACTCATCCGAGGCGAGAAAGAGCGCGAGCGACGCGATATCCGTTGGGTCCAGGGAGGCCGGGGCGAGCGCAGCGAACGCGCCCGCACGTTGCGAACCAGCAACGTCCATCCGCTCGGGCGGCATCGTTTCGCCGATGTTCGTCACGGTCGCGCCCGGACAGATAGCATTACAGCGAATGCCTTTGGTGGCATACATCCAAGCCGTATTGCGCGTGAGACCCACCAGCGCGTGCTTGGAGGCGGTGTAGGCGGCCCCCGCGGCCCCGCCGTGAATTCCAGCGGTCGAGGCCGTGTTGATGATGGAACCACCGCCTTGCGTCAGCATGTGCCGAATAGCCCGCCGACTCGTAAACATGGGTCCATCCAGGTTAATGCTCAGGACACGACGCCAGATGTCATCTGACAACTCACCCACACCCTGCATATAGTCCATCACGCCGGCGTTGTTGCAGAGCACGTCCAGGCGACCGTAGGCGCTGAGTGCAAGATCAATGAGGTTTTCCGCCGTCGCTTGATCCGCAATGTTGCCTTGTGCACCGACAATCGTTCCACCAATCGCCTGAATACTCGCGACGGCGGCGTCAAGCCGCTGCGCGTTCCAGTCACCTGCGACGACGCTTGCACCCTCTGCTGCAAAGCGTGTTGCCATCGCAAGTCCCATCCCGGAGCCAGCTCCCGTGATCACCGCAACCTTTCCTTGAAGTCGCATCGTTGCCTCCTTAAGTCAGCTTTCTCCGCCTTCGCTTTATTGGGAACTCTCTGTGCATGCAAGTTCTGCTTTCCTGCCTAATATATTACCATATAAGCGTCTCGTGACTACTCCCCACGCATAATGACTTTTCACAAACTAGCCCGGCCACCCACGATGTGACTACTCCCCATGCATAATGACTTTTCACAAACTAGCCCGGCCACCCACGATGTGGGTCCTCCACCCACTGTAGGTGCCGATTTATCGCGCACATCGCCGATTTATCGGCCCTTACGCACATCAGCGTTCGCCGTTCTCGAAAAAGGCAACTTCCGATATACTTTCTCCGTATATATGGTAGCGTTTTCCAATTTATGGCATTATTATCATGCATCGAGGAAGTGAACATGCAGAACCAGCAGGAATTTGACCCTATGTCCAACACTCCACAGGAGACGCCAGCGCCACCCCATGAGCGCCAGAGCAATACCGACCCTCGCGAACAGCCACCATCGCAAGAGTATACGTACCGTCCCTATGAAGAAGGCTATTCTGACCTGAGCGAACGAGATTTCTGGCCACGCGAGGATGAGAAGCTGCGACCAGAGCCGAAAAACCAGAAAAGTATGGGCGGACTGCTGGCGCTGCTAGTCCTGCTGTGCGCGGTCTTTATCGCTGGCAGCTTCTTCGGCGTGATTCTGAGCTGGCTGACCTGGGTGGTGGTGATTGTGCTGATCATAGCCGGGCTGGCCGCGCTGGCTACAAACTGGCGTGTCGTGACTATCCCCATGCCCACGCACACCTTCCAGATCATGGAACACGCGCGGCTGGTGATCTACAATGGCGCCGGGACCGTGGCTATTCGCCGGGGAGAAGAGAGCTTGGTGAGCGTGACAGCGACCAAACGCGCCAGCGGCATTGGCATCGATGCCGATCGTATGCAGATAAACTACAACCAGTACGGCGACACGCTGGACATCTCAAGCCGCATGGTCTGGAGCCTCCTCCAGTTTGGTCTGCGAACTGTCGATTATGAGATCACCGTGCCATCCAGTTGCGATGTACAACTGCAGAATGGCTCGGGACCAGTCGCGGTTCAGGGCACTAGCGGTGAGATTCGCGTGCGCACCGGCAGCGGCAGAGTGGAGGCGCACGACCTCCAGGGGCGGATCGCCATGAAAACCGGGAGTGGACGCATTGAAGCCAGCAATCTGCAAGGTCTGATCGATCTGACCACCGGCAGTTCGCGCATCGAGGCTCAGCATCTCCAGGGCCAGATCAACCTGCGCACCGGCAGTTCGCGCATCATTCTTGAAAACGTGCGTGGCCAGCTCACAGCACAGACCGGAAGTGGGCGCATCGAAGTCAGCCAGGCCGAGTTAAGCGGAGAATCGTCTTTGAAAACCGGCAGCAATTCGATAACCTTTGACGGGTCGCTGGACGCGCTGGGCAGCTACAAGTTCCAAACTGGCAGCGGCGGGATTAACCTCGGATTGCCTGGTGACGCAGCATTTAGCCTGGATGCAAAGACCGGCTCCGGCGGCGTGCACAATGAATTTGGCAGCAATGAAGTAGGGAACAGGCCACACGCGCCACTCAAACTCAGAACAGGCAGCGGCGGGATTCGCATCTATCGATTGCAGCATCCTCTCTTCACTCACGGAAAGTAGAGGAATGCGCCACTTAGTGGAGCATTCGCTCATTCCTGGGAAACCCGTAGGTGCCGATTGATCGCGCACATCGCCGATTGATCGGCCCTGCGTGGATCTTTCGGTCTCCGATGTATTTTGTAAAACCTCATTATCGGCTCTGCTTATCATCCACGCATTTCCCGAATACCCCACAAAGCGAAAGACCCTTGATATTCAGAGGGTCTTTCGCTTTGGCTAACGTGATAGAACCAACTCCCACTTGAGGCAGATCGCCAATCTCCTCACTACGGATATGTAGGCGGCATCCCAGGATAAGTGGGAGGCATCCAAACATTGCTGGGAGGCATGCCGACCTGGACTTGTGGCTGCTGCCGCCGCACTTGATAGTCAATCGATCTGAGCACATCGTGTAAGGCGTTATATTGCTGGAGCGCTCCTATTGCGGCTGTAATGAGGAGAGGATGGATGACCAGACCGACCGCTCCAACGGCGATCTGATCGACCCAGTCCTGCGCCCCCACTTTCACCAGTGTGCCGCCCTGGACACGCTGCAGAGAGACCGCCAGCGCCTTGTTAAAGCCGGTAATCGTCCTCAAAGTGCTTTCATGCCTTAATTGAACGGTGACGTTGTTCATATCGCCAAATTGTTGTGCCTCATATCCCTTCGCCTGGTACTCAAGCACCAGCGCCTGAGCAATTGCCTGAAGGTCGAGGTCCTGTGTCTGATAGAAAAGGGCTTCCATGTCACTCCTTCCTTTCTGCCTGGAGCATGTTCATCTCCCAAAGTCTGTCTTCCTTCACCCATCAAAAAGTCCCCGAAGAACTATACGTAATAGACTACGACTAGGTAGCAGTTTGGTTCGATTGGCAAAAGCTCTTCCTGCGTCCTGCCGGTTGTGGGATGCGAGTGATTGATGATGGGAAGTAGCATGAAGCGGGGGCAATAAAAAGTGCCGGAGGCCGGATTTGGCTCAGATTGTTCGCTGGCGTTTGTAGAGGTCAAACTCGGCATTGCTCTACAGACTTGTTAAACGATAAGGCATGTGCCTATTTTTTGGTTGCCTTGAGGGAGAACATCATGGGCACCATCTTGCGCTTTCTCTCATCCTTGAACCTGTGCCAGCCATCTTCTCCTGTCTCCATATCTGAAAAATACGGCCAGCCGCAAAAAGGAAACTCATGGAAAAAATCAATGGAGAGACCCTCTGAGAGAAGCGCATGGAAAATGTCGCTCAAGCTATGATTCCAGCCGTACTCTGTCTTGTTGGTTAGCACCGTAACCGAGTCAGCGTATGAGTGCTCAGAATCGAATTGCAGTGCTTCGGATGAAAAATAGGGATAGACGACTTTGAGGTCGGACGAATTCTCATCCAGGGTCAACATGAAGGGATGCGCTTCCAGAATATAGAACGTGCCGCTCGGCTTGAGATAGTGTGCAATCACTTTGCCCCAATGTTTCAGGTCCGGTAGCCACCCAAGGACACCAAGTGCTGTGTAGACAATATCAAACGTATCAGGAATGAGGGTGTCATTTGGCAGATCGTAGATATTGGATCTGACAAAATGGGCATCGATTGCCAGCTCTTTGGCTAACGATTGCGCCAGTTCTATGGCCCTCTCCGAATAATCAACTCCTGTCACCTTCGCGCCCAGGCGCGCCCAGGACATCGTATCCATACCAAAATGACATTGCAGGTGTAGGAGAGATTTTCCAGCAACATGTCCGAGCTCTCCGCGCTCGAGAGGAGCGACGGTATTCCGACCAGCTTTAAAGCTGGCTACATCGTAAAACGCTGACTTTTCATGAACCCCAACCATCTCGTTCCAACGCTGCTGGTTGATGTGCATATACTCTTCGTTCATTCCTGCTCCGTCTCCATACTCTTCTATGATACAACAAGAGCTCACACCTAAGAGCGCCTGGAAGCCACGCCATTTCTAATGGCAGTGGAGGAAAGGCGACTTCCTTATTTGGGGCATGGACACCGGGGGGGTAACCATGCCTATTGACAAGTAGTATGCTCAATAGTAGTATACTTGTTCTATGAACCAAACGATGCTCTTGAAACTTGCGCCCACAACTGAACAGCATCAAGCCCTGCTTGACACCATGCACATCTTTAACGAAGCGGCTAACTTGGTGGCTTCTGTGGCTTTTGCTGAGAAGAATGCCAACAAATTTGAGCTGCAAAAGCTGGTCTATGGTGAGTTGCGTACCACGTATAAACTTCCTGCTCAATTGGCTATCCGCGCCATCAGTAAAGCGAGTGAAGCCTACAAGCGGGATAAGAGCATCCAACCTCATTTCAAGCCAGAGGGTTCTCTCGTCTATGACTCCCGTGTGATGAGCTTCAAGGGACTGAATACCGTTTCCCTCTTGACTCTCTCTGGTCGCGTCCTTGTTCCCTTCCGTGTGGGAGGCTATCAAGAAGCTCGTCTGAATGCCATCAAAGGGCAAGCTGACTTGCTCTATCGCAACGGTGTCTTCTACCTGGCTGTGACGCTTGATGTCCCTACTCCTCCTCTCGAGGAAATGACTGATACCCTCGGTATTGATCTGGGCATCATCAACCTGGCTACAGACAGCGAAGGGGAAACCTTCAGCGGTGAAGCGGTCGAAAAGAACCGCAAGCGGCATCATGCCCTCCGTCAGCGCTTGCAAAAGCGTGGAACGAAGAGTGCCAAACGACACCTGAAAAAACTCTCTGGCAAGGAAGCCAGATTTAAGCGGAACATGAATCATGTGATCTCCAAACGGATTATTCAGAAGGCCAAAGCCAATAGGCAAGGAATAGCGATTGAAGAGTTAAGGCACATCCGTACCCGTACGGAAGCACGGTTAAGACACTCTCAGCGTTCGCGCCATTCCTCCTGGGCCTTTGGCCAACTCCGTCAATTCCTTTCCTACAAGGCCGCTCAGGCTTCCGTGCCATTGCACACCGTAGACCCACGCCACACGTCTCGTACGTGCCATGTCTGTGGGCACTGTGCAAAAGCGAACCGCAAGAGTCAAGCCTCCTTTGTGTGTCAATCCTGCGGCTTTGCCTGTAACGCTGACATCAACGCTGCAATAAACATCTCAAGGGCTGTTGTCATGCAGCCTATTGTCTCGCTCGGTAGCCAATCTGGATACAATCAGGTCGGTGCGTAAAGGCAGGGACAAGCCACTGGACTTTAGTCCAAGTGGTTCATGACTGATGTGCGTGTTTTTGAGTGGAGCTCTACCCGAAACCATTTCCCACTCATAACTAATGTCTCAATGTTGAGTCCGGTAAAGTCGTACCCTACGTGGCCCGTGGAGCCAGACTCTTGTCTGCCCCTTCGCTGCACTCAGGGTGACAGCCTGCAGGAGATATGTCATCCTGAGCGCCGCGAAGGATCTCCGCTCTGCTGACGAGAGACCCTTCGCGGCACTCAGAGCCTGCCCTCAGAGAAGCGAAGGGGTGACAGCCTGCAGGGAATTTGTCATCCTGAGCGCCGCGAAGGATCTCGTGCGGACTTCTGGGGAATCACCAGAGCAACAGATTGTTGACGTTTGAGGTAGGATATGTCTACCATTTCCAGTGGACACGAGAAAGGAGGAATGCGCCATGAACCTGTTGATCATCATAGTTCTCATGCTGACAGCCGTCTCTCTCTTGAGAGGCACAGAATGGTATAGACGAAATGGAAGACGTTGATGCTAGCTCCTTGCGTGTAGGGAGGTTTCTTTGTGGCGATAGAAGCGGTGGTCGATGATGCGCTGGATGCGCTTGCGTAGCGGCTGAAACATGGCGGCAATAGCAAGTGTAGAACCGATAATAGCGACATCGTTATTCTGGTTGAGGATTCCGCCTAAGAGGTATTGCAAGCCGATAATAAGACCAAAGTAGACGAGCGCCAGCGAGACGGTGAGCGTACCATAGACCAACGTGCGACGAATGAGGATGTCGATGTCCCAGAGCCTATTCTGGCTCTCCCCCAGATTACGTGTGCCTGCTTGCCTACAACCTCGTTCAACGTGCTACGGGTCTTTCCTGGAAAGGAGGCAGCCTGTTGAACAACTTTCACTGGCGGATGCAAAGAAGACCAAAAGAAGTCCGAAAGTCACTCAGATCTGCAATCGGTAATGCTTCCCGTAACGCTTTCGAGACGATTCTATGCTATACTGGAGGAAGGGAAAAGGCACCCGTCTGGACTCGCTCGATACATCAGGCGAGGGGAAGCGGTCCAGCAGGAAGCAGCCCTGCTGACGAGCGCCAGCGGGGCACAGAAGGAGGACAGCGATGCCCCTTCCAGTTACACCGACTCCGGTCACCATCCGTACTGAACCAACGAGCGAGGGCGACACCCGCTTGTCCGGCGGATTCCTCGTCTTCGCCCGCGTGGGCTGGGTGCTCCTGGTGGCCCTGACCTTGGGTCCTGTGGTCGTCGGCTTCCCGTTCGCCGTGGTGCAACTGCAGCAGCTGCCTGGTGGGAGCGACGCTGTCTGGAGTATCGCTCTCAGCGGGGTCAGTGCCTTCGTCTGGGTGGCGATCGGCGTCCTGCTTTTCTGGCGCAAGTCCGACAATTGGATGGCCCTGCTGGTCGCGCTCATGCTCGTGGTGCAAGGAGCAGACAGCCTGTCGGGAGTCGTGAGTGTGAGTACGGAAGCCGGGCAAGTG
>WNGK01003567.1_pt1 | contig 18948 bp, 31 predicted proteins | sample 5400601 | NCBI WGS metagenome assembly WNGK01 (sample SAMN13153376, study PRJNA577476) | soil metagenome | isolation source: 60 cm soil or saprolite under Garry oak tree replicate 1 | place: USA:California | collected 2016-06-15
CCTCCTCTAATCCCAAAACGAACACCTCTACACTGAATTTGGCCCAATACTGGGGCATGCGAGCGGATGAGTGCGCGGCTCGGGCGCAGAGCATGAACGACCCAGAGCGGCGCAAAGAGATGCTCCGGTTCGCGGGGATGTGGCTGAGCCTCACGGAACCGGTAAAGTACGAACTCCGGGGCGCATATGAGTTGCCGCCTCAAAGAGCGGCGTAAAGTTGCGGCGTTTCTTCGCTACACTCACCAAGCGCCGGCTCAGGCGCGGCGTAACCGCGCTATCTCGACGAACACAATGAGACCCCCACAAGCTCTTCGTCTGGACCACAAAACCCAATCGCATCATCGTCGCTGTCAAACGGCAACGTTTGACTCGGTCCACTAGGACAAGTCGCGAGAGCTGTGCTAAGCTCGGCCTTAGCAATTGCGAGGATACTCACGAAATTAGAGCAGATTCCGATCATGTTGAGGCATAGCCGGCATGGCGAAGGAAGTTTAGGCATTCCTCCGCGCTGACGGTACGCAGGAGTGAGCGGATTTTTCGCCAAAGACGCGGAATAGTTCGTTCAGCCGCCTTGCGCAGCAGCGCTTTGAGTTTGCTGAAGAGCTGTTCAATCGAATTGTGCTCGCAGTTGGCAACAACGGCATTAGGGAGCAATGTCGTCCGAGTTTGGGAACCTCGGCACCGCGCTACCTCGATCGCGCTGTCCGGTGCTCAACGATCTTTTTCGCCTACGATGGAACGAAAGGACCCCTTTGGTGTTTCCGCCACACTTAAAGTTTCCGTCACACTCAAAATCAGCGCCGGAGGCGGGCATGCCGCTTTGACGGTGATGACGTGCCACGCATCCGGAGTCGCTTAACGCAGGAGGTAGTGATGCTGACCCGAGAGGCTATGACCGCACACGCGGAGTGGATCGCCCCCGACTTGTCGTTGACCGAAGCTGCTCTGCGCATGCGCGACAGCAACATCGGATGCTTGCCCGTTGGCGAGAACGATCGCCTGATTGGCATGATCACCGATCGGGATATCGTTTGCCGGGCGGTCGCCCAGGGGCTGGACCCGCAGACCGGCAAAGCCCGCGACGTAATGACGCAAGGGATCACCTGGTGCTTCGACGACGAGACTGTCGCTGACGTCGTCGAACGGATGCAGCAGAAGCAGATCCACCATATCCCGGTACTCAACCGGGACAAACGGATGGTCGGCATCGTGTCGCTATCGGACCTGGCGCTGAGAGGACCCCAGGAACTGTTCTCCAAGGTCTCCACGCTCACGTCGCGTGATGCTCTGCGCCATGCGTCGCAGCCGACCCACTAGCCTTTGATCGGCTGGGGTTTCCCGTCGCCTTCGGAAAGCGAATGCGACGATCGGATCACGAGCGACGACGCGGATGACGCGGCAGGAATTCAAACCCCTTCCGCGGGCTTGGCATGTTCGACCGAGGACTGCGGCAAGCGGATTTCGGCGCAGCGTCGCGTTGTAGTCGCCGCTGATGAGCGTCCCCGCGACGCGCGGGCGCTTTCACAGAGGGTGACCGACCCGAGAATTCTCTTAAGTCAAAGCCCGTCTGTTGAGCCGGGGCTTGCTAGGCAGGCAATCCAGGTGAGTTTCGGGCTCCGCCCATGAGGGCAGGTATGCTGATAGCACCTGGCCCGGTCACCTGAGTCGTGGTTATTTTTTTGCCCGGGCTACAAAAGCGTCCAATCGCGATTGGGACCAAGGCGGCCCTGGGTTATCATTGAGGCGGTTCCTCGGACTGCTCTGCCGCCGAAAAACCTATTTTCGGCCGGGGGTTCCGGCCGAGTAGGGATCGATCCGGGTTAAGCCTGATAGCTTGGTCTGGCGATCAACACGAAGCAAGCGCATCCGGCGGCACCGATGGCATCTGAGCGGGGCTCGTCGGCAGCAGCTTCGTGCAGAGACTAGGAACGAGGGTCAGGCCATGGAAATCGAAGGCACGACATTCGGCACCATCACGATTGACGGAAAGACCTATGAGCACGACGTGATCATTCGCCTTTCCGGCGAAGTGCTGAAGCGGAAGAAGAAACTGTCGAAGAAGTACTATGGCACCTCGCATGTCCTCTCGAAGGACGAAGCGGAGTTCGTTTTCGAGAAGGGATGCGAGCAGCTCATTCTCGGCTCGGGCCAGATGGGCAATGTGCATCTATCGCCGGAAGCTGAGGCGTATTTCGCGAAGAAGGGCTGCAAGGTACTGTTGCAGCCCACCCCTGAGGCGATCCGTGCGTTCAACGGCTCGCATGCGAAGAAGATCGGACTTTTTCACGTGACCTGCTGAATCGGGCCGCCTCGATGATTGAACCGCCACAGAAAGGAGGATTTGCCCATGCTAATGTGCTGCGGCCATCGGAGAGTGCGTAGAGGCGAAGAGCCTGAGGAGCGCGAGACCGCTTCACGCGCCATGGAGATCTTGAGGGAGCGTTTCGCGAAGGGCGAGATCGACAAGGCTGAGTTCGAGGAAAAGCGCAGGCTGATTTTGGAGTGAAATGACTCCGGAACGAGCCGGGGGAACCACGTGGTACCCTTCGGTCTGGGCCGGTCGCAACGAAAGGCGCTGTAATATTGGCTTCAGGTACTTTCTGCGGACCCGAGCGCAAAAAATCCCAGTCCTAATGCGATGGCGGGAATACTGAAGCCAGGTCGGGGCGAGAGGCCTTGAGTTTCTAATCCCGCTTTGCCTCTCGCAATGCAGCCCCCGTATTTCTGTGGTTTGCCAGCGAGAGAGTCGCGAAACGGCTCCGGGAGAGCTTCCGAGTCGAATGGGGAGCATCGACATACCGCGGCCGACCCTCCGCGGTGCAGTATTGGGGCATAACGGTTTGGCGTGGGTCCCAATGCGCCCGCAAAAAATCGGCTTCCTGAGCCCCTGAATTTTGGTTGCAGCCTGAAGGAACAGCTACCCTACAAATCGCGTTGTGAGCTCGACTGGCGATGGGACGCTGCCTCCCACGCTGATCCTCAAGACAAAACAGACGCAGTGACGCCCATCGAAGAGGCGCGCCATGTTGCAGGCGCCCATCGAATTACCTACCTCGCCACACGTGATCGTGGTGGGAAACGAAAAGGGAGGCTCGGGGAAAACCACGGTCGCGATGCATATCGCGATCGCGCTAATGAAAGCCGGCCAGCGCGTGGCCACGATCGATCTCGACAGCCGGCAAAAGAGCCTCACTCACTACGCTGAGAACCGCCGTGCCTGGGCCAAGCGGACCCATACCGATCTCGAGCTGGCGGTCCATTGCAGCGTTGCTCGCGCCGAAGGCGCCAAGGTTCACGAAAACGAGGCCGCCGAGTTCGCCGATTTCGACAAGGTGATTACTGCAGTGCAGCACTGCCACTTCCTGGTGATCGATACTCCGCCGCAGGACAGTTACCTGATGCGGCTTGCCCATTCGATCGCCGACACGCTGGTAAGCCCGCTCAACGACAGTTTCCTCGACCTCGACGTGCTCGCGATGGTCGATCCGGTGACCTTCGCGGTGACCGAAGTCAGTCACTATGCGGAGATGGTGCGCAAGGCGCGGCGCCTGCGCCGATCGGTCGATGGCGCTCTGACCGATTGGGTGGTAGCTCGCAACCGCCTTTCGCTGCTCGGGGCGTGCGTCAAGCCGATCATCTGCGAAGGCCTCAACGAACTGGGGCTGAGACTGGGCTTTCGGGTTATGGAGGGGTTCGCCGAACGGGCGATCTATCGCGAACTCTTTCCGCGCGGGCTCACCGCGCTGGACGATCTCGAAGTCATCATGCCCTGCACTGAGCCTGATCCGTTGTGCTTGATCGCACGACAGGAGGTCAGAACCCTACTCGACAGCTTGAGACTGCCGCTCGACGAGCGCGGCCGGCGCCGTGCGGCTGCCCGGGCTCAATGGCTCGCCTCACGCGACAATCCGCTCGACACTCACGATATCCTGGATACCTGAGACGGCTCAGCGCGTGATGAGCTTGCGTACATGCCGGAACGGCGGCAAACGATCGATCCGAGCCGCAATCGTTGCCGCTGAGGACGCTTCCATGGGCTCGCCCCGCGCGTGCGAAAAGGTCTTTTGATCTGACCGTGCGGAGAAGCACCTAGCGGGCGGCACCGATCTCAGTCGGGCGCCAGACCCCGACCTGCTGCGAGCCGAAGAAGTTTCCGAACCGGTTCACAGGATTCTGCGGCTGAGCCGTGGATGGCGTCGCGTGGCGGACTTTGCGCTTGTGTAGGTGCGCGGCGGTCTTGGTCCCGGCCTTGCTTGTGGTCGCCTGGTGCGCCGCCGTGGCCTTCTTGGCCTGCGCGTGCGGCTTCGCAGCATTTGGGGTACGTTTCTTTGGAGCCGTTGCCTTCGGACTCTCGCGGGTAAGGGCTGGGATGGCCGTCTCTTCAACCGCTGTTGCGCTCGACGCGTTCAGCGCAACGCGTTTCTCGGTCGCCGCGCTTGGCAGGCTTGGCACGGAGGTCTCCTCCGCTGCGGTGCGCGACGGGCTTGGCGCCAGGGTTGTCGCGGCCGCGATGGTCGACGGGTCCGCGGCGGTTACCCGAGGGACGATGCGCAATGGGCTCGACTTTCCAGCTGTATCGCGTGCAATCGGTGGGCCCGCCGCCGCTATCGCATCGGGCGCTGTGGTTGAAGGGGTCGCTGAGAGGGTCGCATCGGGTCCAGTGCTCGTTGCGGCCTCGTCGCCACGGTTGGTCAGAGCTTCCGCGGCGATAGCCCCGCCGACTGGTCGTCCGTCTGCTGATGCGGTCGGGGCGATCGCGGCATCAGCCTTGGTCTTCGGACTGTCAATGACGGTAGCAAGGTCCTCGGTGAGCGCAACAACCGGCGCGGCGGTCGGCGTGCGCTCTGGTCGAGAAGCGATGCTCGAGGTTTGGTCAGTGTCGTCGGAACGGCTTGGTGATGCCAATTTTATCACGCCTGTCGCGCCAACATTGTTCGCCGGCATTTCTACGACGGTCTCTTCGTGATCGAAGCGTGCTGCGGCGGTCACACGCATATTCGTGCTCGGCGAATCAAAGATCTGCTTGCGTTCCGAACCATCCGCCAGCGCCGGGTCGAGCGCGAGTGCTCCACGCGGCGGAACGCCGGTCGACGTTTTTGCGATCTGGAAAGTCGAAACGAGCCAGAAGCTACCCATCATGAGCACGACGGTTGCAAAGACCGCCGCGATCACGAGCCGAATGCTAGGCAACATGATGTTTGGCCCCCGCCGGATCGCTGCTCCTTGGGGCGCATAGTTGGACAACAAATACCCACTCGTGTGACCCGCCACAACACGGGGTCCGCAGGTCGTCTTTCCGAACCAGCAGTAACTTCTCGTCATCAACTTCGAGAGCGGTATCGATCTTATGCTTAGTGCTTGGGCATACGAATCGCAAACCCATGATCACCTCCTGCCGGGACAAAAGCGTACTGGTACCATAACACGCTCGAACTGCTCCTAAGAGGCAGTCAGGCAACCAATGCCTGTTCGTTATCTGCCGGCAGGATATCCAGCTTGCGTTTCACCCACGTCCAGAGTTCGCGGATCTCTCCGGCCGCTTTGCCGTTGGGCGCGAACTCGGAGACACCGAGACCAGCTCCGAGCGCGTTTTGATGGTCGTTTCGCAGCACAATGAAAGGAAGTGCGAGCGCGCCCACCCTGTGCAAAGGCGCCGCGGCGTCGGTAGGTTCGTAACGGGCTGCCGTCTGGTTCAGAACAAAAGCAAGTGGCTTCGCGAACTCGCGGATCACTTTTAGGGTCGGATGGGTTGCCTCGACGTCCGCGACACTCGGCCTGGTGGGCACAAGACAGAGATCAGCAGCGCGAATGGCAGTCGTTGTGAGAGCACGATCGGCCCCGGCAGGGGTGTCGATGATTGAAAGCGTATATCCCTCGGCAGCAAGGCTTCGCAACGACCTCTCCACCTGAAATGCGTACGCGATGCGGATAATGCTTGGTTCTGGGTTGGCTCGGCGCAGGTCCCAATTTGCGATGGTACCTTGAGGATCTGTGTCGAGCATAGCTACGCGCTCGCCGTCCTGGACGGCAGCGACCCCTAGGCCAATGGCAAGCGTCGACTTGCCGGAGCCGCCTTTTTGGGTGGCGAAGGCAATCGTTCGCATCGCGATGGCTTTCCCTTCAGAGCATTCAGACCAGACTGAGTCGTTTGACAAAATTGCGGCAGCCTCGTCCGACCACGGCCGACTGTCATATGGGATGCTTCTACGTGTAGCCGCCAGCCGCAACCTGGGCGTAACGGGTCGGCATCCGAAAATTTGAAATCCTAATGGGCGAGATGGAAAATCGGCTTCTCGCAAAGCGCCGCCGAACGACCGGTTTTTCTTGATCCCGCGGGTCCCCCGGGCCGTTATGGCGCCATAAGGACCTGCCGGGAGGCCGGCTGCAGGTCGGCCATCTTGAGCGGCGGCTTTGGCGGATTGGGCGGTTCCGGCTTGGGCTGCAGCACTGCATCAGTGAACCACCAATCGAGCTCTTTTGCCCAGCCGTCGCCCGCTGATGCAGGGGGTTGGCGGGATTGTCGATTGGACAGCGAATGCGGACGTGGAAGTGATAGTCGTGATGCCACCACGGCGCACCTTGTGCAGCCACGCACGGTTTACGCCGGCGTCCCGGCATAGCGCCCGCTTGATTGCGGCATTGACGAAAATGCGCTCGACTTCCCGATCCTCGGCTGCGGCGCGGATCAGCGACATGTGCAGCGGTCCAGTCCGGGGGGCGCCAAGGTCGCGACCGGCGGGTGCTGCTTGGCCCCTTCCAGGCTGGTTACCCAAAACGGTAGGCGATGAGCCCGCCGGGCGACCGGGCCGTCCTTGAAGGGCACTGCGGGAGTTCGCTGTAGAAAAGAGGCCCCGGACGGGGGCCTCAAGGAACGCGAGTCGCCCCGGCTGGAAGATGGTGCAAACAGCCGGGGCTGCCATTCCAGCTTTAGCATGGGGGCTCAACCCGCCAGAATGGCAGGGTAATCCTACTGCACGCGCTCGGTCCGTTGGCCGCAGCATGCTACCGCCGGCCTGTTTTTCTCTGGTGCGATCGGGCGCGGGCCGCGGTCGCAATCGAGGTCGTGGAGCGGATACAGCAACACAGTAAGGCCGGGGAGTCCGTCACTTGCGTACGCACAAGCCAACCGCGTCGGAAGTGCATTTCGCCCCGTCAGGAGCACCGACCGCGCATACCAGCGAGGCCAAAATCTCGTTGTCAGCACAGGACACGGTAGGATTGCCAGTCACCACGCGAAATGTAGCGCGGGATCGCCTTTCTCGCCCTTCGGGCCCGCGATTCCCGGCAGGCCCACCCCCGGCTGGCCCGGATCGCCTTTCTCGCCTTTGGGACCCTGCGCACCTTGAGGCCCTTGCGGGCCACTGCAGCCAGCGAACGCGACAGCGATGCCAAACAGGATGGACACTATCGAGCGCGACATATCAGTCCCCTCCAAAAAAACAAAGCAAGCGTGCAGGGCCGGTTCTGCGCAGTCAAGCCTCGACCATGACCGCCGAGCCCCATCCAAGCAAGGCCTCCCCTCTCGGCGACGCTAACAGTGCGACCAAGCAGATGATTCTCGGCGCCAACGCCGCCCGGCTCTTCGCATTAACCTTAAGGCGGCAGACACTATACCGATGCCGGCCTTTTCCGATGATCGACTGGCCAAGCTGAAGGCCGAGTACGCGCTAGCGGCGAGGAACCCTGGAATCTACGCTACGGCTACGTCGCCGCGGGCTGACCTGCCGAAGGGAAGCTGCGCAGCACGAACCCTATTTCGCCGTGACCAGGCCGCGCTCGTCGATCGTGATGTCCATGGTCTTGCCGCCGCGCACGGCCTTGCCGGTCCAGTGATATCGGGTCACCGGGATCTTCTTGAGCTCGCTCACCTCGGAGAATCCCTCGCCCGCGAGCTTTTGCCGGATCTGCTCCTCCGACATCTGCCCGACGTAGCCGCCCTTCTCCAGGCTCGCGACCTGGGCCAGCGCGGCCGGGCCGAACGCGAATGAGCAAACGAGCGCGAGTGAACCGAGTTTCCGAATCTGCGTCGTGCGGCAGCTCCTGGTGGTAGAACTTGAGCTTGCCGGTGTCGGGATCGAGCGCGATGACCGAGGTGGTGTAGAGGTTGGTGCCCGGACGCGGGCCGCTCTTCTGCCAGTCGCTCCCGGACCAATCGTAGAGCGGCGAAGGATTCGCGGTGCCCCACCAGACGGTGTTGGTTTCGGCGTCATAGGTGCCGGGCATCCAGCCGCCGCCGCCGCCCAGCAAGTCACCTGTAGGAACGCCGCCCGTGACGCAGCCAATACCCGAGACGGTGCGGCAGCAGAGCCTGGACAATGCCAAACTTAAGTTTTCATCAGGCCGCATCGAGATCAGAACCAGCTTGCGAAGGGGCTGAAGCACGAGGGCATTCGCGTCGGAGAAATCATCGCCTATCGGGCATGGCGAGTGATCGTGCGAGCCGGTGATGACCGCTTGCACAGCGTCTTTATCAGGGACTATGTGTGGCATCCGGATGTACCGGCTTCTGGCGATGTACGGACGCATGGAGTCTACTCATATCGAAACCTGATCCGCTCCAGCGAAGAATACGGGTACAGCCCACTTGGCAGAGGACCGCTGCTATTTGGTAAGGTCAAAATCTGGGGCGAGATCGTGGAGCATGAAGCCGGTTACCGTTCCCAGTTCGGCAAAGTCGTAAGTTTGGATTACGGCGATGCTGAACTGTTAGCGAAGTTCCGCACAATCTACCGGCTCAATTAAGGCGTCTGACTCCGTCCCCGAGCAAGCCAGCGCCGTGCGAGAGGACGTGGTGCTTCACACCCAATCAAGGCTGGTTACCAGGGTTGGCTTTGTCGGGCACTTGTGCTGCACTGCTATAATGAACGGAAGGGAAAGAACCGATGGCCGAGAGCTTGGTCCGAACTCTTCGAAAGCCGTGGCGTGCGTTGCGGTTTTGGCAGCACGGCGCGGCGGGGACGAACCCTGATGCAGACGACGAGTTGCTGCAAGGTATCGTCGAGACTACCCCTGAATGCATAAAAGTCATGGCTCGTGATGGCTCGCTCATCCACATGAATCCCGCTGGCCTGAAAATGATCGAGGCCGAGAGTATCATCGAAGTCGAGGGAAAACCGATCCTGGCTTTCATCGCGCCAGAGGACAGGGAGGTCTGGCAAGCGAACCACGAGCGCGTCTGCGCTGGAGCGAAGTTGAGTTGGGAGTTTAGATTTCTGGGACTGCGCGGGACCCGGCGTTATATGGAAACACATGCCGCTCCCATCGAAATGCCGGACGGCACCATCGCCCAACTGGCCATCACTCGCGACATTACCGAACGAAAGCGAGCCGAGACCCGGCAAAAGACACTGCTCGATGAGTTGCACCATCGCGTGAAGAACAACATGCAGGCTCTCGGGGGTCTCATCCGCGCCTCTCAACGCGAGGCCACCAGCGAGGAAGCAAGACAAGTGCTCGCAAGCGCGAGTGAACGGGTGGATGCGATGGCAGCCGCCCATCAGGCCCTCTATAACGCAGACGATTTTGAAACGGTCGATGGGCATGAACTAATTGGGAGAGTGTGCACCACTGTTCAGGAAACATACGGAAATGGGCTTAAGATCACAACCGAGACGCGGGGCATGAAGTTGCCCAACGACTCGGCGGTGCCCGTTGCGTTGCTACTGAATGAGCTACTAACAAACTCATTCAAGTATGGAAGAAATGGGCGTGACTGCGTTCATGTACTGGTCCGGCTCTCCCGAGAAGACGATACCCTCGTGCTCGTTGTGCAGGATGATGGTCCCGGATTTCAACCCCAAGAAACCGGACGGCGTGCTTCTGGGCTCGGCCTGGTTCGTGCATTGGCAAAACAGATCGGGGGGAGTCTAGCCATTCACAGGGAAGATGGAGCTACTGTGGTACTCCGGTTCAAACCCCGTAACTGGATCGATCAAAGGGCCTAGGTCGATAAATCTGGCATGCTTGTGGGAAATGAGCCGTTGGTGCTGCTGGTTCGCCCCGTTCTTCAAAGACTGTGGCAAAAGAGGCACAGAAATAGCTGCGTTTCCCTGAAAGTATCATCCTCCCTTGCGGTTACGGTCCAGACGACTCAAGAGATCGGCAATTTTCGGGGGAAGTCGCTCTTGGACTAGTTCGCTATACATGTCTCGAAGACGGCTGCCGATGGAAGTCCTTATGGCACGAGCGAACTCTATGGTCGGCATCCTGGGAAAGGATTCTCCAGTACGACTTTGTGTCTCGTGGAGTGTCGCCCATATGCCGGGAATGCGGGAGTGGGGATTCCGTTCCAACAAAGAGCACCGGAAACAGCCTATCCTCACGCCCCAGAACCTTAATTTGAATTTGCTACATAGGACAACGCATCGTCTACGAGCCGAATTGGGTCTCTTTCGCCCTGGCGAGCCGTCTCGATGATGCGCTTGGCGAGTAATTCACGTGTGGAGGCAGCCCGATAATCGGCAGCGAGAACGTTGCCCGAGGTTGGGCCAATTTCCACGGACAGCAGCGCAAGAACGCCACGCATGCAAGCACCAGCGATCCCGACAGCCGTCTTTACCGCAAGGCAGCCGGGCGGGAGGCGAAGCTATGCTATATGGGCCACGCTACCATGGAGAACCGGCATGGGCTGGCGGTGGCGGGCTTGGTCACATTTGCCAACGGGATTGCCGAGCGCCGCGCTTCGGAGAGGATGCTCAAGGCTAAAGCCAACGAGGTCGGCCGCCGCATCACGGTGGGCGAAGACAAGGCCTATGACACGGCCGATCATGTGGCCAATCTGCGCGCTATCAACGTCACGCCGCATGTGACGCAGAACGACAGCATCACCGCAACCGGCAAGCGCCGCCAGAGCGCCATCGACGGACGCACCACGCGGCACGAAGGCTATGGCATGTCGCAATCGCGCCGGGCGATGACCGAATGCATCTTCGGCTGGGGCAAGCAGCACGGCACGATGCGCAAGACCAAACATCGCGGCATAGCCAGTGTCGCTGCCGATTTCATGCTCAATCTGATCGCCTACAATCTAATCCGCATTCCCAAACTGCTGGCGGCATAGCCCGCGTCCGCTCACAACGCAGGAAATTGTTACCAGCAACCGAACAAACCCCGACCGCCCAACCCTAAGACCCGGCAAAAGACGGAAAATGCGCCACTTTCCAGGTTCTTCAGCGAACTGCTAGGCTATCGCGTCAGCACGGCAGCCGATGGCGGCTCCGTGGGGGCATTGCTGTATTCCATCAGGTAGACCTCCTCGACCTTGAGCGTCTTCATGAAGCTCTCGGCCTTGGCGTTATCATAACGATTCCCGCGCCGTCCCATTGATCCCTTGAGCCCGTGTTTTGTGAGCTCGGCACGATAAGCCTCTCACCGTCGTCCTGCAGCGCGGCACGATAAGCCTCTCACCGTCGTCCTGCAGCGTGTCAAACAGCATACGGTCCAGGTCACCCAGCCTGATTTCCGGCCTATATATTGGCGCATGTCGCGGGCCGGAGCGACCCATGATATACATAGGTGCTGGGAAGGACCCGCAGAAGTTGCAAGCGTTGAACCTCATACAACCATCGCTTCGCCTTGCCGAGATCTCGCCACGCTCACTGCGCGCGCTCCGGTTCGGCTCCACGCTCGAGCTCGATCACAGCAGCCCGCAGTTTGCCCGCGCGCGCTCGATGGAGCACCGCAGCCGAGGTCTCACGAGCTGATTCGGCTTCCATCGCGCGCCGCTCATGGTGATCACTGAGCTCGCGCAATAGCCTGAGCCGCTTGGCTGTCGGATCGTGCGTCATCGCGGTCTTGCCTCCGATCGTTCGGCCGAGGCGTGCCTCGACCGAGACCAACCATGAAATCGCGGGAAGAATTCCTTCGTAAGGCCGGCCCGCTCGAGCTCGTCCGAGCGATCCGGATCGAGCATGAATCGCAGCACCACAAGCGTCGGTGGGGGCGGGTGCCGTAACTGCACATCACGAAAAGGGCCGCTCTCAACCAGCTCAAGGACCGGCGCTCGCGCCGGCATGGCGGTCCCCAGCGGCTTCCGAGATCATCGACCGTACTCAGACGCAATTCATGACCATGGGCGTCCCCGGATGATGGCGGCCGCGGCAGGGGTGGGACCGAAACCAACCGCAGCCGCCATTTGTCGGGCGGGTTCTCGGAAAGGACTCGCCGGCGGAGACCATAGCGCGGCTACGGGAGAAATGGAACCGGGTCCGAAACGACCCTATTCGGCCCAACGGTCCCAAGCCTCCACCCATTCGACCGCCCCCTCCGTCGCGCTGAAAACAGATACCGGGGCCTGGCAATAGCTACGTGCAGCACGTCACAACTCCTTCACCGGCCAGATACTCACCGCACGAGCTAACTGGGCCAACAACGACCGCACCTGAGAAAAACTGAGCTGGTGCACACGGTACTGTCCACCTTCACCGATGACCAACTCAGCCGTGGTTGATGATGGTGAACGTAGGAGAACGATGTCCGGAGCAGGTACAGGTTTCGGTGCGAACCTGGCCAGCACAGCACGGATTCGAGCAAGGGCCGCGGGGTCGTGTCTAGCCACTCTTTCGACTTCGGCTAGATCGACTACCCGGTCGTTTTCCTCCAACCCGCGGTGTACGACAGCGTAGCCATCGTTTTCTACATGCAAGGTGATGACACCGTCTTCATGGATCGTGATCCAGGATTCGTACCCGCTTCGTTGGAGCATGATGGTCTCACTTCTCGGCATCATCGCCTCCATCACGCATCGTCGTCGCGAGTAGCCAGATCGCGTATCTTCTGCGCTTCGATCGGACTGCAATAAGCTGCGATCACAGTAGTCAGGTGCTCTTCACAAACTGTACGGCTTGCCGCTTCTTCCTCAGCCAACACCAACACATCCGCAAGTCCCTTCGGACCCAACACCACGACGATGTCCATTGCCAGGAAAGCAGTCTCCTCTCCTTCCAGCACTAGACCGTGCGGAAAGTTCGGTTCTTCATGTGCTGCTTCGAGGACGGCAACGGCGAGGTTTGAGTACTCGGATTCCGTCATGATCGATTCCTCCTCTATGGCTCGCGCCCTCTTCTATTGGTGGGAGACGTAGTAAGTAAGAGAGACAAGAGAAGAATCCCACCGTATGCTCTCTGGTGAAACAGTACATGTACGCTGGTGAAACAGTTGCCCTGTACGCTGGTGAAACAGTTTTACAGATTCAGCAACGTCACCACCGGCGATTTGCACCGCCGCCAGTCGACTGTGATCAAGCCCGCCTCCTCCAGTTCCCGCAGCGCCCGATATTTCTGTAGGCGAGTGACGCCCCATTCTTTGAGCTTCGCGTTGGACATCACTACCGTTTTTGATCGACCTTTCCAGGATCGGTGCAGCAGCCATAGCCACACCAGCGCTTTGGGTGACTTCGTGGCTTGTGCGGCTTGGACTGCCCACCACAACGGGACCTTCACAAACGTGTCTGTGGTCCTAGGCGCGGCGCGCTTGCGCATCCTCGTTCCTTTGTCTGTTCAGTTCTTCCGTCACGAATTCCCATATGTCTTCACCGCGCCCGTCCACGTATCGATTTGGATAGTTGACGATCTTCGCATCAGTCCGGATCTCATATGGCGCCCCGTTAGCGTCGTTGCCGAGCACGACACGCGACGCTCGCCGCATGATCTCTTGCATCAGCGCGGTAGCGGCTTCGATCTCTTCGATCGGCGCCTCGAGTAAAATTGCATCGTGCACGGGGGCGAGCAGCCGGATGCCGCGATGGGTTGCCATGATGGCGGCGACACGCAAAATTTCGGCGCCGGTTGCTTGCACAGGGAAATTTCGGATCGAGCGTTCGTTGAACTCTGTGTCGCCGGTGCGGCATGTCCATCCTAGAGCCGTCCGCATAGCGCCGGCTTGCAGCGCCGCCTGCACCCAATCGTCAGACCACTGCCAGTACTGGGCAAACAAACCCTTGTGCTGGTTCAGTAGTTCATGTGCCTCGAACGTGGAGATTCCGAGCTTTGCCGCCAGGGTCTGATATGACATGCCATATTGAATCGCCAACAACGCGACTTTGTAGCGGTTGCGCAGTTTCTCCACCTCCGGATCTTTTCGCTGCGCATCTTGAGCCATCGCGTCGACCCGTTTCGCGAATGCCGAATACGGATCGCCAGACTTATACATCTTTAGCATGTCGTTGGCTGGAAGGCAGTGGCCATCAGACAGCACGGCGGCAATCATGAACTCCATCGAACTGTAGTCGATGTAGGCCACCGCCATGCCGGGACCTGGCTTGATAAGCGAGCGCAGCCACACAGCCGGCGAGAATATCCACTCCGAAGCTTTGGGCTGCGTGCGCGATGTCTTCGCCACAAACGGCCACAACACGGACCTATTGCGCGCGTCGGAGCCGACTGCCAGCTTGATTTTGCGCAGCTTGCGCTGGACGTAGCGCAACTGACGTAAGGACTCAACCTGCGGATATGCCTTAGCCAGCGTCTCGAAAGTCCGGTCCTTGAGATCGAGCCGGCCGCTGTCGAGACGGAACCATCCGATTCCTTCTCGCGCCAGGTATCGCTCAAACCGTTTCTCGTTGAACGACCACACGCCGGCTGTGTTGCGCTCGTACACGTCGTATTGTACGTCGATCTTCGGCACCATGGCATCGCGGATCGATGCCCAGATGCGCTTGTCCCGTAGCCGACCGAAAATTTCCATGTCGATCGGCACGCCGCGATATTCCATCAGCGCCGAGACCGGACCGGAGAATTCGCTGCGATACAGGGCGATCGGTAAGTCGATCCTTGGCAGCATCTCCGGCAATAGGCGCTTCAGCGCTGTGACATCGCTCTCGCAATACGTCAAGATCTGCTCGCGCTCGCGCTCAGTGTACGGCCATCCCTCCATCACCCGCTTCTGCATTGCGTCCTTGTACGTCGCGCCTACAGTCTCGATGCCGTAATAGCGCAGGGCACCGATAAGACCCTTCTTGCCCTTGCCTTTTTTGTCGCGAGGGTCATCCGGCAGCGTCACGCCGTTCGTGATGTTCCGAAACTGTGGGCTGAGATCCAGCACTTTGGCCGGCATCGGCCAACCGAGTGCCAAGTGGCAGCCGCATTCCGCAGTCGCCACGAAGCACACGAACAGCACGCCGGCGTCAGTGCGATAGGGCGGAGTGTCGGTAAGTTGGTCGCGCCAAAGTTTGATGGTCCGCCCCGAGCGCATTTCGTGCGCTACGAGGCAGACAACATCATAAGGCTCTCCAGGCCGCGAGATGAACTCGAAGTCAAAAAGCCAGACTTCAGCGAAGTCAGTCAGCTGGTCAGTCTCGGTCACGGGCCGCCCATTTTTTGAAAACGGAATGCTCTGGACTGTTGATCAGGCGGTCGCGATCCGGGAATGCCAACCGAAAGATTCTAGCCGGCTTCAGTTGTGGCCATATCGGATCGGCGAAGCGGCCGGCCGGAGCGGGAAACACCCGGTAGCAGCGATTCTCCAAGTCGGTGTAGATCCGCACCCATTCGTCAATGGCCTGAATCAGTGAGAGCTCCTTCGTGCGGTTATATTCGTTCTGATCGCCGCTGGAGTCGGCTTCTCTGACCGGACACAGACGCACCGCACCGCGCGGCGACACCGTGAGATACAGGCGATGGTTCGTCCACGTGATGCCGATGGATTCCAGCGCCGCCTCCATATTCTTAGCTACAGCGAAAAACTGCCGCTCCATACCGACTTCAAGATCGACGATCGCCGTCGACATCCTGAAATCGCTACTTGTGCGAAAGAACTCGTTCTTCCCTGCCGGCAGCTTGCTGACAGCAATCGACACGATTCCGATCGCTCCACTGCCCTTCACGCCGGGCATGTCTTTGTTCATATCCCGGAACAAGCGTTCGTCTTCGTCGAGCTCTTGTTCCTGTTCCGGCGTGATCAGTTTCATCAGCGGCATAGGCGCTTCGTCTTCATTGTCCGTCTTACGCTTAGCGTCTTTGTCGGCCATTTCGGCCTCCTTTTTGTTTAGCCTAGCTCCTCAGTACCGGCACGGCCACTCTCCGGTAGACGCGGCATTGGCGCCGCGTTTCGCTATCATGCGGCGCCGCGCTCATGCATTAGGTTTGACCACTCCAGCCGCGAGATTTTTGTGGTGGGGTCGAACTGTCGCCTCCTCACCGATCAGGTCGGTGTCTAGAGTCGTCATTGCCTTGACTAACAGCACAAGGTCATCCGGGGCTATTGAGGCGGCTTTTGACTGCACGTGTGCGCGTATACACCACCTAGCGATAAGCAGCGCATCGAGGTGGCAGAAATCACGTTTACCCATCTGATAGCTCCTTCCGTTGAATGCCGGAGACCGCCGGCGCGGATTCATGATTTGCTCCGCATACTGCGTCGGGCCTCGACATACAGTCTGCGGGCTTCGACCGCTCGTGCCGGTCGTCGCCGTACACGGTCCAACCGGGACGCGTCGTCCGGGCGAACAGCTCGAGGTGTGGTCCGGCAACAAGGCGCTCGATGCGTCGGTAGGCTTCGGTCGGCTTGCGGGAGTGTTCGCGCCGCGGCGAGATGATGGCCTGCTGAACGTCGGCATTGAGCCGCTTCGGTGTGCCACGTGTAGCGAGCAAGCAAACCTCGGTGTTTGCCCGCGTCCAATAACCGAGACCCATGGACGGCTTTACAGGACAGCGGTCAGGATCGGCCTTCAGCCACACGAATGCGCAAGTCTTGTATTTGAATCCCCAAGCCTCAATGACGCGAAACGCCGCCGGCATCGTCGGCCAAGTGGCCCACAGAAAAAGCGTGCAGTCCAACGTGGCGAGCTCCCCGACCGGCAGGGTCGCGATCTCGTCGATCGACATCGTGGAATACTTCGGACTGCGCCCCCGGCCGCGCTCACTCCACGTCCGGAATGTCCACGCCGGGTCGACGGCAATCGCGCCATAGGCGCCGCGCTCGAGCTCGCCGAATGGGGGCGGGGCGGAAGTCACGACTGCCCCCCCGGGTCGCGCTCGATATACGCTAGCCATCGTACGGTCGGCAGCGAGATTCTCCGGCGTGGATGATTCCGGTCCAGATTGCGGAGGGTGTTCGCGTTGCCGACGATCGCTGACCGCAGTCGATTGAGGCGATTACCGCTGGCCGCGGTCAGCCAGCGCCGGGGGCGCCTCGCTTTCGGATTCCTGCGGAGGGCGGTCACGCCGTCCTCCATGCAGTTTCATCCCAGTTGCCTTTGCCGATGTTGCACTCCCAGCAAAGCATCTGAAGGTTCTCCGGCACCAAGTCTCCGTTCAGGTATTTCGATCTGGGCTTGATGTGATCTATTTGAAGCGTGCCGGATACGCGTCCGCAGGCTTCACACGGCCAGCCGGCGCGTTTCCCTACCGCGTATCGGAATTTGAGCCAGCCGCTAACCTTAGGAGGCTTCCAAGTCACCCTGCCGCCTTCGTCATCCACCACCACCAACGCGGCCCCCCGCGTGACCCGGTCGGTCTCCTCTTTCCACCTACCTTGCGGCCCGGCAGGGGTGCCGGCAGGTGCAGGCTGTGGCTCCATTGGGGTGAAGACGCGTACAGGACGGGCCTCAGACGTGTTCGCGTCAGGCGCTACAGGGGCTTGGGCGGGCCTGGGCTTGGGAGGCTCGGGCCGCTCCTCAAAATGGCTATAGTCCTCGACGGGTGTCGGGCCCTGGTAGGGCGCGTAGGCGGCAAAGCGCGGACCGCAGGCGCCTTCTTTTACCGTGAGCTTAGCTGCCGCCCCCAGCCGCGCGGTCAAGGCAATCGTTCCCGATTCCTTGTGGCGCATGGCGAGCGTTGCTTCGGGATCACCCCCTTCCGCGACCAGCACACGGGCCGCGTCAACGAAAGGCTGCTCCGAGACGCACAGAATGCGGTCAGCTAGACGCGCCGCGTACCGGACCCGTTTCGCAGGCTTCCCGGGGTCGCGTTTCTCGGGGATGATTTCCAACTCGATCCGCGGCTCAAAGTAGGCGGCGGCCTGAGGCGGTGGCAACGGGGTTATTGCGGACCCGTGATCCAAGCTATATACGGACATTCGGTAAGTCGCTTTCGTGTTGGGCAGGCTTGCGGTTGCCACCGCGGCCTGCTGGTTGTGCCGGTTCTTGCCGGCGCGCATCCCGCTCTCGCGGAATTCTGACGTAGAAAGCCGGACCCTCTCGTGGTCCGGTTTTCTCGGAAATTTAGGCCAGCACGTCCTCGAGCCGCAGGCCGCGGCGGCGCGGTGAGATCTCGACGATCTGCTTGGCGAACTTTCGCTTGATAGTGTCCACCGAACAGGCGCGAAGCTCTGCCGCCTGCTGAAGTGTGACGAAGCGTCGAAGCTCCTGCTCAGGGCTGAGCTCGATGTAATTGTTGCTGGGGGCAGGCATTTCCATAGACCTCCGCGCGATGACGCTAGAATCTGCGTCGTCAAGCGCGAAGGATCGAGCAACTAATTAGGAAAATAAAGCAGGGGCAAACTAAGAATCTGAAGCAGGGGCAATTAAAATCTGAAGCAGGGCCCTCCCAAAATAAAGGCCCTGCTTGCGGCAGGGCCCGAGAAGGAATTCCTTACGCGATTCCGCTATGCGCCGCCGGCGCGAAGGACCACGGCGTCGACCGTAAGACGGCCAGTGCCGGCAAATGCCGCCCGTGCCGCCGCAATGACCGACGCTTCGACGACCATGCTGCCGGCGCCGGTGATGGGTAGCCGACCGGCAATTCTACCAATCCGCCGAAGATATCTAGCCGCGGTCCACGGATTGAGCTCGACGCCGAGAATTTCCCACGCGACCACGGAAAGATAATCGATCCCCGGACCACGAGGCGGCGGGCTGTGCCTTTTCGGCTGCTCCGATCCGGGCCGCTTGGGTTTCGCCGGATTCGCCTTCCAGAAACGATCGGTGCCGTGCTCGGCGGCCCAGATCCGCAGCGCCCCTTCGAGCACGATCCGGTCCTTGAGCTTGTGGCGATATCGCTCGATCACCAGCCG
>WNGK01002765.1_pt1 | contig 18947 bp, 26 predicted proteins | sample 5400601 | NCBI WGS metagenome assembly WNGK01 (sample SAMN13153376, study PRJNA577476) | soil metagenome | isolation source: 60 cm soil or saprolite under Garry oak tree replicate 1 | place: USA:California | collected 2016-06-15
AACGAATGAAACGCCTCATTCTCGATTTCCTATGCTGACCGTTGCGAGTCCCATCATACCCTCGTGCCTTTGATTGGGCGACTGTGGCGAGCCAAAGTCCCGTCTCCGTTAGGGGCCGCAGTGAGCGACCTCATCGTACTGAGGCTGTAACGAAGGTTCCGCCCCAGCCCCAGAATGGATCGAGTACTCAGGAGCAAGGTTGACGCTACGACCGCTTGGAGAGGAGTGACGGTCGCGGCATCCCTGGTTGCTTCCCGTACCCTTTTAGGGTACGCTTGACCCCGGAATGGGTACAATCAGCATTCTATCCGAAACCCTCTTTGGGCGTACTCGAGGCGCGGTACTTTCCATTTTATATGGCCACGTGGGCAAAGGCTTCTATCTGCGGCAACTTGCCCGCCTTACCAATATTGCCCTCGGGCCGGTGCAGCGTGAGATACGGCAACTGGTCGAAGCTGGCCTTGTCAGTAAGAAAACCATTGGGACGCAGACTCTCTACAGCGCCAACCGAGAGAGCCCAGTCTTCCGGGAGATCAAGGGCCTGGTTACGAAGACAGTCGGCATGCACGATGTTCTAGCGGAGGCGCTCAGTTCGCTGCGAGACGAGATCAATCTCGCCTTTGTCTATGGCTCCGTAGCCCGTTCCCGAGAGCGCGAACACAGCGACGTGGACGTGATGGTTGTCGGCAACGTGGACTTCGACGCCATCGTAGAAAAACTCCGCGACGCGGAGAAAACCTTGAACCGGGAAATCAATCCAACCGTATACTCTATTCGGGAGTTCAGCAAGAAGTTGCGAGGGAATTTCCTCAAGACAGTTTTGGCGGAAAAGAAGCTCTTCATCATCGGGGATGAGGATGACCTTAGAGACCCGGGTCAAAAACACCTGGCTTGAAAAGCGCGGCTCGGATCGCGAGGAAATCTGCCGCCTGCTCACACTCGCGGATGGGCGTCTTGAAGACTATCGGCGCGCCACTGCGGGGAAGCTCTCTGCCGATGTTCAGTTGGGTTTGGCTTACGACGCGATTCGAATCTCCGCTACGGCGGCCCTGCGCGCAGCGGGATACCGAGTGGTACGGGGCGGCAGCGAACATTACCGAACCATCGAGGCCCTCGAGTTTTCGATCGATCCGCAGAAGAAACTCATTCCGACGAGAAGCCGGATAAAATCACGCGCGGTGCCTGTGCCTGTAACGACGACAAAGTCATTTTCGAGAACCCTCTGAATTGGACAACCCGGAGTTTTATTTTCGCGAAGCAGAGGGAGTACGAAAATGGGCCTCCCACTCAGGAGCCCAGTGGCGAAACTATCGTGCGAGGCCGCGACCGAGGAAAACGCAAAGAGACGGAGCTTTATGCCCCGGACCCAAGTTGCCGGTAAGGCGAACTTACCGGGACTTAGCCGCCCTGTTTGTCCGTTCCTTTGAGGGCGGCGCGCATCTTAGGTTCAAACTCCTTGAAGCAGCCAGAGTCCAAGGCTTGCTTGATTCGTTCTCTCGCGAGGCCCATCTTGCCCATGGTGAGCGCAGTAAATCCCGTCATGAAATGTCTGATTGGCGACGGGTTTGCCCCAAATCCAGAAGTGCCCGCGTTATTTTCGGAGTCTTCAAGGAGCGTACGCAAAACCTCCTTCATGTCACCGAATCGACTAAACCATGGTAGGCCGATTTCTAGAATGGCCTTCTTGGCATCTGCAATAACGACTTCCAGATTCTTCCCTGTGGGGTCCACATACCAAATGTCCGTTCTCTTCAAATTCCGCTGGTTAATTGATTTCTGAAGTGCAAGTCGAAGATGGCACTCATACTCCTCGGGTCGGAGGTATCCATTCTTGCGTTTGACTATTGCTCTCTGAGGAATAGCGTCTAAACTGCATCCGAGCCTGACGCAGAAGGAATACGTGGTACATCCCACAGCATTTGCAAGATACGAGTTGAAAGACTGAAAATTAACTACGTCTATCTTTTCGCCTGAATATCGCCATGCAGTTCGCAACGTGAACTGGCTGAAGCCAGCATCTTGCAGCAATGGGCGGATAACAGATTTGATTTCCTTGTTGACGTTGGCACTGTCCATTGGGGCGCAGTATACAAACAAACTCACATAGAGGTTGTATTCTTCCGAAGACGCAAGCGGGTTCAAGTGCTGTTACGGCACTTGTCCGGATATGCGACTACACATCCTAATGACCCGTCGAGGGCTCGGATACGGCAGCAAGCGATTACTCTTCGCTCATTCCATTGCCTTCGTTTCGGTGCTTTGAAGTGCGTTTTGCAAAGCCCAGTCCATTTCTCCGACCCTTTTATGGTGGATGCCAAATGAGCGTATCATCTCAACCATGGACGGGAGAGAATATCCTTGCGACCCTGATAAATGGCTGACGACCGAACCGGTGACGCGGTGCAGGAGTTCGTTATAGGCACGTAGTGTTTGAGGGTCGAGAACATTTTTTGTTCCGACTTCATAGGTGTCTCTCGCACATATCGTAAGCGTGTGCGCGATGCGAGCCAAGAGTGCGGTCCTCGCGGCATCTGAAAGTGATTCTAGATTTAGAGGCATTCTGTCTCCCCCCGCTGTGAACCGATACAGTGTGAACTGGAATTCTCAGGGACAAATTGACTCATTAGAATAGCGCCAAAGCGTTCTGTGCGCTTAAGTGCTTGGTAAACGCAAAAACCGTACAAGTTCGTTTTCGCGACAAACCAGGACCTAGCCGATTTGGCGTAACATTGTACGTACCGACTTGCGCGTTCAGGTCAATTCCATGATGGAAATACCGTTCAGTGAACAGTCCGGGGCGGTGCGAAACGCATATCGCGACCGTGCGTTCTTGGTACTTCAAATGGGCGCTTCGCTTCCCGACGTGTGTGTGGTGTGCGGCAATCCGGCAGCGGGCAACGTGGTCCACAAAAGGTTCGGTCCCCCAGACCACTGGTGGGTGTTGCCGCCATTGACTGACTTCATCTATTTTGTCTTGCAATCCGCCCTTGGCACGCGCTACACGTTTGATTTTCCGTTTTGTCGGAGTTGTATTCAGCCCCTCGTTCAGTTCACCCCATTCGTCCGATTCGTCTTGATGAGGACCTTGCAGTGTTCCGTGGTGCATCACAATCGCTCCTGAACTTACTTCCTCCCATGCCTCCCGATGTTGCTGCGGAGCGGAGTCGTGGCTGGCTACAAAGAAAATTCAAATGGTTGTTGGACAACGTCTGATAATCAGGTCAGGTCCTGTTAAACGCGGCCAAGTCCCGATCAACGATTCCACATGTCCGATTAGGCATTGGTTGGCGAAGTCGAAAGCTATTGAGGGTGCTTATGCAACGAGAGTTTCGATTCTACGCCGCAGGCCACAAGTCCACTTTTACGCCTGCGTTTTCTAGAAGGCGTACCAATTCTTCTCTGTTTCTTTTTATTCGGGCATCGTCGCCGGGAGTGTAATGCCGTCGATTGAACCAGAGTTAGGAAGAATTCCCAGATCATCCCGCTTCAGGGACAAAGGCCGTTCCTGATCGCGTATCTCCTGCCAGAGTCCGCCACAACGCACGATTCGAAAATTTGAGTAGGATGATCGCCGTCTTTTTGGAAGGGAAGGCGGTGATTGAGGCCCGGTTTTTCTTGGGCGAAAGACAAGCCTGAAACCGCCGCCATAGACGGCGGTCATTCTACACAGCCTTGCCATTGTCGTCGAGCTTCTTTGTGCCCGAGCAGGAGTTCCGCGTCAAGCCGCAGCGATGTTACGCGGCTGGTCTGGCCAGCTCAGGCGAAAGTGCGCGGGCGCACGGGGCCGGCAGCCGAACAAGCTGGTTCTGTTTTTGTGAGTGAGCCTCCTCTGCCACACCAAAGCTGCGGGCTGGTTAGAGGCCGGTGCGTCCGCGCCGCCCAGTTAGCGCGGCTCCGGCGCCACGTCAGCTAGTGTCGAGCAGGAGGGTCCCCCAAGGAATAGGCTCAGGAAGAAGGGCCACTTCGCGCAGCATGACCTCCACGATGTGGCGGATCGTATCGCTCGGATCCTTTGGTCGGCGGCTACGACCCAACCGGCGATAGATGAAGAGCTGCAGTAAATTGAAGGCCAGCGTCCAGATAAGCAGGAGGGCGCTCAGAGCATTTTGTCCGTGCCGAAACACGTGCGAGAGGTTCCAATACTGCGTCCACTGATGAAAAGCGGTGTTTTCGATGTGCCAACGCGCCCGGATGATGCGGAGCGCCATTTGGCGACTGATCTGGCGGGCGCGCTTGCCGATGACGGCGAAACACCAGGTAGTTGGCTTTTCTTGGTCCGGCTTGGTGACCACGGCGCGGATCGCGCGGACTTTTCCTAAATGTTCTGCGGCACATTTAGGAAACTATGTGCTGAAAGTAGATATGTGCAGTCGATGTCCTAAGTCGCCGGGTGTCAACGCGTGCGCATCGATGCACTCAGCATAATATCCTCGGGTTGGTTGGCGGGGCTCGGGTCAAGATTGTCATACGCGCGTGTCTTTGGGGGTTACAAGGAACGGAGCCAGTCAAGCAGGCCCTTGTTCTGCTGCCAGGAGGGGATCGTCTGGACTGACGAAGGCTCACTGATTTTTTCCAGGGCCTTGCACTTCATCTCCAAATTGGCCCTCGCGTAAATCTGAGTCGTTTTGGCATCCACATGGCCGAGGAAGTCGCGGATCATGTCGAGCGAGATTCCGCTCTGCAACAGGTCCATACCCTTCGTGTGTCTCAACTGATGCGGACTTACGGTACGGTTCAAACTCGGACACTTGCTTCGTGCCAGGACGACATATTTGTGAAGGATGTAGCGGATTCCCGAACGGGTCAGTCGCTCGTGGCGCGCGTTTTGGAAAAGCGGCTTCTCGAACTGTTCGGGATGATCGAGTTGGTTTTCCTGCAAGTGAGTGCGTAGAAGCTGAACTGTGTTTCCCATCAAAGGCACAGCGCGCATTTTGCGCCCCTTGCCCAGAAGGCGAAGCTGCGCGGGTGGATCCAAACGCACGTCTCCGACGGAGAGATCGACCAACTCCTGAACACGCGCCCCAGCGTCGTAAAGGACGCTCAGCAAGACCGCATCTCTTCGACCCTGTGGCGTGCGGAGATCTGGCTGTGCCAAGATCGCGGCCAACTCTTCTTCCTAAATCCGGCGTGAATTTCGTTATTTTTGTGCAAATCTGCCCAAAAATCGACATTTGCTCCCAAAATCTATGCAGCAGTCGATCAAATTTTACAAAAGTAGCTTCAGCCTTCCAGCGGTTTCAACCTGTGAACTCGACGCAGTATCTTCTCGGCCTTCTGAGCAATGAGGGGCGAGTTGACTAACCGCAGAATAGGTCGGTTCTGCGGACGAGTAAGTTCGCCAGGCAGCCACAACAGTCTTTGCCGGAGTTTGCTCAAGGTCAGGCTTTGCCAGTCCTCGGGGAGACACGTTCGCTGAAAAGCCGTAACCAGATTGTAGGCCAACCGAATCACTTCCAGATACAGAGCGTTGGCTGCAAAAGCACGAGTGGGAATCTTTCGCGCCGCATAGTCTTCACGCACCTCGCGAATGCGTCGCTCCATTCCGGCACGGCCATCGTAGAAGTGCCAAACACCAGCCGGCGTCAGCGGCAGGTTCGTGTGCCAAGCTCGGTACGCATAACGTTCCAAGGAAAATAGGGTCGGCTCCAGATCGCTGTCCTCGATCTTCTTCCGCGCCACAATGCAACGCCGCGCGTCAGCCCAACCGTGGGGACGGTGCTCAAATTCCGCGATCTCCCAGCGGGGACTCATCGGTTCATAGCGCAAACCTTTGAGCGCGCGCTTCAAGGAAGGGACCATGCGCGCGACCACTGCGTATTGGGCGAAACGCGTTTCCAGCATATCCAGAACCGGCCCGTAGCCAAAGCCCGCATCGGCCCGCACCCGAATTTCTCGGACGTCGGAAGGGGTGGACAGAAAACAGGAGGCCAGAAGTTCTTCACTGCCCGCCCAGGTTCCCGCATCGCCGCGTCGCAGTTCGACATCCCACAAGAACGAGGAGTTCGCTTCCACACAGAGCAGCGGGTCATAGGAGCGCTTGCCGCGATAACGCGGATTGTAGCCAACCTCGGCACCCTGCTGATGGCCAAATACGGTTAGCACCGTGCTGTCCAGATCGAAGATAAGACGCGAGCGATGCTTCGGCAAGTGGATGAAGCGTTGCAGCAGTCGATCATTGGCACGGTGTAATTGCTCCCGGAGGTCAGCAGGGGCATTCAGTAAGAAGCGCCGTAGAGTCTGTGGATCGGGGAAACTCTGCAAACCAGTCAAGTACTGGAAGGTTTCGTCAGAATGTAAGAGTGCCGCCGTCTCGATGCGATCCAGTCCCAGCAGGATGGGATGGACCAAAGCCAAGAGCATTTGCGAAACGCTATAGTCCCGGTTGCGCCGAGGATAATGAATCTGTCCTGCTACATAGTTCCGAAAATGCAGCACTCGGAGGAATTCATGAAAGAAGTAACTTCCGCCAAAGTGGCTCAGACCCCGATGATTATAGGTGATTCTAACGTTTCGCGGTGACCGACGAACTTGCGGCATATGCTAACCACCAGTTAGGACAAGCCGCAAAACACGAACATGCACGGAATGCCCATCAGATGGGCCTATTATTGCATATTCAGGGCTGCAAATGCGCCGGATTTAGGTTCTTTGGAAAGGTAGCCGACGGTTGGACGAGCATGTTTCCGGAGCGGGATGGCCAGGATGTTTTGACACTGATGCATACGGGCCGGCTCTTCCGCCTGAACATATCGAAAGAATGCGTGCAAGGCGGCAAGGCGATGATTCCGTGTCTGGGGTGAAGACTTTCTTTCTCGCTCCAGATAATCCAGGAATGCTTCGATGCGTGGAACGTCGACCTGCTCGAGACGCAGTCTTTCCGGAGCAATTCCCTGCACATCACGGCAGAATCGGAGCAGGAGAGTGAACACGTCGCGGCAGGCCTTGATGGTATTGGGGCTGACATTCCGCTGCGCGGCCAGATAGTGTGTCAAAAAGTTCGTCACGTGGACGGAGAAATCGGTCGGTTTCATGGTTCGACCCTCCGCGGAATGACGTCGCCAAAGGCCGCCTCTGATCGCGCCGTAATTTCGGGAAAAAGCTCGGCGGTGAGATGCAGGTAACGCTGAGTTCCGGAGAGATTCACATGCCCAAGGTAGGTAGCCAGCAGAGGAAGTTTGGCATCCAGATCCGCACCCTCTTGATACCAGCGTCGTAAGACACGGACGGCGAATAGGTGCCGAGCGTCGTGGATCCTGGGCCCCTTGCCTCGGCCGGCGTGAGGAATTCCGCACTGCAGCAGCAGTTGACGGAACACCATATAAACCGTGCGTGGGCTCACGGGCCCCCCGCTTAGTCCCGGGAAGAAGATGGCATCAGGCGAGCGCTTTTCAAAATGGGCCGCGTACTTTTGCAAGCGGTTTACGAGAGGCAAGGCGGGAGGAACGAAGCGATCTTTGCGGAATTTACCCTGGCGAACCGTGATAATGCCTTGATTTAGATCGATGTCTCGAACCCGCAGTTTTAGCACTTCTCCGACACGAAACCCGCAGCCATACAGGAGCCGAAAAACTTCAGGCATAATGAGATGCCGCAAAGGTGAACGCGCCGTGGGCTCGAGTCCGTCCGTGGCCTGAAAGAACTTTCGAAGCTCTTCGTCGGCCAGCATTCTGGGCACGAAAGTCGCCGGCGTTCGAGCCGTTAAAGTGGAATCGGGCACATACGCGGAATAGCCAAGGCGCAGCAAAAACTTGGAAAATTGCCGAACGAGAGTGATCCGTTGCTCCTGGGTTTGTACACTTTCGTGAGCTTTCTTGGCTAGCCATTTCCGAGCGATGGGCCCCGGTAACTCACAGGTCGCCAACCCCTCCTGCACCAAAAACTTATCGAGATGCCGCAGCATTCGAGCCGGCCCCCGATAGGCGTACCCACAGGCATGCTTTTCCCGAAGAAATTTCTCCATGCAGACAGACAGAACGCTCTGGAACTCGTTGGATGGATCAGTTGACATGATTCACCTCCGAATCCAACGCCACACCTCGCAAGGCTTCTACATCCGCCTTGGCGTAGATACGTGTTGATTCCAAACTTGTATGACCCAAGATTTCCGCAATGGTTGGAAGCGGCGTGCCCTTTTCTAGAAGCCGAGTCGCTATAGTGTGGCGAAGCGAATGGAGACCCTGCTTTTGTGGGCTCCGAAAGGTGATCCCCGCCAGCTGGCGCCAATACTTGATAATGTGGTGGAGACTGTCGTTGTCCCTGAAAGGATCAAACGGCGGGGTCACTCTGAGGAATACCTCTCGGTGTGTCGTTTGGGGACGGCCCGACTTCAAGTAGTCGATCAAGGCCTCACCGACCTCGCTGGTCAAAGACAGAGTCAACGGCGTGCCCGTCTTCGCTTGCGTGATTTCAATGGTCGACTCCGCCCAATGAAGGTTCTCCAGTTTCAGCGTGCGAATATCCCCGGTGCGCAATCCCAACCGACATGCCAGTAAGAGAATGGCGTAATCTCGTTTCCCTTTCGCAGAACTGCGATCGACCGCACCGAGAAGCCGGACGAGGAGTTCCTGATTCCATACCGATGGAATCGTTGCATTCCTGGGAACACGGATTTTTGGCAGCTCCGCACTGAGATCCTTTTGCAGAATTCCACGCATGGTGAGAAACCGGAGAAGAGAACGCACACGCGATACGATTGTGCGGACCGTCACCGGCTTCAAGTGATCCCGACAGAGAATGAACTCAGACAGATCCACCGCCTGAATTTGCTCCAGTGTCCGCGCTTTTCTGGAATGGAGAAAATCCAAAAAGATAGTCAGCTCTGTGGTACACCGGCGAAGGGTCAGCGGTCGAAGGTGAAGCCGATTCTTACAATACTGTTCGTAATCATGAAGTGTTTTCTGCATGGCTGGAACAAGGTGGATAGCCTGCACCTTCGTGAACGGTCGTTCAATGCGCCCCTTCTTAGCGAAATCGGCAAGCATCTTTACACCGAACGTCATATGCCGACGCCAACCATCGCCTCGCCCAACTGCCTGCTCTTCGCTGACGCGATATTCCTCTAGAAAGCGCGCCACCAAATCCGCAGAAAACTCGTCGCCCAGTTCCTTCCGGTGGGAAAATTCGATGAGGTGTTCCCACATTGTTCGATACCGATTCCGTGATCGCTTCCTATAGCCCAACCGCTCGATCTCGCCCAGTGCATCAGCGACGAGTCGCACGAGGTGCAAGTTTTCCGAATGGGTTTGGTCCATGACGAGCCTCCTCTGAGATGTGTGGGCTTGGGATCCTGCTGGAGTTGATGACGAACATATGCGACGAGCGTGGACTCGGTGATCTCGGCAAGCGGCTGATGTTGCGGTTCGAACCAACGGGCGAAATCGAGGAGATCGTAGGCGTAGATGCGCAGCGACCGCGGGGAAAGTTGCCGGAGTCTTTGACCGTCGAGGAAAGCATTCGCCCAGCCGACCTCTCCTCCCTGCTCGTCGCACACGCGATGCGGGGAAGCGCCGGCAGGCACGGCAGACTGATAAATCACGGAGAGCTTCATCGACGCCCCCAGCCCCACTGTTCCAGCAACTGCTTGACGCTCTCGAGATCGAAGGCCGCGTCGCGCCGTGCGGTGCTGCGCACTGGGGGGAGAGAGGAACTCGAGCGCCAAGCGTGGGCGGGCAGCGGTGGAGAAGAGTGACGCGTTTTCCTGGGAGAGCAGGCGGGCAGGTCCAGCACTTGGTAAATTCCGGCTTCATAAGCGATCAGATCTCGCGCCACCAGTTCCTGGCGGGCTCCGTCCAATTCATGAGGAAAACGAACGTCCAGCAATTCCGCCAGACGCGCGTCGGAGTAAAAGCTGACTCCATCCTGGTTGGAGACCGCCACCAGCACGAAGTAGAGCAGCTTTTCCAAGCGGGTTAAGCCTTCATCGAACCCCTCACACAGGAAGCGGTGATCGATCCAACTGAAGGAACCGCGAATGGAACGTCGGCGATCGGGTCGGGGTGGTTGGGGTCGGGACTTCGGCATTTTCATTCCTCCGCGGGCTCAAGGTAGGGGCAGAGGGCGGGAAAAGCCATCGAGTCTTGTGGAACTTACAGGGGACCTGCCGCGATACTTTCCCGCAACCCTATGAAGTGTCGAGAGTTACAAAGATATCGCGGCTTGTGGAACTTACATGGGCAATGCGGAGGGAAGTCTTTTCGGATTCGATAGTTACGTGCAGATCGCTGCTTGTGGAACTTACAGGTGCCGATCTCAGCCGCTGGCGCCATTTTCGGACGGAAGCCGCGTTGCGCTGCACGTAGTCGGGATGTTGCTGGCGGTAGTGCTGCCTGTAGGCGGAGCGCGTTCCGTACTTTTCCTTTTGCAGCGCATAACCCCCGCGAAAGTAATTCGGGTTCCCCATCCGCCAGTGCTGATTGGATTTCCTCTTCTGCTTGCGGCAACAGTCCAGTCGGCCACAGGTCCTTTGCCGCTGTTTGAGCCGCGGATGGGGATGAAACCAACGACGACAGAAAGGACACCTTTGCCTCGGGAGCATACCTTCCCTCCAGTGAATCTCTGGAGGAGAAAACAAAACCGGCGAGAAAGAAAATCGAAAAAGAAAAAGGGAAAGGCTATCGAAACTGAACTGAGCAAGAAGGGAAGAAAATCAGAAGCCTGAAGAAAGCCGTATCTGAGAGCAAGTTATTTTCCGATGGCCGGTGAAGTGGCCCATCGATGGCCACTGAGGAGTGCATCATGAGATTCTTATGTGCTGGGATCCAATAGGAATGAACTGATCGGCAAGCACTTACACCAGCAACTCTACATAACGCCCCACGGCACATAGTTTCCTTTGTAGCTATCCAGCGTCTCGATGTCATCGACATCCCAGAACTCCACGTGTTCTTTCCGGTCCGCATCGTCGCAGCTCTCACACCGCCCCTCGATCTCCCAGAGGGTGAGTGCATCTTTGAGAGGTTCGTTCTTTTCCTTCTTGAGCACCAGGAAGCCGCCGTAGCCGTAATTGGTGAGCTGCGTCATGACCGGTCCATTGGCATAGAGGGCATCGCCGACGATGGCATCGATGAACCCTCCGTAGGAGTGGTGCAAGGAAGCGATCAGACGCCGCCCAGCCGTTAGTTCGCCTTCATGGCCGACGTGCTCGGGGTCGTCATCGCGAAGAGCTTCCTCGTTGCGCACCGCTTCGATCCCCAGCACCACATCGATGACCGGGCCGAGCAGCAAGGCCACGACATAACGGTGGTAATACTGCTCCACTTCTTCGGCTTCACCGTCGGCACGCTTCGTTTTGACCTTGCGAACCAGACAGCTGGGGCAATGCCGCTGGTAGGAGGAAAACGGTTCCCAGCCGTCAATGGCCACGCAGCGCAGCGGTCCGTAACCGTCGCGAAAGGTCTTGTTTCGCTCCGCTTTGCCGATCACGTCTTCGATGGCGTTGCCGATGCCCTGCAGTTCGAGTTTGTCGAGAACGTTGGCCACCACGTCGGCGCTGAAGGCCTTCACCTCCGGCGTGGGCTGACGCCCAATGAGCTTCTGAAAATCGCTTTGCTTTAAATCCCCTTCCAAGGCGTTGATGCTCGGGATGCGCAGCACCGCCGTGTGAAACAAGCTGTTGACCACGTCGAAGGTGGGAATTTTCGGTGCTCGCCGGGTGTCGACGAGGCTGGCTAATAAATCGGGTAGGCCAAAGACATTGCTGACGTACTTTTCAAATTGGTGGAGTTTGCTACGGGAACCGTCGATCCACTCGGGCAAGGCGGCGCCGCGCAACTGCCGGCGAAGAGCTTCGTCCCGTTCCCAACAGCATCGTTTATATTTGATGCCACTCCCACAGTGGCACGGTTCGTTCCGGCCCAGACGGGGCGGAACGACGACGATCTCACTCACCCTGTCTGAAGCTTCCTGCTTGCTCAGGGTGAGTCCCATCATCAGCCGTTCGAGAGTCCCGCCCGAAAACTAGATCGACCGTTCACGTCTTCTTCTTGCGCTCCTTCTTCGTGGAGTGCCGACGCCAAAGCGCCAGCAGTTGCGCATTGGCAGCGAAAACCTCGGCGGTGGCTTCTTTGAACTCGCGTCCCTGCTCGACCAGTGGGCGGATCTCCTCCACCCATTCGTTGGGAATCCACTCGACGCGCCTCTTGCCGTTGGCCATGAACGTCAGCGACCACATGGGATGTCCGTCTCCTCCCTTGGCGCACCAGCAAGTGGGTGTTCCGCAGCGGCGGTGCGTGAGGGCGAGCGAGCCAGGTAAAGCGTCGGGAGGAATATGCAGACCACGGAGCAAGGCGTACTTGCGCTGGCGCAAGCGAGAGGCGACATCGCCTTTAGCGTCGTACCATTTCACTGCATGCATTATTGCATGCAGTCATACCACTGTCAAGCGCTTTTTCTCGCTGGGGGAATTTGCGCAACGCACGCCGCAGAGATCTTTAATCCCTACGTGGCATTACAGCCTTGAGCCGGAACTCCTGCCGTTCTCAAGAACGGAGCCTTACGGCGCATCTGGTAAGTAGCGGACTGGCGCTCAGAAGGTCGTTGCAGACGAGTGTAGGCAAAATTCCCACAAGACAATTTGTGTGCGACTGACAGGCACCACCGCAGGCGTAGCCGTAGAGTTCTCTACCGCTCCGTAGCCGCGTGATGTGGAGGAGAGGTGATACATCACCCCGAGAGGTCGAAGGATGTTACGAAGGCTGTCCGCGTACTGAGGAAACAGGGCGTTCTGATGTGAGTTTTCCGATGCGGACCGCCAATGGGGAGATAGTCTTCGCAGTGGGCAAGGATTTTACGGTCACCATCGGCTACGCTTATGCGCAGCTTCCGAGCGCGCTATGGTTGCCGAAGCTCGCGCTCTTTACGGGATGCTCGGCCGCCTGCTTTTCCTGGGCGTCCAAACTAATGGCTTGGCGACTTCTTTGACCCGCTTAAGGTCGGCATTACTCGGTTCTCCAAATATAAGACGCGATTAGAGCTATCACTTTCTGGGCAATGTCAATCCCTCTTCGCTGTAAACTTACGTCCTCTCGAAGAGCGTCGGTAGCCTCGCGCGCGTACTTGCCGGCGTCGCCCGAGAACTTCACACTATCCGAGACCATCGTGTCAATGATCGTGCCATACGCCGAGCGCCTTCCTCCGTCGCCGTGATGCTGCACTCCTGGCGGCATCGCACTTCCAATTCCTGCAAGACGCCAACGCAACGGTTAAGGCAACGGTCGTGATCGGGGCGCTCATGGCGCTCAAGTTAGCGCCGTGCGCGACCGGATATTATACGTTTGTAGGGCCGACTCAAAAATCGCCTCTACATATCGGGTCCATCGTGATCCTGCCCCTACAGCGGCGGTGGAGCCGCCGGTGCGGGCGTTCACTATGGCTCGCCAATCCTCTTGAGGGTGACCGTGACGACGTTAGGCCCGTCGTAGATCGCCCATATCTCCCGCCCACTGCGGAGAATCACGAACTTCGCGGTGGGTCCTCCGCTGTCCCATGCCTGCGTCCCGGTGCAGTCGGCCTCCACCGTCGTTATCCCAGTGGCTGAAGGTTCGGAAAACACGCCACCGACGTTAGACCAACCGTGGAAGTTGCTGCTGCCGTCTTTTTCCAAGTGAAATATCCCCGTTCCCGCACCATCCACACCGCCTGAAGTCTTGGCCCGCGTTAGGAACGCCCAGTCACCAGCGATGCTCGCGACCGAGCACGGACGCGCCGAACTGTCCGGCGCAGCGGCTTCGACAACCACCGGTGCTCTGGGAACAATCCCGGAGGCCCAGTCCTTTATTTGATGTGGCGCTAAAGCAACCCCTGCCGCCAGGGCGAGGGTAACGACGGCCGTTCTGACCATGCGTCTCAAGTTACTCTTCATGGCTCCTCTCGTTTCGTTCTAGGTATTCTGGAGCGGCGTGGCAGACCCACGACACCCCTTTGCGGAATCCTTAACATAACACCAAACTCTCAGCGCTTACTTGCTCCAGTCACACCGCTTTGTCAATGACTGCTAGATGATTTCGGGCTGGCTTTTGGATGACACCGAAATGCACGAGGCGGCCGAGACAAATTGTCGCGTGCACAAAAGGCAAATGTAGTCGTCTTTCGCGTCGACCAAGACGGTGTTACCATGGGCTCAAACTTCGGGGAGCACCCATGGAGACAAAGGCTCCCTCTCCACAAACCATCCGCTTCGGAGATTTCGAGCTGGATGCTCGCGCGGGAGAACTGCGCAAGAAAGACCTGCACATCCTACTCGGCGAGAGACCACTGCGTGTGCTCCAGGCCCTTGTCGAGCATCCGGGCAACGTGGTAACACGCGAGGAACTGCGCCGGGCCATCTGGCCGGGTGAGACGTTCGTGGACTTCGAGGATGGCCTCAATCATGCGGTAAACAGGCTCCGGAAAGTGTTGGGGGATTCGGCTGACCACCCACGGTTCATCGAGACCCTGCCGCGTCACGGATACCGTTTCATCACGCCCGTAGAGGCACTCATTCCGCCCATAGGGACAGTCCGCAAACGGTTCCTCCGCAGTCGCTGGCTCATGGGGCCAGCAGGAATGATCTTGGCCTTCTTAGGCCGGGCATGGCTTAACATCGCTGGCCTGCGGGGGCGACTGATGAGGGTCGTTAGGGCGAGTCGCCGGTCGCCTCCAAAGATTCGCTCCATCGCTGTCCTGCCACTCGAAAACCTCTCGCATGACCCTGATCAGGATTACTTGGCCGACGGGATGACTGAGGCGCTCATCACCAATCTCGGTAAGATTAACTCCCTGAATGTGATCTCGCGAACTACGGTCATGCACTACAAGGGAGCCAAGAAGACCCTGCCTGAAATCGCGCGCGAACTGGACGTGGACGCTGTGGTCGAGGGCACTGTGTTGCGTTCCGGCAGCCGCGTCCGTGTGACCGCCAACTTGCTCCACGCCCCCACCGACCGCCACCTATGGGCAGAGAGCTACGAGCGTGACCTGCGCGACGTATTGGCATTGCAGGGCGAAGTGGCCCGTGCCATCGCCGAGGAAGTCAGGGTCAAACTTACGCCGAAGGAGGAGGCGCACCTTACGCTCAATCGCCCCATTGATCCTGAAGCCTTCGAAGCCTACTTGAAGGGCAGCTACGCGATCACGAGAATCGGAGGGCGCCCTGTCACCGGCATTGAGTTCTTTCGTCAAGCCATCGCCAAGGACCCAAGCTACAGTCAGGCTTATGTTGGACTTTGCTTAGCATACATCCAAATGGGCTTCGGACACGGTCCTTTGCCTCCGAAACAGGCCTTCGGGCAGATCGAGCAAGCTGCCCTGGAGGCCATGAAGCTTGATGCGACACTCGCTGAGGCACATAGCTGCTTGGCGTGGGTGAAGGCTTTTGGCGGGTGGGACTGGGCCGGGTGTGAGCGTCGTTTCCGGCGCGCCGTCGAACTCAGCCCCAATTCCGTCCAGGCGCACAGATTGTATTCCTGGTACCTCTCCGCGATGCAGAGACATGAGGAAGCATTCGCGGAAAGCCAGCGTGCGCTCAAGCTTGATCCGGCGTCGCTCTCAGTGGGTTACACAGCGGCGGCGTCTTACTGGTGGGCGCGGCAATATGAGCGTTGCGCATCCGACTCGGAAAAGCTTGGCCAGATGGACCCGACTTACCCAGGGGCCCAACACCTTCGAGGCGCGGTGTATCTTCAAGCAGGACCTTATGACGAGGCAATCCGGTGCTTCCAAAGAGCTATTACTTCTTCCGGAGAAGATCTGCCGGTGTGGTTCGTCGCGCACCTCGGTTGTGCCTATTCAAAGGCGGGCTGGAAAGCTGAGGCGCTTGAAGTAGTGGATACGCTCCAGTCGGCATCGAGCTGCAGATACGTCTCTCCATACGCAATCGCGTACCTGCACTGCAGTTTAGGTGACAAAGATAAGGCCTTCCAATGGTTGGAAAAGGCCTACCAGGAGCGAAACTCGATGCTGGCGTTCCTTAAGGTTGACCCCCTGTTTGACCCTCTGCGTTCCGACTCGCGCTTCCAGGACCTCGTACGCCGCATGAATTTCCCGCCGTAAGCACACCAGAAACTTCAGCGTCATGCTCCACAAGAATGTGGGACATGCAGCCAGATTGAGGCGTCAGTGGGGATCTCCTCGGCAACACGTAGAGGCGATCCCCCCCTCCCCTCTGCGCTGATTCTGGCTCGTTCGGGCCTTCAGGATTCGTCCTGCCGGGGAATGTTTAGAAACAACGGATCGAGTCCGAACTTGAAACGCCTCATCGAAGCGATCGCTGTGCGGAATGGTTCCCTTATGGTCAAAAAAGTCGTGCGTAGGGCTGAAGTCAAAGGTCACCGTCATGGTTTCAGGTTTCAGGCGTGCTCTTGATTGAGGCCGCTGACAATCCGCGACCAGTACACAAACTGTGCCACCAGACTCAACATCCCAAACAGGACCACGGAATTTGAAGTCATCTTGAGCGTAATAAGCCTAAGTCCAACGAAGAAGATGCACGTGGGAGTCACCAGTAGCAACTTCGGAATCGTTGCTAATGCCGAGCAGCATGGTGGCCAGGGAGGGGCCACCTGTGGTTGCTTGGCCGGCCTTTGGATCAGGTTGATTGCAGTCAACTTTGTCTTTCACTCCTGCGACCGTCTGTGTCACAAAACAGGGATTGTTGAAGGAAGCGCGCGCAAGATTATGTGATAGCAGATTGAGATTTTCGTGGCGGAAATCGGCTCCGACTTTGATGACATGGCGGCCTTTAGTCTTCGACCAATCATCACCGTATTCGTACGTGTTCTGGATTTTTTGCAGCGGATGGCCAAAGGAGTCCTCGCCCAGACTTTCAAAGCTGTCGCCAGTTCCGTTGAAGCTTGGGGTCCCGAAATCGAGCGGGTCGTTAGATGCGCAGGACTTTTGTGTGCCCGGCCTCTACAGCAGCTTTCCTGAACCCTGGCGGAGCGTTACGATGCGATCGCACTTAACGCTCTCAAATCTCTCCTTCGATCCGTCCGGCCAGCTCACCTGCACGGCCTCGATTTCCGGTTGGTCTCCCAAACCGAAGTGGACGCGCACGTCGTTCGCGCTTAGATAACTCGAATCCGTATGAACACGCCCTACTAGCGCGTCGTTGCCGCGCCGGATGACGGTCACGCGCGCGCCGATCGCAAAGCGATTCACTTTTTCTGCCTCAAGCTTCACCGTGAGCCAGTGTCGGCGCTGGCCTATCTGATTTCGAAGCAGCCGAACCGGGCCGTTATTGTTCGCAACGACGATATCAATAGCGCCGTCGTTGTCGATGTCACCGAAAGCGGCGGCACGGCTGACCTCCGCTATTTGGAACACCGAACCGGCTTCGGGCGACACATGGCGAAACTGCCTACCGCGGCCCCCGTTATGAAATAACTGCTTGGGCTGGGCATATCGGGATCCGCGGGCGGGCGATGCGCTTCCGAGCGTGACGCCACCATTGGCAATGAAAAGATCCAGCCAGCCGTCGTTGTCATAGTCGAACCATTGGGTGCCAAAACCCGTGTAGCCGAATGTCGGTTGCAGCAGTCCGAAATCAGCGGTGGCGTCATCGAACTGTCCATGAGCATCGCCGCGAAAAACGGTGACGCCCTCGCCGGTGAGATTGGTCACCAGCAACACCAGGCCGCCGTTATTTTCAACATCCGCGAGCGTGACTCCCATGCCGGCTTTTGCCAACCCATCCATGCTGTAAGCGACGCCCATGTCCAGCGCCGATTCCCGGAATGTACCGTCTCCTTGATTAAGCCAGAGGAGATTGGCGGAGGTGTCGTTGGCGACGTAGATATCGGTGAGGCCGTCGCCGTTGAAGTCCGCACATAGCACGCCGAGAGCCGGTCCGTACGAGCTGTTGATGCGAGAGGCTTCCGTGATGTCTTCGAACTTGCCGTTCCTGAGATTGCGGAACAATCGCGACGGAACGGCGTGATACATTTTCGGCGTGCAATAGTCAGGCTCGCCAGCCGCCGACGAGCAGCCACGATTGCCTTCGACCGTGAAATCGACGTAGTTGCAGACAAACAGATCAAGCCAACCGTCGCCATCCACGTCAACCCATGCCGCGCTGGTGGACCAGTGAGTATCATCTACCCCAGCTTGTCGCGTCACGTCAGTAAATGTGCCGTCACCATTATTGTGATAAAGAACGTTGTGGCCGAAATTCGTGACGTACAAATCGAGAAAGCCGTCATTATCGTAGTCTCCAGCGGCTACGCCCATGCCATACCCAATATGTCCCACGCCGGCCTTTTCAGTAACATCAACGAAGCGCAATTCGCCCGTTTCTGCCAGCAGATTCTTGAAGAGCCGGCTTCCTGGCTTCCAGCCCGATGGCGGGGGCGACAGGAGTTTGCCTCCGTGGTCCAGCCGCGAGCCTTGCACGAGATAGATATCGAGATCGCCATCGTTGTCATAATCGAGTAGAGCCACGCCCGCACCCATAATCTCGGGCATGTAGTGGCGGCCTGTGGCAAAGTTGAAATGCTGGAAATTGAGCCCGACCTCGGTCGCCACGTCCCGGAAGGCCGGAGACGCGTGCGCCCGCACGCGCGGGACGCCGAGGCTGAACGCGGCGAGCGCTTTCAGAAGATCGCGGCGGCGCAGCGGGCCTCCTTGTCCGCTCCCTGACGGTCGCAGGTCTGTGCTGATGGTTCAGCGCGGAACCAAAGTTCGTGAAACCCTGTAGGGGCCGGGCACGCCCGGCGCACTCCACTATTCTGCACTCTGCAGCGCCTTCAGGTCGCGATCGATACTCGCGAGTAACTGGGACTGCCCGTAGCGGGAGGCGGCATCATGCGCACGCTGGAGGTACTCAAGTGCGTGTGCACGATCTCCGGCGCGGGCATAAGTCGCACCGAGCGCATAAAGGTAGACTGGCGTCTTGTCATCGTCTGGCGTCAGTGCGCGCTGGAGTTGCTGGATGGCCTCATCGTATTTTTGCTCGTTGACTAAAATGCGGCCGAGAT
>WNGK01002767.1_pt1 | contig 18944 bp, 15 predicted proteins | sample 5400601 | NCBI WGS metagenome assembly WNGK01 (sample SAMN13153376, study PRJNA577476) | soil metagenome | isolation source: 60 cm soil or saprolite under Garry oak tree replicate 1 | place: USA:California | collected 2016-06-15
TGGCCGCCCGCAACCAGGCCCGTAAGTCCAAGGATTTCAAGGCTGCCGACGCGATCCGCGCGGAACTCAAGGCGCGCGGCGTCGAGATCGAAGACACACCCCAGGGCACCAAGTGGCGGGTTGCCTAAGTGCCCAACCCCGTTTAAGATATGAGTCTGTCAGATTTAGCGATCACCAGCTGACGTAGCTCAACTGGTAGAGCAGCTGATTTGTAATCAGCAGGTTGAGGGTTCGAGTCCCTTCGTCAGCTCACGTTGCGGCTGAGAAGAGGAGCAGCAGGATCCCGGACTCCGAGGAAACAACAAACCCCGCGCCGACCGAACGCGGGGTCTGTTGTCAGTGGGGGCGGAGCACTGGGTGGGGTGCCCGAGTGGCCAAAGGGAGCAGACTGTAAATCTGCCGCGCATCGCGCTACGAAGGTTCGAATCCTTCCCCCACCACTTTTGGGCGCGCGGGCGTAGCTCAGTTGGTAGAGCGTCAGCCTTCCAAGCTGAGGGTCACGGGTTCGAGTCCCGTCGCCCGCTCTGGTGCACGCTCGCGTAGCTCAGTCGGTAGAGCGCGTCCTTGGTAAGGACGAGGTCACCGGTTCAATCCCGGTCGCGAGCTCTGGGCCCGCACCACGCACGACGCACCACGCACTGAGGGAGTCATGGCTAAGGCAAAGTTCGAGCGCACCAAGCCGCACGTAAACGTCGGCACCATCGGCCACGTGGACCACGGCAAGACGACCCTGACCGCGGCCCTGACCAAAGTGTCGGCCGACAAGGGCCTCGGCACCTACATCCCCTACGACCAGGTGGCGAAAGCCTCCGAGTCGCAGGGCCGGCGCGACGCGACCAAGATTCTCACGATCGCGACGAGCCACGTCGAGTACTCGACCACCGAGCGCCACTACGCGCACGTCGACTGCCCGGGGCACGCCGACTACGTGAAGAACATGATCACGGGCGCGGCGCAGATGGACGGGGCCATTCTCGTGGTGTCGGCCGTGGACGGCCCGATGCCGCAGACGCGCGAGCACATCCTCTTGGCGCGGCAGGTGAACGTGCCGGCGATTGTCGTGTTCCTGAACAAGTGCGACCTGGTGGATGATGCCGAGCTGCTCGATCTCGTGGAGCTCGAGGTGCGGGAGCTGCTCTCCAAGTACCAGTTCCCCGGCGACGACATCCCGGTGATCCGGGGCGCGGCGCTGAAGGCGATCGAGGGCGACAAGCAGTGGGTGGCGAAGATCGAGGAGCTGCTCGCGGCGCTCGATAAGAACATCCCGGTCCCCAAGCGCGAAGTCGACAAGCCGTTCCAGATGCCGGTCGAGGACGTGTTTTCGATCACGGGCCGCGGGACGGTGGCGACGGGCCGGATCGACCGCGGCAAGATCAAGGTCGGCGAAGAGGTCGAGATGGTGGGCTTCGGGACCGACAAGAAGACGGTCGTGACGGGCGTCGAGATGTTCCGCAAGCTCTTGGATGACGGGCAGGCGGGGGACAACGTCGGGCTGCTCTTGCGCGGCGTCGAGAAGCACGAGGTGGAGCGGGGCATGGTGCTGGCGAAGCCCGGCTCGATCAAGCCGCACACGCAGTTCGAGGCGGAAGTGTACGTCCTGACGAAGGAAGAGGGCGGGCGGCACACGCCGTTCTTCAAGGGCTACCGGCCGCAGTTCTACTTCCGGACGACGGACGTGACGGGGTCGGTGGAGCTGCCGGCGGGGGTGGAGATGGTGATGCCGGGGGACAACACGAAGATGACGATCGAGCTGATCACGCCGATCGCGATGGAGGAGCAGCTGCGGTTCGCGATCCGCGAGGGTGGGCGGACGGTGGGGGCGGGTGTGGTCACGAAAATCTTGAAGTAAGAGGGAACGATGGAAAGATGGAACGATAAAACGTTCCATCATTCCAACTTTCCAACGTTCCACCTGAGGTTCTAGATGCCGCGCGAGAACATCATCATGGAGTGCACCGTCTGTAAGAGTCGGAATTATTTCACGACGAAGAACCGGCGGAAGCACCCCGAGCGGGCCGAGTGGAAGAAGTTCTGCCCGCGCTGCAACAAGCAGCAGCAACACAAGGAATCGAAGTAGTGGCCACGGAGGCGCTCGCGACGGGCGAGTCCCCGCGGGGCCGGCTCGCGCAGATCGTGGATTTCTTCCGCGATGTGCGGGCCGAAGTGCGCAAGGTCACCTGGCCCACGCTGGACGAGCTCAAGAAGGCGACCCTCGTGATCGTCGTGTTCGTGACGATCCTGGGCATCGTGATCGGTCTCATGGACACGATGTTCCAGCTCGTGTTCGTGAAGGCCGTCGCGAAGCTGTTCTGATGTCGGAGCATCGCTGGTACGCGATTCAAACGACCGCGGGCCACGAGAACAAGGTGCGGTCGCTCATCGCGCGCCGCATCGCGGAAGATCCGCGCGAGGGCGTCGAGAAGCCGATCCGGCAGGCGCTGGTCCCCACCCAGGACGTGGTGGAGATCAAGAACGGCAAGAAGGTGACGGTGGAGCGCAAGATCTATCCCGGGTACGTGCTCGTGGAGATGGTCTTGAACCAGGAAACGATCCACGTCATCAACGGCATCCAGGGCGTGATTAAGTTCGTGGGCACCGGGCGGCTGCCGATGCCGCTGCGTCCCGACGAGGTCAACCGGCTCCTCGGCGTCGAGGAAGCGGTGAAGGAAGAGGAGCCCACCGAGGAGATTCCGTTCCTGGTGGGCCAGGTGGTGGAGATCACCGAGGGACCGTTCTCGGACTTCAGCGGCACGGTGGAAGAAGTGCTGCCGGACAAGGGGAAGGTGCGCGTTTCGGTATCGCTGTTCGGGCGGCCCACTTCGGTGGAGCTCGATTACTTGCAGCTCAAGGCACACTGACCACGGATTACGTGGGAGTCCGCTTCGCGCGGACGCGAGAGAAGGACTGACGATGGCAAAACCGATCACTGCAGTCGTGAAGCTGCAAGTGCCGGCGGGGCAGGCGACCCCGGCGCCGCCGGTTGGGACCGCGCTCGGACCCCATGGTGTCAACATCATGGATTTCGTGAAGCAGTTCAACGCGCGGACTCAGAGCGCCGCCGGGATGACCACCCCGGTCGTGGTGACGATCTTCAAGGATCGCACCTTCACGTTCATCACCAAGACGCCCCCCGCGGCCGTGCTCCTCAAAAAGGAGGCGGGCATCGAGAAGGGCTCCCCCACCTCGAATCGCCAGAAAGTGGGGAAGGTCACGCGCGCGCAGCTCCAGAAGATCGCCGAGCTGAAGATGCCGGACCTGAACGCCACCGATCTCGAGGGCGCGATCAAGATGATCGCGGGGACGGCGCGTTCGATGGGGATCGAGGTCGAAGGCTGATGCGCGTCCACGGCAAGCAGTACCGCACCGCGCTCGCGACGCTCGAGCCGCAGAAGCTGTACAGCGAGCGCGATGCGGTCGACCGCGTGAAGGCGGCGGCGTTCGCGAAGTTCGACGAGTCGGTGGACGTGGCGGTGCGCCTGGGCGTCGATCCCAAGCACGCCGACCAGATCGTCCGCGGCACCGTCTCCCTGCCGCACGGCACCGGCAAGAAGGTCCGGGTGCTCGTGATCGCGCAGGGCGAGAAGGCCAAGGAGGCCGAGGCGGCCGGCGCCGATCTCGTCGGCATGGAATACGTGCAGAAGATCAAGGACGGCTGGCTCGACACCGACGTGATCGTGGCGACGCCGGACGTGATGGGCCAGCTCGGTCCGCTGGGGAAGGTGCTGGGCCCGCGGGGCCTGATGCCGAACCCCAAGGCCGGCACGGTGACGATGGACGTCGCCAAGGCGGTCAAGGAGCTGAAGGCGGGGAAGATCGAGTTTCGTGTCGATAAGAGCGGCATCGTGCACGCGCCGATCGGCAAGAAGTCGTTCGCGGCCGAGCAGCTCGCCGTCAACCTCCATGCGTTCATGGAGGCGATCGTCAAGGCGAAGCCGTCGGCCGCGAAGGGCCATTACGTCCGGTCGGTGACGGTCTCGAGCACCATGGGGCCGGGCGTCCCAGTGGATCCGGCGGGGTACCACGTATGAAGCACACCAAGGCACAGAAGCAGGAGATGGTGACCGGTTTGTCGGCCCAGCTCGCCGGGGCGCCGACGCTGTTCGTCACCGACTTCACGGGGCTCGACGTCGCCCAGATCACGAGCCTGCGGCGCAAGCTGCGCGCGGCCGGGGTCGAGTATGTCGTGGTGAAGAACACGCTGGCGCGGCGCGCCCTGACGGACGCGCAGCGCGCCGGCATCGAGCCGCACCTGGCCGGCCCGACGGCGCTGGTGCTGGGCGGCGCGGACCCCGTGGCGCCCGCGAAGGTGCTGACGGAGTTCGCCAAGGAGCACGAGAAGCCGCGGGTCAAGATCGGCCTGGTGGAGGGGAAGACCGTCACGGCCGATCAGGTGAAGCAGCTCGCGTCACTGGCGTCGAAACCGGAGCTGCTCGCCCAACTGGGCGGCGTGCTCCAGTCGCCGATGGCCGGATTCGTCGGCGCGTTGAACGGCTTGCTGTACATGATGGTGGGGGCCCTCGAGGCCCTGAAAAACAACCGGGTGGGAGAGACGACACATGGCAACGCAAACTAGTTTGAGCATCGACGACCTGCTGGAAGCGATCGGCAACCTGTCGGTGGTCGAGCTGTCGCAGCTCATCGAGAAGTTCAAGGACAAGTTCGGCGTCACGATCGCGGCGCCCGCGGCGGCGGCACCGGCCGGTGGGGCAGGCGGCGGCGCGGCGGCGGCGGCGGTCGAGGAGAAGACCGAGTTCACGGTCATCCTCAAGGCCGGCGGCGAGAAGAAGATTCAGGTGATCAAGGAGGTCCGCGCGATCACCAGCCTGGGTCTCAAGGAAGCCAAGGACCTCGTGGAAGGCGCGCCCGGTACCGTAAAGGAAGGCGTGTCCAAGGCCGAAGCCGAAGAAATCAAAAAGAAGCTCGAAGCACAGGGCGCCGTCGTCGAGCTGAAGTAGCCTCGGGCGAACGCGCCGGGCCATTCGGGCCCGGCGGCGCGTTCCGGGTCTCACTTCGGTTCTACGACATGCACGGATTCACCACAGCCCTGCTCGCTGGTACGAGCCCCTCTGTCCACCCCCCGACCGCTTCGGGTCCGGGGGCGGCGGGGCCTTTTGCGTTGCCTGAGGTTTTGACATGACGACCAAGACACTGCCGGTTCTGTCGTTCGCGAAGCTCGAGACGGGCATGCCCATGCCCCATCTCCTCGACATCCAGACGCGGGCCTTCCAGTCCCTGCTGCAGCCGGACGGGAAGGGCGCCGAGCGCTCGGACGTCGGGTTGGAGCGGGTGTTCAAGGACCTGTTCCCGATCCAGGACGTGAACGGCAATTACTCGCTCGAGTTCGTGAAGTACGGGCTCGGGGAGGCGAAGTACACGGTCGAGGAGTGCATCGAGCGCGACATGACGTACTCCGTCCCGCTCAAGGCCACGCTGCAGCTCGTGGTCATGGAGGAGGTCGGGGAGACGGTCAAGACCAAGCGCCCGAAGAACATCATCGAGAAGGAAGTCTATCTCGGCGAGCTGCCGATCCTCACGCCGCTCGGCACGTTCGTGATCAACGGCGCGGAGCGCGTCATCGTGTCACAGCTGCACCGCTCCCCGGGCGTCGTGTTCGAGGAGAGCATCCACCCCAACGGGCAGCGCCTGTTCTCGGCGCGCATCATCCCGTTCCGGGGCTCGTGGGTCGAGTTCACGATCGACATTCACGACGTGATCTACGTCCACATCGACAAGAAGAAGAAGTTCCCGGCGACGGCGCTGCTGCGGGCGTTCGGCTACGGCACCAACGCCGAGATCCTGAAGCTGTTCTACGCGACCAAGGACATCGACATCACGGGCAAGCTCGAGGGCCGCGCCCAGAAGCGCGAGGTCCTCGGCACGCTGCTCGCGGCCGACGTCCCCGATCCGGAGAACAAGAAGGGCGAGCCGCTGGCCCGCGTGGGCGACGAGCTGACGCTGGAGCGCTTCAACGCATTCCGCCGCGCCGGCATCACCGGCGTCAAGGTGTTCGCGGGCTACACCGCCCTCGACCTGCGCGAGGACGCGCAGCCGACGACGACGCAGCAGGCGCAGGGCAAGCACGTCCTCGCCTTCGACGTCGCCGACCCGGAGACGGGCGAGGTCGTCGCTGAGGCGGGGCGCGAGGTGTCCGACACGCTCAAGAAGAAGCTGATCAAGGCCGGCGTGACCAAGGTGGACGTGCTCCTGCCCGCGGGCCGGAGCGAGTCGCCGCTGATCAAGAACACGCTCGTCAAGGACCCGACCCACACCGAGGCCGAGGCCCTGGAGCAGATCTACACGCTGCTGCGGCCGGGCGAGGCGCCGAACCTCGAGACGGCGCGCCAGGCGCTCGAGCGCCTGTTCTTCCACCCCAAGCGCTACGATCTGGGCCGGGTGGGGCGCTACAAGATCAATCAGCGGCTCAAGGTGGGCGCCGCCAAGGACAACACCGTCCTCACCGAGGACGATTTCATCGCGATCATCCGCTACCTGATCGAGCTGTCGGAAGGGCGCGGCTACACCGACGACATCGACCACCTCGGCAACCGCCGGGTGCGGTCGGTGGGCGAGCTGATCGCCAACCAGTTCTCGGTGGGCCTGTCGCGCATGGCCCGGCTGATCAAGGAGCGGATGAGCATCAACAACGATCCGGAGCGGATCACGCTCGACGACTTGGTCAACGCGCGCACCGTCAGCGCGGTGATCCAGGCGTTCTTCGGCTCGTCGCAGCTGTCGCAGTTCATGGACCAGACGAACCCGCTCGCCGAGCTGACGCACAAGCGCCGCCTCTCGGCCCTCGGCCCGGGCGGGCTCACGCGCGAGCGCGCCGGCTTCGAGGTGCGCGACGTGCACTACAGCCAGTACGGCCGCATGTGCCCGATCGAGACGCCGGAAGGTCCGAACATCGGGCTCATCACGAGCCTCTCGTGCTACGCGCGCGTCAACGATCTCGGCTTCATCGAGACGCCGTACCGGGTCGTGAAGGACGGCAAGGTGACCGATGACATCCGCTGGCTCTCGGCCTCCGAGGAGGAGGAGTACGCGGTGGCGCAGGCCAACGCGAAGCTCACCCCGGAGGGCCGGTTCGCCGACGAGCTGGTGCTGTGCCGCAAGCGGGACGACTACCCGCTGCTGTCGCCGCACAAGATCGACTTCATGGACGTGGCGCCGGAGCAGCTCGTGTCCATCGCCGCGGCCCTGATTCCGTTCCTCGAGCACGACGACGCGAACCGCGCGCTGATGGGCTCGAACATGCAGCGGCAATCGGTGCCGCTCCTCTTCCCGCAGGCGCCGCTCGTGGGCACCGGGCTCGAGGACAAGGTGGCGCGCGACTCGGGCGCCGTGGTCATCGCGCGGCGCGGCGGCGTGGTCACGCGTGTCACCGCCGACGAGATCATCATCGACTCGGGCGACGAGGACTTGAAGCCGGGCGACCACCCGCTGGCGCGCCTCAAGCAGCACGACCGCTTCCGCCTGAAGAAGTTCTGGCGCACCAACCAGGACACCGCCATCAACCAGCGGCCGCTCGTGCACATGGGCCAGAAGGTGAAGGCGGGGCAGGCGGTCGCCGACGGCGCCGGCACGGAGCACGGCGAGCTGGCGCTCGGCGCCAACGTCACCGTGGCGTTCATGCCGTGGTACGGCCACAACTTCGAGGACGCCATCGTCCTCTCGGAGCGCCTGGTCAAGGACGACGTCTACTCGTCGATCCACATCCAGGAGCTGGAGCTGCACGTCCGCGACACCAAGCGCGGCCGTGAAGAGATCACGCGGGAAATCCCCAACGTGGCCGAGGAGTCGCTCGTCGATCTCGACGAGCGGGGCATCGTCCGGATCGGCGCGCACGTGAAGGCCGGCGACATCCTGGTCGGCAAGATCACGCCGAAGGGCGAGACCGAGCTGTCACCCGAAGAGAAGCTGCTCACCGCGATCTTCGGCGAGAAGGCGAAGGACGTGAAGGACTCGTCGCTGAAGGTGCCGCCCGGCATGGAGGGCGTGGTCATCGACGTGAAGATCTTCTCGCGCATCGAAGATCAGGTGGTCGAGAAGGACCGCGGCGAGCGCATCGGCGAAGTGCGCCGGCTCGAGGCGGAAGAAAAGGCGCGCATCTCGGAGGCGATGTTCACCGAGCTGGCCGAGCTGCTGTCGAACCAGGAAGTGGGCCTGATGCTCAAGGCGGGGACGGTGGAAGAATACCTCCCGGCGGGCACGAAGCTCACGAGGCCGCAGGTCGCCCAGGTGAACTTCGCCGACGTCGACCTGAAGACGCTGCGCGTCGCCAACAAGAGCGTGAACGAGCGGATCCGCGCCGTGCTCGACGCGGCCACGGCGGAGCGCGCCAAGATCGAGGAGAAGTCGGAGGACCAGATCGACAAGATCCTCCAGCCCGACGAGCTCCCTCCGGGCGTCATTCAGCTCGTGAAGGTCTACATCGCCGAGAAGCGCAAGATCTCGGTGGGCGACAAGATGGCCGGCCGCCACGGCAACAAGGGCATCATCGCGCGCATCGTGCCGGAGGAGGACATGCCGTTCCTCCCGGACGGAACGCCGGTGGACATCGTCTTGAACCCCCTGGGCGTGCCGAGCCGCATGAACGTGGGCCAGATCCTCGAGACGCATCTGGGGTGGGCCGCGAAGATTCTCGGGTTCGACGCCAAGACCCCCGTTTTCCAGGGGGCCGACGAGAACGAAATCGGCGTGCTGGTGCGGTTGGCGGGCCTGACGTGGGCGGCGGAGTGCCTGCGTCTCGAGCAGCGCCCACCGGAGCTCGACGCCGACCGCGTGCGCGCGGTCGTCGCCGACCTGCGGCGCCCGACGTCCGGGACCAACGGGACGCGGCCCGACGTGTCGACCGCCGGAATCACCTTGTTGGGTGGCCGGACGGTGTCGGCCGAGACGCGCGAGCTGCACCACCAACTGGTGGACTTCCTCAAGTTCGCCGCGAAGGAGTTGGCGGAGCGTGAGCTGGCGCAGCGCCGGACCGAGCAGGAGGTCCAGGCGGCGCGCCTCGAGAAGGGCGCCGAGGGCGGCGCGGAGCTGTCGGCCGTGGAGAAGGCGGGGCTGAAGGCGGGCCTCAAGGACGCCGAGAAGTTCCTGGCCAAAGACAAGCCGGCGGAGGTGCTGGAGGCGACGGACCGGCCGGCGCTGGCGGCGCTGTTCGGCGCCAAGTCGGAGACCGACGTGGACGGCGCGGTGGTCGAGCTGCTGGCGGCGGCGGGATTGTCGCCGGCGGGCAAGTGCCGGCTGCGCGACGGGCGCACGGGCGAGCTGTTCGCGTCCGAGGTGACCGTGGGCGCGATCTACATGATGAAGCTGTCGCACCTGGTGGACGACAAGATCCACGCCCGGTCGATCGGGCCATACTCACTCGTAACCCAGCAGCCGCTCGCCGGCAAGGCGCAGTTCGGCGGCCAGCGGTTCGGCGAAATGGAAGTATGGGCGCTGGAGGCATACGGCGCCGCGCACACGCTGCAGGAGATCCTCACGGTCAAGTCGGACGACGTGAACGGTCGCAGCCGCGTGTACGAGGCGATCGTGAAGGGGCAGAACCTGCCGAAGCCCGGGATTCCGGAGTCCTTCAACGTGCTGGTGAAGGAGCTGCAGGCCCTGGGACTCAAGGTGACGCTCGGCACTACCGAAGACGTGGAGGAATAGCGTGATCGACTTCCGCAGCGGGCACGAGCCCAAGAGCTCGAGCTTCGACTACATCCAGATCCGGATCGCCTCCCCCGAGGAGATCCGCGGTCCGAGGGATTCCAAGGATCGGGAGCGCCTGGAGCTGCAGGGCCAGCGCACCTGGTGGTCGTGGGGCGAAGTCACCAAGCCCGAGACCATCAACTACCGCTCCTTCAAGCCGGAACGGGATGGGCTCTTCTGCGAGCGCATCTTCGGCCCGGTGAAGGACTGGGAGTGTCATTGCGGCAAGTACAAGCGGATCCGCTATCGCGGCGTGATCTGCGACCGCTGCGGCGTCGAAGTGACGCTGTCCAAAGTGCGGCGCGAGCGCATGGGTCACATCGAGCTCGCCGTGCCGGTGGCGCACATCTGGTTCTTCAAGACGCTGCCGTCGCCGATGGGCAACTTGCTCGACATGACGCTGCGCGACCTCGAGCGGGTGATCTACTACACGAACTACGTGGTGATCGAGCCGGGCGAGCAGGAGCTGCAGGAGCGCGAGCTGCTGGACGAAGACCGCTACCTCGAGATCCGTGCCAAGGCGCGGGTCGAGGGCGACACGGCGTTCAAGGCCGACATCGGCGCCCCGGCGATCCGCTCGCTGCTCGAGCGCATCAACGTGGACAAGCTGGCCGATGAGCTGCGCGAGTCGGTGACGACGGAGACGAGCCAGCATCGCAAGAAGCAGATGCTGAAGCGGCTCAAGATCGTGGACGCGATGCGCAACTCCGGCAACGCCGGCGAAGTGCGCAACGACCCGCGCTGGATGATTCTCGACGTGGTCCCGGTGATCCCGCCCGACCTGCGGCCGCTCGTGCCGCTCGACGGCGGGCGCTTCGCCACGTCCGACCTGAACGATCTGTACCGGCGCGTGATCAACCGCAACAACCGGCTGCAGAAGCTGATCCTGCACCGCGCGCCGGAGGTGATTCTACGTAACGAAAAACGCATGCTGCAGGAGGCGGTGGATGCCCTGTTCGACAACGGCCGCCGCTCCAAGGCGATTCGCGGGCGCGGCAAGCGGCCGCTCAAGTCGCTCTCCGACATGCTGAAGGGCAAGCAGGGCCGGTTCCGCCAGAACCTGCTCGGCAAGCGCGTGGACTACTCGGGCCGCTCGGTGATCGTGGTGGGACCCGAGCTGCGGCTGCACCAGTGCGGCCTGCCTAAGGCGATGGCGGTCGAGCTGTTCAAGCCGTTCATCATCCACAAGCTGGTGGAGAAGGGCATCGCCGAGACGGTGAAGCGGGCGAAGAAGATCGTGGAGAAGGAGTCGCCGGAAGTGTACGAGATCCTCGAGGAGATCATCGAGGACCATCCGGTGCTCTTGAACCGCGCGCCGACGCTGCACCGGCTGGGCATCCAGGCGTTCGAGCCGGTGCTGGTCGAGGGGAAAGCGATCCGGATTCACCCCCTCGTCTGCGCCGCGTTCAACGCCGACTTCGACGGCGACCAGATGGCCGTGCACGTGCCGCTCTCGTTCGAGGCGCAGCTCGAGTGCCGGCTGCTGATGATTTCGTCGAACAACGTGCTGAAGCCGTCCGACGGCCGGCCCGTTGCCGAGCCCAGCCAGGACATGGTGCTGGGGTGCTACTTCCTCACCAAGGAGCCGGCGGACTTCGAGGCGGAGCTCGCCTCGGCGCCGCGGATCGGGTCGCTGGCGGAGCTCGAGATGGGGCTCGCCGTGAAGCGCCTGGCGTTCCATTCGCCCGTGCACGCCTGGCACGAAGCGCCGGGGCAGGCGGGCCGGTGGATCGCGACCACGGCGGGGCGGTTCCTGTTCAACAGCATTCTGCCCGAGGGGCTGCTGCGCGAGCAGGGCTACCAGAACAAGGTGATGCGGAAGAAGGATCTCTCGGAGCTGGTGTTCGAGAGCTACCGCCGCGCGGGGCTCGCCCCGACGGTGCAGTTCCTCGACCAGCTGAAGGAGTTCGGTTTCCGCTACGCCACGATGGGCGGTGTGTCGATCGGCGTGGCGGACCTCGAGATCCCGTCGGAGAAGGCGCCGCTCTTGTCGGATGCCGAAGCGCGCGTCGAGCGGTTCCAGCGCGCCTACGCGACCGGCCAGATCACCTTCGGCGAGCGCTACAACAAGGTGATCGACGCCTGGACGCACGCCAACAACGACATCGCCGAGGCGATGGTCGGCACGATGAAGAAGTCCAAGGGCGGCTTCAACCCGGTGTACATGATGTTCGACTCCGGGAGCCGCGGCTCGCGTGACCAGATCCGGCAGCTGGCGGGGATGCGCGGCCTGATGGCCAAGCCGCAGAAGAAACTCACGGGCGGCATCGGTGAAATCATCGAGAGCCCGATCAAGTCGAACTTCCGCGAGGGGCTCAGCGTGCTCGAGTACTTCATCTCGACGCACGGCGCGCGGAAGGGCCTCGCGGACACGGCCTTGAAGACCGCCGACGCCGGTTATTTGACGCGCCGGTTGGTCGACGTCGCTCAGGATGTGACGATTACAGAAGAAGACTGCGGCACGATCCTCGGTCTCGAGATGTCGGCCCTGAAGGAGGGCGAAGACATCATCGAGCCGCTGCGCGAGCGCATCGTCGGGTGCGTGGCGCTCGAAGAGGTGCTCGATCCGCACGAGTTGGACGAGGACGGGCGCCCCAAGGTGCTGGTCGAAGCGGGCAAGCTCGTCATCGAGGAGACGTCGCAGGCGATCGAAGACGCGGGGATCGAGACGGTGAAGATCCGCTCGGTGCTCACGTGCGAGGCGAAGCGCGGCGTGTGCCGGATGTGCTACGGCCGGAACCTGGCCACGATGGACATGGTGGACCTGGGCGAAGCCGTCGGGATTCTCGCCGCGCAGTCGATCGGCGAGCCGGGCACGCAGCTCACGCTGCGGACCTTCCACATCGGCGGCACGGCGGCGCGTATCGCCGAGCAGACGGTGCGCAAGACCAAGGTCGAAGGCGTCATCGAGCACGGCGACCGCCTGACGTTCGTCTCGACGCCGGACGGACAGCGTGTGGTCACGAGCTACGAGGGCGAAGTGGTCCTCAAGGCCGCGGCCCACGGCCACGGCCACACGGCGGCCTCCAAGCTGGCCGTCCACTCGCGCTTCCACGTGCCGCTCGGCGCCACGTTGATGGTCGATGACGGCCAGAAGGTGGCGAAGGATGCGGTGCTGTTCACGTGGGACCCGTACACCAACCCGATCATGACGGACGTGGCGGGCCTGGTGCGGTTCGTGGACATCGTGGAAGACGAGACGGTACGCGAGGAGCTGGACGAAATCACGGGCCGGCGCCAGCGGGTGATCATCGAGGATCGCGAGAAGAAGCTGCACCCGCACATCGAAGTCGTGCAGAAGAAGGGCGACAAGGAAAAGCGGCTCCGCGACTTCGTCATTCCCGAGGGCGCGCAGCTCACCGTCGAGGATGGCCAGGAGGTGTACGCCGGTCTCGTACTCGCCAAGGTGTCGCGCGAGGCGTACAAGACGCGGGACATCACGGGCGGTCTGCCGCGCGTTGCCGAGCTGTTCGAGGCGCGGCGGCCGAAGGACCCCGCCACTATTTCGGAAGTGGACGGCGTGGTGCGATTCGGCGAGATCAAGCGCGGCAAGCGCGAGATCTGGGTGCACGCCGAGGAAGGGGAGCCGCAGTTGTACGAGGTGGCGGCCGGCAAGCACTTGCGCGTCCACGAGGGCGACCGGGTGCGGGCGGGCGACCGCCTCACGGAGGGCCCCGTGAACCCGCACGACATCCTGCGGATCAAGGGCCCGCGCGCGGTGCAGGAGTACCTCCTGAACGAAGTGCAGGAGGTGTACCGGCTCCAGGGCGTGAAGATCAACGACAAGCACATCGGCGTGATCGTGCGCCAGATGCTGCAGAAGGTGAAGGTCGTCGTTCCGGGGGACACGGTGTTCCTCGAGGGCGAGTCGATCGACAAGCTCGTGTTCACGGAAGTCAACGAGCGGGCCGTGAAGAAGGGCGGGACGCCGGCCACCCGGGAGCCGTTGCTGCTGGGGATCACCAAGGCGAGCCTCACGACGCAGTCGTTCATCTCCGCCGCCTCCTTCCAGGAGACGACGCGGGTGTTGACGGATGCGGCGATCCGCGGCGCCAAGGACGATCTGTTGGGCCTGAAGGAGAACATCATCATCGGGCATCTGATCCCGGCGGGGACCGGTATTTACCGGTACCACGACATCGAGATCGAACCGCCGGAAGGGTTCCAGCCGCCGACGCCGCCGCTCCAAGCACCGGCGCCGGGCGCGGCACCGAGTCCGTTCCCGGAGGAAGTGGAAGCGGAGTAGTTCGACTGAGGTCACAACGGCGCCGAGGCAATCCCGGCGCCGTTATGACTTTTAGGGCGGTTCCCCTTGCGGGGGGTTCTGGACGTCTGGCTATGATAGCCGCATCTCTCATCGCGAGCTGTCCATGAAGCGTCGTGCCGCCGGTCTTTCCATTCTGCTGTTCGCTCTCTTGTCTGGCGCCTGCAACCGCGATGCCGTCACCGGCCCGCCGCCCATCACGGCCGGGAGCGAGGCTGGTCCCAAGAAGCTCCAGGACGCCATCGCCTTCTTCACACGCCAGTTCAACACGATCGACGGCGGTCTGGCCGTCATGAGCGTGGATGGTTCGGGGCGGCGTCCCCTCGCCGGCGGTGACCTCGGGTTCGAGCCGTCGATCTCGCCCGACGGCCGACGGATCGCGTTCTCGAGAAACACGGACGTGGGGGTCACCTCGATCTACGTCATGAACGTGGACGGCACCGGCACGACGTCGATCGTGCAGGGGCTCGTGTTCAATCCGGGCCCCGTGTGGTCCCCCGACGGCTGTCAGATCGCATTCCGCAGCAACCATGCCGGGGACACGGGGCCGGTCGCCCGCATTTCGGTCGTCAACGCCGATGGAACGGGGTTACATCAGGTCTCACCCGAGCCCGGCCCGAACGATTTCGCGTTCGACGAGAGCCCCACCTGGTCTCCGACCGGCACGCAGCTCGCGTTCACGAGGAACTCGGTTCTGCACGTCATCAATGCCGATGGCACCGGATTGACGGCGCTTCCCAACGAGGACATGGCGATCAATCCATCGTGGTCCCCGGACGGGCAGCGCATCGCGTACGCGAGTCTTGATCCCTTCGGCGAGATCCACCTCAGAAACCCCGACGGTTCGAACCTCGCCCGCGTGACCACCGGAGCCTTCGATTTTTGGCCCCGGTGGGCTCCGGACTCACGACGGCTGGTCATCTCGCATGTGGCCGGTGATCAGATCCAAACCGTCACCATCAATGTCGATGGCACGAACGCGGTGAATCTGACGCCCCCCGGTGTCCTGGATTTCATGCCTGACTGGAGTCGGCGCAGTGAAGACGAGGACGTTGCGGGGAGCGGCAAATGCGTAACCTGAAGCGGTAACTCGCTGTCTCGTTACGGGTGCTCCGGATCGTCCGGGGGCGGCTTGCGAATGGCGGACCCCAGCAGCCCCCCCGTGACCCCCCCGACCACGGCGCCCATGACGAATCCCTCCACCCTGGGCCAGAGGCAGCTGCCTTTGGCGCCGCTATCGTCGTAGCCGCAGAGCCCGTTGCCGAGGGCTGCCCCCAGCATCCCCACGAAGACGCCGCCGACGGCCAGTCCCTCCCACCGGTAATCCGGAGCGGGGGTCTTGGGCGTCGGTGCCGCGGACTGGAGGTTGGGTTCCCAATGAGGCAGGGGCTTCGCCAGGCGCTGGCCAGCTAAGGGGCCGGCGGCCACTGAAAGGACGAGACCGATGAGTGGGGATCGCACAATTGTATTATGACGTTACCCTTGACCTAAGTTCAACCCCCCCCTTAGCTTTCAAGTCTATTTCGCAACTTTTTTCACAAGTCGTTTGAGGGGTATGCCGACCATCAACCAACTCGTCCGCCGCGGCCGCAAGGACGTGGCGAAGAAGGAGAAGGCACCGGCGCTGCGGGGCAATCCGCAGAAGCGCGGTGTCTGCACCCGCGTCTACACCACCACGCCGAAGAAGCCCAACTCGGCGCTGCGCAAGGTGGCGCGCGTGCGGTTGACCAACGGGTTCGAGGTGACGGCCTACATCCCCGGTGAAGGACATAACCTGCAGGAGCACTCGATCGTGATGATCCGCGGCGGCCGCGTGAAAGACCTCCCGGGCGTGCGCTACCACATCATCCGCGGCACGCTCGACGCCGCCGGCGTGAACGAGCGCAAGCAGTCGCGGTCGAAGTACGGCGCGAAGCGTCCCAAGGAGGCCGCGAAGTGAGCCGGCGCAAGAAGACCGTCAAACGGCTCGTCCCGGCGGATCCGCGCTACGACAGCCAGACCGTCTCCAAGTTCCTGAACAACCTGATGGAGCGGGGCAAGAAATCGCTGTCGGAGCGGATCTTCTATCAGGCGATGGACCTGATCGAGCAGCGCACCGGGCAGCCCGGCGTGAACGTGTTCAAGCAGGCGCTGTCGAACGTGAAACCGGCGCTCGAGGTGAAGTCCCGCCGCGTGGGCGGCGCGACCTACCAGGTGCCGGTCGAAGTGCGGCCGGAGCGGCGCACGGCGCTGGGCATGCGCTGGCTAATCCAGTACAGCCGGGCGCGCAAGGAAAAGACGATGGCGGAGCGGCTGGCCGCCGAGTTGATCCTCGCCTCGAAGGGCGAGGGCGAAACGATTAAGAAGAAGGACGACACGCACCGGATGGCGGAAGCCAACCGGGCATTCGCCCACTATCGCTGGTAGAGGGTAGTGATCCCCGCGGCTATGCCGCGGGGTTTAGCGGAGCGAGACCGGCCCACCTCGGGGTGCCTGGTCGCCCCGCGTTTTTGCTGAAGATGGCTGAATAAAGGATCTCGATGCCTCGCACGACGCCGCTCGACAGGATTCGTAATATCGGCATCATGGCCCACATCGATGCCGGTAAAACGACTACGACCGAGCGCATCCTCTACTATACGGGCCGCACCTACAAGCTGGGTGAGGTGCACGACGGCACGGCCACGATGGACTGGATGGAGCAGGAGCAGGAGCGCGGCATCACCATCACCTCCGCGGCCACGACCGCCTTCTGGCCGCGTCTCGGCGAGCAGCACCGCATCAACATCATCGACACCCCCGGCCACGTCGACTTCACCGTCGAGGTGGAGCGGAGCCTGCGCGTGCTCGACGGCGCCGTCACCGTGCTCGACGCGGTGGGCGGCGTGGAGCCACAGACCGAAACGGTGTGGCGCCAGGCCGACCGCTACGGCGTGCCGCGCATCATCTTCGTCAACAAGATGGACCGCGTCGGCGCCGACTTCGACATGTGCCTGCGCATGGTGCGCGAACGGCTCGGCGCCAAGGCTTTCCCGATCCAAATCCCCCTCGGCTCGGGCGAGCTGTTCACCGGCCTCATCGACCTGGTCCGCCAGATCGAGATCGTCTACGACGACGAGACCCTCGGCAAGAAATACGTCGAGGGTCCCGTACCGGCGGCCCTCCAGGACAGGGTGAAGCAGCTGCGCCACGAGCTGCTGGAAGCCTGCGTCGAGCACGACGACGCCATCCTGCACAAGTACCTCGAGGAACACGAGCTCACCGAAGAAGAGATCCGCCGCGTCATCCGCAAGGCGACCGTGGCGGGGCACATCGTGCCGGTCATCTGCGGCGCGGCGTTCAAGAACAAAGGCGTGCAGGCGCTGCTCGACGCCGTGGTGGACTACCTGCCATCGCCGGTCGACATCCCGCCGATCAAGGGCCACCTGCCGCACCACGATGCGACGCACGCCGAGCGGCCTGCCACGGATGACGCACCGTTCGCGGCGTTGGCGTTCAAGATCATGACGGACCCGTACGTCGGGAAGCTGACGTTCTTCCGGGTGTACTCGGGCGTGCTGGCCGCCGGTTCGTACGTGTTCAACAGCTCGAAAGAGCGCCGCGAGCGGATCGGCCGTCTGCTGCAGATGCACGCCAACAAGCGCGAGGAAATCGAAGAGGTGCGCGCCGGCGACATCGCCGCCGCCATCGGCCTCAAGGACACGCGCACCGGCGATACGCTGTGCGACGAGCAGCATCCGATCATTCTCGAGGCGATGCGCTTCCCGAATCCGGTCATTTCGGTCGCCATCGAGCCCAAGACCAAGGCCGACCAGGACAAGCTGGGCATCGCGCTGCAGAAGTTGTCCGAAGAAGACCCCACGTTCCGCGTGCATTCCGATCCCGAGACCGCCCAGACGATCATCAGCGGCATGGGCGAGCTGCACCTCGAGATCATCGTCGAGCGGATGCGGCGCGAGTTCAAGGTCGACGCCAACGTGGGACGGCCGCAGGTGGCGTACCGCGAGACGGTGCGCAAGCGCGTCGAGTACATCGAGGGCAAATTCATCCGCCAGACGGGCGGCCGCGGCCAGTACGGCCACGTCGTCATCCATATGGAGCCCGGCCAGCCCGGCACCGGGTTCGTGTTCGAGGACAACGTCGTGGGCGGCACGATCCCCAAGGAGTACATCGGTCCCGTCGAGGCGGGGGTGAAGGAAGCCCTCGAGAACGGCGTGCTGGCCGGCTACCCGATGGTGGACGTGAAGGTGGAGCTGGTGGACGGCTCCTACCACGACGTCGACTCGAGCGAAATGGCGTTCAAGATCGCCGGCTCGATGGCCGTGAAAGAGGCCGCGCGCCAGGCGCATCCCATCCTGCTCGAGCCGATCATGGACGTCGAGGTCGTGACGCCGTCCGACTACATGGGCGAGGTGATCGGCGACCTGTCGAGCCGGCGTGGCAAGATCGGCGGCATGACGCAGCGCGCCGACGCGCACATCGTCGCCGCCAGCGTGCCGCTGTCGGAGATGTTCGGCTACTCGACCACGCTACGGTCGATGAGCCAGGGCCGCGCGATCTACAGCATGCAGTTCAGCCATTACCAGGAAGTGCCGAAGGCCAAAGCAGAAGAGATTGTGTCGAAGGTGAAAGGATAGAAGAGACGGCGTCACGAAGAGACGTCACGGAGGGACGTCACGAAAAGACGTCACGAGGGAACGTATCACGGTTCTCTGTAACGTTGCTTCGCGACGCCGTTTCGTGACGATGTTCTGAAACGCTTTTTAGGGGATTCCATGGCCAAGGCAAAGTTTCAGCGGACCAAGCCCCACGTGAACGTCGGGACCATCGGGCACGTGGACCACGGCAAGACGACGCTCACCGCGGAGCTCACGAAGGTGGCCGCGGAGAAGGGGCTCGCGACCTACGTCACCTACGACCAGGTCGCCAAAGCGTCCGAGTCCCAGGGGCGGCGCGACGCGACGAAGATCCTCACGATCGCCACGTCCCACGTGGAATACTCGAG
>WNGK01005146.1_pt1 | contig 18939 bp, 14 predicted proteins | sample 5400601 | NCBI WGS metagenome assembly WNGK01 (sample SAMN13153376, study PRJNA577476) | soil metagenome | isolation source: 60 cm soil or saprolite under Garry oak tree replicate 1 | place: USA:California | collected 2016-06-15
CCCCATTGTTCACCGTCACTGTCACAGTCGCCGAGTTAGCAGCGTTGCCGGCCGCGTCGTAAGCCTTGGCATAAAAACTGTGGCTGCCGTTGGCCATCGCGGTGGTGTTGCAAGGAGAAGTGTAAGGCGCACTTGTGGCTGTGCCCAGCGGGGTCACCACACTGTCGCAGTAGAATTCCACGCGAGCCACGCCGACGTTGTCGCTGGCGCTGGCGCTCAGGGTGACGGTATTGCTGACGGTGCTGCCGCTGGCCGGCGCGGTCACGCTGACCGATGGCGGTGTGGTGTCGGCGAGAGCCGCCACAGTCGCTAAAGCCGTAGCGCTGGCCGTGGCGCCCAGGTTGTCGGTCACCGTGAGCGTGACCGTGTAAGTGCCGACGACTGCAAAGACATGGAAAACCGACGCGCCTGAACCAGTGTTGCCGTCGCCGAAGTTCCAGGAGTAAGAAGCGATCGTGCCGTCCGGGTCATAGGAGCTTGAGCCGTTGAACGAGATGGTGGTTGCAACACTAACGGATTGATTCGGGCCGGCGACGGCAACCGGCGCCTGGTTGGCGCTTTGGGTCACAGTCAAGGTCTGGCCGGCCACCGTAATGGTTCCTGAACGGGAACTGGCGCTGGCATTGGCGTCTGCGGTGTAGCCGACCGCGCCGTTGCCGTTGCCGCTGCTGGTGGTATGCAACCAGGCGTAAGAAGTTGTGCCTGTCCAGGCGCATCCACTCCCCGCGGTGACACTGACGCTGCCACTGCCGCCAGCCGAAGTGTAGGAAGCGGTGCTGGCGGAGAGCGCGTAGCTGCAGGATGCGCCGGCCTGGCTGATCGTGAAGGTTTGGCCTCCCACCGTAATCGTGCCCGAGCGGGAGCTGGTGCTCGAGTTAGCGTCCACGCTGTAATTCACTGTGCCGCTGCCGCTGCCGCTGCTGGTGCTGTGAATCCAATTGTAAGTGGTGGAAGCCGTCCAACTGCAGCCGGCGGCTGTGGTCACACCGACGGTCCACGAACCACCCGCCGCTGCGAGAGAGGCGCTGGTGGAGGAAAGCGAATACGCGCAGGTCGAACCGGCTTGATTGACCGTGAGCGTCTGGTCCGCGACGATAATCGTCCCCGACCGGGCACTGGTGCTGGCGTTGGCGTCGGCGGTGTAGCTGACCGTGCCGCTGCCGCTGCCGCTGCCGGCGGTGTGAATCCAGCTATATGTCGTGGACGCCGTCCAACTGCAACCGGCGGCTGCGGTCACACTGACGCTCGACGAACCACCCGCCGCTGCGAGAGACGCGCTGGTGGAGGAAAGCGCGTAGGCGCAGGTTGAACCTGACAATTGCACCTGGTCAACCCAACCGCGATCGGAACCGCCGGCACAGCAAAAGGCGTCTTTGGTGTAAGCCCAGTGGAGGGTGTGGCTGCCCGAAGCGATGGAAAAGCTCTTCTGCTGCCAATCCACTTCGCCCGAGATGCTGGTCTGTTCTACGCCGTCGAGGTAAAAGTGCAGTAAATCCCAGCCGCTCTCCGAGGAAACTTTCCAATAGAAAGACAGGGTAGCCGGGCCGGTGGCGGTGGTTTCCATCCAGGAGGTCTGGCCGTCGGTGATCAGGCCGCTCTGGGCAGCCGAGCCACCGGAGAAGGAGACGCTGGTTTCTGCCAGCCAACTTGCGTCGCCGCCCGTCGTCAAGGTCAGCGCGGTATTATCCACCGCTTGTCCGAGTGAAGAAGTTTGGGCAGCGCCCGCCTGGGTCACGGTGAACTGCCCACCGGCGATGGTCATGGTGCCGGTGCGCGACGCGGTGCTAGTGTTGGCGGCGACGGAGTAATTGACCGCGCTGTTGCCGCTGCTGCTGGCGCCCGAAGCGATGGTGATCCAGGCGGCGTTGGCGGTGGCGCTCCAGGCGCACCCTGTGCCGGCCGTCACGTTCACACTGCCGCTGGCGGCGGAAGACGCATAAGACGCGTTGAGCGGCGAACAGGAGTAAGCGCAAGCGGCAGCCCCGGCTTGAGTCACGGTAACGGTCTGGCCGGCGATGGTCATGGTGCCGGTGAGGGAACTGGAGCTGGTGTTGGCGGCAACGGAATAATTGACCGTGCCGTTCCCTGAGCCACTGGTCCCGCCCGTAATGGTGATCCACGGCGCGCTGCTGCTGGCGGTCCAATTGCAGCTCGTCCCTGCCGTCACGGTCACGCTGGCGCTGCCGCCGCTTGAACTATAGGATGCGTTGAGGGGAGAGCACGCGTAGGTGCAGGCCGGAGCAGCCGCCTGCGTCGTCGCGCCGACGACGGCGGAATAGCCGGAGTTGCCTTTGGAGTTGTAAGCGTACACCCGGTAGTAATAAGTGGTCGAGGCGCTCAAGCCGGTGTTGGCGTAAGTGGTCGCGCCGGCGCCGACACTTCCAATCTGCGTCCACGCGCCGCTGGAGGTTGGCGCGCGCTCAATGTTAAATCCGGACTCGTTGCTGGAATTGTCCTGCCAACCTAAATTGATCTGGCTGGAGGAAACCGCGTTGGCGGTCAGGTTGGATGGCGCCGCCGGCGCCCCCGGCTTGCCGGCCAGCGCGCTGGTTGTCAGCAGCAGATTGACGAGGCCGAGCGCCACCAGCTTTTTGGCCGAGAGGCTTTGCGCGGCGCTGCGCGTGGACTTTGCCGCGAGAGTCGAGGCAACCGATACAATTTTATTGCAGAACTTCATGGTGTGACTTGGATTGTTGGGTGTTTGGACTACGGAAAATTCGTTTTCGTTGGTTTTCGGGGACGAGGTCAGCCGCTGAAGGGTCTCGAAGAGAAACGGCAGGTTCAGCAGCGGTTTTTCGAACGTGGCATCGGGCCGTCGGGGCGCCAGCAGGTCAAGGCAAAGGCGTTCGGGCTCGGCGCTCATGATCACGATTGGCAAAAGGGGTTCCAACTCGGACAACCGGCGGAAGGTTTCCCAGCCGCTTTGGTTATCACCGAGGTCGAGGTCCAGCAGCGCTATATCAATTGGGTGCTCGGCGACCCTGCGCAGGGCTTCGAGGCTGCTGCCGGCGGGCAGCACATTGAAGTTCTCGGCGGTCAGCGCCTGTTGCAGTGCGGCGCGGACCGCGTGGTCGTTATCGGCAAGAAGGACGTTCTTCTTTTTTTCGTCGTTCCCAGTTGGCCGTTGAATTTGCGTCATGCCGGACCATTAGCTAACGCGATGCCAACTGTGTGAGCGGGATGAAGATTAGGGTTTTTGAGGCAAATTCGGCGGATTCCTGGACACATTAGGATCTGGCAAACTGGCGGGGCTGCTGGCCATGGCAAAAACTTGTCTCGATGTGGCAAGGAATTGCTGTCGAGACATGAACCACGGATTACACGGATTGCACGGATAACGGACAGAACGGGACTACGGGACTACAGGACTACAGGACTACAGGACTACGGGACCACGGGACTACGAGACTACAGGACCACAGGGCCACGGGACTGCCGGACTTCGGGTCATGTAGTCATGTAGTCCGGTAGTCTCATGGTCTTGTCCCTTCCATACACGCGCTGTGCTTCAACGTTGTGGCCGCGAGCGACGAGTTCGATGATGAGCGCGTTCTCATAAAGTTTGTCGTCCAGCCCGGGCTTGATCTGGTTGAGGACAGCCATGGCGGCGCCGATGATGTCTCTGGTGAGTTGTTCGTGTTTCATATTAGCGTTCAGAAGAATCAACCACGGATTTCACGGATTTCACGGATTCGGAATTGAGACCTGTTGCGGCGGAGAGGCACGGACGCCTGTTGATCTCCAAACTACTTTGACACGCGACCTTCAAAACGCCGATCGTTTTCTCTGTTATCCGTGAAATCCGTGTAATCCGTGGTAAAAAATGTTTTCTCACCGGACCGCGGCCTGAGGAACCCTGGCTCTCCGCAGTACTGACTTTCTGCCAATGGAACAGGGACCGCTTTGGCAGCGGTCCCTGGGAATCAGAGAGTTTGAGCAATTACTCGGTGTATTGGGCAGCGAATCCGTGGTAGCCTACCGAGCCGGCGGTCAGGATATGGTTAAGCCCATCAAAGGCAACCGCAGTGCCATAAGCACCATCTGAAGTGGTCTGACCCCATCGGTAAACCAGCGAGTTTCCCGAAATTGCATAACTGGCCACAAACCGCCCTCTGGCCGAGAGGGTGCCACGCCGTTGGAGTCGATTCTGACCGCGGTTCCGTATCCAGACCCGCCAGAAGCCGCAAGGAATTTTTGCCAAAGATAGTTGCCAGAAGTGTCAAATCCAGCCACGAATATTTCCGAACCCGCCGAAACGTTGGCGCCACCACCGAAGTCCACAGTGCCTAAAGCATCACCGGTGACCACGATGTTACCCGTGTTGGGGTCGGTAGCAACTCCCCAACCACCAGCGCCGCCCCCGAACACCTTTGCCCACTGATAGCTGCCGGTGGCACCCGAGTATTTTGCCAGGTATATGCCTCCACTACCGGTGGTTCCGCCCCCAATGTCGGTTGGCCCGTTAAGCTGCCCGGTCACCACCACATCCCCTGAACGGTCAATGGCCAGGCTGTTGGGGTAATTGTAGCTGGAACCGCCCCATCCCTTTGCCCAAATCGCCGTCCCGTCAGCAGACCGAAGCTTGACCAGCGCCATCCCGTAGTAGCTCCCATTGATCGGACCTGTGCCAAAATCGATTGTGGCTTGAAATTGTGCGGCGAAGACCACGTTATCGCTGCCGTCCACAGCGACAGCATAGCCCGCATCATTCCCCAACGGTGATCCTCCAAAGTGCTTGACCCAGAGCAAATCCCCTGCAGGCGAGTATTTGGCCACAAAAATGTCCATAGTTTGTCCGCTCGAATCTGTGTTGGGAATGACCGTTCCTCCCCCAAAGTCGAGGCTTCCTTTGAAAAAGCCCACCACGATCACGTTGTTTTGACTATCAACGGCCACACCCATGGCTCGTGCATCGACCGTTCCGGCTTCCAGGTTCTTGGCCCACAACAACTGATTCTGCGAGTTGTACTTGGCAACGAACGCGTTGAGACCCGCCGGATTCGAAAGGGCGCCCCCGCCGAAGTCCGCATTGAGCGTGAAGCCCCCTGCAATCACGACATTGTTCGAATGATCGGTGGCCATGCCCGCGGTCAGCATCTGTCCGCTGACGATGTCCCGGTACCATTGCACTTGGCCCGGCGTGCCTGTCGGCGCCCCATTGTTCACCGTCACTGTCACAGTCGCCGAGTTAGCAGCGTTGCCGGCCGCGTCGTAAGCCTTGGCATAAAAACTGTGGCTGCCGTTGGCCATCGCGGTGGTGTTGCAAGGAGAAGTGTAAGGCGCACTTGTGGCTGGCCGGAGAAGTCAGGCTCACAGACGGCGCTGTGGTGTCGGCAAATGCTGCCACGGTCGCCAGGGCGGTATCAACCGCTGTCGCCCCCAGGTTATCGGTCACCGTCAGCGTGACAGTATAAGCCCCCGCTGCCGCATAAGTATGTGATACCGAGAGACCGGAAGCGGTGCTGCCGTCGCCAAAGGTCCATTGGTAGGAGCTGATCGCGCCGTCAGGGTCGGATGAGCCGGAAGCGGTGAAGGTTGCATTCGACCCAACGGTGAGCGCGAGGTCAGGCCCGGCATTGGCGACCGGAGGTTGATTTCCGCTCTGGGCGATTGTCAAAGTCTGGCCTGAAACGGTGATGGCCCCCGACCGTGCACTGGTGTTGCCGTTGGCGTCCACGCTGTAGTTCAGGGCGGCGCTGCCGTTGCCGCCGCCAGTGGTGTGGATCCAGGAGTCAGCCGTGGAAGCCGTCCAACCGCATCCAGTTCCTGCGCTCACCGTCACGCTGGCGGGACCGCCGGCCGAGTCATACGAAACGCTGCTCGAAGAAAGCGAATAGGCGCAAATCGCCCCGGTTTGATTGACCGTGAGCGTCTGGTCCGCGACTGTAATTGTACCCGAACGCGAACTGGTGCTGCCGTTGGCGTCCACGCTGTAGTTCAGTGTCCCATTGCCGTTGCCATTGCCGGCGGGGTGGAGCCAATTGTCAGCCGTCGAAGCCGTCCAGGCGCATCCGGTTCCCGCGCTCACATTCACGCTGCCGGGACTGCTGGCCGAGTCATACGAAGCGCTGCTCGAAGAAAGCGAATACGCGCAGGAGGGTGGCGTCTGGGTGCAGGAGGGTGTGGTGACACCGGCGGGGGCGCTGGCGGCGGAGAGGTTTCCCGCGTTGTCAAGGGCCGCAACCGTGTAGGAGTAGGCGGCGGACTCGCCGACACTGGCGTCGGAGGTGGAAGTCGTCTGGGCGGCTACTTGCTTGAGGAAAACGTTGTCGCGGTAGATCAGGTAGCCGGCAAGGCCAGAAGTGTAGGTAGTGCCGCTGACGATCGTGCCGAGATCGGTGGAGCCGGCCCAGGAAAGGTTGACTTGAGAACACGTGGGGGCCGCAGCCGACACGCCCGAGGGCGCGCTGGGAGCATTGATATCCTTGAGGTTGATCGGCGCGTTGGCAAGGTAAGCGGTGGTGTTTGTGAACAAGGCAACTCGATAAATAGCCGAGGGCTGAAAGGCGAGGGATCTGACGGCGAAGGTGGTGGTGGGTGCATCCACCGGCACCCACGGCCCCAGCAGGTCCGTAGCACACTGCGCCTGATAAAGGACGCCCGGCGTGCCCGACCACTGCAGACCAGCGGTAGTTCCAGACAGAGTGAGCCTGACGTTGCTCGCCGCCGCGGCAGCGGCCGCAGGGACAGCGGGGGTGGCCACAGTGTCGGACGTTGAGAGAGACGAAACGTTGTTGGCATTGTCGGCGGCGTTGACCTGGTAACTGTACGAAGTCGAGGCCGACAGGCCGCTGTCAGAGAAGCTGGTCGTAGTCACAAACGTCAAAAGCGACCCGCCCCGATAGACGTTGTATCCTTTCACCCCGGAGGCCTGGTTCTTGACCGTCGGATCGGTGGACGACGTCCAAGACAGATTGATCTGGCTGGAGCTGACGGCGGTGGCGGTCAGATTGGTCGGCGTCGTGGGGGGCGTGGTGTCGGTCTGCTGCTGCTGGGCGCCGGCCAAAGTTACCGAGGCCAGAACGATGGCAAAAAACAGGGAGAACCTGTTTCCAAAAAACGAATTAGCTAAGTTCATACTGCCGCCACAACGCACGTTGTGGGCCAAGCGGCCCGGCCAGGTTTGAATAGGCCGCCTTAAGTGATAGGAACTGGCCGTGGATGGATTAACGTGACTAATAAACAGGCAAGTTTGCCTGCACTCCATACATGAGCCACAGTTACAGAAGCTCGTCGCCCAATTTTGTCGTGAAAAGTCAGAGTTGGGCCTGATTTGATCGAAGGAACGATGGGGGGGCGTTTTTGTACCAATCCGGGCGGACACTCCACGAGATTGAGACGCTGCGGTAGAAAAGATCCGGGACGCAGTGGAATGCCCTACCACTCGACGTGGCGCGCGCTTGAGCTCCGTGGGGAGCAAGTTCAGCGACGCAGTGCAATGCGTAATCGGCACGGTCCAGCGTAGTGATGTCCAAGTGGCCACAGGGAGAAGCATTGGGGACGTAGTGGAATGAGTCCCTGCCACTAGACGCGGTGCGCCTTGGGCTGCGGAGACTTGGCTCTGCGCGCTTCCCTCTTCCCTCTTCATTCCCGCTAAGGTGTTTGACTTCATGGTGTTCTTTCGGTTGCTTTACTCCCGGGTCTGAGGCGTCAAACCGTTTGAACGCCTGACATCGGTGAGCAGCCCATAGCGGATCCAGTGCCAACGGACAGCAGTGGCTTGATTATCAACTGGTTACACCTGGAGATGGCTGGGGCGGCTTTGCCGCTTTCGCAAATTTTTGCCGCCAAGTGGAAAGAGAATGCAATTCGAACCGGCCATTAACCACGGACCACGGATGAAACGGAGTTCATGGATAAGGGACAGAACGGGACTACAGGACTACAGGATTACGGGACCACGGGACCACGGGACTACAGGACTACGGGGTGATCAGCCGCAAACGGAATTATTGCACGCGCTGCACTTGCAAGTTCTGTCTGAAGCTCGCTCCTCCGGTTGCGCTATCGGGCAGTGTTATACCATCCTTGAGGGGCTGCTTCCATCCAATTCGTCCAGCCCAGGGCACGATTCTTTGCGGAAAGGGGCGGGTACGCTACGGAGCAAAGTGGAAATGAAGAACCCGCATTACCCTGTGAGCAGAAAAAGCTTCAAACACCAATCACCAACCTTCAGGCAAACTCCAAGCTCCAAGTTTCAAACGCTCCCCTCGTGGCTTGTGCCTTACAGCTTGATGCTTCCCTGAAGCTTGGAGTTTGAAGCTTGGAGTTTGAAGCTTGGAGTTTCTTCCTCATTTCGCGGTTTAATCCGCTGCCACTTAGCCCTCCCCATTCACGACGATCCCCAGGACACCCTCGCGCAGGCGCTACTTTGCCAGGGCGAGCGCAGGCCTGGCAGATATGCGCCCGTTGATTCGTGGGGCCGCCTTGGAGGCAAGCGCGCGCCTGGCCCCATTGACACCCACGACGCGCCTGGCGTCGTTGGCCTGGAGCATGTCGGGTCGCGGACAAAAAGGCAGTTCAAGCCGCGTGAAAAGCGAGGCGATCTTACGCCGATGTCTGATGACCATGGTGTGGGACATTTTGAGCTTTCGGCCGATTTCACGCGGGCCCAAGCCGTCCGCAAAGCAATGCAGCACCGCCCGTTCCCGGGGCAGGAGTTGGGGAGACAACGAGGAGATAATATCGCGGGCGCTGACCCAGTTCAGGACGGTATTGCCGGAATCAACTTGCTCCAGAAACTCGTCCCTGCCCTCCGCATCCCGGCCAGGCGGTAATTGGCCTGCGTGGCGTTTGGCCGAATCAACGCTGCGCCCGGAGGCCAGATAATGGAGCAAATGATACTTGCAGCTTTGCAAATACCAGCTCTTGGTTTGGCCAGGCCGCCGAGCCTCTGTGAGCCAAAGATGGATGAGGGCCTCCTGCAAAAGATCATCACGCAAGGCATGATTAGGGGTCGCTCTTCGAATCATTCTGACGAGCGACTCCTTCGTCGAAACTTCATCCACGAACATAATAGCGTTTTCGGGTAACCGGAACTCACTGGTGGGATATTAGTAACCGATCTTTGGGGTGAAAGTCCAGCAAAAAAAACAAGCGATTGGCCTGGCGACACGGCTGATTCAAGAAGCCCCTTACGACAGATGGGGACTGTGGCTGGGGCCAGCAGCCGGTTCGAAGGGCGGTCAAAGCCGGACACTTTTGCGCCCGCCCCGGTGTTGCGGGTGAAATTCTTCTGAGGCCGGCGAGGCTCGAGCCGTCGCCAGTCTGCGGCGGAGTTTGCGGGTGTGAAGGCTCACGGTGGCAAGCAGCGCTCCAACAGCAGGTCGAGCATCGGCTTGGGGTGGCCTTGAGCCGGTAGGACCAGACCGGATAGGTTCTGTCGCGCACCGGTTGTGGCCGTCATCGGTGCGGTCACCCTTGGCGCCGCTGACCGAGAAGGCCGCGCGGTAGTCTTTGAAGGCTTTGGGGTTGACGGGGAACAGCACAATGAAGTCGTAGGCCAGGAGGGCCGAGATGACCGGGCCGCGGGAGGTTTCAATGCCGATGGCCACCGGGCGGTTGCCAAAGGGCTCCCGCGGTTTGGCCACCCACTCGTGCAGGGCTTCAGGGGTTTGCTCCAGACGGCGGTGTTCAGCCTTGGCGCCGTTGGCTGGGCCGATCCACAGGTCGTGCTCTTGGTCGGCCCAATCCAGGCCAATGGTCGCTGCGAAGTTAGTCGTTGCATTCATCATTTGATTTATAGGTTTTTGTTTTGCTGAGCACGCGGTCCCTGTCGGATGGAAGCGCTTATAGAGGTTCGTCTCTGGCAAGTTTGCACTTGCAGGCGAAGGGTTCTGAGTGTTCCTTGGCGACAAGGCGCAGGGTCACGGAGCGAACGTCTCCGTAAAAACGTCGTGAAGTTGGAGCTTAGAATTCGTCTTCCGGACCCTGCGTGCTCAACCCTTGGATTGAGCCAAATTGAGAGTTGTTCACGAACCATTTTTGCGCCGCCTCCAAAGTTATTCACAGTTGGCTGCGGAGGAGCCAAACCGAGCTCTCCTCGCCACCTGGGAATAACTTTGGAGGAACTATAAGCTTTGGGACAGAAGGCGCTTCCCTCTTCGAGGTTTTCCGGTTCAACCCGGCACCCGCAACCGGGCAAAGTATGTCCGATATGGAACGTATCGGATTAGATTTGAAAACGGGGTTCTCTGCCAGGGCTTGCCAGCATTGCAAGCTGCTTTCTTGCCATTCATCTTGCCAGCACCAAACTCCAGTATCATAATATATGTCTGTGAGGCCAAATTGATTGGTTGCACCCATAGCTCAATTGGATAGAGCGTCTGACTACGGATCAGAAGGTTGTAGGTTCAACTCCTACTGGGTGCGCCAATAAAATCAGGGTTTCTCGCCCATTCTCAGCCCGACCTATAATGGTTCGTACCCGGTCGCTGTGCTGGCTCGATTGACAAGCGTGGACGGAGAAAGCGCTCGTTTCGTCGAAAGTGCGTCCGAACCGCCTCGCGTTCGTTGCGCTTTTGGGCGTTCGGATTGTAGGGTTGACGCTCATTGGGCAAGTGACGGTTTCCCTGCTGCGATTTAATCAGGATGAACGGCTCCTCGAGCGCGAGTTGTTACAGAAAGCCGGAAAATACCCAAAATGAAGGCGTATGAACCGAACATGCCGGACGAAGTTTACAAGAAGCTGGAGAATCTGGCGTCCCAGGACCATTAGTCCGTGAATGCGTTCGCATCGCGGAAGCCGCAGGAATTCGCTCGTGCGGTCGAGGATTTCAAAGAGCTTGAGCGTCGGGCCCAACGCGGCAACGGCGAAAAATTCGAGTCTTCGATGGCCAAGGTTCCGAGTATTCCTCCGGTGCCGGGTGATGAACTGTAAGGCTTGCTGAGTCTTCGCGTGAGCACGCTGGAAGTCAAAATCCCGGACCTGCTGTTTAAGCAGGTCAAGGAAGTCGCCGCCAAGGAAAAGGTGAGCGTGGACCAGATCGTGTCCATCGCCCTGGCGGCGCAAGTCTCCGCGGCTCAAGCGCGCGAGAGCATCTCGTCCCGCGCCAAGCGGGTTGACTGGCGGAAAGTGCATGACATGCTTGATCGCGTGCTGGCCAATCCGCCGCTTCCAGGCGATGAAGCGGATTGATTTGCGACTGCGATTTGATCCTACTTGCCATTTTTGCAGCAAATCGCGGCAAATGGCAGCCAAAGTAAAAATGCACGAACGCCCAGTGTTTACAGGAATTTCTTAAACATGGCCAAGCCAATACAAACGTACTAAAAGCTCGTTTTTTTAATACGCATCAGAAGGTTTCAGGTTCAACTCCTGATGGGTGCGCCACTTGCCAATCAATATCTTCCGCAAGCCGTCGAAAAATCATTAACTGCCACCTTGGCCACTTCTTGGCCAGTATTGAGCCATGCGGCAGAGCATTCCCAGCGATTCAGTCCCAGCTTTTGTGGTCGAGTTTTCGGTCAGCTACTTTCACCACCCACGCATGGTGGTTGAGACCTCCAAACCGAGTTATGCCGGCCACCCTGGAGCTTGCTGGACTCCAACTTCAGGGCTTGACGGAACTGCTCTTTCGGTCGAGCAACGCGTTCAGGTTCTTCCGGGCTTGGGCATGGTCGGGCTGCAGCTTCAAGGCTTGCTGAAATTGGTTGATGGCCTGGTCGGAGTCGCCTTTATGGTAAAGGGCGACACCCAGGTTGACATGTGCGTAGGGGAAGTTTGGCTTCAAGCTGAGGGCCTGCTGAAACCGGCTGATCGCTTCGTCGGATCGCTGCTGCCTAAGGAGAATGAACCCCTAGTGATTATATGCTTCCGCCAGGTCAGGCTTGAGTCTAATGGCCTCGCGAAAATGGCTGACCGCCTCGTCAAGGCGCCCTGCCTCGCCCAGTGCGAGACCGAGTTGGTCGTGTGCGTCGCCGGAGCCAGAGCTCAGTCTCAGGACTTCCTGAAACTGGGTGATCGCCTCGTCAAATTGCCTTTTTCTGATCAGTAGGACGCCCAAGTCATCGTGTGCTTCGGCGAGGTCAGGGTTCAGTCGAATTGCCTCCCGATAGTGGAGGATGGCCTCATCCAAGCGGCCTGTAATCCGCAATGCTCTGCCCAGAAAAAAATGACCGTCAGCGTGATGGGGCTCGTTCATCAGGCCGGCCTGAAGGTGGCCGATCGCTTCGTCCGGACGGCCAACTCCTAGCAAGGCGGCGCCCAAGATGAGGTGAACGTCGGGATCGTTGGGCGCCAGCTTGAGCGCCTCATCGTACTCCGTGATGGCCTCGGGACGCCCCTTTTCTCCCAGGGCGACGCCGAGGTTGAGATGAGCCAAGGCATTGTTCCTGGTAACGGCCAGTGCGCGCCGGAAGAGGGTTTCACTGTCCGCCCAATAGGCGATTTGCCAGCGAGTAAGAGCGGCGCAGCAAAGGAGGACCGCGACCGCGCCAGCGCAGAGCATAACCCGCTGATAGCGCCAGCGACCGGTCAGGTCGTGCGCGCTCCAAGCGAGGATGACTCACACTCCGATCAGCGGGATATAAGTATAACGGTCGGCGATGGACTGCGCGCCAACTTGCACCAGTCCAATGGCCGGCACTAAAGTCCCGACATACCAAAGCCAACCGACCAACAGGTAAGGGCGCCGCCGCCGCAGCGCCACAACCAAAACCGAGATGCCGACGAGCAGGGACCCGGCAAGCAGCACCTGGCTGGCCGGCCAGGCGCCAGGGGCGGGTAAAATGCCGCAAGCTTTACCGGGTAGAAAAGCTTGCCCAGGTACCGACAATAGGCAATCAACGCATTGCCGACACGGGCCATCAAAGGGAAGCCGGTCAGCGTTTGCACAGAGCCTGCATGTCTCTGTACGGCAAGCGTGACCACGCTGGCTGCGGCCGCAAGGGCAAAAAACGGTATCTTCTCCAGTACCAGACGCCGGAGGTTTGAGGGTTGAGGGCTCAAGCTTGGGTTGCGCGCGGTCGTCGTCCGGGAGGGTCCAAGCGCGAGCAGTTGGAAGCGGTTCAAAGGCCAATAGTCAAGGAGCATGAGCACGAAAGGAAGCGTGACCGCCATCGGTTTGCTCATCAGACCCAGGGCGAAGACGAACAAAGCGAGGAGGTAGAACATCGAAGATGGAAGATGGAAGATGGAAGATGGACTGCGGATTTCCTCCCCTCTCCTGCCTCTTGCCTGTTCGATGTAACGCGCATAGGCCCACAGGGTCAGCATCGAAAAGAGCGCGCTGAGCAAGTCCTTGCGTTCAGCTACCCAAGCGACGGATTGAACGCGGAGCGGGTGCAACCCAAAAAGCGCTGCTACGAACAGGACCCGCCAGAGGACGCCGGTCAGTCTCCTGAGAACTACAAAGACCAGGATTGTAGTGACTGCGTGAAGCAGCACGCTTGTCAGGTGATGTCCCCAACTTTTCGACCCAAAGAACTGGCAGTCTGCCATGTGCGAGAGCCAGGTAAGAGGATGCCAGTTACTGGCGTGATTGGTGGTCAAGGCCCATCGGAGGCCTGCCCGACTCAGTCCGCTGTGCACGTGGGTATTGGAAGTAACGTAAATTGGGTCATCGTAGTTTACAAAATCATTGTGGATCGAAGGCAGGAAAACCCCCGCCACGAGCAGGAACAGCAGGAAGCAAAGCAACGGCGATAACCTCTGGAGCTTAGGTTCAGGAGTGATGATGATGACCATGGACTTCACCCGCCTTTGAGTCTAAGCGGAAGCTCTTGAGCTTCCAGGGCGTCGCTTCGGCTTGTCCTTCTTTGACCCTGTAGAATCGATCCATCTCCAGGCCGGTCAACACTTGGGTCTTTCCGGTGCAGGGCCAGAAGATTTCCACACGGACTATCGTCTGGGCTTGGCCTAATCCCATTTCCTGCCGCAGCGGCGACGCGCCAAAGCTCCCGCCGGTGCTGACCGTCTTGTAATAACTCTTCTCGCCGCTGGCGCATTTGGCAACTATGCGAATGCGGGCGCCGATGGCGGCGCGGTTCGACTGGATGCCTTCGAGTTTCAGGGTGATCCAATGATTACCGTGGCCAGGATTTTCGTAGAGGACATTGTGGTAAACATCGCTGCTGACTGCCCCTCCCATGTTCTGGTAAATGTCCTGGTCTCCGTCATTGTCTATGTCGCCGAAGGAAATCCCGTGGCCCTTCTGCAAATTACCAAAGCCGCCCGAGGTCGTGACGTCTTGGAAACGCTTTCCACCATCATTCCGCAACATCCGATTGGGAATAATAGTGGCAAGGTCCGGGTCACCGGTGCCGAGGTAAAAGTCCAGGAAGCCGTCATTATCGAGATCACCGAAGTTGGCGCCCATCGCGTGGAGCACACGGTAAAGACGGGTTTGGCGGGTGACGTCCTTGAAAGTTCCGTCATGATTATTGTGGTAAAGACGAGGCCGTTCCGCCGCGGTGGGCAGTCCGAGGTAATCGGCGCAGACATCCCCAACATCTCTGATGTGATATCCGCAGACGAAGAGATCTTCCCAGCCATCGTTGTCGTAATCAAAGAACCAGCATGGAAAACTGTAAATGGGTTCGGTGACTCCAGCCTGGGTGGCCACATCAGTAAACCTCCAGATCACTTTGCCAGCGGAATTGGTGGAAACCGGCCCGTCATTACGAAACAGGACATTGGGACGACCGAGCACCGACAGATAAAGGTCGGGACGGCCATCATGATTGAAATCGGCACTGCAAACCCCCTTCACAAAGCCAACATAGCCGACGCCGGCCTCAACCGCGCACTCGGTGAACGTGCCGTCGCCGTTGTTGTGAAACAGTTCACACCGATTTCGGTCGTTTCCGTTCGACTCGTTGCCCAGGAACAAATCAATCCAGCCATCGTTGTCGTAGTCGAACCACACAGCAGTTTGGGATGGTTTAAGGGAGAGCAACCCCGCGGCCTCGGTCACATCCTCAAATGTGCCGTCACCGTTGTTACGCAAAAGAGACTTGGGGAAATGGCCCTCTGCGCCCATCCATGCGCCGCGCAAGACCAGCACATCGGGAAATCCGTCGTTGTTGAAATCGGCCTGAATGAGATTGAGGCCGCCAACCTCCCCAACCAGTCCTGCTTCAGCAGTCCGTTCGGTGAACGAGCCATCCCCGTTGTTATGAAAAAGACGAAGCTGATCCCGGAAGCCGATGGACGAGCACATCACGTCGAGGTTCCCGTCCCCATCGAAGTCTTCCATGACGCTGCCGCCCGACAATTTCATCGGGTCCAGGCCCACGGCTCCGGCCACGTCGGGAAACGGTTTGATGTCGTATTCCGAGGCAAAGGCGCCGGGCGGAATCAGCCACTGGGCGGGAACCCCTTCGGGATAATCGCCTACGGTCATGCTTGCGATGTTCAAGAGCCAGCGCGCTTTGAGGTTTTCAGGCTCTTGTTTGAGCAGTTCTGTCAGAATTTGCATCGCGTGGCGAGAGCCGTCCTGAAAACGGTGGATGCCACGGCCCTGGATCGGCGCCAGGCACGAGTCGGGGTTATGATCTGCCACGCAGTTGGTCAGTTCACCGATGCGCATCCAACAGACTGCCTCGCTGATTTTCAGGCTGGTGCGATTCCGCAGGAACGTCTCTGGGTCGAGCGCCTTTGCGGTTTGCTCCAGTTCTTCAAACCGGCGGAGAGCTTCCGCGTTCTGCCCAGCATTCAGAAGCGTACAGGCCAGGAAGTACGTGAGTTCCTGTTGCTTGTGCGTATCGGTCGTCGCCGCGACCACAGGTTGCAAGAGTTTGACCCGCTCGATGCTCAAGAAAGGGTTATTCATGGGATCGGCCTGTTGGGCCAATTTCTCGAGCCGTTCTGCCATGCGGATAGTTCCGGGACCTCGAGGATCACGCTTGGCCTCATCTGAAAGGGCGGATCGCGCCCCAAAGACAACTTGGCAGAGGCTGATTAAGGCGCAGATTCGCGCAAGGGCAAGACGAGTGGTGCGTTGGCTCATCTGCCATTGGTTCTGGCCCGGAGATCCTTGAGGGCCATGATATGCAAGGCATCCAAGGTTACAATCTTGCCATCCCGGTCCAGCACCGCCAGAGAGCGAGGGCCAAGCAGAACCAATTCGGGGTGCCGAACGGCATATTCGCGGCCATGCGAGGTGCGAAGCGCAAAAGGCCGAAAGCCGCCGCCTGAAACCCGCCGTCGAATTGGCGCCAGATCCATGGCGGAACGGTATGGCCGATGGGGTTGGTTGTCAATCTGGCCCGCGAAGAGGGCAGGAATTTTCATTATGGGCGCTTCAACCGACGCCGGGTGAGGGCACCCGGACCCTCCACAGAACCGCCCTCTTGTAGGCCGGGTGCCCTCACCCGGCTTCCCCATCTGATCCACAACGAGAACTGCTGTGAAGAGGGTTTGGGTCAGAAGCCGCCAGGCTGAATTCGGTGTTGCCAATCGCCGCAATGGGCGCCAACTCATTTGACTATTGGTCCCACCCGGCATACTACAACCGACTGAGGCGCGCGGGCAGCAGGCTTAGCCCTACCACTCCGTGCGCGGCGACTGATGGGAGCACAACGGCGCGCACGGAGTGACGCGCCCTACCTGCTTTGGCTCGCCGCGTCAATCAAATCAACGACTTGCTAAGACGAATTTCGGTACTTTTTAATTTTTTCACAGCTTCTGACCCATTACATTACGCCAGCATTTCCACTGGCTTCCTGTGCTCGCGCAGGGCACCATGCCGCTCATGAAGACTGGCTGCGCTTTACTTACCCGTCGCCGCTTCCTGGGAACGACTTCTACAGCACTCGCCGCCGCCTTCGTTCCGCTGCTCTCTGGTTCAAACACGCGCGCGCGGCCCGCAAAAAGGATGATTGGCATTCAGGTCGGCGCGGTGTCATTTGTTGATGAAGGCACCGAACAGGTGCTGGATACGGTGCAGGAGCGCGGAGCGGTGGACACGGTTTTTCTGGCCACGTTCACCTACGGGCGCGGCATCGGCGGGCGGCAGATTCCGAATCAGCCGCTGCCCGATCACGGCAAGCAGGAATACGATTTGAATTTCCACGGCGGCAATTTTGCCACGCCGCATCCGAAGTTTTATCAGCGCACAGTCTTAAAACAGACCAAAGCGCCGGATCACGGTGGACTGGATATTATCGCGGAGGTGCTGCCGAAGGCGCGCCAGCGGGGCATGAAAGTTTATGCGTGGTACGAGGACGTGTTTGGGGACATTCCTGGCGTCCAGAAATTGCGCGAGATGGATTGGCAAGGGCGGCCGGCGGGGGCGCTTTGCCCCCTGCACCCCGATTACCGCAATTTCCTGATTGGTCTGACCGAAGATTATTGTCAGAGCTACGAGATTGACGGGCTGATGTGGGGTTCGGAGCGGCAGGGCCCGCTGCACAATGCCATCAGCGCGCGGCACGGCGGCCGGGCCGATTCGTCGCGCGTGAGTTGTTTCTGCGAGTTTCATCAAAAAGCGGCAAAGGAGCGCGGCATTGATTTCAAACGCGCGAAACAGGGCTTCGCAAAGCTGGATGAGTTTGTACAGGCCGCCCGCGCCAACCAGCGGCCGAATGACGGTTATTTCGTGACATTCTGGCGGTTGCTGCTGGAGTACCCCGAATTGCTGGCGTGGGAAAAGCTTTGGACCGACAGCAAACACGCCATTTACAAGGACATCTTTGACGCCGCCAAGACGAGCCGGGCCGGGGTGCAGGTCGGTTTCCACATTTGGCACGCGAACTCGTTCAGTCCGTTTTTCCGCGCGGAACAGAATTATGCGGAATTTGCGAAGACAGCGGATTTCTTGAAGATCGTCGCGTATAATAATTGCGGCGGGCCACGATATGCGGAATACCTGGGCAACATCGGCTCCACCATTTTGCGCGATGTGCCGAAGGAGGAGCTGGAGCGGCTGCACAACGAGTGGCTTGATTATGCGTGGGAGGCGCCGCTGGAAGGTCTGGCTACGACGGGGCTTTCTCAGGATTACGTCTATCGCGAATCCAGGCGCGCGCTGACCGACGTGGACGGCAAATGCAACATCTATCCCGGGATTGACATTGATATTCCAACCGGCGCGGGCCAAAAGAAGACATCACCCGAAGACGTTTACGCCGCGACCAGCGCGGCGCTCAAGGCCGGCGCGCAAGGAGTTTTGTTCTCACGCAAGTATTCCGAAATGCGTTTGGCAAATTTGGCGGGAGGCGGAAAGGCCGCGCGCGAGTTTGGAGGGTAGAATTGAGCAAGCATGGAATTTCCGACGTGGCCGCTACGACATTCGCGGCTCTCAATAATCACTCGCTGGTTGGCGAGCTTGGCCGCGCCGCCGGCATAGACGATGTCGGCTTCCAACATCCGCGAAGCGCCTTTCGGCATCTCATCCGGATACTGCGCGCTGACCTGCGTCCAGGCGATGTGCATGCGTGTGCGCGAAACTGCAGGGCCTTCACTGCACTTTGTGCCCAATGGCACGGGCGGCTTTTTCAGGCCCTTATCCAGCACGTAGAGAAAACATTGCGCGCGGCTTATGTGCGGATTTTTCGGGTCATAGGCTTCCGGGCCGGAAAGTAAAATGTCTCCACTGGCAAGATAAAGCGCCCGCGTGTAGCCGAGGTGATAATAATGATGGGTCACCGGCCGGATGATTTTGGTCGCGACCTCCACTTCATACACGTCTCCGTAGGTCTTGGCCAGGAACAGGATTTTCCTGCCGTCAAGCGACCAGTCGGCGCGTTCACCGAACTGAGTCAATCGCGTAATCCACGGCGGCAAATGCTCGGCCGGGTTGTCGCCCGCCTTGGGAGCTGGATTCTCCTCCTCGCCATTGACACGGCTGACCGGTGCAGTAAAGACCAAAAGCAGCAGGAGTCGAATCATGAGAATTTTCATAAACTTTCGCTTGCCATCACGCGGTTATCTTTACCTAAAGGCTGCGGTCGCAGCCACCACTTTTATCTCGTCCAATCGTTCATTACGGATGTTCT
>WNGK01006012.1_pt1 | contig 18939 bp, 23 predicted proteins | sample 5400601 | NCBI WGS metagenome assembly WNGK01 (sample SAMN13153376, study PRJNA577476) | soil metagenome | isolation source: 60 cm soil or saprolite under Garry oak tree replicate 1 | place: USA:California | collected 2016-06-15
TCACCGGCAAGGCGCTGCCGTACTTCTGCAAGTACCACCGCACCGCCGGCATGGTCGGCGCGCTCCTGCCCGGCCAGGGCTGAGGTTGCGGTGGCCCGTGGGGGGTGGGTGGGCTGGCGCCGGCCGTGGCCGCGCTGGCGGCGCAGTGGCTGCTGCACCTGGCCGTGCCGCAGGCGCCGTTCGCCCCGTTCTCGCTGGGCGAGCGGCTGGTGCGCCAGGCGCCGGGCGGGCTGGCCACCGCCGCGATCGACCTGCTCGGCCACCAGGCCCTGCACGTGGTCGCCGCCATGTGCGTGGCCGGGGCGCTGGCGCTTGGGTTCGCTCTGCGCCGCGCCACCCCACGCGTGCTGGGCGGGGCCGCCCTGGTGGCCAGCCTGGGTGCGGCCTGGCTGGACCCCCGCGGGCCGGGGCCTCCCTGGGCCCTGGCCGCGGGCGCCGTGGCCGCGCTGGCCGCGGTCCTTGCCCCCCTGGCCGTGGCCGCGCGGCCCGGCCGACAGCAGCCCGGGCGGCGCGCTGGCAGGGTCACAGGCCCTGGCCGGCGGCGCCTGCTCGCCGGGATCGCCCTCGCCGCCGGCGCGGCCGTGCTGGGCGGCGCGGCCGCGCGGCGCGTGCTCGAGCCCGCCCAGGCCGGGCTGGTCATCGCCGACCGGCCCATCGTGGTCCCCCACGACCCGGGCTTTGCGGGGATCGCCGGGCTGTCGGCGGCGGTCACGCCGACCCCCGACCACTACGTGGTCGACATCGACCTGGCCGACCCGGCCGTTCCGGGGGGCGGTTGGGCGCTGCGGGTGGACGGCGCGGTCGCCCGGCCGCTGCGTCTGGCCCTGGCCGACCTGCGCGCCATGCCCACGGTGGAGCGGCTGGTGACCATGTGCTGCATCTCCAACCCGGTCGGCGGGCCGCTGGTCGGCAACGCCCGCTGGAACGGCGTGCCCCTGGCCGACCTACTGCGCCAGGCCCACCCGACCGGCGCCGCGGTCACGGTCGAGGCGGTGGCCGCCGACGGCTACCGCGAGACCTACCCGCTGCCGGCTCTGGCCGGCCAGGACGTGCTGGTGGCGTTCGGCATGAACGGCGCCGAGCTGCCCCGCCAGCACGGCTACCCCGCGCGGCTGCTGGTCCCTGGCCGCTACGGCATGAAGAGTGTCAAGTGGCTGACCCGGCTGGCGCTGCTGCCCGCGCCGGCCGCGGGCTACTGGGAGCAGCGCGGCTGGGACCCGGTCGCCACCATCCGCACCCAGTCCCGCATCGACGTGCCGGCCGACCACGCCGCGGTGCCGCTACGATTCACCGTGGCCGGGATCGCCTGGGCGGGCGACCGCCGCATCGCCCGTGTGGAGGTCCTGGCCGACGACCACGGCCCCTGGATGCCCGCGGCGCTGGAGCACCAGGCCGACCCGCTCGGGTGGCGCCGCTGGCGCCTGGGTCTCCAGTTGCCGCCCGGCCTGCACACGTTGGCCGTGCGCGCGGTCGACGGCACCGGACAGACGCAGGCCGCTGAGCGCCTGCCACCCCATCCCAGCGGCGCCAGCGGCTACCACCGCATCGTCGTGCGCGTGCGGCCCGCCTGACCCGGCGTCCTCGGCTGCAATCACGCGGGCGCCGGGGCCGTCCAACAGGGAAAGACCCGTGTTCAAGCCCAACCGTGCCGCGACGCATTGCCGCCGGACCGCGGCCAAGCCGGCGCGGGCAACGGCGGGGGCGGCCAGGCAGCGACGGAACCGGCGAGACCTCGGGGTAGCCGCCTCGTGACTGGGCCCGGGGATGTGGCCAGCGGCTCCCTGGTGGTCGCCGCCGCGATCAGCGTCGCGGCCGGCGCGGTCAGCTTCGCGTCGCCGTGCGTGCTGCCGCTGGTGCCCGGCCACCTGGCGTTCGTGTCCGGGCTCTCCGGCGCCGACCTGGCTGACCAGGTTGAGGGCCGCAGGCCGGCCCGCGGTGCGGTCGTCGCCGGCGCCGGGCTGTTCGTGCTCGGCTTCGTCATCTTCTTCACCCTGATCGGCGGGGCGTTCGGCGCGCTCGGGCAGGTCCTGATAGCCCAGCGGGGACTGCTCGGGCGCCTGGGCGGCATCCTGGTCGCCGCGCTCGGCCTGTTCCTGCTCGGCGTCTGGAGGCCGCAGCGGCTGGAACGCGAACGCCGCGCCCTCAGGCTGGTCCGCCGCGGCGGGCTGCTCGCCGCGTTCCCGCTCGGCGTGGTCTTCGGGGCGGGCTGGACGCCGTGCATCGGCCCGACGCTTGCCGCCATCCTCACGCTGACCACCGTCGGCCAGGACACCTCCCCCGCGCGCGGCGCGGTCTTGGCCTTCGCCTACGCGCTCGGCCTCGGCGTGCCCTTCCTGCTGATCGCCGTCGCGATCCGCAGGGGCATGGGTGCCGTGCGGCGGCTGCGCCGGCACGCCCGGATGGTCGAGCGCCTCGGCGGGGTGCTGCTGCTCGTGGTCGGCGTGCTGCTGGTCAGCGGGCTGTGGGACCGGTTCATCGTGCTGCTGCAGCCCCTCATCGGCGGCTTCCAGACCCCCCTTTGAGCCCGCGAGGAACCGGATGGCCCGGTGATTGCAACCACACCATCGCGCCTACCGGCGGGTCGTTCGAGGTCAGCCGCCGTGGGCGTGCGGTTGTGGGATCGCCTGACCCAAGGCCACCTGCAGACACCCGTAGCAGATTGGGGCGCGGCAGTCCGCCGCGTCGCAGAACTCGCAGCAGTCGATCGGCCTGCCGCACCGCGAGCAGGGCCGCACGGCCAGCGTCCCCTCGGTCATGCCGACCCTCCTTCCCGGACCTTCCCTTCCCCCCTGGCGAGCTCGTCGGCGACCCTGGTGGCGTCGCGGCGGAGCAGCAGGCCGACCAGGCGGCCATCGGAGGTCGTGATCGGCGAATTCTCCAGGTCATGGTCGACCATGAACCGTGCCATTTCCACGATCGACACGTGCGGCCGGAAGGTGCTCGGCCCCGGTCGCATGGCCTGCTCGATTCGAAGGCTCGGGTCCGCCTCCAGCTCCTTGGCCCGAAGCAGGCCAAGCACCACCCGTTCCGGGTTGACCACCACGCACGCGTCCCACCCGGCGGCACGCACCCGCGATGCCACGTCTCCCAGCCGCTCGTCCAACTGGCAGGTGGGCACGTCGGCTCGCGACACATCCCCGGCGCGCGGCCGCTCGGCGTTGGAGCCCTCGCTGGCAAGCCCGGCAGCCAGCCAGTCCAGCTTGCCGGCGGTGTAGTCGTACACCTGGGTGAACCCCATGCTCTCGAGCCGCCACGCGGCTCGCGGGCTCATGTCTCAGCCCGAGTCCCAGCAGTAGACGACGACGGGCCGGTGCGGGTCGAGGACCGTCGTGGCCTGCTGTTCGAGCCGCCGCAGCGGCAGGTTGATGGCGCCAGGCAGATGGTCCTCGGCGTATTCGCCTGCCGGGAGGACCTCCACGAGCTGCGCGCCCCCGGCCGCAAGGCGGCGGACGCCGTCCCGGTCGATCTGGCGTGGCATGGTCTCCTCCGAGTCGCGAGCGTGCGCCCACCCTATCCGCTCGTCGGCCGGCGCTCGCCGGGAGTGTCCGCTCGCTGACAGTTCCTCTGCCCGTTTGGGGCTGGGGGTCGTCAAGATACGACTGGCGCGTCCGGATGCCTGGGGAGGGAGGAGGCTCATGGAGTCGTGAGGCGAAATGCTTGAGCTGCTGCGGCGCCTGGGGCGCGTGACCCGGGCGGTGGACCCGGAGGTGCGTGCGGTGCTGGCGCGCCGCTGGGCGGAGCTGCCCGCAACGGCGCGGACCCCGGCGCAGGTGCTGGGCCGCCACGCGGTCGGCTGTGAGGGCACCCACGGGGTGTTCCCGCGCTGCAACCTGGCCTGCACGCCCTGCTACCACTCCCGCGACGCCAACCGGGTCCGGGTCGACGGCGCCCACACCCTGGCGGAGGTGGAGCGGCAGATGGCCTTCCTGCGCGGCCATCGTGGGCCGCGCGCGCACGCGCAGCTCATCGGCGGGGAGGTGAGCCTGCTGGACCCCGACGACCACGCCGCCGCGCTGGCCATCATGCGCCGCCATGGGCGCGAGCCGATGAGCATGACCCACGGGGACTTCGACTACCAGTATCTGGAGCGGCTGGCGCTCGGACCGGACGGGCGCCGGCGCCTTGACCGCCTGTCATTTGCGGGGCACTTCGACTCGCTGATGCACGGCCGCCGCGGCCTGCCACGACCCGGCAGCGAGCGGGACCTCAACCCCTACCGGCAGCGCTTCTGCGAGCTGTTCCGGCGCCTGCGCCGCGAGCACGGCGTACGCTTCTTCCTGGCGCACAGCATGACCGTCACGCCCAGAAACCTCGGCGAGGTCGCGCAGGTGGTGCGCGACTGCCGCCAGATGGGGTTCGGGATGCTGTCGTTCCAGCCGGCCGCGTTCGTCGGGGACCAGCGCCGCTGGGCCGACGACTACCAGTCGCTGGACGCCGAGGGGGTCTGGGCCGAGATCGAGCGCGGCGCCGGCACGCGCCTGCCCTGGCGCGCGATCCAGTTCGGCGACGAGCGCTGCAACCGCACCGCCTTCGGCTTCCAGGTGGGTGCGCGGTGGGTGGCGCTGCTGGACGACCGCGACCCGGCCGACCTGCGGGTCCGCGACCTGTTCTACCGCCATCTCGGCGGGGTGAACTTCAGCGGCGCGCCGCTACGGGTGCTGCTGCCGCGACTGGCACGGGTGGCGCTGGCGCATCCCGGCGACGTCGGGTTGGCGCTCGGCTGGGCTGGCCGCACGATCAGGCGTGCGGGCGGGCCGTGGAGGCTGCTCCGCCAGGCGGCCCGCCGCCAGGTCCGGCCGATGAGCTTTGTGATGCACCGCTTCATGCACGCCGCGGACGTGGCGCCCGCCTGGGAGCTGGAACTGCAGGGCCGGACCAGCGACGATCCGGGGATCCGCGCCACCCAGGAGCGGCTGCGCGCCTGCGCCTACTCGATGGCGCACCCGGAGACCGGCCAGTTGGTGCCCGCCTGCGTGCAGCACTCGGTGCTCGACCCGGCCGAGAACCTGGCCCTGCGACGGCAGCTGCCACTGGTGGACCGGCCATGAGGACCCTGATAGTGGGCGGGCCGGCCCCGCCGCTTGTGCTGCCGACGCTGGACGGCGCGGCGTTCGACCTGCGCTGGCTGCGCGGCCAGCCGGTGCTGGTGACGTTCCTGCGGCACGCCGGGTGACTGATCTGCCGCGCGCACCTCGTGAAGGTGCTCCGCTCCCGGCAGCGCATCGCCGCTGTGGGCGGCGAGGCCGTCTTCGTCGTCCACGACCCGCCCGACCGCGTCCGCGCCGGCGTCCTCGCCGACCTGGCGATCCCCTGGCCGGTCCTGGTCGACCTGGACCGCGGCGCCTACCACGCCTGGGGGCTGGGCCGCGCGCGCCTGGCCGACATCTGGCTGTCCCCGGCGCTGTGGGCGCGCTATGCGCGGCTGCTGGCCGGCGGGGAGCGGCTGCGCCGGCTCGGGCGGGACACCCTGCAGCTCGGCGGCAACTTCGTGGTCGACCCGCGCGGCCGCATCGCCTACGCGCGCCCACAGCGCCGCGACGACCGGCCACCCGTGGGGGTGCTGCTGATCGCGCTGGAGCGGGCAGCCCGTAGCCGCCCGCCGTGAGCCGGACCGCCAGCCCGGCCGCGGGTGACCTGGTCACGGGTGGGCGGAGCGGTCACCGCGCGCTGCCGCGTCCGGCTCCCGCAGCAGGCGCAGGCCGCCCACGACCCGCTGCACCGCGGTGATGCCCACGGCGACGGCGAACCCCCAGGCGATCCCGGCGGCCTGCTGGGGGAGCAGGCAGAACAGCACGTAGACCACGACAGTCTCGGTGCCCTCGGCCAGTCCACCGGCAAACCGCAGCGAGCGCTCGTCGCCGCCCGGTTGCGCGCGGCGCTCGGTCAGCGACGACAGCGCCAGGAACGCGGTGCCGGACACGTAGTAGGCGGCCAGCAGCACCACGCAGGCCAGCCGCGCCGCCGGCAGCCCGATCGCCACGCCGACCACGAACCCGCCATAGACGCTGAAGTCGGCCACGATATCCAGGAACCCGCCACGCTCGGTCGGCGAGGCGACCCGCGCCACCGGCCCGTCCAGGCCGTCCAGCAGGCGGTTGCCGAGCCACAGCGCCAGCGCCAGCGGCCACAACCGCAACGCCGCGGCGGCACAGGCGCCGACCCCGGCCAGCCAGCCCGCGGCGGTGAGCACGCCAGGCCTGACCCCCCAGGCCGCCAGCCTGCGCGCGGCCCGGTCCAAGGTGGGGGCCAGCGCGCGGCGCACCGGCGCATCCAGCATGGCTGCTCAGCCTCGCGGCCCCGCAAGCCGCCGCGCCGCCAGCACCGCGCGGGTCAGCCAGCGCGCGGCCGGGCGCTGCCAGCGCGCCCGCACCGCCTCGTCGGCCGCGCGCGCCGGGCCCTCAGCGAACGTCGGGTAGGCGTGGACGGCCTGCGAGAGGTCGCCGATGCGGGCGCCGCGCGCCACCCACTGGGCCAGCTCGGCGATCGCCTCGCCCGCCGCCGGGGCCGCCACGGTCCCACCCAGCAGACGCCCACGCGGACCGCCGACGAGCTTGGCGAACCCGTCCGCCTCCCCAGCGGTGACCGCACGGTCCAGCCGCTCGTACGGGAACGTCCAGATCGTCACGCGAGCGCCGAACCGGTCGCGCGCTGCCGCCTCCGACAGGCCCACCTGCGCGACCTCCGGGTCGGTGAACACCACGTGCGGGACCGCCCGGTAGTCCGCCTGGCGTCGTAGGCCGAACAGCGCGTTCTGCACCGCCAGGCGGGCCTGGTAGGCGGCCACGTGGGTGAACGGCAGCACCCCGGTCACGTCGCCGGCGGCGAACACCCGCGGCGCGCTGGTCGCCAGCCGCCGGTCGACCAGCACGTTGCCGGCCGGGCCGCAGCGGACCCCGATCGTCTTCAGCCCGAGCCCATCGGTGACCGCCACCCGTCCGGTCGCGACCAGCACCCGGTCGAAGCCGATCCGTCCTTGCGGGCCGGCGTCCAGCGCGAAGCCGTGGCCGTCCCGCCCCACGCGCAGCCCACGGGTCGCCAAGCGCAGGTCGACGCCCTCGCGGTGCAGCCGCGCGGCCAGCAGCGCCCCCACCTCAGGCTCCTCGCCGGGCAGCAGCGCCGCCTCCGCCTCCAGCAGCGTGACCCGCGTGCCGAGCCGCGCGAACCCCTGCGCCAGCTCGCAGCCCACCGGACCGCCGCCGATGACCAGCAGCCGCTCGGGCAGCTCCTCCAGATCCCAGACGGTGTCGCTGGTCAGCGGGTCGGCCGCCTGGAGGCCCGGCAGCTCGGGCAGCACCGGCCGGGAGCCGGTGGCGATCAGCGCGACGCGCCAGCCGACCTCCAGGCCCCCGCCCCCGGCGTCGACCAGCAGGCGCCCCGGCCCGGTGAAGCGCGCACCGCCCTGGAGGACCTCGACGCCGGCGGCGCGCAGCCGCTCGGGAGAGTCCTGCGGGGCGATGCGCGCCTGCGCCGCGCGCACGTGGTCGATGACCCGCTGGAAGTCGACCTTGGGCTCGACCGGGACCAGGCCGACCCGGTCCGCGCGGCGCATGCGTTGGGCGAGGTCGGCCGCCGCCAGCAGGCTCTTGCTGGGCACGCAGCCTGTCCACAGGCACTCCCCACCGACCCGCGCGCGCTCCACCAGGCACACCCGCGCGCCCGCGGCGGCCGCGATCAGAGTGGCGATCAGCCCCGCGGTCCCACCACCGACCACCGCAAGGTCGTAGCGCCGCATCCCCGCTCTCCCTCTCCCGAGCCGACGTGCGCAACCTATCGGGCAGCATCCCAGAAGGGCCGGGCAGTGTCAGCGAGCTGACACGTCCCGGCGATCCTGCCCGGAAGCGTAGGCTTCAACGCAGACCAAGCCTGATCCGGGACGCGGATCCGCAGGGATCACCGGAGAGGTCGGGGGTGGGCACGGTGGCGGCGGTTCACAGTTACCGGAGCGCGTCCTCGAGGCCGCGAACGAACGTCGGGTACGGGTAGATCAGCTCCCGCAGCGCGACCACCGGGATCCGCTCCCGGATCGCCAGGACCAGCAGCCCGGCGATCTCCCCCCGCCGCCGGACCCATCATCGACCCGCCCACCAGCGCCCCTTGGTCGGCGTCGGCGACCAGCTTGATGACACCGTGCTCGGCGCCCGGGCCGTGGATCCAGCCCCGGGCGGTCGCCGCCGTGGCCGCAACGCCGACCCTGACCGCCAGGCCGGCCTGGCGGGCCTGCGCCTCCGAAAGGCCGACGCTGGCGACCTCCGGGTCGGTGAAGGTCACCCTGGGCACCGCGCGGTAGTCGGCCGGGGCGTGCTCGACGCCGAGGATGTCGGCGGCGGCGATGCGGCCCTGGTAGACCGCCACGTGGGTGAAGGCGCCCTTGCCGGTCACGTCCCCGACCGCCCAGATCCCGTCGCCGGCGCGCAGGTCGGCGTCGGTCGGCACGGCCGGCGCGTCGGGGTCCAGGCCGGCGGCCTCCACCCCCAGCCCGCGCAGGTCCGGCCGCCGCCCGGTCGCCACCAGCAGCCGCTCCCCTTCGACCGTGGTCCCGTCCGACAGGTCCACGGCGATGACGCGCCCATCGCGGCGCGCGGCCAGCGCCACCGTGCCGGTGTGCAGCCTCATCCCCTCGGCGCGGATGACCTGGTCCATGGCCTCGCCGTTCTCGGGCTCCTCGGCCGGCAGCGCATGATCGGCCGCCTCGACCAGGGTCACGCAGGTGCCGAAGCTCGCGAACGCCTGGGCCAGCTCCAGCCCGACCGGGCCGGCGCCGAGCACCACCAGCGACGATGGCGCCTCTGTGGCAGCGACCGCGTCCCGGTTGGTCCAGTAGTCCACCTCGTCCAGCCCGCTGATCGGCGGGATGGCGGGCTGGCCGCCGGTGGTGATCACGAGCCCGCGCCTGGCCCGCACCCGGAGCCCGTCGACCTCGACCTCGTGGGGACCTGTGATGCGGGCGTGGCCGCGCAGGAAGGTGCCGCCCTTTTTCTCGAGCCGCTGAATGGCGATCTCGTCGTCCCAGTCGGCGGTCGCCTGGCGGATGCGCGAGGCCACCGGCGACCAGTCCGGCGTCACGCTCCCCCGCCCAGCGATCCTGCCGGCCCTGGCGGCCTCTGCGAGGGCGTTGCCGGCCCGCACCATGATCTTGGAGGGGATGCAGCCCCAGTAGGGGCACTCGCCGCCGACCAACTGATGTTCGATCCCGAGCACGTCCATGCCGGCCTCGGCCGCCCGCCCGGCGACCTCCTCGCCGCCGACGCCCATGCCGATCACCACGAGGTCATGGGTTCGCGTCATCGCGCTCGCCTCCCCCGGATTCCCACCCTCGATGATCTCGACAGGGCTGAGCAGGCAGCACCAGACTGTCACCTCGATGACACAGCTGCGGTTGTCGCAGGGGTGATACGGCAACCTGTCAGGGGGCGGGTCGCCTGCGCGGCGCACCAGCACGCCACGCCCGGCGTCCACGCAGCGGGACCGTGGAGACGCGCCGGAGGGATGGGTGACGAGAGATCCTCTCGAGCGGGTGAACGAGGGAGCGGTCGGGCGCGCCGCGAGGCCGCGTGGGCGGCGGCCGCGCACGGCGGCGCTCATCGCCCTCGCGCTCAGCCTCTGGCTGCTGCTGGCGGCCTGTGGCACGGCCAACCCGCGTGCCGGCGAGCGGGCCCTCCCCTCCGGCTGGGACGCGGTCCAGGCCAGCGCCCGGGGGCAGACGGTGCGCTGGTGGCTGTACGGCGGCGACCAGCGCATCAACGCCTACATCGACCGGTACGTCGCGCCGGCGGCGGCCAGGCTCGGCGTCACCCTCAAGCGGGTCCCGGTGGCCGACACCGCCGACGCGGTCCAGCGGGTGCTGGCCGACCGCCGCGCCGGCAGGACCTCCGGCGGCGCGGTGGATCTGATCTGGATCAACGGGGAGAACTTCGCCGCCGGCAAGCAGGCCGGCCTGTGGCTGCACGACTGGGTCAGCCGGCTGCCCAACAGCCGCAACGTCGACCTCAACGATCCGGCCATCGCCCGTGACCTCGGCGTGCCGATCGACGGCCAGGAGGCGCCCTGGAGCCGCGCCGCGTTCGTGTTCGCCGCCGACCAGACCAGGGTGCCGCGCCCGCCGGCGAGCTTCCCGGAGCTGCTCGCCTACGCCAAGGCCCACCCCGGCCGGATCACCTATCCGGCCCCGCCCGACTTCACCGGCTCGGCGTTCGTCCGCCAGGCCGTCCAGCGGCTCGGCTCCCGCCAGGCCGGCTTCGCGTTCCTCGAAGCGCTCAAGCCGTACCAGTGGCGCGGCGGCCAGACCTTCCCCGCCTCCGAGGCCGAGCTGAACGAGCTGTTCGCAGGCGGCCAGGTGGACCTGGCCATGAGCTACGACCCCAGCTTCGTCGCCGGCGCGGTCGCCAGGGGCCAGTTCCCGCCCAGCACGCGGCCGTTCCTGCTCGGCGGGGGCGCGCTGGTCAACACCTCCTATGTGACCATCCCGGCCAACGCCGCCCACCTCCAGGGCGCCATGGTGGTGGCCAACCTGCTGCTGGACCCGCGCCTGCAGGCCATCAAGGCGGAACCCGACGTGGTCGGGGTGCCCACCGTGCTCGACCAGGCCCGCCTGCTCCAGGACGAACGGCGTCTGCTCGCCACCGCCCCCGACAGCCCCTACCTGCTCCCCAGCTTCGGCCGGCCCCTGCCCGAGCTGCCGGCCGACCAGGTCGCCCCCGTCGAGCAGCAGTGGCTCCGGGAGATCCTGCGGTGACCGACCGACCGCAACAGGCGGCGGGCCTGGTCTGCCGCGACCTGGTGGTCGCGCCCGGCGGGAGGGTGGTGCTGCGGCGGCTGGCGCTGCAGATCCCGGCGGGCACCCGAACGGTGGTGGTGGGCCCGTCCGCGGCTGGCAAGACCACCCTGTTGCGGGCCATCGCCGGGCTGGAGCGCCCACTGGAGGGCGAGATCTGGCTGCGTGGGCGCCGGCTGGACACCATGCCCGCGCACCGGCGGCGGGTGGCGGTCGTCTTCCAGGAGCCCCGGCTGCTCCCCCACCTGGACGTGGTCGACAACGTCGCCTTCGGGCTGCGCGCGGCGGGGGTGCCCCGCCCGGCCCGCCGGGCCCAGGCGCTGGCGCTGCTCGACGAGGTCGGGCTGGCCGGGTTGGCCGGCAGGCGGGTCGACGGCCTGTCGGGCGGCGAGCAGCAGCGGGTCGCGCTCGCCAGAGCGTTGTGCGTCAAGCCTGACCTGCTGTTGCTGGACGAGCCGCTGGCCAGCGTCGACCCCAACCGGCGGGAGGGACTGCGCCGCCTGCTGGTGGAGCTGCAGCAGGCCCGCGCGCTGACCACCCTGCTGATCACCCACGACCAGAGCGAGGCGGCCCAGCTCGGCGAGCGGGTCGCGCTGCTGCTGGAGGGCACCATCGTCCAGCACGACACCCCTCGCGTGCTGTTCGAACGCCCCGCCAGCGCCGCCGTCGCCCGCTTCTTCGGCACCCGGAACCTGTTGCGCGGCCAGGTCCGCGGCGGCAGGCTTCCCCTGGATGCCGGATGGATCGACGCGCCAGGCCCGGACGGCGAGGCGACCCTGGCCATCCGCCCGGAGCGGGTGCTGCTGGACCCTGACGGCCCGCTGCGGCTCAGGGTGGTGGCGGCCAGCTACGCCGGTACGCACGTGCGGCTGGATCTGCACGGCCACGGGCTCAGCTTGGAAGCGCACGTGCCACCGGCTGCGGCGCCCCGGGTCGGGGAACTGGTGGGCGTCACCCTGCCCCGTGCCGATCTCTGGCGCCTGCCCGACCCCGGGTCACAGGCTCCGGACCGCGACCTTGCGGAGCGCTCCACCCCTGGCCCGGCGGACGTCCCGGCGGAGCCCGAACCACTCCCATGACCATTCCGACGAAACGACCGCGCCTGCCTCCGGCCGCCCTCCGCAGGCCCGATCGACCGGCGGTGCGGCGGCTCCCCAGCGCGGTCATGCTCGCTCCGGCCGTGATCGCGCTGGTCCTGCTGTTCGGCGGCGGCCTGGCGGGCGCCGTCCGTCAGAGCCTGCACCCCACCATCGACGGTGCCGGCCCGCTCGACCCCTCCGCCTGGACGGCGGTCCTGGGCGACCCCACCTTCGCCGACGCGCTCTGGTTCAGCCTGCGCACCGCGCTGGCGGCCACCGGCCTGTCGGCCGCCGCGGCCGTGGCGATCGCCCTGGCCCTGTGCCGCCAGGCCGCCCTGCCCCGGTTCCTGGTCGCGCTCCCGGTCCCGGTGCCGCACCTGCTGGTCGCCACGGTCGCCGTGGCATGGCTCGGCCCCGGCGGGCTCGCCGAACGCGCCCTGGGCGCCATGCCGATCCAGCTCGTCCGCGATCGCGCCGGCCTGGGCATCGTGCTCGTCTACCTCTACAAGGAGACCCCGTTCCTGGTACTGCTGCTGCTGGCAAGCATGCGCGCGGAGCTCACCCGGCGGGAGGAGGCCGCCGCGGTGCTCGGCGCCACCGGCTGGCAGCGGCTGCGCTGGGTGGTCTGGCCAACCATCAGGGCGCCCCTGGCCACCGGCTCCCTGATCGTCGCCTCCTTCGTGCTCGGCGCCTTCGAGGTCCCCATGGCGGTCGGTCCGAGCTACCCACCCACCCTGGCAACCTACGCCGCCGACCAGCCCCAGCTCGACCTGGTCGCCGGCCAGGCCAAGGCCGCCGCCGCGCTACTTGTCGCGGCCGCCGCCTCGATCGCGCTCGCCGCCGCGGCCGTGCGCCTGTCCCGGGACGCGCGCCGTGCCTGAGCGTCCCAGGCCTCGCGCTGTGCCTGCGCGCCGTTGGCCTGGGCGCCGTTGGCCTGGGCGGCGTTGGCGCGGGCTCCAGGCCGCGATCACCGGCCAGGCGGGCAGCGCCCTGGGCAACTCCCTGGCGGTCGCGGCCGCCACCACCGCGCTGGCGCTGCTGTTGGGCTGGCCCGCAGCCCGAGCGCTCGGCGGCCGGCGACCGCGGCGCCACACTCCGGTCCTGGTGCTGCTGGCCATGCCGCTGCTGGTGCCCGCCTACGCCACCGGCACGGGTCTGGCCGAATGGTTCGTGCGGCTGGGGCTGGCGGGCGGCCGGCCCGGGCTGGTCCTGGCCCACCTCACCGTCGTGCTTCCCTACGTCGTGCTGATCCTGGCCACCGGCTTCGGCGAGCGGCTCCAGGAGCTGGAGGAGATGGCCCGCACCGTGGGGCTCGCCACACCACGCCGCCTGACCCTGGTCACCCTTCCCACCGTCCGACCCACCTTGGCCGCCGCCGGCCTGCTCGGCTTCCTGATCTCCTGGAGCCAGTACGGCCTTTCGTTGGCGGTCGGCAGCGGCCTGCCCATGCTTCCGCTTGTGCTGCTGCCCTTCATCCGCTCCGACCCTCAGGTCGCCGCCGCACTCGCGCTGGAGTTCCTGGCCCCGGCGCTGGCCGCGCTCGCCGTCGCCGCCCGCGCCAGCCAGCTCCAACGCTGACCGCGTCCAGGGGCCTACGAGCCGCGGCCGAGCAGGCGCCCCAGCAGCGAGCCACGCGGCGAGGCCGAGCGGTCGGGCCCGATGGTCTCCACCTGCACCCCACGCCAGAACGCCACGTGCCCTTTGATCTTGCGGGCCAAGGGGCTCGGGTTGGGGTAATACCAGGCCGCGTCGGGGTTGAGCTGTCCCCCGGCCACGACGCTGTAGTAGTGCGCGACACCCTTCCAGGGGCAGACGGTGCTCGTCCCTGACGTCCTCGGCCGGGAAGTAGGCGTTGCCCTCCAGCATCACGACCCGGTCGCTGCAGGCCAGGGTCACGCCGTTCCAGATGGCTCGTGCGCGCTGCATACCGCATGCTCCTTCGGTCCAGGCTGGTCCCATACGCCAGCTCGTCACCGTATCGGGACGCGAGCGCGATCCCATGCCCCCGCCGACTGTCTGCGACCTGACACAGTCCGCCCTGTGGCGAGGGAGGTGTGCTGGCATGGGCGGGTACGAACAAATGGACTCCGGATGACCGAGGAGTGGGTGGCATGCTGAAGGTTGCGGTTGTGGTCCTGGCCGGCACCGAAACCCACGAGGGACTTGCCCGCGTGGTCAACGCCATGGTGACCGCCAAGGAACTCAAAGAGGCCGGCGACCAGGTCCGGCTGGTCTTCGACGGTGCTGGCACCGCCTGGGTCGGCGAGCTGGCCAAGCCCGACCATCGCGCGCACCGGCTCTTTGCCGCGGTCAGGGATCAGGTCGCTGGGGCGTGCGCCTACTGCGCCCGCGCCTTCGACGCCACCCACGACCTCGAGCGCGAGGACGTCCACCTGCTGGACGAGTACGAGCACCATCCAAGCCTGCGGGCGCTGCTGGTCGACGGCTTCCAGATCCTCACCTTCTGAGCTTCCTGAGCTTCCGGGGCGCCGCGCTCGTGAGCGGCGTCCCGTCGCGTGCCCAGCGTGGCTCACGCCCCTGGATGGCGATGACCGGCTCACCCTGGCGGATGCCCGAGCCGAAGAACGCAAACGACACCAGCAGCCCATAGACCAGGCGGGCGAACAGCTCGAAGGCGGAGTTGGCCTTGTCGAAGGCGTAGAAGGCCAGCGGTGCGAGATAGATGAAGTTGACGACGAACAGCAGGGCGCCGTAGACCGTCCCGGCGATGGCGACGTGCCGTTGGTCCGCAGCCTCGGCACCGCCAAGCCGAACAACGCCCCGTACAGGACCGACAGCGCGGCGTGGATGGCGAGCCCGACGCCCGCGCTGCCGGTGCCGCGCAGCATCGCCTCGTCGCCTTTGACGATGATCGAGATCATCTGCAGAGGGACGCTGGTGTCGGCCCCCATCGAATGCGCATACCACGTCGCAACGGCCGCGAACACCACGCCGGACAGCACCCCACCGACCGCGCCGCGCAGCAACCGGACGGCCAGGGGCTCCTCATGACTGCTCCGCTGAATGCCATGGGAGATCACCTCCATCCGCGGTCGCACCGGACGGTTCCGGCGCGCATGGCATGGCGTTGGCCGGACGCTCGCCTGGTCACCCCGCCCGGCGTCGACAGACCTCCATGCATGCAGGACGGCGTTCGGCCCAGCCTGATTGCACGGGAGCGGACGGCGGCGAGGGCCGCCCTGCCGCCGCCCGCCCGGCAACCCGTCTCCTCCAGTCCGGTGGGCCCGCTGGCGCTCAGGCGATGCGCTCCCGACGCGCTCCACCACCTGCGAGCGCGGGTGCCACCACCATGGCGGTCGCCGCCCCATACAGCAGGTGCCCGACCGCGAACACCCATGGAGTGAAGGCCTGCGCGGCGGCGTCGTCGACCAGGGGCCACAGCACATACTGCGTGAGCAGCCACACCACCACGCCGTAGACCATGCCGGCGCCAAGCAGGCCCATGCGGCTGGCCAGGTAGCGACCCCCCACGACGGCGAACACCACCCCAAGCAGCATCGCCACCATCAGGTGCACCACCATGCCCACCACCAGGCCACCCCAACTGAACATGGCGTCCAGCGGCGCCCCACGCCACACCGTGTGGGCGATGAGGTTGAGCGGCGTCCAGAAGCCGACGCCGGTCAGCCACAACACGATCATCGACCACATGGCCATCATGGCGCCGCCGAGCATGCCGCCCAGTCCGCCTGAGCGAAGCGCTTGCCTGCCCATCCCGCCTCCTCGCGATTCGTCGTCCCGCTTCGCTGACAGCAGACGCGTCCTGCAGGACGAGGCCGCGAGGAATGTCACGACCATGACAGTGTTCGGCGGTGGCGGTGGCGGTGGCGGTGGCGGTCGCGCCGCGTGGCGCCGGTGACGGCAGTCGTAGACTGTCAGCCTGATGACATCCTTGTTCGCCTGGCGCGAGGCCGACCCCGCCGCCGTTCGGGCCGCGGCCTGGATCGCCCGCTGCGTGGGGCGAGGGGAGGCCGCGCCGCTGCGGCGCGAGGACCTTGCCGTGCTGGCCGCCGACCTGGAGCTGCGGCCCATGGAGCCCGGCCAGGTGGTCTTCGCCGCGGGCCGGCCGCCCAAGGGCGTTTGGATTGTACGCAGCGGACTGGTCGAGCTGGCTGTGGGGTCGGGCCGACGCCGCGCGGTGGTGGCGCTGATGCGACCTGGTGATGTCGACGGCGACATCCAGCTGCTGCTCCGGATGGGCCCCCCGTACACCGCGCGGGCGGTGGACGAGAGCGACTGCCTGTTCCTCTCGGCGGCGTCGTTCGAGCGGCTGCTGGCCGAGCGGCCGGCGATCGCGCGGCGCTGGCTGTCCAGCGTGGCCGCCCGGCTGGCCAGCAGCCAAGCCAGGCTGCTGGGGCTGCTGGGTGGATCGCTGGCCGAGCAGGCCGCGCGGCTGCTGCTGGACGAGGCCGGCGACCAGGACGTCGTGGTATTGCCCCAGCGGACCCTGGCCGCGATGCTGGGCGTGCAGCGCCCATCGCTGAACAAAGTCCTCCGCCAGTTCGAGCAACAGGGCCTGCTCGAGCTCAGCTACCGCAGCGTCCGCATCCTGGATCCCGCGGGGCTCAAGCGACACAGCCGGAGCCACGCCTGACGCCCGGGTGGCACCGCACGAGCCCGTGCGGGCCGGCGACTTCAGCGGCGCCTAAACGGGCGCCTTCAGTGCAGGCCGAGGCGTTGCGCGGCGGCCAGCACCTCGGCCCGGCTGCTGGCGCTGGCCACGCTGCTCAGCCTCGCCGCCAGCGCGTGCACCAACGGTGGGGGCGGGGGCGACCAGGCCTCGGCGACCACGGCAGCCGCCGGTGCGGCCGGGGGGTCGGGAGCCTGTCTGGCCGCCTCCGGCCTGTCCGGCAACCTCGCCGACCACAGCGCCGCCGCGGCGTCCGGATCCAAGCTCCAAGTCGAGGCCGGCGACTCCTTCTTCGCCCCCACCTGCCAGACCGGCGTCCCCTCGGGCACGGTCACGCTGGTCGTCCACAACAGCGGCCAGATCCTGCAGAACCTCTCCGTGCCCGGCCAGCGCGTCGACCAGGACGTCCTCCCCCGGGGCAGACGATCACCCTCCACCTCGAGCTGGACGCCACGGCGCTGCCGTTCTTCTGCAAGTACCACCGCACCTCAGGAATGGTCGGATGGCTGCTACCCCAAGGTTGAGCCGGGCGCTGCCACCGGGGCGGCCCGCGCCAGGCGATGCGCGGTCCAGATCAGCGGCAGCGCCGCCGCCAGCAGCGCGACCGGGAACAGGTAGCCCCCGACGGCCAGCAGCGCGCCGGCAAGCTGCGCCCCGACCGCCAGCGCCAGCGTCGGCACACAACAGGTGACCCCGCCGGCCAGGGCCGGCAGGGCGCCCAGCAGCCCCGCCGCCCCACGCCACCCGGCCGCGCCGCGCACTCCGCAGGCACGACGCGTCCGGGTGGCCAGCAGCGCCACACCAACATTGAGGCCGGCAAGCGCGCCCAGCAGCAGCCCCATCCCAAGATCGGCCGGTGCCAGGAACACGGTCACGTGGTCGACCGGGTGGATCGCCAGGACCGGCTCGTAGGCGAACGGCGCCCGCTGCGCCAGCAGCTTGGCCGGCCAGTCCGCGGCGACCTCCACCGAGGGGACGCGCGCGATGCGGCTGGCGCCGGTTCCGGCCCAGACCACCAGGTCACCCAGAGCGATCAGGTAGACCAGCAGGTACAACGCGGCGACGACCACGCCCAGGCGCCGGCTCCGGCGATCGCCCAGGGCCACGGAAACCGCACGGGCCATTCACCGCCCCGACGCCCGCGACCTCACCCGATCACCGCCGCCCGGGGGAAGAACGCGAACCAGCCCAGCCACATCACGTCGAAGGTGACCAGCCGCTCCGCCGCCCCCCCATGCCCCGCAAGGTACGCACGGCCCGCATCCAGCGCCGGGTCGTAGCGGAAGGCCGCCGGTCGGCCGCCCAGCCTGGTCTGGATCGTCCCCCGCTCGCGCAGCAGGGACTTGCGGACCGCCAGGCGGTTTGGGCCGAGCTCGGCGGCCACCATGACCTCCTTCTCGTCGAAGCGGCCGCTCTCGTGTAGCAGCGGGAAGTACAGGAACCGGCCCTGCCCGGGCTTGTAGTAGCCGAACAGCTCGTGGGAGGCGCCGTAGTTGTAGGAACCGTAGGGGTCGTTGCCGTACTGGCGCAGATAGCCGGTCCGGGTCGACAGGACCAGCGTGTCCGGGTGGACCGCCCGCCAGCGACCCCAGCTCGTCCAGTCCAGCGGCACCTGCTCCAGCACCCGCCCGCGCGAGGGCCCCGAGATCGCCTGGCCGAGGAGCTGCGGCCAGCGGCTGTCGGTCTGCCGGTCGTACAGCAGCAGATTGGAGTTCACCAGGTCGCCGGAGGTGCCGAAGGTGGAGGGCCGGCCGTCCGGGGCGGTGCCGCGGAAGGCCACGGCCGACCCGGTCAGCGGGCAGTAGGTGACCGACAGCGGGCCGCTGGGGAAGCGGTCGTTGACGATCTCGTGCCAGACCAGCACCAGCTGCGGGTAGGCCCGCGCCTGACCGTCCCTGACCAGGCCGAAAACGACATCCTCATCGGCCAGGAAGCTGGCATTGGAAGCGGCCACGAACCGCGGCCGGTCGATCGCCGGGATAGCGTCCTTGCCAGGGGCTCCATGGCGGACGCTTCGCGCCAGCTCGTCCAGGGAGTCAGCCGCGGGCGCGGCAGCGGCGCTCGGCCCCGGGGTGGCCGGAGCCGACCCGGCACGCCCCGCGGCCGGCGCCGCCGGCCGGAAGGCGATCCCACGGGCGACCAGGAAGGAGACGCCACCCGCCAGGCCCACACCCCCCAGCACCTGGAGGAAGCGCCGCCGTGTCATGCCCCGCGGCTCATCGGTCATCTGCCACCGTCCACCACGTCCCACTCACTTGGACGGGCAACCCGGCCGCTTGATTGCCGGGGCGCCACCTACCTGGAACCGCCGACGGCGAAACTGTGTCGTCGCGCTGACAGTTCCCGACGCAGGCGGGCCGCAGCCGCGTGCACTCGGCACCGGTGGCGAGATCCCGCTGTCCTGGCAAGGAGCCGCGCGCATGCACGACGACCCCCAG
>WNGK01007000.1_pt1 | contig 18938 bp, 16 predicted proteins | sample 5400601 | NCBI WGS metagenome assembly WNGK01 (sample SAMN13153376, study PRJNA577476) | soil metagenome | isolation source: 60 cm soil or saprolite under Garry oak tree replicate 1 | place: USA:California | collected 2016-06-15
CCTGGCCGCCCAGGTCTGGAGGGGCCGCCCAGGTCTGGAGGGACTGAATGAGGCCTCGCCGCATGACCCTCGCCATGGCCGTAGCGCTGGCTGCCACGCTGGCCGCGGGCGTCGCCGCCCAGGCGCACGAGCCGTCGTCCCCGCGCACCTCGGCCGCCGAGACGGGCATTCACAAGATCAAGCACGTGATCGTGATCATGCAGGAGAACCGGTCGTTCGATTCCTACTTCGGCAGCTACCCGGGCGCGGACGGCATCCCGAAGGGTGTCTGCCTGCCCGATCCGCGCAACGGCGGCTGCCGCAAGCCGTGGGTTGACCACCACGACAGCAACGGGAACGACCCGCATTCGCAGTTCCCATTGCGTGCCGACGTCAACGGCGGCAAGATGAACGGCTTCCTGGCCGAGGCCGAGAAGAAGCTGTGCCGGCCGGGGCGCAGCTGCCATCCGGACGTCATGGGCCACCACGTGCGCTCCGATCTACCGGACTACTGGTCGTACGCGGCGAACTTCGTGCTGCAGGATCATATGTTCGAGGCACCCGGCTCGTGGAGCCTGCCGGCTCACCTGTACGAGGTTTCCGGCTGGTCGGCAAAGTGCACGCGCACCGGCGTCCCGATGAGCTGCACCGCCAGCAACCAGCCGCCGGAGCGGCTGCCGACCCGGCCGAAGCCGTTCGCCTGGACCGACCTGACCTGGCTCCTGCACCGGCATCATGTGAGCTGGAGTTACTACCTCGATCATGGCGCTGTCTCGGCCAGCAACCCCGGCGGGGTGTCCGTGCACTGGAACCCGCTGCCGGGCTTCACCGACGTGCACAAGGACGGCCAGCTGGGCAGCGTCCGCCCGCTGCGCGTGTTCTGGAAGCAGGCTAAGGCCGGCACGCTGCCGAAGGTGTCGTGGATCTCGCCGGACTTCAGGGACAGCGAGCACGGTCCTGCGCTGGTCAGCACCGGGCAGGCGTACGTCACCAAGGTCATCAACGCGATCATGCGCGGACCGGACTGGAAATCCAGCGCGATCTTCCTGAGCTGGGATGACTGGGGCGGCTACTACGACAACGTGGTCCCACCGCGGGTGGACCGCCAGGGCTACGGGATCCGGGTTCCCGCCCTGGTCATCAGCCCGTACGCCAGGCATGGCTTCATCGACCACCAGCGGCTGTCCTCGGACGCGTACCTGAAGTTCATCGAGGACGACTTCATGGGCGGCGCGCGGCTCAACCCGAAGACCGACGGCCGGCGTGACCCGCGTCCCGATGTTCGCGAGAGTGCCGCCAAGCTCGGCAACCTCATCCATGACTTCAACTTCAGCCTGCCGCCCCGGCGCTCGCTGATCCTCAATCCGTGTCCGGCGAGCACGACGCTGATCCCCCGGCCGGGGGCGAACTGCGTCGACCACGTCGCGCTGCATACCGCGACCTGGGGAGACAGCTGATCAGCCAGCCAGCGCCCGGTCTTGCCCGCCCGCCCTAGGCGGCATCGGCGCTCTGACCGGAGCCTTCGTAGGACGGCAGTTCGCGCATCCGCCGCAGCGGCGACAAGAAGACCGGCACGAAGGCCAGCGATCCGCCCGCGGCCGCGACGAGGAGGGTCTCGCGCACCCCGATCGTGGACCCGAGGACGCCGCCGATGAACCCGCCGAGCGGCATCGTGCCCCAGACCAGGAAGCGCATCGTCGCGTTCATCCGGCCGAGCAAATCGGGCGGGCACAGGCCCTGACGGAAGCTGACCTGCGTGATGTTGTAGACGACCGTGGCCATCCACATGCCGATCTGGGCCAGCGCCAGCAGCACGAGCGTCCAGTCGTGCCGCACGAACGGAGCTACGAAGCCGCACGGGCCGCCGACCGCGGCCGACATCCAGATCGCCCGGCCCTGCCCGACCCGGGCCGCGAACCTGCTCGCGACCAGCGAGCCGATCAGCCCGCCGATCGCCGACGTCGAGGAGATCAGGCCGATGACCCCCGCGGAGACGTGCAGGTCGCGCGCGAGCAGCACGAAGAAGACGGCCAGCGCCATCGAGCTGAACAGGTTGAACATTCCGGTGCACATGGCGATCGCGCGCAGCAGCCGGTTGCCGAGGACGAAACGCAGCCCTTCGACGATCTCGCGCCGCAGGTGCCGGTCCGGCTTGCGCTGCGGCCTGGCCGGGCGGGTCTTGATGGCGCTGACCCAGGCCGCGGACCAGAGAAAGGTCAGCGCGGTGATCAGCACCGCGAATGGCGCGGTCAGCGCCTGGATCAGCAGCCCGCCGATGCTCGGGCCCGCGATCTGGCTGACCGACTCGCTGCCCTGCAGCTTGGCATTGCCTTCGACCAGCATCGTCCGGTCGACCAGCTCGGGCAGGTAGGACTGATAGGCGACGTCGAAGAAGACGGTGCTGACGCCGGTCCCGATCGCGACCAGGTACAGCTGCCCGATCGTCAGTAGCCCGAACATCGCGGCCAGCGGTATCGATCCGAGCAGGGCCGCGCGGATCAGGTCGTTGACGATCAGCACCGAGCGGAACCGCATCCGCTCGACCCACGCGCCGGCCGGCAGCCCGACGACCAGGAAGGCCGCGGTCTCGCACGCGGTAAGCAGGCCGACCTCGAACGTCGAGGCATGCACCACCAGGATCGCGACCAACGGCAGCGCCAGCTGGCTGATCATGGTGCCGAACTGGCTGACCGTCTCGCCGACCCACAAGCGCCGGAACTCGAGGTGATGCCACAGGCCGCCGCGTCGCCGCGGACGGCCCAGATCAGGTTCGGTATCGATCACGATGGCTATCGTGGCTGAGTGATTGGGATTTGTCAATCACTTATAGAGTGACGGTCATGGTCGAACGCCGGCAGGCGACCGACGAGGAGGCGAAGGCGCTCGCGTCCTCGCTGCGGCTGCGGATACTGCGGATCTGCCTGGGCGAGGCGCGCACGAACAAGGAGATTGCCGGGATCCTCGGCCGCGACCCGGCGAGCATCCTGCATCACATCAGGACGCTCGTGCGGACCGGATTTCTTGAGCCGCAGGCCGAACGCCGCGGTACGCGAGGCGCGCGCGAGATTCCGTACCTGGCCACCAGGAAGTCCTGGCGGCTGAGCACCCCCGCGATGGACCGCTCGATGCTCGACACCTTCATCGAGGAGGTCGCCCTCGTGCCGGCCACGGAACTGGACACCACCAGGCTCGGCCTGCGTCTGTCACCCGCGGGCATGGACGAGTTCCGGACTCGCCTCGCCAGCCTGGTCGAAGAGTTCGCCGGCCGCCCTGACGACCGGTCCGCGCCTGCCTGGTCGGTATTCATCACGGTGCACCCGGACCCGAACCGGCCCGACTGAGCTAGCAGGCCCGCGAGGGCAGGCCGGGCGGCGGCGCCAGGAAGACGCTGCGCATCTCGCCCAGCCAGTCCTCCGCGGCGCGGGCGTCCTGTCCGGTCAGCTGCGGTACCCAGGACGTCACCGAGTCGGCTCCGCCGTTGCGGATCCAGTCGAACAGCTCGGTAGTGCCGTCGGCCTGCCAGGGGCTCAGCCCGCTGGCCAGCATCTGCTCCTTCGCGACCTGCTCAGGCAGGTCCTCGTAGTCGACCTGGCGCGCAAAGACGGCCGAGACCCGCGCCGCGACATCGGCGTAGCTGAGCGCCTCAGGCCCGGTCAGCGCGTAGGCCTGGTCCTCGTGCCCGTCGCTGGTCAGCACCTGGGCCGCGACCCTGGCGACGTCGCTCGCGGCCACGAAGCCGACGCTGGCGTTCCCGGCCGGCGCGAAGATCGAGCCCTGCTCCCTGATCGTGCTCGCGGCCTCCAGCAGGTTCTCCAGGTACATGTTGGGTGCCAGGTAGGTGACCGGCAGGCCGGTGGCGTCCAGGTGCACGGCGATCTGCCGGTGGCTGCGCATAAAGCGCACCTCACAGTCCGGATCGGCGAACCCGTCGGCCGCGATCTTGACAATGTGCGGACGGTGCCCGGCGGCGAGCAGCGCGTCGATGAAGATCAGCTCAAGCTCGACCTGCCCCTCGTGCGCCGGGCTGAGGAGGAAGACCCGGTCAAATTCCCGCAGAACCTCTGCAGGCGGCGGCCCGTCGAGCGTCGCCACCACATGCCGCCCGGAGCCAGGCAAGTCGGCGGCCTTCGCCTCCACCCGCACCATCGCGGCGGCATCAGCACCGGCGTCGGCTAGCGCTTCCATCAGGTAGTGGCCGACCTGCCCGGTCGCTCCGGTCACCAGGATCATGGCGCCTGTCCTTCGGTTGTGGACTGCCCGGTCACCCGGCTTCCACCATCTCACGACCCGCACATCAGCCGAGCTGGCGGGCGGGCCGGCCAGCGACAGCCACGAGGTCCGGCGTGAGTGCCCTGACCAGATCCACAACGCCTGAGTGTCGCCCGGCTCGCACCCCGCAGGCAACCGCGTTTACCCTCGCCGACGAGCACGCTCGGGCCGGGCCATCGGCGGCCGGAGGCCCTCGGTAGTGTGGCCAGTCTGATAGCGATCATCCGACGTCGATCAGCGGAGGAATCCGTCATGCCCGACGATGACATCTACGACTCCTCAGAAGATCTCGAGGACGTCGAGCTGGAGGACGACGGGACGCTCGACGCCTCGGACACGCTGGCGGGCGATCCCGGCGACGATCCGCTCGACCAGGGCATCGTGCCGCCCGACCGGTGGTCGGCGGGCGAGGGCTTCGGGACCACCCTGGCCGAGGAGCGAGCGGGCGAGTCGCTCGATCAGCTGCTGGCCGAAGAAGAACCCGAGCCCGATCCGTTCGCTCCGGACGACGGGCTGGAGCCGGATCCGAGGTCCGGGCGTCTCGTCGCCGAGAACGAGGGCGCGCACCCGGTCGCCGAGCCCGACCTGGTCGGCCGCGACGTCGGGATCGACGCGGGCGCGGCGTCGGCGGAGGAGGCAGCGGTCCACACGACGGACGAGCCGGGCGGCGGAACCGACGGCTAGCGGGCCTGTCCCGTAGATCTTCGGCGGCAGGCCCGGACCCCCCGGTGCGCTGGCCTACGGGTCATCGGGCCGGGACCACAGCTCACGCAGCTGCTCCCAGCCGGACTCGTCCCCGGCTGCTGGCGAGATGTAGCGCGCGCCGGGAAACTCCTGGGCCGGCCGGGTGTAACTGCCCCGCGCGACGAGCCGGCCGATATTGCCGCGGTAGATCTCGTCGACCTCGGCGTGGCCGGCCGGCTCGTCGCTGAGCCAGAGGTTCCTCGGATGCACCGGCTCGTCGTACATCCGGCGGAAGATCTCCGTCCGCAGGTCCTTCATCCAGTTGGAGTTGAGGTTCATCATCCGGAACTGGCGCAGGGCCTCGATGTCGACGATCCCGGCTACGAACGTGTTCGCGCCCGACGTCGTGTGGCCGAGGACGGTGCCCTGGTAGTCGACGATATGGGAGTTGCCGCCCGCGATGTCGTACGGGTGCTCCATCTTCGGATGTACGTAAACCGGGCCGACGTTCGGGCAGATCATGTAGACGTTGTTGAAATGCGCGTGGGCCCGGTTCTGCAGCAGCCACGTTCCGCCGGGCTCCGTCCCGGCCTGCGTCATCGGCACGGCCTCGCTCGGCCGGTACACCACCTCGGCACCATTGAACGCCAGCGCGCGCACCGCTTCCGGGTACTCCCCGTCGGAGCAGCAGATCGTTCCGATATTGCCGATGTCATCGGTGCGTAGCACCGGGTAGAAGGCGTCGATACCGTCGCCGAACATCTCGACCCACCGGTCGTAGACATCGTGCGGGACGCATGACCGCTCGCGGCACCAGAGATGGTTCTTGGCCGCCTTGTGGACGATCACCCCCTGCGGGGAGATGACAAACAAGGTGTTGAAAAACCGGTCCTTGATCACCTCGGGCCAGCGCGCCTTGCACTGGGCGACGATGTAGGTGTCGTAGTGCCTGGCCAGCGTGGCGAGCCTGTCAGTCTCCGCACCGGGAATGTCGATGAACAGATCGCGCGCGGCCGTGACGTGCGGGATGTCGAAGATCTCGTCGGTGAAGCCGGTCAGCGCACCTTCGGCGAGCGCGATCAGCCGCACCGGCATGTTGATGCCGATGATCGACACCGCGGCATGGATCGCGTCCTCGATGATCGACAGGTTGCGGCCGATATCGCGCCGGCTGCCAATGCCGTGCACGACCGTCGATAGGCCGACCGACAGGTAGGGCGCGACCCGTCCGTTCACCGTGTACCGCCTGACGCGATCGGCAGCCTTTTTGACTGCGGCGCCTGAGATATCCGACTTGTAAGACTCATGAGCGTGTGGTTATGTTAAGCCATATTTTGTTGGTCCGGCAATAGGCCGTTTGGAGACGTCATGGCCGTTCCGGCAGCGGGTGCGACACCCGGACTTCGTACCGGCGTACTGAAGGTCCGCCACGCGGTGATCACGTCGCTGGCCGTGATCACGCCGGCCGCGGCCATCCTTTTCCTGCCCATCCCGATCGCGGCGAACGCGGGTTCCGCGATGCCGCTCTCGATCGTCGTGGCGTTCGCGGTCGTGCTCGTGATCATGAATGCCGTCTACCGGTTCACGCAGCGGATCTCGCACGCGGGGTCGTTCTTCGCGTTCGTGCGCGACTCGCTCGGCGTCCGCGCCGGATTCCTGACCGGATGGCTGTTCCTCGCGTTCTACCCGGTGTTCGTCGCGCTGGACCTCATCTTGTTCGGGGCGACGCTGAACGGCATCATCGTCGCGCACGGCGGGCCTGACATTCCGTGGTGGCTCCTGATGCTGGCCGGGCTCGTCGCGATCTGGGGCATCGCCGTCGTCGGCATCCGGCTCTCGGTGCGATCCGATCTCGCGCTGCTGACGTTCGAGCTGGCGGTGCTGCTGGCTCTCGCGCTCACGATCCTGGTCAAGGGCGCGCCGGGCGGCGACTGGCACGCGCACGTGTTCAGCCCGGGAGCCAGCCCGGCTGGCTTCAGCGGGGTGGTTGTCGGCGCCGTGTTCGGCGTGCTCGCCTTCACCGGCTTCGAGGCACCCGCCTACCTCGGGGAGGAGGCGCGGAACCCGCGCCGTACCGTGCCCAGGGCCATCCTGACGACCACCGTCGGTATCGGCATCGTCTTCGTCTTCTTCTTCTATGTGACGACCGTCGGGTACCCGAACATCGGCAGGCTCCCCGCCGACCCGGCTCCGTGGGACACGCTCGGGCGAGCGTACTGGGGTTCCGGCCCGACCGTCCTCATCGACATCGCGTCGGTCGTCGCCCTGATCGCCGGCGCCCTCGCGGCGCAGAACGGCGCGGCTCGCATGGTGTTCGCCCTCGGCCGCGACGGGCTGCTGCCGCGCAGGCTCGGCCGCACCCTGCCTCAGTTCGGCACCCCCGCCGCCGCGCTGACCTTCCTGCTCGCCGGGTCGATCGCGCTCGGGCTGGGCTTCGGCTTGGGCTTCCAGCCGCTGCCGGCCTTCTCGCTGCTGAGCCTGATCGTGACGCTCTGCGCGCTCGGGGTATACGCGCTGGCCCAGGTGGGCGTCGCGCGCTACTTCTGGCGGCTCGGAAAATTCAATCCTTTCTGGCACGGCCTGCTGCCGACCCTGGCGGTCGCGGCGATCGTCTACCTGTTCGGCAAGAACGTGTCGCCGAAGCCGCCCTACCCGTCCGACCTGGCCATCTGGATCTCCGTCGGCTGGGCTGTCGCGGGCGTGCTGGTCGTGATCGCCCTGGTCATCTTCAAGCCTGGCCGGCTGGCCGCCGCCGCCGTGATCATCGGCGAGGGTGACGCTCCCGAGGAGGCCGGCCTTCAGGTCTAGGATTCACCGGATGCAAGCCCGCCATAGCTAGGCGCTGGCCGGGCTAGGCGCTCGTCGGGCCGGGGCGAAGCCCGTTAGGCGCTGGCCGGGAAGTAGGCCAGCCGGGCGATGCTGGATCGCTCCCCACGACCTGCGCGTCACCGCCGATGTAGATGCCTGCTCCGGTGCTGACCGATGCCGCCCAGCCGGCTCCGCGCCCGGTTGTGAGGGAGTTGTTGAAACTCAAGATGGCGTGCCCGTAGTTCGGATCGCCGATCTGAACGTCGATGGCCCCGATGCCGTAGTGCTTCTGCTCGGGGCCGTGCACCTTGACGCCGTTGATGTACACCGCGTGGTCGAGGTTCTTGTTGTGGCCGCCCGTGTAGACGATGCTGCCGGTGTCCAGCACGGTGAACAGCGAGTCGAACCCGGTCTCGTTCACGATCAGCGGGTAGGCAGTGTTGGGGTTGCCGCTGGCCGCGAACTCCGGCCAGTACGGTGCCACCGGCGTGTGAACGTCCAGCTGGCCGCGGTCCGCGAGCATGAGCGCGGCCAGGTTCGTCACCGTCTTCGTGGTCGACCAGACGTTGGTGATGGTGTCCCGCGTCCACGGAGTCGTCCTGGCCTCGTCCCGGAAGCCGCCCCAGATATCGACGACCGTCTCGCCGTTGAGGTTCACCACGATGGAGGCGCCAAGCTCCTCGCCCGATGCCAGCTGGGCGGTCAGGGCGGCTCGCACCGGCTCGAAGCGCGCGCCGCAGGTGCCCTCAACCGCGCCCTCTGCCATGTCCGTCATGTCCACTCCCTAGCAGTGATCGCTGGCGCCGGCGGCAGCGAGTCGGGGTTCTGGGTGCCGTTAGTGTAAATGCCTGATTGGTCGCCGCCAAGGGGGACCGCCGCTAGGATGCCGGCCAGCAGTGCGGACAACGGCTTCGCCTGGTCCGCCCGAGAAGATCCTGGTCCGCCCGAGAAGATCCTGGTCCGGCCGAGAAGATCAAGGAGACCGATCACGGTGGCTTTCGTGCCCTACGACCGCCCGGTGCGGGCGGCCTTCATCGGCCTCGGCCGGATCTACGACCTCAACGTCCGCGCCTACCTCGGCAACCCCGACGTCGAGGTCGTCGCGCTCGTCGACCCGAGCGCGGAGCGGCGGGCGCAGCGCCAGGCGGACTGGCCGGACGCGGCGACCTTCGGATCGGCGGCCGAGCTGGCGGCGAGCGGCATCGAAGTCGACGCCGCTGAGGTCCTGCTGCCGATTCCGCTGCACACCGACGGAGTGGTCGAGATGCTCGGCTGGGGCTGGCACGTCAACTTGCAGAAGCCGATGTGCAACGACCTGCTCGATGCGCAGCGGATGCTGGACGCGGCCAAGACCGGCGACCGGGTCCTGCGGGTGATGGAGAACTACCTGTTCTACGAACCGCTGCGCCGACTCAAGGCAGTGGCCGAGTCGGGTGAGATCGGCCACGTGTCCGGCTATCACGTGAAGATGGTCGGATCCGGGAACGGCGGCTGGGACGTGCCGTGGAGCAGCTTCGAATGGCAGCTGCAGCAAATGCAGCGGGGCCGCGGCATCATGGTGTTCGACGACGGCTGGCATAAGCTCGCCACCGCCATCTGGCTATTCGGCCCGATCAGGGAAGTCCGCGCCTGGATCGGCAACACCCACTTCGGACCGGGCGTCGACGTGGACGCGCCTGCCACGCTCCTGTGGGAGCACGACAACGGCGTCCGCGGCGTATGGGACATCACCCTCGCGCCGGACATGTACCTTCGCTCGGATTACTACACCAATGACGAGCGCTGGGAGATAACCGGCACCAAGGGCTTCGCGCGGGTAAATCGCGTGACCGGGCGCGGTATCCAGCAGCCGGGCCTGGAGGTGTACGCGGATGGCGAGATGCGGGGCTATCACGCGCTCGACGACGACTGGGGCAGCAGCTTCCGTGATTCGGGCCGGCACTGGCTGCGCTGGCTGCGCACCGGCGACGGCCCCCTGATGTGGAGCGGTGACGAAGCCGTTGACGTGCTGAAATTCGCGCTAGCCGCCTACGCGAGCAGCACGGCGGGCGGGGCTGGCGTGAATCCCGGTGAGATCAGCTAGGCCACCAGCTTCCGCACGGGGGAATGGGCCGGACGCACTCAAATAGGGTCCATTATCTGTGCCCGCCAGATCCTCCGGTCCGATAATCGGAATGCGCTGTAATCCTGCAGGCAAATTCACGCGTCTCCATAATGGAAGAGCGCGGGGATGCCGGATCGGGACGGGCTGAATCCATTCTTGACCGGCAAAAATGCGTACTTAACTGCGCGTTGCGCAGAGGTCATTTCGCAGGGGGATTCCATGGGCGGACGCAAGCACATCACGTGGCTGGTGCCCGGTGTAGTGGCGCTGCTGTCCGGCGGCCTGGCCGTCGTCCACGCGCCGGTCGCGTCGGCCGCCACGCCGCCCACGCTGAAGCTGAAGATCCTGCTGATCGGCGAGGGTTCCGGCGACGTCACGACGACGGCGTGGCGGGCCGCGCTCGACAGCGAGGGAGTGCCCTACACCCTGGTGACGGCCTCCGGCTCAGCCGGGTCCGAGACGATCAGCCTGCCGACCCTTTCGAGCGGCACGACCGGCAATTACAACGGCGTGGTCATCGCGGATTCCCCCGGCGATTACGCTTCCGGGGCGCTACTTCCGCTGTATTCCTACGAGTCGGCCTTCGGCGTGCGCCAGGTCGATGGCTACATGTACCCGTCACCATCGCTGGGCGTAACGGAAACGACCGGAGGTCCGCTAGACGGAACTACGGGGACGCTCACCAGCGCAGGACTGGCCGCCTTTCCGGAACTCAAGGGCCCTGTTCCCTTCGATATCGGCACGTACGGTTATGGCGCGGCGGTAAGCAACGGCGCGCCCTATACGCCGTTCATCACCGACTCGGCCGGCGACGCGATGGCCGGGGTGTACCAGCATCCGACGGGTGCGTCCGACCCCCAGGCGGGCGTCTCAGAGCTCGCGCTCAACTTCGACTACAACTCGAATCAGACACAGTGGCTGCTGCTGGCGCCTGGCCTGATCAACTGGGTGACCCAGGACACCCACCTGGGTCTGTACCGCAACTACTTCGGCCAGGACATCGACGACACCTTCATCGCCGACAACGAGTGGAGCTCGCAGTACCAGTGCACGCCGGCGGCCACCGATCCGCCGGACTACACCTGCCCGCCAGGCAAGCAGGGCGTCGCACCGGGCTCAGGCCCCGGGGTGCCGTCCGACGTGCAGATGAGCGCAGCCGACGTGGCCTACGTGACGAACTGGGAGCAGCAGACCGGGATCAAGCTGAGCCTGGCCTTCAATGCCATCGGGGCCTGCACGGCCGACACCTCCGCCGATGAATCGAACGCTAACTGCACGGGCAGTCACACCGACGGGTCTACCACGTACACCGATCCAGGCCAGGTCGTCGACCCCAGCTACCCCAATGACGCCGGGCTGGTCAACGCGCTGCTGGCGAGCCAGTCCGACTTCAGCTGGATCACTCATACCTGGTCGCACCTCTTCCTCGGCTGCATGCTCTGGCGGCCGCAAGACCTCACCACGGTCAGCGCCAGCGGATCGGGGGGTACCTTCAGCCCGGGCTCGTACACCTACCAGGTAACCGCGGCGACCGCTTACGGTGAATCTGAGCCGTCGTCGTCGCGGACCGTCACCGTCGGCTCGGGCGGATCTGTGACTCTGACCTGGCCCGAGGCGGTCAACGGCGCTGGCACCGACGGCACGAGCGGCCCGTCGCTGGCCCAGGAGGAAGCCAGCCACACCGGCGGCACGGGATTCTGGGGCTACAACGTGTACCGGCTGGATCCTGGCTCCTCGACGTTCGGGCTGGTCGGGCAGGTGGCGGAGAACCCGTCGCCCAACGTCGCGACTACCTACTCGTTCACCGACACGGGCCGCCGCGCCGGCGAGCAGCCGAACTCGAGCCCTGGCTTCCCCACCGCCACCAACCCAGGAATCGACTGCGGGCCAGGCACGAGCAGCTGGCTGCCAGCCCGCAGCACGCAGCCCGACTCCTCGATCGACCCCGAGATCGGCCTGGACCAGGCCTTCGCCGCGGCGAACGGGCTGACCAGCTACACGGGGAGCACTCCGGGCTCGAGAACCCCAACATGCCGGGCGCGCTCGCCGACACCGGGGTCACCACTGTCGCCTCCGATGCCTCCCGCCAGCCGGCGCAGTACTCGATCGGGCCCGCCCTGACCGCCCCGCGCTATCCCAGCAACATCTATTACAACGCCTCGAACTGGCCCGACGAGCTGAACGAGTACAACACCTTGTACGTCGCCAGCGGCGTTTCGCTCGGCAACTCCGCCTTCCCGGACGAGACCGGCCACTGCACGGACACATCGGCCACGACCTGTCTCGGCGGGCCGGCGACGGAGGCATCCCTGCTGGCCTCCGAGACCCACATCATGCTGAGCCACGTGCTCAGCAACGACCCCAGGCTCGGATACGCGCACCAGTCGGATCTCATCGGCCCCGCGACCCAGAACGGCCAGGATTACGGCTACACGATCCTTCGCCTGATCGACCACATGCTGGGCCAGTACGACAGCTGGTACACCAGCGCCGCCCCGCTCGACCAGATGACCGATGTCACCGATGCGCGCGTGCTCGCCGAGCAGCGTGCGTGGGCCGCCTCGACGGGGCAGGTCAGCGCGAGCGTCAGGAACGGCGTCGTCACGATTACGAACAGCGGGCCCGACCTCAAGGTCCCCGTGACCGTCCCGCCGGGCACGACCGTCAGCGGTGCGGCGTTCGGCGAGCCCTACGGCGGCCAGCTGTCGGACTGGGTGGACCTGGCCGGCACCGAGACGCTCACCGAGAACGCGGGCCCGACGATCACCAGCGGCGCATCGGCCACCTCGATCGCGGGCACCGCCTTTCACTTCACGGTGACCACCACCGGCGCTCCGGTTCCCTCGATTACCGAGACCGGCGCGCTGCCCGCCGGCGTCACCTTCACCGACAACGGCGACGGCACCGCCACGATCAGCGGCACGGCGGCCGCCGGCAGCGGCGGGAGCTACCCGATCACGATCACGGCCGCCAACGGCGCGGGCTCGGTCGCCCAGTCCTTCAAGCTGGCCAACGACGAGGCTCCGGCGATTACCAGCTCATCGACCGCGACGTTCAGCACCGGGACGGCGGGCACGTACACGATCACCACCACCGGCTATCCGGCCCCGGCGATCACCGAGCAGGGAGCGCTGCCAGCCGGGCTGTCTTTCACCGACAAGGGCGACGGGACGGCCGCCATCGCCGGTACCGCGTCCGGCTCAGGTAGCTACCCGGTCACCATCTCGGCCAGCAATGCCTCGGGGAGCACGGCCACGCTGGTCGTGACCATCACGGTCAGCGCGTCGGCCGCGCCCGCCATCACCAGCGGCTCGGTCGCCGACTTCACGCTGAACCAGGCGGGCGCGGTCGCGATGACCGCCACCGGATCGCCGACCCCCGCGATCACCGAGACCGGTGCCCTGCCCGCCGGGCTGTCCTTCGCGGACAACGCAAACGGCACCGCGCTGCTGTCGGGCACGCCCACCGCCACGGGCACGACCAGCCTGACGATCAAGGCCAGCAACGGGGTCAGCCCCGACGCGACCCAGACCTACACGGTGGTGGTCGGCAAGGCCCCGGCTTTCACCAGTCCCGACAGCGCCACGGCCAGTGCCGGATCGCCGTCCAGCTTCACGGTGACCACCAGCGGCTACCCGGCTCCGAGCTTCGGCTGGTCCAACGTGCCTCCTGGCCTGACCTTCACGGACAACGGCGACGGCACGGCCACGCTGGCCGGCACTCCCACCACCCCCGGCACCTATGCCATGGCACTGTCGGCCGCCAGCGCCTACGGCACGGCACAGCAGACACTGACCGTCACCGTCCGGCTGGCCCCGACAATCACCAGCGCGAACGCGGCCACATTCACCGTGGGCACGCCGGGATCGTTCTCGGTGACGACCACGGGCAGCCCCGCGGCCGCGATCACGAAGTCGGGATCACTGCCGTCCGGCGTCACGCTGACCGACAACGGCGCACGCTCACGGTCAGCAATTCCCCGATGTCCCCCGCCATCACCAGCGCCGACGCGGCGACATTCACGGTGGGCACGCAGGGCTCGTTCGCGGTGACGACGACTGGCAGCCCGACGGCGGCCGTCTCGGCCTCGGCCAGCCCCGGATGGCCGTCCGGGGTCACGTTCATCGACAACGGCAACGGGACGGCCACCCTGGCCGGCACCCCGGCGTCGTCCGGCAGTTACGTGATCACGATCACGGCTTCGAACGGTGTCAGCCCGGATGCCAGTCAGACCTTCGCGCTCACCGTGGCCGCCGACCACGCCGCCCCGCAGATCACGAGCGCCAGCGCCGCCACCTTCGCGGCCGGCCAGCCGGGGACGTTCACGGTGGCGACAACGGGCAGCCCGACGGCGGCCATCTCGGGCACCGCGAGTCCGGCCCTGCCCTCTGGTGTCACGCTTACCGACAACGGCAACGGGACCGCGACGCTGTCCGGCACGCCGAAGGCCGGCAGCCAGGGCAGCTACGTGCTGACCGTCACCGCTAGCAACTCGGTCGGCACGGCCACCCAGGCCCTGACCCTCACCGTCAACAGCGGGCTGGTCATCACCAGCGCGGCCACGGCCACGGCGACCGCGGGCCAGGCCTTCAGCTTCACCGTCACCGCGGCGGGCACGCCTACGCCGGCGCTGACCAAGACGGGGAACCTGCCCAGCGGCCTGACCTGGACCGCCAATACCGACGGCACCGCCACGATCAGCGGCACCGCAGCAGTCACCGCGCACGGCAGCTACCCGCTGACCATCACGGCCAGGAACTCGACCGGCTTCACCAGCCAGGCTTTCGCGCTCACGATCGACGAGGCACCCGCGTTCATCAGCAGCGCCTCGGTCACTGAGACGGCGGGCACTGCCTTCAGCTACCTAGTCAGCACCCGCGGCTACCCGATCTCGACGCTCAGCAGCGGCGCCCTGCCTGCCGGGGTGAGCTTCTCCGATAACGGTGACGGCACCGGGACCCTGTCGGGTACTGGCACCCCGGCGACCAGCAAGGTCGTCATCACGGCGGCCAACGTCGGCGGCACCACCACCCAGACGATCAATCTTGCCGTTCGCGCGCCGGGGACCGGCGCGCAGGTGCCGGCCTTCACCAGCCCGGCCCAGACCACGGCGATGGCCGGGCAGATGCTCGCGTTCACGGTCACCACGGTCGGCAGCCCCGTCGCCGCCACCACCGTGACGCTCAGCGGAAACATCCCGGCTGGCGTCACCTTCCTCAGCCCGGGTAACGGGACGGCCACCTTCACCGGCATACCGGCCAGCGGCGGACGCTACCCGGTCACGCTCACGGCCAAGAATTCCGCCGGGACGACGACGCAGGTGTTCGTACTGAACATCAGTGCCACGCCGGTGATCATCAGCGGCGCGAGCGTCACGGGCACCGTCGGATCGGCGTTCAGCTACACCGTCAAGGCCACCGGCTCGCCGACGCCCGCCCTGGCCGAGGCTGGCCTCCTTCCGCCCGGCCTGACCTGGGTTGACAACGGGAACGGCACGGCCACCCTGGCCGGGGTGCCCGGCCAGGGCGGCGGGAGCTACAAGCTGACCGTCAGCGCGTCCAGCGTGCTCGGCACGGCCACGCAGGCGTTCACGCTGACGGTCGATCAGGCCCCGGCCATCACCAGCGCGCAGACCGCCACGGCCACCCTCGGCGCGCGGTTCAGCTTCACGTTCACGTCCACGGGCTACCCGCGCGCGAACCTGGGCCACGCCGGCAGCGTGCCTGGCCTCGCCTTCACTAATACCGGCAACGGGACACTGACGCTGTCGGGAACCCCGACCCGGGCCGGGACCTATTCCATCACGATCACCGTGAAGAATGCTTTCGGTTCAGACACGCAGACCTTCACGCTCATGGTGAGCTGAGCCGATGCCGCACCCGATCGTCTCGCGCCCGGTCACGCTGGCGTCGGCCGCGCTCGTCGCGGCGGCGGTCCTGGCCGGCTGCGGCGGGAAGGCTGCCACCGGTTCGGCCGCCCCGCTCGCGGCCACCAGCGGCGCGAGGTGGCTGACCGGTCCGGCCGGCCAGCTGCTGACCGCGCTGAACACCGACATCGGACGCCTCACCGCGGCGCAGCGGGCGGGAGATCATCACGCGGCCGCCAGTGCCGCCGCGCGGCTCGCCGTTGCTGCCCGCGCGGCGCTGAACGGGCCGCCCCCGCCGGCCGAAGCCAGGGTTTACCGGTCCGCGCTCACAGATTTCGAGCAGGCCGGAACTGATATCGTCAGCCGGAAATATAGCCAGGCGAGCCGCCTGATAGCGGTGGGAAACGTCGGCATCATGAAAGTGACGAGCGAGGCAAATAATCTGGATCGCGCGGCTCGCTCGTAACTTCGAATCCAGTTAATCCGCCTGCGAGTTGAAGATTCCGAGTAGATAACCAGGGGCGGGGAATACCTGGCATTAGGGCATGACTTCGAGCGAAGCAGCTCACATATGCGCCGATCTTGCCAGGAATTCCAGACGCCAGAGCAGGCAGGGTATAGCTGAACGTCGGCTTAATGCTCTAGGCGCAGGTCGGCGGGCCACCACGACCCGATTCTTTCTTGCGGGGGAAAGCAAGAGGCAAGAATCATGAAGAAATCTACCGTGCTTGTCGGCAGCCTATGCGTGCTCGCGGCGACCGGACTTACCGTCGGCCTCGTGACAGCACTCAGCTCGAACAAGACCCACGCTGCAGAAGTCTGGTGGCAGCCGACGAGCTCTGGCCCGAACAACGGTCCGGAATGGGCATGGGAACTGGGGCACGCACTCCGCCCCACCAACTCGACCGACATGGGCCTCGGAGCTGTGAACGCCGCCGGTGCCAAAGCGCCGGATCCGACGGTCTACGACATCGACGGCATCGACAACTCAGCTGCCACGGTGACCACCCTGCACCAGATGGGGGACAAGGTCATCTGCTACATCGAGGTCGGCGCGGCCGGGAATTACTACGCCGCCTCGGACGAGGGCATCCCGGTCAGCTACTACGCGCAACTGAAGGCGGCCGGCGACCTCGGCACGAAGATGTCGGGGTACACGGAGTACTACCTGAACATCAACTCGGCATCCACGGTCTCCATCATCGAGTCGATGATCAGGAAGCAGTGCGCGGGGAAGGGATTCGACGCGGTTGAGCCCGATATCGACGATTCCTACACCGACAAGACCGGCTTCAAGATCAGCGAAGCGCAGAACATCGCGTACGACCAGAAGCTGGCGGCCTACACCCATAACCTCGGGCTGGCCTGGGGGCAGAAGAACGGCGACAACGACCCGGCGTTCTCGGCCGCACTCGAGCCGACGACCGACTTCCTGCTGACCGAGGAGTGCAACTACTACAAGACGTGCGGGATCGTCACGCCGCCGTACGTGAAGGCCGGGAAACTGGTGCTGAACGCCGAGTACTCCAACGACTGGGGCACCAACGGGTCGACGGATCTCGGCAAGTTCTGCCCGGCCGCTATCAAGGGCGGCACGGATGCGAACTTGTTCAACGCGACCCTGTCCGGCTGGCACCGGCCCTGCCAGTAGACACTCAGGCAGTCCGGTGTCGGCTGGGCGCGCCAGCCGCCGGGCAGCCGCCCGCGATGATCGCGTCCTCATGCGGCCAGTAAGCGGGCAGCGAGCGGTAAGGGTTCGGCCCGGTGCCTTCTGTCACGTAGGCATAGCCGGCTCGCCGGCGCTGCGCCAAGGCGATGAGGTGCTCCAGCTGGGAGCCGGGGGTGGCGTAGATCGCGTGCGCGAACTTCGCCGTCGGATACCGATCCGCCCACCCCGGCACCCGGAGACTGAGATAGCTGCCATACGTCCCCTCGAATACCAGCACGATGTCGGCGACTGACATGTATCGCTCGTCGGGGTACGTGCCGGGATTGAGCATCACTGTCGAGCCCGGGTTCTGGCCGTGGATGTAGTGCGACAAGCCCCGGTAATAGGCGAGCCCGCCGCTGTCGCTCCTTGCTTGGTCGAGGAAGATACTCGTGACGTGGTACCACGACTTGTAGTTCCTGACGTCCGCCTCGACGCCAGCCGCGGAACGTCGGCCATAGTTCGTGTCCGAGTATCCCAGAATCGTGATCCCCGCGGCTTCCGCTCGCCTGACCACGGCCTGATAATCCGGGTCCGGTGCATCGCCCGCGCCGGTTTTCGTGGGGTCGGCAATCATCATGCTGGGTGGCGGGCGGCTGCCGATCGCTCTGGTCCAGTCTGGCCCGGGGTAGAAATAGGCCGCGACGAACGCCCGATCGCAGATCGCCCCGGGTGTTGGCGCCGTCCGCGCCCAGCTGACGCCGGCCACGGCGAGCACCACGACGGCCACGACCAGAATTGCTCGGCGCGGATCCATGTCCGCCCTCATCGGGGCGGCGACTCGAGCTCGCCAGCCGGGAGGCCATCCCAGGGATTGGCACCGCCCCGGTCGGTGATGAAGGCCGAGCCCGCATTGCGCCGGACCGCTAGCCGGAGCGCGTCGCCGAACGAGGTGGCCGGCACGGAGTGCAGCAGGTGGAAGAACCGCTCGGCCGGCCGCGATCGTACCCAGCGCGGTACGGCCAGGTCGAGATAGGCGCTCCAGGGACCTTCGAACGTGCCGAGCAGGTCGGCGTGCTCCGCGTAGGACTCGATCGGGTGGGCGCCGTGGTTGAGCGCGACGACGCGCGCACCCGCTTCGCGCGCCCGGCGGGCTAGCTCCGCGTACCGGCTCAGGTGCTCGGCGGCCGCGGACGCCCGGTCGAAGAACACGCCGTCGACGTGGTACCAGTCCAGGTACCTGCCGAGCTCGGCGGCGGCCTCGTCGGGCGGGCGCTGGCCGTAGTTCGTGTCGATATACCCGGCCACCGTGACCTTCGCTGATCGCAGCCGGTCGAGTGCCGGGAGGTAGGCCGGGTCGGCCTGCGAGCCCGGCCCGTTGGCCAGGTTGAGGACGATCATCCTGACCTGTGCCGCCCGGCCAGCCAGCCAGGTCCACTCGGCGGGGTGCGTGCCGGGATGGAAGTAAGCGGGCACGATCAGGCGGGGCGCGGCATACTCGGCCGGGCCAGGTACCTGGCTCACGGGCTTGCCTCCCATAGATCGGTGAGCGAGACTGCGAGTTCCCGGTGCGGCGTCCA
>WNGK01006178.1_pt1 | contig 18937 bp, 12 predicted proteins | sample 5400601 | NCBI WGS metagenome assembly WNGK01 (sample SAMN13153376, study PRJNA577476) | soil metagenome | isolation source: 60 cm soil or saprolite under Garry oak tree replicate 1 | place: USA:California | collected 2016-06-15
GTGCGGTGGATTCGCGGGCGGCGCCGGGTGCAGATAAGTGCGGTCGAGCTCGGCGAACCCGTTGACCCCGAGCAAGCCGAGACAGCGCTGCACCTCGTCCTCTAAGAGTTCCAAAAGCCGCACGACACCGGCCTCGCCACCCGCGGCGAGCGCGAAGCACTGCATGCGACCGATGCCGACCAGGTCGGCGCCTGCGGCGATCGCCTTGACGATGTCGCTGCCGCGGCAGATCGATCCATCGATGATGATTTTGGCGCGGCCGGCAACGGCTTCCACCACTTCCGGCAACACATCCATCGAGCCTCGGCCATGATCGAGCTGGCGGCCGCCATGGTTCGAGACATAAATCCACTCCACGCCGTGATCGAGCGCGATGGTGGCATCCTCGGCAGTAGCGATGCCCTTGAGTGCCAGCGGAATCTGGAAACGCGATTTGATGCGCTTCACCGTGCGCCAATCGAGCGCGGCTTGGAAGGCACGGCCTTGCACCCGCCGCCGTCCCGCGGTCACGAAGCGTTTGGCGATATCGCGCTCGCGCCGGCTGTAATGGGCGGTATCGACCGTGAGGCAGAACGCGGCATAACGGTGCGCAATGGCGCGCTCGACGTGATCGTCAACCCAAGCCTCGTCGCCGCGCACGTATAGCTGATAAATGCGCAGCGCATTGGGCGCCGCCGCCGCCAGCTGCTCGAGTCCGGGATCACAGACGGAGCTGAGCATATGCGCGGCTCCGAATTTGTCGACCGCGCGCACCACCGATTCGGCGCCGGCCGCATGAAAGCTTTCCAGCGAGCCGACCGGCGCAAGCACCACCGGTAGGCGAAGCCTGCGCCCGAATTGGCTCACGCAAGCGTCGACCTTGCTGACGTCGCGCAGCACGCGTGGCCGGAACGCGAGCGCATCGAGCGCCATGCGGTTGCGCCGCAGCGTGGTTTCCGATTCGACCCCGCCTACGATGTAGTCCCAGTCGTTCTGATTGAGATTCTGTCGCGCCTTGGCAACGAGCTCGTGCAGATTGAGGAGCTGGGTCGGAGCGGTCGTGATGTCGTGCACGGACGCTTGCTGGGGATTACGTTCTTGCATGAAAGACCAAATCGGGAAGAGGGACGAGGCAGTCATGATGCTCATCCTCGCGCTCGGTCGTCAACCAGCCATGGACTTGCTAGGCTTTCGCCCAACGAGGAAACGATGACACCCGATCCGACGCCGCAGTCCGCCCCCGTGCGCATCGCCGTGATGGAGGGCGACGGCATCGGCCCGGAGATCACGGCCGCGACGATGGCGGTTCTGCGCATGGTCGACGGCATCTTCAGGCTTGGCCTTTCCTTCACCCCCGTATCCATCGGTCTTGCCGCGCTACGTGCGCAGGGCACCACGTTCCCGCCGACGGCGCTCGATGCCGCCAAAGCGGCCGACGGCGTGATCCTTGGACCCGTCTCGCACAACGACTATCCCCCCGTCGCCGGCGGCGGCCTCAATCCGTCAGGCGAGTTGCGCAAGCGTCTCGACTTGTTTGCGAACATCCGTCCGGCGCGCAGCCGCGGCGGCCTGCCGCCGCGTTGCGGCTCGCCCGTCGACCTCGTCATCGCGCGGGAGAACACCGAAGGCTTCTACGCCGACCGCTCCATGTTTTACGGCTCCGGCGAATTCATGCCCACGGCGGATCTCGCGCTGTCCGTGCGCAAAATCACGCGTCAGGGCTCGACGCGCATCGCCCGGACGGCTTTTGCGCTCGCGGGGCGCCGGCGCAAGAAAGTGACCGCGGTGCACAAGGCCAACGTGCTGCGCGTGTCGGATGGGCTGTTTCTGGAATGCGTGCGCGCCGTGGCGGCCGCCTTTCCTGGGGTGCAATACGAGGAGCGCATCATCGATGCGATGGCGGCGCTGCTCGTGCGCGACGCCAGCGCCTTCGACGTGATCGTCACCACCAATATGTTCGGCGATATTCTCTCCGATCTTGCGGCCGAGATCAGCGGCAGCCTCGGGCTTGCTGCTTCGCTCAATGTCGGCGAGGCGCATGCGCTAGCGCAAGCCCAGCACGGCTCGGCGCCCGATATTGCCGGGCAGGATCGTGCCAATCCTGCCTCGCTCATTGGCTCGGCCGCAATGCTGCTCGATTGGCTCGGCGAGCGCAGGGATGACAAGCGATTCGTTCGCGCCGCGGCCGCCATCGAGGACGCGCTCGAGCGCGCCATCGCGAGTTCGCAATGGCGGACCCGCGACCTGGGCGGCCCGTTGGGGACCAAAGCGTTCGGGGAGCGCGTGGCCACGTTGGTGCGGGATACTTTTTCGCCTTGATGGTTGCGCGCTGGAAGCCCGACGAGGACGTCGATGAGCTTGCGAATGTGACGCCAGTCGAGGACCCTTGGTTAGAGCGGTGACCCGACGGCGCTGCGGTTAGGCAGACTGCTTGCCGAGACTGCGCGTCAGGAGGCGTCCCAGCCTATCGGAAAACATCCGTGCGTCCGCGGGGCGCTCGCCCTCGAGCACGCGCGCTTCATCGAATAAGAGGTGCGCGGCATCCTGCTTGAAAGCCAAGTCGTCCTCGCCGAGCGATGCGAGTGCCACGACGATCGCGTGGCGCGGGTTGATTTCCAATATCGGCTTGGCGGTGACCTTGAGACGTCCCGCGCCGGCCAGGAGCTTCTCCAACTGGCGATCGAGCCCGGTTTCCGGCGCAACCAGGCACACTGGGCTATCGGTCAAGCGGTCGGAGGTGCGGACGTCCGACACCGCCTCGCCCAACGTCTCCTTGATGAAGGCAACAAAATTCGTCACCGCCTCATCGGTCTGCGAGGGCGGCTCTTCCTTGGCATCGATGCGCGGGATGAGCGTCAAATCCGCCGCCCCCTGCGTCACCGACTTGAATGCCTTGCCCTCGAAGGAGGCGCCTGACGTGACCCAGAAGCTGTCGACCGGATCGGTCAGAAGGAGAACCTCGACCCCGCGTGCGCGAAAGCCCTCGAGATGCGGCGAGGCCTCGAGGCGAGCGATGTCGTCACCCGCCACATAATAGATGGAGCTCTGGTTGTCTTTGAGTGAAGCGACGTAGTCCTTGAGGCTTCGCCATGCGCCTGCCGAGGTGCTGGTCTTGAAGCGGGAGAGTGCAAGCAGCGCGTCGCGGCGTTCGACGTCCTCGTAAATTCCTTCCTTCAGCACCGCACCGAAATTGTCCCAAATCTTGGCATAGGTCGCAGGCTCCTTGTCTGCGAGCTTCTCGATCTCCGTGAGCATACGGCTCGTCACCGCTTTCCTGATTGCCATCAGGATCGGACTTTCCTGGATCATCTCGCGCGAGAGATTGAGCGGCAGGTCGGCCGAGTCGACGAGCCCGCGAACAAAGCGCAGATAGCGCGGCAAGATCTCTGCTTCGTCCGTGATGAAGACCCGTTTCACATAAAGGAAATGGACGGTGAGGTCCGGTTCGTCGAGGTGGCCCGTCAGGCTGCGGTAAAAGTCCGTGTAGTCGGCGGTCGAGATCTCGGATTTGGGTTTGGCCCAAAGGGCCGCCCCGTCGACGAGCTCGAACGGCTTTTCCCCGGGCTTCTCCACGACGGCGATGGGGACCGGTACGTGTCCGGATTGAGCCCTGACCATGCGCTCGAGCCTGAAGCGTTCCAGGTAATCCTTCGCCTCTTCCGCCACATGGACGATCACGCGAGTGCCGCGGTGCGGGGCGCTCTCGAGTGGCACCGGCGCAACTGAAAACGTCCCCTTCCCGTCGGAAGACCACTGCCAGGCCTCCTCGGCGCCGGCGCGGCGAGAGAATACGTCCACGTGATCGGCAACCATGAACGCCGAATAGAAGCCGACGCCGAATTGTCCAATCAACGACGCGCCTTCGCCTGCCTGGCCGGCCTCGATGCGGTCCATGAACGCCTTGGTTCCGGAATGCGCGATCGTCCCGAGTCCCTGCACCAGCTCGTCGCGGCTCATGCCGATGCCGTTGTCTTCGAGACTGAGGCACTTTTTGTCGGCGTCGATCGAAAGCGTAATGCGCAGCGACGGATCGTCGCCCAGGAGTTCGGGATGCGCGATGGCTTCATAGCGCAGCTTCTCGCAGGCATCGGCGGCGTTGGAAATCAGTTCGCGGAGAAAAACCTCCTTATCGGAATAGACCGAATGGACGATCAAGTGCAGGAGTCTCGCGACGTCGGCGTCGAAGGCGCGGCTTTCCTGACGGTTCTCATCAGCCACAGTCATGGCAGGCAATTCCCCTATAGCGTCGGATAACCACAGCGGGATGGCGCGGGCTCAGCTCATGCGCCTCCGCCGATGCCGGGCAGCAAACAGGTGCTCGGTGTTCGACGAATTGGTTTGAGGGCCGGGATTTTCAAGAGCGAACAGACATAGAACTGTCCGTCTTGCCGAAACGTTTGCGCGGCTTGTGAGCGAGACCTGCGCCCTTGCCTCTAGCCCTTGGTAGCGCCGGCGGTCAGCCCGGCGATGTAGTAGTCCATGAGGAATGCGTAGATGATGAGCGGGGGGGCAGCGCCGAGGAGGGTTCCGGTCATGATCTGACCCCAATTGAACACATCGCCCTTGATCAGCGAGGTGACGATGCCGACCGGCAGCACCAGCTGCTCCGCCGTTGTGGTGAAGGCGAGCGGGTAAAGAAACTGCGCCCACGACACGGTGAAGGCGAAGATGGTCGCCGCGATGAGGCCGGGCAGCGCCACCGGGATGAAGACGCGGGTGAGAATCTGCCGATAGTTCGCGCCGTCCATCAGCGCGGCCTCGTCGAGCTCCTTGGGGATCGAAGCGAAGTATCCGATCATGATCCAGGTGCAGAACGGCACTGTCAGCGTCGGGTAGACGAGCAGCAGCGTCCACCAGCGGTCGATCAGCTGGATGCCCGTATATTCGTTGATCACTGCAAACATTTTGAACAGTGGAATGAACAGCAGCGTTTCCGGGATCAGATAGGTGAGGAAAACGCCGGTCGCGAGCGCAGCCGAGCCCCAGAACCGCATGCGTGAGAGCGCGAAGGCCGCGGGCACGCTGATCAGCATGGTGATCGCCACGACGAGGACCGAGACCAAGGCCGAATTGCGGAAGAAGGTCAGGTATTGCCGCGACGTCAACAGCTCCGCGTAATTGCTTAGCGTCGGGTGATAGACCCACCACGGGTTTGTTGCGGCGGAAATCTCCGCGCTGGTCTTGAGCGACGTGATCAGCATGTAGACCGGCGGCATCAGAAAGAAGATCGCGAACACGGTGAGGAAAAAGTACGACCAGCACAGCGCCCAGCGCCGCTCGCGGCTGATACTGCCGTATTGGCGGCGGCGCTCGGACGGGGCTGCAGTGGTGATGGCTGCCGCAGTCATGACATCTCGTTCGCACGTCGATGAATGTCGCGCAGGATGAGCACCGCCGCGACGGTCAAGATCGGCACCATGAACAGCGAAACGCTGGCGCCGAGGGGAATGTCATGGCCCTGAATGCCGACCCAGAACGCCCAAGTGGCGAACACGTGCGTGCGGTCGATCGGTCCGCCCGCGGTGAGGATACGCACGATGTCGAAATTCGCGAAGGTTACGATCAGAGAGAACAAGGCAGTGATGGCCATGATGTTGCGCATCATCGGCAGCGTCACGTACCACATGCGTTGCCACCAATTGGCACCGTCGATTGCCGCCGCCTCGTAGAGCTGCTCGGGAACCGATTTCAGCGCCGCCAGATACATGATCATGAAGAACGGCGCGCCGATCCACACATTGACCAGAATCACGCAAAACCGCGCCCAATTGGCGTCGCCGGTCCAGATAACGGGAGCGATGCCGAGCTCCTCCAGGATCCAGTTGAACGCGCTGTACGAGGGATCGAACAGCCACAGCCAGCAGAGACAGCTCATCGCCGGCGGAATGACCCAGGGGACAAGCAGCATGCCGCGCCACTTGCGCTGACCGCGGCTCGGGATGTTGTGCACGAAGTGGGCGAGTATGAATCCGATCAGCGCCTTGAAGACGACGGCGGTGATGGCGAAGATGCAGGATTGCCGCACCACCATCCAGAACGTCTCGCGTTTGAACAGGAACAGGAAATTTGAAAACCCGACGAAACGCTCCATCGACTTGTTCAGCGTGGCGAGATGAATGGAGTAGAAGGCTGGGTAAAGAACAAGGAGCGCGATGAGCAGGATCAGCGGCAGCGTCATCAGGAATGCAATGGTGGATTTGCGCTGCATCGCCTTGTGCAGCGCTGAGCGCCGGCGGCCGCCACCCGGTATCGAAAGCGCTTCCCACGCGGCGTCGGCCATCCACTCGTTCTCCTGACCTCCGAGTACTCAGCGCGGCGCGGCTTTAAAAATCTGTCCGCCGTGTCATCGGCGGCAGACGCTGTCCGAACCCGACGGGGGCGCCCGCTGCCGCGTCCCGAGCGCAGCCTCAGGTCCGCATGAACCCTTCGACCTCGCTCTCGTCCCGGGCGCAGCCTCAGGTCCGCATGAACCCTTCGACCTCGCTCTCCGCCCAGGCCAGCGTCTTTTCGAGCGGCTCGCCTTGCATGAAGCGCACGACCATCTTGGTTGGGATGGCCTGGGTATAGATCTGCACCGCGATCTTCGGCGGCGCGGGTTGCGCCGCGACGGACAGGATCTGGTGATTGTGCGGATTGGGATAGTGGTAAAGCGTACCCTTGGGCGGGCCCTCTTCGGCCCAGACGTTAAACGTCGTCAGCTTCTCGAATGCGGGCAGGTCGTAACCGGCGCTCGCGTTGATCATCGCCTCGACTGCGGATGGTTGCGATAGATGGACCAGCAGGCTCTTGGCCGCCGACTTGTTCTTGCTGAAGTTCCAGATGCCGTAAAAGTAGGGCAGGAACGGCACATAACGTCCTTGCGGACCGGCGGGCATGCCGTGCGTCCACAATTGCTCGGCCACCTGGGGTGCATCACGCTTGGCGACCGCCCACGCGCTCGGCGGGTTCATGATCAGCGTGCCTTTGCCGGAGATGAGATATTTGTTGTTGGAGGTGTTGTCCCAGGCCGGCGCGTCCGGCGGCAGCCACTGCGCGAGCTTCTTGTAATACTCTAGCGCTTGGCGCACCGGGTCGGATTTGACGGAGATATTACCCTTGGCGTCGACGAGGTTCGCGCCGAACGATTGGAAGACCGCACCAGCGGTGTCGACGTTGTCTTCAGTGACGCCGAGGCCAATGCCGAAGGGATAGCGTGCCTTGTAGCAAGCCTCGGCGGCCTTGAGCATCGCATCGAGCGTCCAGGCGTCAGCCTTCGGGGGGGAGCCCGCCGGATACATCGCCTGCACGTCGATCCCGGCATGTTTCTTCATCAAGTCGATGCGCGAGCATGGTCCTTTGATCTGGCTCCCCACCGCGGCGGGCACCGCGATCCATCGCCCGTCGGATCTCGCCAGATACTCAACCGTCGGATTGACCGCGCCGTTCTGCTTGATCAGTTCCGCCATGATCTCGTCGACCGGCTCCAATCGGGTTGCCTGGTCGGCTGGCTGCCAGGTTGGGAAGGCGAGAATGTCGTGGCCCGACCGCGCCTGCGCTTCGGCGGCGATGGTCAGCAGGTTCTTGTTGCCCTGCGAAGTGATGTAGTCGACGGAGAGATTGACCTTCTCTTTGGCGGCCCACTCCTCGCACAGTTTTTGCGACGCGGTGTTGGCGCCAGGTACCCAATGGTCCCAGAATCCGACCGACAGTTTACCGGCCGCGTGAGCGCCGCGCACGTACGGCACGGTGATGATCGAAGCCGCGGCGGTCGCGAGGAGCCGGCGACGCGTCAGTTTGCTCTTGCGCATGATGCAGTCCTCCCATGGGTCGCACGCGGGCGCCGCCGAATTCTGCCGCCGCGGTCGATTGCCGCCGTCGGTCCGTTCGGCTTCATGCCGTCCCGTAACAGGAAGCTTAGATCAAAATCGTCGCACTTGTCAGCGCAGATTCGCTGGCCGTTACGCGACCGCGGCCTCGGGTGCCACGGCGGAGAGCGGGACCGAGCGGCGGTCGAGCCGCAGCGTCAGACAGAAGGCCGAGCCGCCGCTGCGCAGGAACGAGGAGAGCGGCGTCGTGACGATCTCATAGCCGCGCTCGCCGAGTTCGGCGCGTAGCCGCCGGCCGCAACCCGACATGATGAGGGTGTTGCCGAGCGCGACGGCATTGGCGGCAAGCCGGCAGCCGTCCTCCATCGCAATCTCGATGCGCTCGTGCGGCGCGACCCGCTCGCGGATCACGCCCCTGCCGGCCGCAGTGAACGCGCTGGGCAGATACATCACCTCGCCGCCGGGCAGCGGAGCAAGCGCGGTATCCATATGATAAAAGCGCGGATCGGCGAGCTCGAGCGTGACGACGTTCTGCGCGAACATGTCCTCGACCGCACGCGCGGCGCTGACGTCGGAACGGGGACCATAGCCCATCCAGAACAACTTGCGCCGCGCGTCCCAAACGCAGTCGCCGGCGCCTTCGAGCACGAGATCCTTGGGTAGCTTGCGCAAGGCACCGATCAGCCCGCGCGTCTGCAACGCGCGGAATGCCGCTTCGAAATGCGCTTCCTCCCGCTGCCGCTCCGGATGGCGAAAGTGCGCCAGCAGTGCCCTGCCGTCGAGCACGATGGCCGCATTCGCGGTGAAGACGAGATCGGGCAGGCCAGGGACGGGCGCGAGGAGCTCGATCGCCGCGCCAAGCTTGATGAGCTTGCGGTAAAGCGCGCCCCATTCGCGTTCCGCCACGGCGTGGGCGCCTCCGTCGCGGGCCCAGCGCTTCGGGTCCATCCACGGGTTGATGGTATAACTGACCGCGAAGTGCTCCGGCCGGCACATGAGGAAACGCGCGCCGCAATCATTGAATGGCATTATTTGCATCTTCCCCTCCTCAAGCTGACGTCGTGCCCCCGTGCAAATTTCACGCCGCCCGCGCGCGTCGGCGCGCGCCGTCGAGTTCGTGCAGAACCGCCTCGAAGCGATCGAGCGCCCAGTCGAGATCCACCCGCGCGATGACGAGGGGCGGAGCCAGCCGCACCACTGTCTGGTGCGTCTCCTTCGACAGCACGCCCTTTTCCAGCAGACGCTCGCAGGCCTCGCGCGCGCTCGCGAAGGCAGGATCGATTTCGGCGCCGGCCCACAGCCCGCGGCCGCGCACCTCCTTGAGGGCCGGGCTCGCCATCGCGTGCAGGCGCTCGAGCATGTGCGCGCCGAGGACGCGGCTCTTCTCCACGAGGCCTTCCTCGCGGATCACATGCAGCGCCTCGAGCCCCACTGCCGCCGCGAGCGGATTGCCGCCGAAGGTCGAGCCGTGCGAGCCGGGCGTGAAGACGTCCATGACTTCCCGGCGCGCTACGAAGGCGGACACCGGCAGCACGCCTCCGCCGAGTGCCTTGCCCAGGATTACCCCGTCCGGCCGGATACCTTCGTGCTCAAAGGCAAACCAGGCACCGGTGCGGCCAAGGCCGGACTGCACCTCGTCGAGAATGAGCAGCACGCGGTGCGCATCGCAGATTCGCCGCAGCCCAGCAAGCCATCCTTGCGGTGGTACGACGACACCCGCCTCGCCCTGGATCGGCTCGACCAGCACGGCGGCGGTCTGCGGCGTGATTGCGCGCTCGAGCGCGGCGAGATCGCCGAACGGCACCATGCGGAAGCCGGGTGTGAACGGTCCAAAACCATCGCGGTAGTCGGGCTCGCTCGAAAACGAGATAACGGCCGTGGTACGGCCGTGGAAATTGTCCTCCGCAACGATGATCTCGGCAGCGTCGTGGGCAATTCCCTTGACCCGATAACCCCAGCGCCGCGCGGCTTTGATCGCGGTCTCGACCGCTTCGGCGCCGGTGTTCATCGGCACCGCGGCGTCGAGGCCCGTGAGCCTGCACAACTCCTCGAGGAACGGGCCGAGACGGTCGTTGTAGTAAGCGCGCGAGGGCACGGCGAGCCGGCCAGCCTGCGCCATCAGGGCGGCCAGGATGCGCGGGTGGGCGTGCCCGTGGCTCGCCGCCGAATAGGCGCTCATCATGTCGACGTAGCGCCGCCCGGCCGTGTCCCACAGATGCGCGCCTTGGCCGCGCGTCAGCACGACCGGAAGCGGCGCATAGTTATGCGCGCTGTAGCGGGTCTCGAGCTCGATAGCGTTCATGGCACGTCTCCGCATTGCTGCGGGCGAATCACCGCTCGCATTGCAGATTGCATTTATGTCGCGGCTGCGGCTCGTGCGGCGGAAGTAAACGCGTGCTGCGGCCGATTCGGCGCTTAGCGCCGGCCGACGCGGCCGAAACGGCGGTTTGTTAACGTTTGGCTGGTTGCTGTCCCAGCAGCGACTCGGGGTAGCCGCTAAAGCGCCGGACCGGGCGCAAGGCGACATGGCTCACGATACGGGCGACGCCGAGATTTTCATCGTCGATGAGCGCGTTGGTGAGTTCTTCGTAGGCCGCCAGATCCGCGCAAACAATGCGGGCCACGTAGTCGACGGTGCCGCTGACCTCCCAGCACTCCACGACCTCCTCCAGCGCGGCGAGCCGTTTCTCGAACCGGCCGCTGTTAGCTTGCCGCTCCAGGATGATTTCGGCAAAGACATTGACCGGGTGCGACAGACGGGAAAGCTCGACTACGGCTTGGTATCCGGCGATCACGCCTGCGGCTTCCAGCCGCCGCACCCGCTCGAGCGAGGCGCGCGGCGAGAGTCCCACCGTCTGCGCCAGTTTCTGGACGGTCGAGCGTCCGTCGCGTTGCAGAGCGGCGAGGATCTTGACATCGATGCGGTCGAGAGCCGGTGCGCGCTTGGCGGCCATGAACCTTTTGCCCTCAGTCGAGGGCCTTCTCCTCGACCGGCACGGTATAGTTGAGCGCAAGCCGGCCGCCATCGGCGTAGATCGTCTCCCCCGTCATGTAGCTTGCCTCCGAGGAGGCAAGGAAGACAGCAATCGACGCGATCTCATCGGGCTCGCCGATGCGGCCGAGCGGCGTGCGCGCCAATATTCTTCGCTTGGCCTCCTCGTCGGTCGCGACCGCCTTGAGAATCTCCGTCAGGATCGAGCCGGGCCCGATGGCGTTGACCCGGATGCCGTAGGGCGCGAGCGAGAGCGCCATCACCTTGGTCAACTGATCGATGCCGCCTTTCGACACGCAATAAGGCGTGTGATTGGCGATCGCGACGACCGCGTTGATCGAGCTGATATTGATGATGCTGCCCGGTTGCTTGCCGGCCTTGACCTGCGCCACCATGCGCCGCGCCGCCGCTTGGCCGACGAGAAAGGCGCCCTTGAGGTTCACGCGCAAAACGCGGTCGAAGTCGGCTTCCGCCAAATCGAGGAAATCGGCCGCGTGGATGATGCCGGCATTGTTGACAAGAATGTCGAGATCGCCGAACGCGCGGCAGGTTTCGGCGACCATGCTTTGGGCTTTTGCCGCGTCCCCGACGTCGGCGGCAAGGAAGCGAGCGTTGCCGAGGTCGCGTGCGGCAGCCTCGCCGGCGGCGGCGTCGATATCGGCGACCGTGACGCGCGCTCCCTCGGCGACATATCGCCTGGCGATCGCGAGCCCGATGCCGCGCGCGGCGCCGGTGACGATCGCGACCTTGTCCTTCAGCCGCATGCTGCTCTCCGGGTGTCGCTCGAGGGTAGCACACCCGCACACGTCGTCCCTGCGCCCCGGGGGACGACAGGAAGCGTCAACGCTGTCCGAACAGGCGATCGAGAAACCAACCGTCCAGCGAGCGATTGATCACTTGCGGGCGCGCGGATTCGGCCCCGCCCTGGCCGACTGGCGCCTCGCTCGATCCTGGCGACAGGAGGGGGTTCGGCAGCGCCGAAGCGAACGACGCTGCGCCTGCGAGCCCGGGCAGGGATGCCACGGGGACGCCTTGGTGGGCGACCTTCATGAAGCGCGACCAGATGTCGACCGGCAGGGCGCCGCCAGTCGCCTTCTTGGTTGGCGAGGAATCATCATTGCCGAGCCAGACGCCGGTAACGAGATGGCCGGTATAGCCGACGAACCAGGCGTCGCGGAAATCTTGGCTCGTGCCGGTCTTGCCGGCGGCCGCCCAGCCTGGAAGCTGCGCCCTTTGGGCCGTGCCGGATACAAGCGTCTCGCGCATCATCGCATTCATCATCGCGACGTGATGCGGCTCGATGATGCGCCCGAGCTTTTGTGGCACGTGCGTGAACAGGATTTTACCAGCGCGCGTGCGCACGCGCGCGACCACGTATGGCATGGTCGCGTTGCCGCTGTTCGCGAACGGCGCGTAGGCACAGGTGAGCTCAATGAGCGACACTTCCGAGGTGCCGAGTGCGAGCGAGGGGTTGGCGTCGAGTTTCGAGGCAATGCCCAGCCGATAGGCGGTCTTCGCCACCGCGCGCGGCACGACCTCGAGCGTCAGGCGCACCGCGACGGTGTTGAGCGAGAGCGCGAGCGCCTGCGTCAGCGTCACCGGCCCGTGATACTCACGGCTGTAGTTCTCGGGCTTCCAGCCCTTGAGCGCCACCGGCTTGTCTTCGCGCACGGTTTCGGGCGTCAGCCCGCGCTCGAGCGCCGTCAGATAAACGAAAGGCTTGAACGCCGAGCCCGGCTGACGCTTGGCAGCGACCGCGCGGTTGAACTGGCTTTCGGCATAATTTCTGCCACCGACCATGGCGCGCACCGCGCCCTCGGGCGTGATCGCGACAAGCGCGCCCTGCGCCACGTCGAGCTTTTGTCCCTTCAGCGCAAGCTCGTCGGTGAGCGCCTTCTCGGCGGCGGCCTGCAGGGTGGGGTCGATCGAGGTCTCGACGACGAGATCCTGCTCGACGCGGCCGACGAGGTCATCGAGCACGTCCATGATCCAATCGGCCACGTAGTTGAGCGAGCCGGTGCCCGCGGTTTTGATCGCGTGGGCGGGCTGCGCGAGCGCGGCCTTGGCCATGGTCTCCGTCACGAAGCCAAGCTCCGTCATCGCCGCGAGCACCGCGCGTGCCCGGCGCTCGGCGCCTTCGGGATTGCGGCTCGGCGCCAAGCGCGAGGGAGATTTCACCAGGCCGGCGAGCATCGCCGCTTCGGCGACTTTCACCTCGCGCGCCGGCTTTCCGAAATATCGCTGCGCAGCGGCCTCGACCCCATAGGCGCCGGAGCCGAAATAGACCCGATTGAGATAAAGCTCGAGAATTTCCGTCTTGCTGAATCTGCGTTCGAGCCAGAGCGCCAGTACGACTTCCTGCATCTTGCGCCAGAGCGTGCGCTCCTGGGTTAGGAACAAGTTCTTCGCGAGTTGCTGGGTAATTGTCGAGCCGCCTTGCGATACGCCGCGGCGAAGCACGTTGGCGGCGGCGGCGCGGATAAGCCCGATCGGGTCGATTCCGAAATGGCTGAAGAAGCGCCGATCCTCGATTGCGACGAACGCCTTCGGCAAATAGGGCGGAAGCTCCTTGATCGAGATATCGGTGCCGCTCATCTCGCCGCGGGTGATGAGCGGCCGCCCGTCGGTGCCGACGATCTCGACGGTCGGCGGGCGCTTGGGGACTTCGAGGGTCTGAATCGGCGGTAGCGTCGACACGGCAAAGGCAATCGTGCCCATTGCGGCGATCAGCGCCCACAGGGCGAGCACCAGCGACCAATAAATGAGCCGTCGCAGGGGCGAGCGCGCGGCGCCGTTGCGCTTGCTGGGGCCTCGCTTGCTGGGAGCACGCTCCGACGCCCGCGAATGCGAGCCCGCATCGGGCGCATGCGCGCGGCGTGCCTTGCCCTTACGCAGCGCCATTCTCGCCTCCCGCGGGGGTCCGACCCTGAAGGCAAGCTAACGGTGGCAATTTAAGAGGGGGTTACCGGAGGACCGCGCAATCGAGCGCTGTATTCCCGGGAAAAACTCAAGCGCGAGAAATCAGCCCATCGCCGCGATCTTGGCCGGCTTCGCCGCTGCCCCAGGCGCGGGCGATAGCAAAGAAATAAGCGCGCGCTTGATGGTCGCCTGGCGCGTCGGCGAAGTGATCTTCGCCCCGAAGAGGTCGGTGACGTAGAACACGTCGACCACGCGCTCGCCGAAGGTTGCGACATGGGCGGAACCGATGTTGAGGGAAAGCTTCGATAACGTCGCGGTCAGCTCGAATAATAGCCCAGGGCGATCGAGCCCGGTGACCTCGACCATGGTGTAGCGGTTCGACCAGCCGTTGTTGATGGTCACCTCGGGCTGCAGTGCGAAAGCTTTGCGCCGCGCCTTGCCGCTTTCACGCTTCGCGACCACCTCCGGCAGCTTGATGTCGCCGCGCAGCGCTTTCTCGATCGAGTCGGTGACGCGTGCGGCGCGGCGGGCTTCGTCGGCATCGAGTTCGAACTCGCGCGAGATGGAGATGGTGTCGAGCGCACGCCCATCGGTGGTGGTGAAGATCTGCGCGTCCACGATGTTCGCGCCGGCAACGGCACAAGCGCCAGCGATGATCGAGAGCAGCCTGGGATGGTCCGGGGCGAGTACCGTGAGCTCGGTCACGCCGCGCGCAGCCGCGAACGAAACCGACGTCGCGAGCGACTGTGCGGCTTGTGCGGCCGAGCGCAAGAATTGCGCATGCGCGATTTGGTGCGGCAGATCGACCTTGAGCCAGTAGGCCGGATAATGCAGCGCGCTATAGGCGTCGAGCTCGGCCGGCGGCCAGTCGCCAAGCTCGGCGCGTAACTCGGCCTGCGCGAGCGCGACGCGCTGCGCGCGATTGACCTCGGAGAATCCGCCGGTGAGGACTGGCTCGGTTTCATAATAGAGCGTGCGGATGAGCTGCGCCTTCCAGCCGTTCCACACGCCCGGGCCCACCGCCTTGATGTCAGCGGCCGTGAGGATGGTGAGCAGTTTCAATCTTTCGACCGATTGCATCACCGCGCTGAAGTTCTCGATGGTCATGCGGTCGGACAGATCGCGCGACTGCGCAACCGACGACATCACCAAATGCACCTCGATCAGCCAGGCGACGGTCTCGCTCTCCGCCGGCGAGAAGCCAAGCCACGGGCAAAAATTGCGCGCGATCCGCGCCCCGGCAATCGAATGGTCTTCGATGCGGCCCTTGGCGATGTCGTGCAAGAACAGCGCAACGTAAAGAAGGTCGCGGTGCCGCGGCTGAATGGTCCGCATCAGTTCGGTCGCGAATTTTGCATCCTCGGCCCGGCCGGCCTCGATGTCGGAGAGCGCACCGATGCAGCGCAGGAGATGCTCGTCCACGGTGTAGTGGTGATACATGTTGAACTGCATCATCGCGACGATGCGGCCGAAGGCGGGCACGAAGTGACCGAGGACGCCAGCCTCGTTCATCCGCCGCAGCACGGTTTCCGCGTCGTTCTTCGAGGTGAGGATCTCCAGGAATAGGCGGTTGGCCTCCTCGTTTTCGCGCAATCGTTGATCAATGAGCTTGAGCGAGCGCGTAGCCAGATGCATGGCGTCCGGATGGAACGCCAGATTGTATTTCTGCGCGAGATGGAAGATGCGGATCAGATTGACCGGGTCGCGCTTGAAAACGTTCTCGTCGGCGACATTGATGCGGTTGTAGTCGACGACGAAGTCCTCGCTCTCGCTGAGCGTATGCCGGGCGCGCGGGCGAAAGCGCGCCATCATGCGGCTGAGCACCGGCATGGCCTTGGCCTGGCTGTTCTCGAGCTTGGCGCACAGAATGGCGGTGAGATCGCCGACGTCCTTGGCAATCAGGAAGTAATGCTTCATGAAACGTTCGACATCACGCAGCCCGGGGTGCTCGGTGTAGCCCAGCCGCACCGCGATCTCGCGCTGGATCTCGAAGGACAGCCGCTCCTCCGCCCGGCCGGCGAGAAAATGCATGTGGCAGCGCACGGCCCAGAGAAAATCGCCGCAGCGACGGAAGCGGCGGTACTCGCGCGGGTCGTAGACGCCCAGTTCGATCAGTTCCTCGCGCTCGCGCACGCGATAAACGTATTTGGCGATCCAGTAGAGCGTGTGCAGGTCGCGTAGTCCGCCCTTGCCGTCCTTGACGTTGGGCTCGACCAGATAGCGGGACTGGCCGGCGCGCCGGTGGCGCTCCTCGCGCTCGGCGAGCTTGGCGGCGACGAATTGCGCGGCCGTGCCTTGCACCACCTCCTTATCGAAGCGGGCAATGAGCTCGTCGTAAAGCTTGCGGTCCCCCAGCAGATAGCGCGCCTCGAGGAGCGCCGTGCGGATGGTCATGTCGGCCTTGGCCGCGCGAATGCACTCGCTGATCGAGCGGGTGGCATGGCCGACTTTGAGTCCCATGTCCCAGAGACAATAAAGAATCGTTTCGGCGACCGATTCGCCCCACGCGGTCTGCTTGTAGGGAAGCAGGAACAAGAGATCGATATCGGAACCGGCGGCGAGCACGCCGCGGCCGTAGCCGCCTGTGGCGACGATCGCCATGCGCTCGGCTTCGGACGGATTCTGCGCCGGATAGAGGTGCTTGATCGCAAACTCGAACAGCACGCGCACGATCTCGTCTTGCATGGCGGACAGCCGCTCGGCGCAGCGCCGCCCGTGCCGGTCGGCAAGCAGCAGCTCCTCGATGCTGGCGCGGCCGCGCGCGAGCGCGCCACGCAGGTGGCGCGAGACCGCCAATCTCAGCTCGCGCGCGTTGCCGGCGTGGACTTCGGCCAAGCGCTCGAGTTCGGCCGCGATGCCAACCGCATCGAAAAGTTCGGCTTCCCGGGACGTCTCAGTCAGGGTCAGCATGGGTTCATGGCCATAGCGAAGCGCAGGCGCCGTGTCATACCGAATCGGGCCGCGTGGGCTCATATTGTGTCGCCCTGCGGGGAAGATAGCGTGCTGCCGAGAACTGGCCCCGAATAAAAATATTTGCTATGTCGATGCAGTACTGTGGTAAATAATTCTTATTGACGCCTTCAATTCCGCTTCTTAAGAAATAAACCTAGCGCCGATTTGAGCAAGCAGCTTGCGGGCGCTCTACAAATGCAGCTAAAGCGCGGGGCCCGCCCCTCGCCAAGCTGACGGCGGGCAAAACCTCCCGCCTTCATCAACCGGCCCCTCCGCGCGACCCGCGGCCGAGGCGCAATGCATGGAGGTCGTTATGACCAGAGTTTCCCGCAGTTTACTGCTCGCCGCAGCGTTGGCGCTGAGCCTCATTCTTGCCGCGCGGGTGAGCGCCGCCGACAATCCCAAGGAGATCTACGTCGACTGGGCGACTTACAACCCGGTCTCGATGCTGCTCAAGGATAAAGGCTACCTGGAGAAGGAATTCGCCAAGGACGGCATCAAGGTCGTGTGGGTGCAGACCAACAGTTCGTCGAATGCGCTGCAATTTCTCAACGCTGGCTCCATCAATTTCGGTTCGACCGCCGGCTCCGCCGCGCTCGTCGCCAGGATCAACGGCAATCCGATCAAGTCGGTATACGTCTATTCGCGGCCGGAATGGACCGCCCTCGTCACCACCAAGGACAGCAGCATCAGTAAGGTTGCCGATCTCAAGGGCAAGAAAGTGGCCATGGTGCGCGGCACCGATCCGCACATCTTCGCGGTGCGGGCGCTGCTCGCGGCCGGGCTCTCCGACAAAGATATAACGCCGGTGCTGGTTCAACAGCACGCCGACGGCGGTAACCTCTTGATCCGCGGCGACGTCGACGCCTGGGCGGGGCTCGACCCGATGATGGCGCAGCACGAAATCAACGACGGCGCGCGGCTGTTCTATCGCAACCGCGAAGCTAATACCTGGGGCATCCTCAACGTGCGCGAGGAGTTTGCCAAGGATCACCCCGACATCGTGCGGCGCGTGATCTCCGGTTATGAGGAGGCGCGAAAGTATGCGCTCGCGAACTACGACGAGCTCAAGAAAACATTCATTGCCGTCACCAAGCTCCCTGACGGTGTCGTCGACAAGCAGCTCAAGGAGCGCACCGAGTTCACTCACAACAAGGTTGGCCCGGCGCAACGCGAATCGATCCTCGAAGCCGGCCTCGCGCTGCAGAAGGCAGGCGTGATCGGAACGAGCGTCGATGTCAAGAAATCGGTCGACGAGCTCATCGACGATCGCTACGTGACCGCTGCGAATTGATGCTGCACCGCCGCCGCGCGCAGCTCGTGCGGTAGCCGTTCGCGATATTGCATTGAAAGGCGCTGCCGTGTCTCTTGTCTCCATGACCGCGGGCGTCGAACAGGCGGGGGCGCCGCAGGCCGCCTCGAAGGCAGGTGCGGCGCGCGCCCTGCGTCCTGCGCTCGGTTTGCTCTTGCCGATCGGCCTTGCGGTGTTGTGGGAAATCGCGGTGCGCATGGGTCTGTCCAACGGTCGCCTGGTGCCCCCGCCATCGGTGATCTGGAACACATTTAGCGATCTCGCCGCCACCGGCGAACTTCAGCAGCACGCGTTCGCAACGATCTGGCGCGTGGCGTGGGGATTCGTGTTCGGCGTCATGGCCGGAACCATTTTCGGCGCCATCACCGGCTATTCGGCGCTGACGCATCATATCATCGATCCGACCCTGCAGGCCCTGCGTTCGATCCCCTCGATCGCCTGGGTGCCGCTGTTTATTCTCTGGTTCGGCATCTTCGAGGCGTCGAAGATCATTCTCATTGCGGTCGGCGTGTTTTTTCCCGTCTATCTCGGGGTGATGGGGGCGGTGATGTCGGTCGATCGCAAGATCGTCGAGGTCGGCCGCGTCTTTCGTTTGTCCGGCCCTGCCATGGTGCGCCGCATCTTGTTGCCGGCGGTGATGCCGACCTACGTGATCTCGCTGCGTGCCGGGCTCGGGCTCGGCTGGATGTTCGTGGTGGCGGCGGAATTTTTGGGCGCCTCGACCGGGCTCGGCTTCCTTCTCATCGACGGCCAGCAACTCGGCAAGCCGGCGCAGATCGTCGCCGCCATTGTCGCCTTTGCCATCCTCGGCAAGGCCAGCGATTGGCTCATCGTGCTGGTGTCGTCGCCGTTCCTGCGCTGGGAAGACCGCTTCGCGCGCGCGTGAAGGATTACCGATGCTCGTTCTCGATCGCGTCGGCAAGACCTATCCCAACGGGGTGCGCGCGCTCGACGGCATTTCGCTCGCGGTCACGCCCG
>WNGK01002768.1_pt1 | contig 18935 bp, 16 predicted proteins | sample 5400601 | NCBI WGS metagenome assembly WNGK01 (sample SAMN13153376, study PRJNA577476) | soil metagenome | isolation source: 60 cm soil or saprolite under Garry oak tree replicate 1 | place: USA:California | collected 2016-06-15
GGATGCGAGAATGCCAGCATGCGGGAGAGAGGGCGGAGGCGGCATAGTAGCCGAATGCCTTGCTGTAATGGCAAGGACATGGTGAAGGTCCGCCAGGGAAAGGAGCTTCAAGAGGGAAGAAATGGATGCACCAGAGAAGGCAAATGACGGAAAGAGTAATGGAGCCATGTTCTCCAGCACAGTGGGGGACTCCATGCAACGGGTTGTGCTGTGCTCTGACTGGTGCGCTCTGGGGGGTAAAACCTAATCCATCGACTCACACTGAGGAACACGTAACTGTGTTTATCCGAGTACTGGAAAGCGCAGTGCGGTGAAAGTCGCATGCTGCGTTTGGACGGGGGGAAAGAGCGCAAGCTCCTACCTATCCGTACTCACTGCGAAAATCTATCACAAAGCAATTTGTTCTATTTTGGAAGAAAGAGATCCCTATCGGTGTAGGAGAGCATTCAAAAACGGGTGCTGTCTATGCCGCTTTATCCTCTCATAATCAATTTGCACTTTGAGCAAGGCAGAATGCCAGCACCCGTTTTTGAATGCTCTCCGGGTTGGTGATAAGCTGATCAATGAGAAAACTTCAGTCCTGGTTTTGTGCTTCCTGAGAAAACACCTTTCTTCTGATAAACTCATCCTTCACCAACCCTGGTATTAGTGGTGAAGTCAATTCTCACGCTTGAGACCTCCCATATTCAAGCTCGAAATGAGCGCCATTTCTGACTTCGCCACCAATACCAACCCTGTGTCAGAGCCATAAATCTGCCACCCTGGCAGAACCGCCTGGCAAACTACAGGGAGAAGTGCTGCAAGTTCTTCGTAACATTCTTTATCTAATTGCTACAGGAGCCTCAGGTCTTCTGTTTCAAAATACCACTCGGTTCCTACGTCAAATTGGAGGAATTGCTCTCCACGGGTTCCGCGTCGGAGCGTCCCTTTCAATTGCTCTCCTTCTTTGATCTTCTTTGAGATAGTATCCGTTCGCCCGACTAGAGTTATGGGAATACCAGAGAGCCGACTATTTTCACTCACTGGCTGGTTTTCGACCTGTATCGACACAATCTGATCGAAATCAGGTGGCGTCGTGATAAGATGAACTGCGAAGAGTTCCTCCTCTTCTTGGCCGAAGGGCAAGTATGTCATGTTCCACTGGGCCGGCTTCTGAAGGGGAAGCTTTTGAAAGTACACAACCTGCTCAACATGAACATCGGCCTCCCCAATTTTCACCCTCTCTCCAGGATGGGTCTTTGGATGATTTTCAAAATGGTTGCGCCAGATCGTTGCCTGAAAGGAGGTGCGAGAAGGTGAGTCTTGCGGGCTCATTGGCACCAACTCTTCCAGCGCAAATTCTTCGCTCGGCTCTAAGGTATACAGTTTTGTGCCAGTGGTTTGCCGGTCCTTCATATAGCGCTCTTGTGGCTGATTCTCTCCATGAAATGTCGCCTGCAAGATAACCTGAAAATTGTGAGGGGCCATCCACATTGGTAAATGGGAAAGATAGATTGTCTTTTCTCCAACAATCGCCATTCCATGAATACCCACGGGATGCTCCATCATGTCATGCATATCATGCGTATGGTTTATCAAAGCATACTCCTTTCATCGTACCCTCGAAAAGCTGAGGGAATAAGCTGCTCTGGTGGACAACATGCGCTCTTTTGCCTTTGGTAACCAGAACGGATCAGATGGTAAATGTGATCATTCAATAGCGGAAGAACCAAATTGCGTCATCGAATGATCACATTTATACGTTGCCAGCCTCGGGAACGGATCTGTGAGACTCCCTCGCTGCCCGGTTCCTTGCTCAGATTGGGTCCACAATATCTTGGGATGAACATCAATGTGAGAAAGGGACTGGTGGAGCGAAGAGAGGTGCGTCACCCGTCCCCGAAGACCCTCATTTGAAATGCCTACGACTTTCTCCTCCGATCAAGGTTCTTTACATGTTGAACAGCGCTCTGAAGCTTGATCGGCCAGCAGTCTGAGCGAGAGAACGCAACCCTTGACGTCCATCATACAACGATCTGATCGTTTGACCGACACTCCCTACTGCTCGCAGTACAAGGGTGACCTGGAGGTTGACGTCAGCCTCTCCAGTGACTATTAATCCGAGGAGCGCTGGCCAATTCACGATCACATCCCACCATGTTACGTTGCTTATGCCTGCCCCACTCAACCCAACCTCAATCAACTCATGGCGGCACCCTTGAGGGGTTGTTCCCCCTACAGGGGGAAATGTCCCAGAAGTGGTCCCGCCGTCATCGCAGGGAGTAGTCACGTCAGAAGTGCCGACGGTACGATGTGGTACTGGCTTGGTATGGGGACCCCAAACGAAGGGATTATCCCAATGAATGTACACTAACTCTGGCAAACAGGGCTGGCCGGTCGCGAAATCACTGTCGGTAGTGTTGAGAAGGTATTTCACCCACGCTTCTGTCCCAGTCGCTATTCCACCAGATGACTCTGACTGCCAAGCACCTTGTGTCTTGGGCGGAATGTGGGATGGTGGATGCCAGAGATCTGTCCAATCACCATGGCACCGGTTAGAAGCCAGGAACGTCAGGGTAAAAGGCGTATTATTCAAGAGCGTTATGCGAATACTTCTTTTTGGCATAGAACACCTCTCTCTCATCAGATTCTTGGCATGAGAGATCGCTTCCATCTCTCACTGCAGCGTCACCAAAATGGGAATGAGCCCGCACCCAGCATCGAATGGCCGCAATGCTTTCCCCATCACTGCTCCAAATGCCTTGAGTGGATCGACTGCTTTCATCGCGTGGCCAGGAGTGGGAGAAGTGGTCAATAGATCACCCACTTCAATGGAGGCATAGTGGGCATCCACTTTACAATACACTTTGCCGACGAGAGCAACTGGCATCCTGTACTCTGATGGCTGCTGCTTATCGAGAACAATCCCTGGCTTGTAGTCACCTGCACCAGAGATGACCCCTGCAACCCGCTTATCATACGCCTGCTGACTCGGTTGCAAGGCCCCATCCTGACCGAGCACCATGACCATTCCTGGCTCAATCTCGACGGTCTGGGCGATAGCGAACTCTTCTGCGCAGTCGCCGCCCGCTATGAAGACATCATGAGCGGTCAGGTCGCCTGTGACGGTAACCCTGCCTTCAAAAAAGCCCGCATGTCCCTGCCCCCCTTCCTTCTTTGCATAAATGGCTGCCCCTGTTCCACTGGGATTGAGATTGAAGCCAGCTATTGCAGCTTGTGTTGGCGATTTGGTCTCTGCGTGAACTCCTTCACCTGACTCACTGATTCCCCGAAGGCCCTCACCCGACGGGCTAAACCCAACAGTGCCTGCTCCGTTGCCCGTATGTTCGCCGAAGACGGCTGCTCCGCCAGTCGTACTCTGGCTTTTGCCATAAACGGCATGCCAAACTTTGCTCTCTCCAATAACCCCAGGCCCCACCTCACTCCCCCCAAAAACGCCTGCTCCCCCCTGCGTGCTTTGACTCTGGCCAACAACACCGTGCCATGTTTTACTGATCCCCCAAACACCAGTCGCATCGCTTTGACCAAAGACACCAACCCCGGGCTGAGGGGTGCCACTTTCACTGATGCCAACAACAGCATTGGTCTTTGGGTCACTCGTCTCGAAAACACCATTAGACATACTAACCACTCTCCTTTTGGTGGAATAGGGAACAAAACAAGTTTGGTTTTCCTATTCCGCTCATGCATACGTTGTACTTCCACAGCTGGGCGGCTTGTGCCTATCATACAGACGTTCTTCCAGCATGAGGAATCTGCTGATCTCCCGTCAGGGCAAGGTGGCTTGCTGGACAGCTTGCAGAGCCGCCTCGTAGTCCGGCTCACGAAGCTGATCGGTAATGTACTCGGCGTAAGCGATGCGGTCGTGGCGATCAAGCACAAAGACCGCCCCGACGAGCTGTCGCCACTCTTTGAGCCACACGCCATAGTCCTGACCGAACTGCTCACTCCGATGGGCAGAGAGCACCTGGTGCAACACGCCCTCGGTCTCCTGCCAACGCGCTTGCACCTGCGGCAGGTCCATACTTACGGTATAGATGCACGCCTCTGCTGGCAACAGAAGACGAAGCGTTTCCCACTGCTTGATCACCTGTTGGCAGAGAGGAGTCTGCAGGCTGTTCACCACGTTGAGCAGGCGGACCGATCCAGTTGAGTCAGCCAGGCAGATCGTGCACACGACCATATCCACGAGATCCAGGTAATCCAGACGAAAGTCGGGGGCCAGATCGCCTGCCTGCAGTTGCCTGCTCATGGCTGCGAACGGTTCCTTGTCTGCCGATGCCTCGTCCATACGTTCTTCCATGGTCTCTTGCTCCTCGCTCTCCTGCGCGACTGTCGCCTTTCTGCTCTCAAGTTTAGCCTGGAGTTGCGGAAGAAGTCGCCGTCAGAACTGAGAGTTTCTCCCCAAAAGGAGAGGAGACCCTGGCGCAGAGTACCCCGTCAATTTTGAGGGGAAGCGGTGACTTCGGAGACCACATGCAGGATGGTTTGGGAGCAGTATGAAGAGCGATGGAGGAGGGATGTGAGTGGGGCGGAAGGCGGGAAGGGAAGAAGACGGTCGGAGGGGGCGCGTCTCACACCAGGTGATGTTCCAGAGCATAGCGGGTTGCTGCACTCCGTGAGGAGACTGCAAGCTTGCTGTAGATCGAGCGCACATGGAAATTGACGGTGACGACCCCGATGACGAGCTGCTCGGCGATCTGCGCGCTGGTCAAGCCCGTGGCGAGCAAGCGCAGCACTTCAACTTCGCGGGCGGTCAGACCATCGGGATAGGTTGCTGCTGGCTTTGTTGGTGGAGTCGGTGCTGGTGCTGCTGGGAGAGGTTGAAGAAGCGTGACTTGTCCCTGGGCGGTGAGGGCTTGTTCTGGCGTCATGGAGCGGCCCTCTTCCCAGGCGGCAGCAAAAGCCTGCTCCCCCAGTTGTGTGCGCACGGAAGCCATGGTGAACTCGTGCATCGGTTGAGACACTGATGGGAGAGGCGTCCCGATCGCTTCACGCAGTGTCTGGGCAGCACTCATGCACCAGACTGCCCGTACTGGCTCTCCCTGCACTGCCACCACAGCCGCAACTGCCTCCAGTCCTCCGGCGATATCCCACTTGTGGTCCAGCTCCCTGGCGATCTGCAAGCTTTCCTCCAGCAACGCACGGGCTGCAGCATAGTCACCTTGACTCAACGAGATGAGCCCTTGGCTCAGGTAGACCTCAGCAATACGTCCGCGCTCCCCCACCTCTTTGAGGAACACCAGGCTCTCCTCTAAGAGTGAGCGGGCCCGGGCCACATCACCTTGCAGCCAAGTCACTACGCCTAGGAAGTAGATCGAGAGACCGAGGGTGCGCTTATAGCCCACTTTCCTGGAGGCGGCAAGGCTTTCCTCAAGCCGTGCCCGCGCTCGTGCAAGATCACCCTGAGACAACAGCGCCAGTCCCAGGAGCGCGAGTGAGAGCGCATGGCTCTGGACGTCGCCTCCCTCCCGAGAGAGCACCCGGCTTTCCTCAAGCAGCGCCTGCGCTCGTGCATACTCGCCTTGATAAAAAAGGACCGAGGCCAAGACCTGGAGTGCTAAAACCCTGTCTCCGGTGTCGCCCACCTCCCTGGCGATCTGCAAGCTTTCCTCCAGCAGCGTGCGTGCCTGTGCATAGTTGCTCCTCATCATGGCCATATACCCCAGCATGGAAAGGCAGGGCGCGCTGCCTCGGCGCTCCCCCAGCTCTCGGTACAGCGCCAAACCCTCTCCACACAGTGCCTCTGCCTGGCCGAAGTCATCCTGTGAGGTCGCTAACACTCCAGCGCCCATGAGCGCTTTCGCTCGCCTGGCTGATCTCCCCTTTTCGCTCCCATCCAGGGCCCGCTCTAGCCAGTGCCGTCCTTCACTCAAATGACCATGGATGAGCCAGAAGCGCCACAAGGCTCCGGCCAGGCGCAAGGCAAGCTCTTTGCTCTGTCCAGCTGAGCCTTGCTCCAACAGCCAGGAGAGCGCAGCTCGCAGGTTGTCATGCTCCCGCTCGAGGCGTTGGAGCCAGCTGATCTGCTGGGGGCCGTCGAGCTCCGGCTCGGCCTGCTCTGCCAGCGCCAGGTAGTACACAGCGTGAGCCTCGCGCGTGGCTTGCGCTTCTCCGCCGGAGGTAAGCAGTTCCAGCCCATACTCGCGGATCGTCTCCAGCATCATCAGGCGGGGCTCCTCATCCCCCTGCGCTTGCTGTTGCACCAGGCTCTTATCCAGGAGCGATGCCACCCCATCGAACATCCTGCCTGCCTCATCCCCAAGCGTCTCACAGACGGCCTCGACTGCTTCGAGGGTGGCGCCACCGGCGAAGACGGAAATCCGCTGGAAGAGGTGCTGCTCCTCTTGGGTGAGCAGGGAATACGACCAGGCAAGCGTGTTGCGCAAGGTCCGCTGTCGAAGCGGAAGATCGCGTGCGCCTGCCGTCAAGACGGGCAGTCGACGATCCAACCTGGCGAGCAGTGCCTGCGGTGCAAGTAGTTTGACGCGAGCCGCCGCCAGTTCGATGGCCAGCGGTAAGCCATCAAGGCGGATACAGATCGAGGCTACGGCGCGAGCATTGTCGTCCGTCAACTGAAAATCGGATCGAATGGCCTGTGCCCTTTGGATGAACAGGTCCACCGCTGGAACGTGTGCGAGCGAGCGGTCATCTGGGAGACGCTTGGGGTCTGGGAGCGCCAGGGGGAGAATGGCGAATTGGTGTTCGCCACGCAGGTGCAATACCTCGCGGCTTGTGACAAGGAGCTTGAGATCCGGGCAGGCTTCCAACAGTTCGGCCAGGAGTGGTGCTGCCGGGATGATGTGCTCAAAGTTGTCCAGGAGCAGGAGCCGGTGCTTGTCGCGCTGGGAGGTCTTGAGTAGTTCCAGCAACGACTGAGATACGCTCTCCATGAATCCCATGCTATGAGCGATGGTAGGGATGACGAAGGCGGGATCGCTGATGGGAGCCAAAGAGACCAGGTGAACACCATCCGCGAAGTCCTGGACGAGTATATGTGCGACCTCAAGCGCGAGCCGCGTTTTGCCTACGCCACCGGTGCCGATGAGGGTGAGCAGGCGCACCTCTGAACCTCGGAGTAGGGTACAGAGAGCCGCTCGCTCCTGCTCACGACCAATGAGGGCGGTGAGCGGGATCGGCAGATCGGAGGAGGGCCGGGGGATCGCGCGGTCCTCTGCTCTTTCCTGTTCTTGCACGTCAAGCGTCTCAGCATCCTCAGGTGCTCCAGCTAACATTGTTGCAATGGCATTCAAACGTTGCAGCGTCACGTCCTCCGACTTGCCCAGATAGGCACGATACAGTTTGCCAGCGCGCTTGCGATAGGCTTTCCAATACAACTCACCACCATGCAGCTTGGGCTCTTTGCGAGCCGTGAAGGTGCCCATGTTCCCGCTAAAGGCAAACGTCGAGACTTCCTCCAGCCAGGCATACCAGGCGGATGTACCCACACGAATCTGGCGGGCGTCGGCGTCCACGTCCCCGCTGACTATCCCGCCTCGCACGACCGGTGTCGTTCGCGCCATCGCTTGACCCTCCTTTTCTGAAAAAGTTCCCTACTTGACTTTATGACGAGCACCATAGGGAACTTTGTAGAACTTTTCCCTTTTAGTAGTCCACCTGCAACTCTTCCACCGCCCGCTCACGATCCTCGATGGAAGGCAAACAGTAGCGACGAGTGGTTTCTAAGCGCTTATGTCCCGCAATTTCAGCCACCAGTACCAGATCATTTCCATGACGGACGAGATTGGTCAGACAGGTGTGGCGCAAGATGTGGGCAGAGATCTCCAGATGCGCGTCAGCACCGATGCGGCGAATGATCAGATCAATCGCACGAGCAGAGAGCCGGTTCCCTTTGAGATTAAGAAAGCATGCTGGATCGGGGGTCTGTGAGAACCGTTTGTTTCGTTCCTTGAGCCAGGTCCTGAGTGCCTCGCGCACTTCCGTATTCAGCGGTATTTCGCGGTAGGTATCGCCCTTGCCTGAACGGATGATGACCACTCCCCGGCGCGCGGAAACGCGCACATCGTCTAGATTGAGCGCCGCACATTCTCCAAGGCGGACAGCCGTATAGAAGAGCAGGTGGGTGATCGCTCGATCACGCGTAGCAGATGTGCGCTCGACTGCCCGCAAGAAGGCTTTTTGTTCTTCTGGCTTAAGCGCACGAGGCGCCTGGGCTGGCAAGCTTTCGCGCTGAACCTGTGGTTTATCGTTCCCGATGAACTGGTGAAAATGGTCGATGGCAGCCAGCGCAAGATTGACCGAGGTTGGTTTGGCCTGACGTTCGGTTTTCAAATAGCTTTTGTAGTCTCGGACGGCATAGTTGGAAGCTGTGGGAGTGCGCAACGGATCATCTCCAGTTGGGGAACGCTGCGCAAGATACATCCCATACTGATGCACTTGGAGCCGATAGGCCACACGCGTTTTTGCCGCCAGCGGCTGCCGATCCAGCCAGGCATTGTATGCTGTCAACAACTGTTCTAAGGACTCTGTCATGGTCGCTCCCTGTTAGTAGAAGTACCTTTGATCCTTTATTAGTCCCCAAATTTCGCATTAGTGGAAGTATAGCACGGATTGACTTCCACTAATAGGTATTAGTCGCAGTCACAGAGGATTTTTTGCATCAACATCATAAGATTCTGGATCTGCACTACCCCAGAGAAGACATCATTCCTAGCAGTATGCTCTTCGCTTGCTCTCTCCCTGCTGCTCCCTTTAGGATGGAGTATTGACCCACCTCTATGGCCCACGCATGGGCCGTAGCAGAATCTCGTGGGCAGGAGGAACTGGTTCATGTCATCCATTGAACGAACAGCCTATCCCCGCTTTACTCGCGCCCCTTCGGTCAAAGAGTTGCGTGAGATCTATACGCCCACCCCTACTGATGTGGCCTTTGTGGCCACAAAAGCGCGCGGGCCAGCCCAGAAGTTTGCGCTGATGATCTTGCTGAAGGTCTATCAGCGTCTCCATCATTTTCCAGATCCCCAAAGCATTCCGAGAGCCGTGATCGGTCATATCCATGCGGTCATGAAGTTGCCCGATGATCTGGTACCCGATATTTCCCCGGCGACCCTCTATCGCTATTACGGGGCGCTGCGGGAGCACTTGGAACTGGAGAGCCAGGGGAAACACGTTCGACATGTCGCCGCACAAGCGATGCATACCGCAGCACAGACGATGGAGAACCCGGCAGATCTCATCAATGCCGCTATCGAGACGCTGCTCGTCGAGCACTGTGAGCTTCCCGCTTTTAGCACCCTGGATCGCATGGCTGGGCGCATTCGTCGCCTCGTGAATAGAGGGATCTATCAGACCGTGTTTGCTCGGTTGACTTCCGCCGAACAGCAGGCATTGTCGCGCCTGCTCTCTCAAGATGGAGTATCTCCGTTCACCGCCTTCGACCGGATCAAAGATGCTCCCAAATCAGCCACCCTCACTCATCTGGATGAATGGCTCTCTCGCCTCACCTGGCTCATGTCTTGGGGCACGATGGAGCCATTTCTCGAAGGGGTACGTTCCTTGAAGATCAGGCATTTAGCGCAAGAAGCGCGAAGTTTGTATCCCTCAGATCTGCTGGACTTCTCCGCTCCCAGGCGGTTTACTCTTCTGATCTGCCTGATTCATCAAGCGACTGTCTCTACCCGTGATGAGATCATCCAGATGTTTCTCAAGCGCATGAGCAAGCTTACGGAGAAGGCGAAGCAAGAACTGGAGCGACTACGCGAAGAAGAACGAGCGATCACCGAGCACCTGGTCGAGGTGTTGGCAGATGTCGTACAAGCCAGCGTCGATGCCAAAGACGTTACAGAGGGTGGGACACAGGTACGCGCCGTCCTGGATCGAGAAGGAGGCGAGGCTTTGCTGTTAGAGCAATGCGAGCAGGTCAGTGCCCATCACGGAGACCGCTATCAGCCCTTTGTCAAGCAATTTTATGGGAGCCACCGCAAAGCCCTGTTCCGTGTGATCAAAACGCTGGAGTTACGCTCGACGACGTCCGATCAGCGGCTTGTTGCTGCCATGAACTTTCTCATTGCCAATGAACACAATCCGAAGCAGTATCTGGAAGCAACCCTTGATCTTTCGTTTGCTAGCAAGAAGTGGCAGCGTACGGTCCTGGTGAAACGCAAAGGGAAAAGCTGGTTCCGACGGCAACATCTGGAAACGTGTGTCTTTTCTAGCCTTTCTGACGAACTCAAAACAGGCGATATCTGCTGCCTCGGGTCAGAACAGTTCGCCGATTATCGCGATCAGCTTCTTCCCTGGTCGGAGTGCGAGCCCAAAGTCGCCGCCTATTGTCACCAGCTAGATCTCCCCGCCACTGCCGAGGGCTTTGTGCTGCATTTGCGCACCTGGTTGACGGAGATCGCTTCAGAAGTCGATCGAACCAGGCCAGGAAATCAGGAACTCATGATCAATGAGAAGGGAGAACCATCGCTCAAGAAACTCAAGGCCAAAGCACAGCCTGCCGGGCTCCTGCAATTGGAAGAAGCCTTACACGATAAAATTCCAGAGCGACACCTGCTGGATGTGGTTGTCCGTATGGAGCGTCTGACGGGCTTTGGCCGCCATCTCGGTCCTCTTTCAGGCAATGAACCGAAAATGGATGATGCAAGGGCTCGGCAATTACTGGCAATTTTCGCGTACGGGACCAATCTCGGCCCCCACCAGATGGCAAGGCATCTGCGAGGGACACTCGACGCCGATCAGATTGCGCACATCAATCGGCGTCATATCACAGCGGAAAAGCTCGATGCGGCCCTACGCGATGTGAAAAATTGCTTCAATCGATACACACTTCCCCACTATTGGGGAGAAGAGAAACGGGCGGCCTCTGATGGAACACAATATGAGCTGGCGGAGGAGAATTTGCTCGCAGAGAAGCATATTCGCTATGGAGGATTGTGGATTCTCACAATAAAGTTCGCTTTTCAATCAGATAACTTTTCCATGAATTTCTCTGCTTCGGCCTGTAGAGACAGATCACAGGAAAGGCCACACACTGAGTTTTTCGCATAAAATTTCCCGGCTGTCGTTTCAAAAAGAAACAGGGAAAATGGAGCCAGGGGAAACAAGATTCTCACATAAAAATTCGTTTCCGGCTCGCGGATTGTGATTTGACAGCGGTTATGTCCTCGCTCGTGACACAGAAGCTGTCCAACGATTGGGATGTCCAGGCCGTTTCTGATCTCTGCCTGAACACAGTCGAGTCCGGGTTTTGACACAGAAACGCGACGGTGGTGCAACGTTCGACAGATATCCTGTCCACGAGTCCATGTTCATAGCAATCGACCCCCTTGCTTGAACATGGACGAGAGAACCGAGCTATGGTTCAAACCGGACACGAATTGGTTACAAACCTGTCAAAATGTGCCATAATGCAGGTATGAAAGAACCTGCACTCTTGTATCTCCTGGTGGGACTTCCAGGGTCTGGCAAGACCACCAAAGCCAGGCAATTAGAAGTGGAAGCCTCGGCCTTGCGGTTGACCCTTGATGAGTGGATGATTCCGTTATTTGGAAGAAACGAGCAGGCAGAACGAGATGCCCTGGAAGGTCGTCTGATCTGGATAGCTTTGCGCGCTCTTCAGCTTCATACCAATGTCATCCTGGATTTCGGATTGTGGAGCAAAGACGAACGGTCCGCTCTGAGATGGTTCGCCAGGCAGCTAGGAGCGAAAAGCCAGGTCATCTACTTGCCCATTGACCCAGAAACGCAGCGAAAGCGCGTCCAAAACCGCTTTGCAGAGACACAGGACCAGACATGGCCAATGAGCGAAGAGGAACAGACGAAATGGCGTGCGTTCTTTCATGAGCCGGATGAAGCTGAGCTACATGGCACCGTCCTGGAAGACGCCCCTCTAGGATATGCGTCCTGGTCGGCCTGGGCGGCCTCGCGCTGGCCGTCGTTGCCCGATGAATATGCCTGAGCATTTGGAGTGCTCAGATGAGAGCCTGAGTAGAATGTATCGTAGTATCGTAGTCCACACACTTTTTGAATCTTATCTGGCTCTGGCACAATTTAGGCGAAGGATGAGCTTATGAGAAATCTTCTCTCTTTCGCTATCCGCTTCCAGAGCAGATGAAAGTTTTTCAGAATTCTGCTGATGAGGTTTTTGCACAGAAGAGGACGGAGAACGAGTTTAATGGTGAGATTTACACAGAAGATCCGGCAGCATAGCTGCGAATAAGAGAAGCGCTTGCTACTTTCGCTCGATCCGCTGTTCAAATGCTTTCACAAAGCCATCCGCTGCCCCTTCCTGGTAGTCGAAGAAGAGGTATGGCTCGATGAGCTCCAGCTCCATGAGCCGTATGCCTTTGGCGGTTTCGACAAAGTCCAAGCGGGCGTAGAGGACGTCTTGCTTGCATTGAGCATACACCCGCTCGACTCTTGCCTTTTGCTCTGTGCTGAGCGTCACGGCGTGCTCGGTGCCGCCCAAGTCATAGTTCGTCCTAAATTCACCGGTCTTGGGTACTTTGACGACGGCATGACTGAAGTGGTTGTTGAAGAAGACGGCCGACGTTTCGCCTTGAGCAATCTCAGGGAGAAACTCCTGCACGAGCACCTCACTCGACCGCAGCAGCCGGCGGTACTGCGCTTCGGATTCTTCGCTGGTCTCTCCTCTGACCACTTTCATGACCCCTTGGGAAGAAGCGCCATAGCAGGGCTTGATGACAACCTGGTCGCAGGATAGTGAACCGCTCGTTTCCTGCAAGGGTCGAGCGTCACTCCGACTGACGAGTGTCGTTTCCGGCACGGGCAGCCCCATGGACTGCAGGTCCAAGAGGTACCGTTTGTGGGAGTTCCAGCGGACAATCTCAGGCGGATTATGCACCGTGACGCCTAGAGCTCCTAGCTTATCCAGCCAGGAGTAAAACTCCTCGACTTTGCGGTGGTAGCCCCAGCAGCAGCGAATGATGATGTGGCCGAATTGCCCCCAATCGACGGACGGGTCATTCCATACAGCGGGTTCAGCATCGTATCCGGCCTTGCTGAACGCTTCGAGCGGCAGCACCTCGCCTTCAAGAAGGTTCGGATACTCCTGGTTGGTGGCAAGGGCGATGTGCATTGTTCTTCCCTCATGTTGTGCTGGCGATTGGCTCAGGCCCGATCAAGAGCTTGCCGGCACTGTTTGATTTGTCTGTCTCTCTTGCAGCTCAGCTGCAACCATGCACGTAAATATATCCGCCAATTGGCCTATCAGTGTGATTCTGACGAAAATGTCAACGCCAACCCCAATTTGGTTCTCAGTCAGGATGTGGTGGGCAAAACTCATGATTGTTTGCTTGTCCTTCATGATCGGTCTACAGGCCGGACACGGCAGAGCGGGCAGGACGATCTCCCTGCCCTCTTCATCATAGCATAGATAAAACAGATGAGTAAGCGGTTATTAGAAAGCGCACGATGAGGATGTAATGCTGCGTGGAAGGACGATCCTACTCAAACCCCTGTAATGGCTACTTGGGTCATCCGTCCAAAAAATAGGCCCTTCGAGACGGAGAAAGAACTTCATCCTCTGCTTGCAAACACAGGAGGGTTGGGGTACAATCAGACGTCGTCAATAGCATCCTCATGCTCAAATGACGAAACTCTCACGTAATGGAGAAGTTTTTGTTATGGCTCGTGTTGTGACCTCTCTCCGGCGGCTGAAGGATGGCTGCTTACATGCGCTCTCCGCTCGCTTTGCTCGTTGGACGAAACCGCTCAGGCTCTCCTTGTCGCTGCAAACCATGGCAGATCTTGGCCGAAGCAAGTCCGAACTGATCGCGGAAAATGCCCTCTTGCGCCAGCAACTTATTATCCTCAAACGGCGGGTGAAAAGACCACCAGTCACCAGGGCCGATCGTATCCTCCTCGTTCTGCTGGCAAAGCTCGTTCGTACCTGGCAGCAAGCCCTCTTGATCGTGCAACCAGACACACTTCTCAGGTGGCATCGGAAGCTCTTTCGCTTGAATTGGCAACGGAAGTCAAAGGCCGCTTCTCGCAAGCCCAAGATCGCCGAGGAAACGATTGCCTTGATCCGAGAAATGGCGACGAACAACCGACTCTGGGGCGCTGAAAGGATTCGGGGGGAATTGTTGAAACTGGGCCTTCGTGTATGTAAACGTACCGTCCAGAAATACATGCGAGGAGTTCGCAGACACCAGCCACGCGGTCAGAAGTGGTCGACCTTTCTGCGTAACCACGCCGCTCAGGTCTGGGCCTGCGACTTCTTGCAGGTGACTGATCTGTTCTTTCGACCGCTCTTCGCGTTCTTCGTCGTAGAACTCAAGTCTCGCAAGGTGATCCACGTGGGCGTGACTCGATGCCCAACGGATGCCTGGGTGGCCCAACAACTGCGAGAAGCGACGCCTTATGGGCAAGTACCCAAGTATCTGATCTGTGATCACGATAGCAAGTTTGGATCCTGTTTCCGCCGAGTGGCGAAGACCAGTGGCATCAAGCTGCTCAAAACGCCGGTTCAGGCGCCACGAGCCAACGCCATCTGCGAACGCTTATTGAGAAGTGTGCGACAAGAATGCCTCGACCATCTGTTGATCTTTCAGGAGAAGCAGCTCCAACGTGTTCTGAATGAGTATGCGGTGTACTTCAACCGGGCACGACCGCCTCAAGGGATTGGGCAGCAGATACCTGAACCGAGCCGATCAGCTCTTTCCTCTCAGGATGCAGGGAACAAGGTAATTGCTTTTCCGGTCATGGGTGGGCTGCACCACGACTACCACTGGGCAGCCTGAAGTGGGACCACGTGGGCAAGTGTCCAGCTAGTGGGTCAACCGGCAAGTGGCTTGCAAACCCGAATAGCTGCCCCTGAGCCAGCCAGGCGGCGGAGGCGCGCCCGTTCGCGCCGTCGGCGTCGCTTGCCGTTCCAGACAAACGGCGTGGGGTGCTGGTTCCAGCCGTCCACGGTTTGCTCTAACCAGTCGATGATCTGCTGAGCATCTTTGGGATGCTGGCCCGAGAGAGCACGCGGCACAATGATACGCTGGACGGACTCCGCCATGTTGAGCCAGGAGCCGCCCACCGGTGTGTAGAGCGGCATCACGCCATGCTCGAAGAACCAGCCAACCAGATCATACGACAGATGTCCCGCCAAATTATCCAGCACCAGCACAATGCGCAGGGGCGGTTTGGGGGTGCGCGGGAGGTGACCCAGCCACGCTTCCCACTGAGCATACCAGGGACGTTCGACTTCCGGCGGGAGGGTTTCGGCGGGGTGCGCCAGCTCGATCTCGGTTAGCACGGCCGAGAGCTGCTCTTGGAGCCAGGGGTGCAGCACCGCATTGGTGACCGAGATGACGCCTTTGGCGCGAAGCTTTCCGGTGACCGGGCGAAAGAGCGTGAGCAGTTTGGCGGTCCCTCCCCGCTCGTACTCATGCGGCTGCAGCGCCGGGTGGCTTTCCGGTTGCCACGAGGCCCCGGGCTGCGGGATGGCTTGATAGGGTCCCGCTTCGTCTTCATTGAGCTGCACGATGCCGGCCGCTTCCGCCTGCTCGTAGGCCAACTCGATCAGTCTTTTTTTTCCGGCGTCTCGGGGTCATAGGTCGTCACGGTGCCACTCTTGCGCACACGCAGCGCGTAGCCGGTGCGTACCCAGGTCCGGGTGCGCTGGTAGCTGTAGCCGGCTTCATGCAGCACCTGGCGAATGGTTTCCGCAGCGATCTCGGGCAGGTCCGCCTCACGTAAGGCTCGTCGCAGCGTCATCAGCGACCAGGTCGCGGTCTGATCGGCCTTGCGATCAGGCTCCCGCTGCAACTCGGCCAGGATGCGCGCCTGCTGCTCGCTCGTGTAGGTCGGCTTGCGCCCTCGCCCTGGCGCTATCGACAAGATGTCGAGGCCGCGCTGGTTGAACCCCTTGATCACCAGGGCGACTCCTTCCCGGCTCAAGCCAGCCTCCTGTCCTGCCGCCGTGCGCGACTTTCCCGCTGCCACGGAAAGCAGCGCTTTGGCTCGTCGCACGCTATCGACCCGTTCGCTGCTGGCCTTCACGACCCGCTGTAGTTCCTGTTCTTCTGGCTTGCTGAACAACCTCAAACTCTCTTTGACTGGTCTTCCCATCGCTTGTGTGCTCCTGTGTGCTTCCCTCTTCCTCCTTCATTCTTTCACCTTTCCCGCTTCTTTACAAGGTATTTGCCGGTTGACCCACTAGTGGACGAGGTCCATCTAGCTGATAGCTCATGGCTGAAGAGGTCTGTGGCAGACCTCATATGGAGCCTTTGCATGCCTTCCCTGATGGTTTGCTGCCTATCCACGCCTGTTTTCTCTGGTCCACGAGTACCATTCCCCTGCCATTTCGATGGCCGAGGGCCACCTAATCACGAGGAAGAGGCGAGCGGTGAAAGCCTAAGAGGCTTCTTTTACGAACGGATGTCCTAAGTACCAATACAGGAATGCGCCCCTCGCACGGTAAACCGGCGCCTACGATTTGGCTGATCTTGATCGATAATATTCATTATCGGCCGTCCGCCCGCTCCCCCAGCTCTTCACGCTATTTCCTGAAGACTCCTTCAAAGCTTCTGCCTCGGGCCATATAGAGAACGGTTCCCCAGAAACAAGTTAGGGTTGCGAAGAGGAGAACTGTAGGATGTCTTTGCCACCGGCACCGGTGATGGTCATGGCATTTGCTGAGACGAGCAGTGTTTCTGCATGCGAGAGGGCTTGCATGTAGAGGTTTTCTTGCACTCCCTCCGGGCCGAGGCAGCCGACCGCGGTCATAGCAAAATCCTGAAAGCGTATCTGTGAGTTTTGTTGCTGGTACGTGGCCTGGTAGCTGTTGCATCCACTGTTGCCAGTGATGGTATGAGATGGCTCGTGAAAGGTCAAGGTGACAGCCACGTTGGGGATCAACTGGTGTGTCTGACCGTTGACTTGTAGGGATGTCAGGGTCCAGAGCACACCGGAGGGCGAAGCAGCAGGGGGCGAGGCAGTCATCCGAATCAAGATTACTCCCAGGGCGATCACAAGGCCGAGAGCGGCAAGACTGCCAATGATGAGCACGTTCCGATGTCTCATAAAAAAGTACCTCATAAAAAGCACCCTTTCCCTTCTTCCTTTAATGGTGCATTCGCTAACTCCACGAGACCGGTAGGGCCCGATTTATCGGCCATCAAAGGGGCAGCGACTAATCTCGGAGCTTCCATCAAAGAAGGAGGGTTTGCGCCCAGGGCCTGTGAATGATTGTTACGGTGAAGCAGCCCCACCAGGGTGACCGCGAGGGTGCGCCCTGGTAGTCTACAGTTTGCGTCTGCGTAACCTGGCGCATAATCCCGCCTCTCCCGATCAATGCTCTCCCGCCGCTAGCCGGTGAACCCCGCCGGGATAGCGTGCATGCCCAGGAGGAGCGACAGCTCGCCGCCGTGGAACAGGTCGTGCTCCATGACATGCCAGACGACCCAAGCGCGCGACAGGTCAACGCGTTGGCCGTCCCAGTCGTCGGGGAAGGTCTGTCGCATCTCGTCGGGACTCCAGCGTGACAGGCAATCCGCCATGAATTGCCAGGTGCGGTCGAGTCCCTCGGCCAACTCGGCAGCGCTCGGGATGAGTGCTCCCAGCTTCAGTGCAGCCTCGTTCCAACCTACGTACACCTGCATGCCCTCGCCGCCATCCTCGCCCAGGAACTCGGCGAACCAGAAGGCCCGGCAGCCGACGATATGCAGGACATTCTCGCCGATAGAGCGCAGATCAGGTGTCGCGCGCAGCGCAAGCTGCTCAGCCGTAAGCGGCGCGATCGCCCTTTTGATCTCGTCCTGGAACGCTTTCCACGAAGTGGAGAACGTCGTCAGCGTGAAATTGTCTTCAGCCATGTATCGAATCTCCTTGTCTGGCTAGTGTATGCCAATGTACATCTTTTCTCACAGCTTAGTGGTGCATTCGGCAAATTTATAGATGAGCATCAAGGGCCGATAAATCGGCGATGGCCACGAGGGAATTGATACACGCTCCGCAAGCTCCGCTGAGGGCCCTACAGAGTCCATAGATTTACCGAATGCTCCACTTTGCACAAAAAGCGGTGAGAAGCCGCTGTCTTACTTTCCCTTTCCGGTACGTTGAGCAAAATTCCCCTGGTGGGATGTCACCAGGTGTAGCCGTAGATGCTTCCTGTACTCTAGCACTGTGAGCATGACAATAAAACAGTCGAACACGGTGAGAGCGATCAGCCCAACCGAGATATGCAAGATGAGGCGATATATCTGGTAGAGAATAAAAATCCCCAAGAACCCGATCATCCAGGGATATGCCCAGAGTTGTTCTTTGAGCAAAGCGGCCACAAGAACAATCTTTACGATCCCATGCACCAGTAAATACGCCGCCGCAAACAGTGTCACCGAAGCAGTCAGCGTATGCGCATAGGCCACGAGGTGCGTGGCGATAAAATCCTTTGGATCTTGAGATAACTCATGCTGAGTTAAGAGCATGATGCTGCTGCTGATCTGCTTCGGCGACACCAGTAACAGAAGCACGCCGCCGACGAGTTCCAGCAAACCATCAAGCCCTTTCAGGATAAGACTGGTGTCAAATATCCGATCAAGGAATGAAAGCCGAGTACCCTTTCTTGTTGTGCTCATGGGTCAATGATATAACAATGGGTCAATCCCAATACGGCCCGATCAACTGCTTGGATTGTCTTCCACCTCAAAAATTCGGTATGCTTACTAATGAAGCGCAAAAAAGGAGACGAGAACTTGCGGTCCATAAACAGGCTCCAGACAGGAGAGAACTATGGCAGTCGAAGCAAACAAGCAAAACGATGAAGCCGAAATCCAAAGGCTACTTGACAATGGGATCAGAGCGCTTCATGACAGGAACATCGAAGGCGTCATGTCTATGTACGCACAAGAGGTCGTGACGTTCGACATCGTGCCCCCGCTGCGCCACATAGGAGCAGATGCACTAAGGAAACTTTGGGAAGAGGTATTCTCCGTCTACCAGGGCCCGATCTACTA
>WNGK01016033.1_pt1 | contig 18929 bp, 10 predicted proteins | sample 5400601 | NCBI WGS metagenome assembly WNGK01 (sample SAMN13153376, study PRJNA577476) | soil metagenome | isolation source: 60 cm soil or saprolite under Garry oak tree replicate 1 | place: USA:California | collected 2016-06-15
ATTGATCGCGAGCACATGGATTGCTACCGCAACATGCGAGACGTGAAGAATGCGTTTCTCGAGTTTATGGACCGTGTGCCGTTTTACGGAATGGTGGTGGCATGCAACGACGATGGGCTATTGCGGCGGTTGCTGCCACGCGTGCAGCGGCGCACTCTGACTTATGGAACCAAGCGCGGCTCGGACTTTTACATCAAGCTGAATGCTGGCAATGCAGGAGGCTTGGTGAGGGGCCATGGGCAGCCTCTGAGCCGATTCAGGGTGAGCTATCGCAAACAGGATCTGGGCGAATTTACGCTGCATGTTCCGGGCGTGCACAACATTCTGAACGCTACCGCGGCGATCGCGGTCGGCATCGGCCTGGATGTTGGAGTTGAACCGATTCGTGCGGCGCTCGATCAATTTCGCGGCGTGGACCGGCGCTTTCATTTGCGCGGACAGGCGGCGGGAGTGTACGTAATTGATGACTATGGACACCATCCCACGGAAATCAAAGCTACGCTGGCGGCGGCGCGGCAGTACGGCTTCGGCAAAGTTCATGTGGTGTTTCAACCGCATCGTTACTCCCGCACTCGCGATCTGATGGAGGAATTCACGTCGGCATTTGGCGATGCGGATTCGCTGTTCGTGCTCGATATTTATGTGGCCAGCGAGAAGCCCATTGCGGGCGTCAGCGCGGATATTCTCGCGCAGCGGATCAGAGAAACGATGACCCCGAAGGTGGTGCAATACGCGGACTCATTCGCCAATGCGGTCGAGTCGGTGGCGGCGGTGGCACAAGATGGCGACATGATTTTGACGCTGGGGGCGGGCAGCGTTTCGCAGTTGGGGCCGATGATTCTGGAAAGGTTGAAGGAACGCGAAGCAGCGGGTCAAGAAACGTCGAGCACAGCCAAACTCCCATAAGCTCGAGAAAGCGAAGCTTCTTGTTGCCCTGGCCTCAACGGCTAAAACCGCCTGTAGTTTCCGAGATGAACGGCCCGGCTTAAAAAAGCTGGGCTCTTCAAAGCGAACTTTCAGAGCTGCGTTTCGAAAGCGCCTTCCCATGGTGAATCATTACGGCGTCACGACCAGTGGCAGTTCGATGATGCTGGCTTGGGCGCCTGCGTGGTAGACACGCTGCACTGCCTTTCGGTAATCTCCTGGTTTTGCCCAGAAAATGTTGGGCACGAAGGTCTGCGGATTGCGGTCGTAGAGCGGAAACCAGCTCGATTGAATCTGAACCATGATTTTGTGACCCGGCAGGAAGACATGGTTGGCTGTGGGTAGAGTGATCCGATACGGCAGCGGCTTGTCGGGGGCGATGGGCTTGGCTGTTTCAACGCTCTCTCGATAGCGACCGCGGAAGATGTCCGCTGAGATCATCAGCTGATAGCCTCCCATGCCGGGCTGACCGGCGACCTCATCGGGATAGACGTCAATCACTTTTATTACCCAGTCTGAGTCGGTGCCGCTGGTCGAGGCGACGAGATTGGCGACCGGCTGCCCGCTCATTTTTATCGGCGTGGTCAACACATCGGAAACGAATGCGAGGACATCCGGACGGCCCGACGCTTCACGTTGGTCATCCACCAGCCACTGCGGCCAGGTCAGGCCGTTGTCGTAGCCCTCGGGCTGACTGGGACGGCGGCGGAAGGGAACGGGCTTGGCGGGATCGGAGACATATTCGTCGAAGGCCGCATCCCCGGCTTTCGGTGCGGCGAAACCCAGCTTTAGAGCCGCCTCCAGGTAGAGCGGAGTCGACTTGATCGTGCAGCCACTGGCGCAGCCGGCGGGCCAGGCGGGCAGACGCCGCCAAGCGTTTGTTCCGGTTTCAAACGCAATTACTGGCGCGACATTATCGGCGGGCGCGCCATCTTTGAGGTAGTGGTCCAGGAATGGCCGCAAGATTTGAGTGCGGAAGTATAGCCCGGTATCGCTATTGAATTGCAAAGCGCCGAGCGTGCTGCCGTCGCCAATTTCCTGACCGTGATGCCACGGTCCCAGGACCAGAAATACTTTGTCGTTGGCCGTGTCTTTTGCTTTGAGCGCCTTGTATAACGCGGGAGCGCCGTAGATATCTTCCTGGTCCCATAGGCTGTCCACCAGCATCGTCGGCACCTTCAGCGGTTGCGCGGCCAGAATGCGATCCATCGCCTGGTCCTGCCAAAAGGAATCGTAGCTGGGATGCTCCATAAGTTTCCGCCAAAAACCGATCTGCTCCATCCCGCGCCGGTGGCCGAGTTCGCCCGCCGATCCCGCCTCCATGTACACGTCGTAGTCGTCGAAGTGATTGCTCCACCATTTGGCCTTGTTCGCACGCGTCCCCACCTGTTCGTAGATGTACGGCATATTCTGCTGGCGGAAGGCGCCGTTGTGGAACCAGTCATCGCCCATCCATCCGTCGACCATGGGGTTCATGGGCACTGCGACTTTGAGCGCGGGATGCGGGTTGACGAGTGCCATCAAGGTGGTGAAGCCGTCGTAGGAGATGCCCAGGATTCCGACTTTGCCATTGCTTTCCGGGACGTTGTTCACCAGCCAGTCGATAGTGTCGTAGGTGTCGGTGGCGTGATCGACCGGGGTCGGATTCAGCGGGCCGTGCAGCGGACGAGTCATCACGTAATCGCCTTCAGAACCATACTTGCCCCGCACATCCTGCACGACGCGAATGTAGCCACCGTCGACGATTACCTCAGTGGCATTGTCGTAGCCGTTCAACATTGGACCGAGGTGGGGGCTTTCAGCGTGGCTGGTCAGAGCTGTGGCGTTGTAGGGCGTGCGCGTCAGCAGGATGGGCGCGCTCTTGGCTCCCTTCGGGACTATGATGACGGTGTGCAGTTTCACGCCGTCGCGCATGGGGATCATCAGGTCGCGCTTGATGTACTCGAAGCTGTCGGTGACGGGCTGGAAGTTAGCCGGGGTTTCGCTCGGGAAGTCTGGGTAATCTGTGGGGGCCTGAGCGGCCGAGGGTTGAACCAACGACAGAGCGCCAAACAGGGGCGCCAGTAAGATCAGGGCATAAGGGCGGATGATCAGTTTCATGGGAGTTCCGCATTATAGCTTGCGAGGGCCCAAGCAGGCGAAACTCCGCGCCACCGGTATCCGTATCTTCCATTGCTAACGGATTTGGACGGTCCTCGTCCAAAGCCTCAGATGGAGACAATGGCGATGAAACAAGGATGGTATTGGCTGGCGGCGGGCGTGATGGCACTGGGGCTGAATGGCGTGTATCACCAGGGTGGGGCGGAGTGGACGCACCGACTCGTCAATCGGTCGGCGGCTGTTGTGGCCCTGGCGTCGGGACGTGCGGAGCGATTTCTGGGCTCTGCCCGAGAGCAGACCCTGCTTTGCCGGGGCGCGACGGAGATGGCGCGCTTCCAGACGAAAATGGCGCGGACCCAGACCGTCTTCGCCCATTTCGACGCGATGACGGCGCAGCAAGAGGCTGGCTTAGCCCGGTTGGAAGCGAATCGCGCGCAGTTTGAGGCGGGTCGGGCGCGGATGGAAGCGCAGGTTGCGCGGTTGGACTACGCGTCGGCTTCGTTGAGTCCGGAGTTTGGTGCGGCCTTCGGCCCGAAGCGAATCAAGCTACCCGTGATATGTCCAAGGTTGCGGGTGAATATTCCGCGGACGTTGGTGCGAGTTCCAGCTCCGACCGTGCGGGTCGAAACATTATCCGCAGGACCGATCTAATTTTTCTCCCTCTCCTCCAGTGAAGCGCAACGGGCGCGGCGAACCTGCCGTGCCCGAATTTTTTGGCTGACGCATCCCGATTCGCGGCGGAATCTTACTTGTAACTAATTTTTTTCGTCACAAAGCAGCTGATTTCAGCTCGTACTCTTCAACCAAGAGTTACGCTGGGAGCTTGATTCTTACGCGCTTCGCGGCTATTTAGCAGGACAGCGGTTGACCTCTCCTAGGTGGAAAACTCTTGAAACCATGCCTGTCCTGCCGTGCAAAAAACAACAAGATTTTTTCTATCTCAATTCGCGAAAAGCCGTTATAGTGAGGACACTCGGCGATTCACTGACGACAACTGACCTGAACTGATGGCGCGGAAAGCGAGCCCCACCATCTCGCAGGAGGAGTTGTATCCACCCAGCGCTCCATACGCGCGCCAGGAGCTCGACGACGCGCGTCTCGTGGACCTGGATGTGGATGAGGAATCCCCATTCTTGCGCGGACAGAAGCGCGTCTCCGCCCGCCGCAGCTCGCTTCCCAAAAAAACCGCAAATCGGCTGATCTGGGTCTCACTGGCCGCCACCGTGGTGTGTTTCGCCACCGTGGCCGCAAGCGCCTTTTACCGTTATGGCGAACGTTCCTGGCGCTTCCGAGTGGACTCGAGCGACAACATTGAAATTACGGGCACGCAAAACGTCACTAAGGGCCAGATCATGGAGGTGATGGGCGGCGACATGGGGCGCAACGTTTTTTTCATCCCCCTGGCACAGCAGAAGGCGCAATTAGAACAGATTCCATGGGTGGAATCGGCCAGCGTGATGCGCTTCGTGCCCAACCGCCTGAAAGTGGAAATTCACGAGCGCACTCCGGTGGCGTTTGCCCGTGTGGGGCCGCGAATTTCGCTGATCGACGCCAGCGGCGCGCTGATGGAGCTGACGTCGACGAAGAAGTATTCGTTTCCTGTGATTCTCGGAATGAATGCCGGCGAGCCGCTTTCGACGCGCGCGCCGCGAATGAAGGTCTACAACGAACTGGCGCGAGAGCTGGATTCAGGTGGCGCGCACTACTCGCAGGACTTGAGCGAAGTGGACTTGTCGGATCTGGAAGATGTGAAAGTGCGAGTGAATGATCCGTCGGGCGAAGTGCTGGTGCATCTGGGAGCCTCGGATTATCTGAGACGCTACAAGATTTACGTTTCCCATGCGCGGGAGTGGCGGCAGCAGTTCGACAAGCTTGAGTCGGTGGATTTGCGGTATGAGAACCAGATCATCGTGAATCCGGATTTGGAGGGCACGGCCAAGCGAGCGGCGTTGAGCCCTGCGGCGGCCAAGACGGCCATGGCCGCAGGAGTGAAGCCGGCGGCGCTGCTCAGCAAATTCGGTCCGCATGACCGGGTTGTACCCAAGCCGGCGTTTGCGCTGCCGGAGAGGAAATTGGAGGCTAAGCCCGCGGGCCACAAGGCCGTGAAAAAGATATGGGTGAGGGCCAAGCCGAGGAAGGCAAATCGTAGAACCGCGAAGTCCAGGGCCGGGGTGGCGAACAAGCCGGTAACAAAGGGGGTGGCAGCGCCGGGTCTGGCGAAGCCGGCGGCTGGAGTGCCACAGAAGCCGAGTCCGGCGATTGCAAAGGGCCAGGGCAGTGCGGGGCCGGGCGAATAAGTTTAAGGCAAAGGCGGGATAAAAGCGAAGGCAATCAAGCTTAACCACGCGCTTCATGCATTAAAGACCAAGGGAATCCATAAAAGCATGGGGAATCAGCAAGGGACCTTTTTAACGGCGATTGATGTGGGCAGCGCCAAGACATGCGCGCTCATGGCGGAGGTTACCGACGTCGGCTTGCGCTATCGCGGGCACGGCGTGGCCGAGTCGCGCGGATCGCGCAAGGGTGTGATCGTTGAGCTCGACAAGGCAGTGGCTGCGATCCAGAAAGCCGTTGAAGCCGCGGAAGATATCGCGGGTGCACCCGTGGAGAACGCAATCGTCGGCATCGGTGGTGCTCATGTTCGCGGAGTCAACAGCCACGGCGGCATCAGTCTGGGCACAAGGCCGCGTGAGATTGGACGCGATGAGATCAAGCTGGCGGTGGATAAGACGCGCACGATTCCCCTGCCCGCCGACCGCGAAATTCTGCATTTGTTGCCGCAGGAATTCATCCTCGACGATCAGGCGGGCGTACACGACCCCTTGGGAATGATGGCGGCGCGGCTCGAGGTGCGGGTTCACATGGTGACGGCCGCGACGAGCGCCACGCAAAACGTGATCACCGCGGTGAACAAGGCCGGAGTCCATATCGATGACACGGTGTTTGAGCCGCTTGCCGCTGCCGATTCCGTGCTGCGTGCCGATGAACGCGAAATGGGCGTGTGCCTGGCCGACATCGGCGCGGGTTCGAGCGAGCTGGTTGTTTTTCATCAGGGTGCGGTTACTTATACCGGAGTAATTCCGGTGGGCGGCGATCACTTCACCAGCGACTTGTCGGTGGGGATGTGCACGCCGTTGGCGGAAGCGGAGAAGATCAAGAAGGCTTACGGCAACGCCATCGTGACACTCATCCCTGAGGGGAATGAGGTCGAGGTGCCGTCGGTAGGCGACCGGCCTTCGCGGCTGCTGCCGCAGCGCTTAGTGGCCGAGATTCTAGAGCCCCGGGCTCGAGAGTTATTCGAGATGTTGCGGGAGTCTCTTAATAGTGCTGACCGGTGGCGCGTCTCGACTGCCAGGAATTTTCGACGTGGCGGAATCAGTGCTGCGGCGACCAGTGCGCCTGTCCTGGCCTATGCCGCTGGCGAAAATGCCGGCTACGTTGGCGGAGCCGGAGTTCGCCACGGTTCTGGGCATGGTGCACTACGGGCAGCGGGCGCGGATTGCGCGGGGTCTCCAGGAGGATCGCTGGGGATCGCGGCTCAAGGCGCTACTGGTGGGCAAGGGAGCCTAAAGCAGTGATCAGTGGCTCGTGGTCAGTAAACCCAGACCACAACACGGGTCAGATTTACTGGCCACTGACCACTTACTTAGTTACGGCGCGAACGAGAAAAGACAATTCACACACACGGTGGACACAATGAAAAACGATTCGAAAATTCGTATCAGCTTTAACGAAGAGCCTCGCAACGATGCCAAGATTAAGGTCATCGGCGTGGGTGGCGGCGGTGGCAATGCGGTGAACCGAATGATCGATGCCGGAGTCGAAGGCATCGAGTTCATCGTGGCCAATACCGATTTGCAGGCGCTGCGCATGTCGCGGGCACCGGTCAAGCTACAGCTTGGAGTGAAGCTGACCAATGGTCTGGGTGCGGGCGCCAATCCTGAGGTCGGCCGCAAGGCCGCATTAGAAGACTCGGACAAAATCATCGAAGCGCTGGAAGGCGCTGACATGGTTTTCGTGACTACCGGCCTGGGTGGTGGCACTGGCACGGGCTCGGCTCCCATCATCGCGTCGCTGGCGTGCGAAATGGGAGCGCTTACTGTCGCCGTCGTGACCAAGCCCTTTGCGTTCGAAGGCAAACGCCGAATGGCGCAAGCCGAGCGCGGTATCAGCGAGCTGATGGAATCAGTCGACACTACTATCGTGATTCCTAACGAAAAGCTATTGGCGGTGGCGGAGAATGCCGGATTCTTCGAATCGTTCCATATTGCCGACGATATTTTGCGGCAAGGTGTGCAGGGAATCTCGGACATCATCACCATCCCCGGGATCATCAACCGCGATTTCGCCGATGTGAAAACCATCATGGCGCGCATGGGTTATGCCGTGATGGGCACGGCGACGGCCAGTGGGCAACGCCGCGCGACGGAGGCGGCGCAACGCGCGGTTGCTTCTCCTCTCTTGGAGGCGGGTGCAATTGACGGCGCGCGCGGCATCCTCATCAACATCACTGGATCAGCGTCACTGAAGCTGGCCGAGGTGCAGCAGGCGTGCTCGATCATTCAGAGCGCGGCCCATGAAGATGCCAACATCATTTTCGGCGCGGTGATGGACGAGAAGATGAAAGATTCGGTGAAGATCACGGTGATCGCTACCGGCTTCCGCGATGCGAGCAGTGGCCGCCAGCGTCAGCAGGAAATGCGCAACTCGTTTGCCGCATCGCATGATGATGCCATGGATTTTCCCGATGCCATAGATCGGAGAGAACCAGAATCAACGCCTGAGAAGGAGTCTCCGCTGATTATGGAGTCTGCGTCTGTGGCGGTAGCTCATCCGTCTCCTGAAGTGATTTCGCTCGACACCATGCGGGGCGCTTTGGCCGCAAATTTCGAGCAGGACGATCTTGATGTACCTGCTTTCCTGCGCAAAAGAAGTGAGGTCATGTAACAGGAGTGCAACGGCTTTGTCCGGAAAGTGAAACCCACTGCATGGCGGCGCCTGGGTGCCGACTGGGAGAATGTAACGCTTTTTTCCCATGGGCAGCATCTTCTCAGTAACCCGTAATGGATCACCTAAGGTGCGGGAACCGTGGTAATGGCTCTGTATCTGCTTGGTTCAGAACGTTTTAAGTCGAAATCGATATTTTATGGAAAACAAACTTTATCGTTGCCACGAATGGCTAACTCTCGTACTATCTTGAAGTTGAGTGAATTCCGCTGTGGCGCCCGCCACTGGCAAGGTTCGTGCATCAAAACGATCATGATTTCCGGGGAATAGGGAAAAGAACCACCAATGCCTAAGGGAATGCGCTTCCTTCGCCTGCTAGTGTCCTTCGCCACGTGGTTGCTCTTTGCCCAACCGATGTGGGCGGCACACGTCAACACACACACGCTGAATAACAAGAAAGTAAAATCCCAGAAGATCAGTGAGAGCCAGAGCACCCGTCGGCACATACGCCGGTTGGCGCGGACCCGGGTTACGCGGACTTCGGTGCATACGCGCCGACATCGCTATCACGAGCGCTTCTTCACCAGTTCTTTCGCCAACGACCTAGTCGAAGCCGACATGACCGCCGGGGAAGATCCAATGGTGCGGCAGGCGGCCATCGATGCTCTGGGCAACATGAATGGCACGGTCGTGGCGATTCAGCCGACCAGCGGCCGGATACTGGCCATGGTGAATCAGAGACTGGCGCTTTCGAGCGGCGCGCAACCCTGCTCGACCATTAAACTTTCCGTCGCCTTGGCAGCGCTCAGCGAAGGGCTGATCTCGAAAGAGACCGAGATCGCACTGGGACGCCGCAGCCGAATGAATCTGACTATGGCGCTGGCGCACTCCAACAACGCCTACTTCGAATCCCTCGGGCGCAGCCTCGGCTTTGAGAAGGTGGCTTACTATGCGCACGAATACGGACTTGGCGAGTTGGCCGGATATCACATCGCCGGCGAACAACCGGGAACGTATCCCCAGGAAGTGATTCCGGCAAAGCTCGGAGGCGTCGGCAAGATGTGTTCGTTCGGTGAGGGCATTTCGATGACGCCCCTGCAACTGGGAGCGATGCTAGCGGCGATCGCCAACGGCGGCACGTTGTACTACCTGCAGCATCCAACGACCGCTGCAGAAGTGGCAAATTTTGAGCCGCGGGTGAAGCGGCAGTTGGATATTGCCCCCCTGGTGCCGGAAATTTCTGACGGCATGATGGGCGCAGTCGAGTACGGCACCGCGCGCAGTGTGCGCCTCAACTTTAGCGAAGAAGAGATTCTGGGCAAGACTGGAACTTGCTCGCGTGCTGGAACGCGCTTTGGCTGGTTCGCCTCTTACGCGAATACGAGCATCGGACGCGTTGTGGTGGTAGTGTTCCTTCAGGGAGGGCGAGCGACTTTTGGCCCGAAGGCAGCGGAGATTGCAGGTCACATGTACCGTAACTTGTATGACCACAATTTTTTCGTTGCCGGACCGAGCCAGCCCGCGACGGCGACGGTGATGAAAGTCAGCGACACTCAATAGCCCAGAAACAACAGAAGAACCACAATTAGATCTCAAAAAGGGCCTCTCAAAAAACGAGGCCCTTTTCTAGTTGTGCCGGCCGGGGAACCGACCGCAATCCGTGTCAACACGTTAATGATTTCCAAGATGAATGACGGCTAGTCTTGACTGGAGGGTTGCACTGTAACGGTTGCACTGTAACAACGAGCACCTGCGCTCCGCGTGGAGGCGGCGATCAGCCCCATACAGGCTTAACGCCGCGGGCCTTTGCTCTCATCGCTGGCAATGACTCCATCCTTGATGTGAACCACACGGTGAGCGTATCCCGCGATATCGTTCTCGTGCGTTACCAGGACGATGGTATTGCCTTCCGATTGCAGGCGGTCGAACAGAGCCATGATTTCGTTGCCCGTCTGGGAGTCGAGATTTCCGGTGGGCTCGTCAGCCAGGATGATCGAAGGCTTATTGACCAAAGCGCGTGCAATGGCGACACGCTGCCGCTGGCCGCCCGATAGCTCATTGGGCTTGTGGGTCATACGCGACTCCATGCCCACGGCCGCAAGGGTGCCTTTGGCTCGCTCCATCCGTTGCTCCGTGGGAATGCCCGCGTAAATCAGAGGTAACTCCACGTTGTGGAGCGCAGTAGCGCGGGCCAGAAGATTGAAGGTCTGAAAGACGAAGCCGATCTCTTTGTTGCGGATGCGGGCAAGTTCATCGTCGTCCAGTTCGCTGACCAGTTGGCTGTTGAGCCAATATTGACCCCTGGTGGGCGTGTCGAGGCAGCCGATAAGATTCATCAAAGTGGACTTGCCCGATCCCGAAGGACCCATGATGGCAACATACTCGCCGCGCTCGATGCGGAGGTTTACGCCACGCAATGCATGTACCTGCTGCTCGGAGCCCATATCGTAGGTCTTCCATAAGTCTTCGGCCGCGATCATGCAGGTTTCTGGCGGCGCCGAGGCGGCGGTATTTGCCATGCTTATGATTTCGGCGGTTGCCATATTCTTCTCCTGGTCGGGTTGGGCCACTGACCTCTCCGATCTTTCGGTTTCAATCCTGCCTCGTCCGTGAGCCCTGCTCCGTAGTCAATCTGACTACTCACTGTTGGACGAACCGGGTCGGCAAAAGTTATGTTGTTTCGTCTTCCTTCTTCGGGGCCGAGTTGTCTACCTTAATGCTGGCTCCGGGACGAAGCGTGCGCAAAACTTTGTAACTACCGGTAACGACTTCGTCGCCGTCTTTTAGGCCATCCAGCACTTCGACGTCGGTCGTACCGGTCACTCCGGTCTGCACGGGTACGAACTCAGCCTTGTGATTGCGAAGGACGAACACACCCTGAATGGCGGCATCTTTCTGCTCCTTGGATGCCGTTTCCTTCGGAGCTGGCGCCGCCGCATGCACCGATCCAGCGGATGTATCCTGCTTCGCCAGCTGCGCCCGGGTTCGGATGGTCAACGCCTGAATCGGAATGGCGAGCGCATTGCTCCGCGTCGCGGTGGTAATTCTCGCAGTCGTCGAGAGCCCCGGACGCAAATCAGAAGGCGGATCCTCGACGGTCACCACCACCTTGAAGTCTTTTGCTTCTTCGCTGGCAGTTGTCTGCTGAGAAGTGGCCACTCCCGTGGAGCGGACAATGGCGTTATCGCCAATCTCCGATACAACGCCATGAAACACTTTCCTGGGAATGGCATCTATGGTGACGTCGGCCGGCTGGCCCAAGCGCAGGTTCACGATGTCGGTTTCGTCCACCTTCACTTCAGCAGTAATGATCGACATATCGGCGAGCGCCATTAGCGTGCTGCCAGGAGAATTCTGGATCCCGATGACGACCGTCTCGCCTTCCCGAACCGGCAAGTTCGTAATGACTCCGTCGAAAGGGGCGCGGTAGGTGGTCTTTTGCAGCACGTCGGTGACGCGGGTAAGATTGGCGCGGGCCTGAGATATGTGCTGGTCGGAGGAATCCTTCTGCGCTTTTGCCTGAGCGACGCGGGCTTGAGCCTGAGCCAGTCCGGCGTCAGCCGTAGCCCAAGCGTTTTTGCGACTGTCAAAATCGGACTTCGCAATGAGTCCATCTTTAAACAGGCCTTGAGCGCGCTCCCAATCAAGCTTGCTGCGGTCGTAGTCCGCTTTGGCGCGAAGCAAGTCTGCTTCCGCAGTTCTCAGGCCGGCATCAGCAGCCACAGCGTCAGTCTGGGCTGCCTGCGCGGAAGCCTCGGTGGCACTCACGTCGGCCGAAGATTGCACGTTCTCTAGCTGAGCCAGCAATTGACCCTTCTTCACGTGATCGCCCTCCTTGACGTACAGGCGGGTGATCTTGCCAAAAGCATTAGCGCCAATATTGACGTAGGTCTTCGGCCTGATCTCGCCCGAGGCGCTCACTACAGACGCTAACTCCTGCCGCTGCACCTTGCCGCTTTGCACCGTGACGACGTTCTTGCCGCTCTGATGCACGGCAAAACCGACGATGATCCCCAATAGCAGGGCCACGCCCGCGCCGATAGCAATTCTCTTCCAAAGTTTCATGTTGGTCGTCAAAATCCGGGGTTTGAGGTCTGGGTTGAAAAGAGCTTGGACCCCAATCGAGACCAGATCCGTTGGGCACTACCAGACTTCCCGCTAACCCGCGCCAACCGGCTTCGTGATTAACGAACACATCTTCTGGTACGCTGATGTCGACCGGAAAGTTCCCACCGACAACAGTGAAGCGGCCGAGACTGCCGTAGCCGAGACTTGTCGTAACTGAGACTTGCCGCAACTTGGACCGACGCCACCCGCCCTGACAAATCATTATATCTTGCCCCCGAAATGGTCGGGCAACTCGGCTGCAGCGCATGCGCTTCTAACCACGCAGATCGGATTGCTGAATCCGTTCTCTGGTCGTGACTCAACCTTGCTTTCACACAGCGAAAGAGCCTAAAATAAGCAGACAAAGGTTGTCTGGCAGGAGCCCTCTCATGGTCCGGGTAGGTTCGCGCAGCATAATTTTTCTTGCTTTTTTAGCCGCCTCGACTTGTCTAGGAGGTTCGGCCGTCGCCCAGAATGACAAGCCCAGTGATAGCCCCGCGAGCGGCTCTGCTAGCCCGACCCAGGCCCCGGCAGACAGTGAAGTCGATCCTCTCAAGCGCGCACCCAGTGAAAAACAAAAGAAACAGCAAAAGAAAGCGCTGAAGACCGAGCTTACTAAGCAATATAAGAAGTGGCTGGATGAAGACGTCGTCTGGATCATTTCCGACGAGGAGAGAGCGGCTTTCAAACAGCTCAGCAACGACGAAGAGCGCGACCAGTTCATCGAGGCCTTCTGGCAGCGCCGCGATCCGACTCCCGACACCGAAGAGAACGAATACAAAGAAGAGCACTATCAGCGCATCGCCTACGCCAACGAGCACTTCGCCGCCGGCATTCCGGGATGGAAGAGTGATCGCGGCCGCATCTACGTTATGTATGGCAAGGCCGATGAGGTAGAGTCTCACCCGTCCGGCGGAAGTTATGAGCGGCCTATGGAAGAAGGCGGCGGCGAGACCTCCACATTTCCGTTTGAACAATGGCGTTATCGCTATTTGGAGGGCATCGGACAGGAAGTCATCATCGAATTTGTCGACACCTGCATGTGTGGCGATTACCACATGACCATGGATCGCTCCGAGAAGGATGCTCTCCTCTACACGCCCAACGCCGGTTTGACCATGTGGGAGCAGATGGGAATGGCCAACAAGGCCAGCCGATTTAGTGGCGGAGGCCTGGAGAGATTGGGAACTGGGCCAATGAGCGCGAGCCAGTCTACTAAGCAGTTCGATCGGTTGGAGCAGTTCGCCAAGCTGCAAGCACCGCCTCCGGTGAAGTTCAAAGACCTGGAAGAAATCGTCAACACGAAAATGATCGTGAATCTGATGCCCTTCGACGTGCGGGCCGATTTTGTCAAAGTGACGGGCGACACCGTACTGGTTCCAGTCACGGTACAAATGAAGAATCGCGATATCACTTTTGTGAATAAGGATGGCGTGCAGCGTGGAACCGTGAATATCTTTGGCCGGGTCACGACGTTGACGGGCCGCGTAGTACAGACTTTTGAGGACACAGTGCAGGTGGACGTACCTGCGGAGTTACTACCCCGCACCGCGGAGAATTCGTCGGTTTATTGGAAGGCACTACCGCTGCGGCCGGGCCGCTACAAGTTCGACGTTGCCGTAAAAGACGTGAATGGCGATCGGAAGGGTTCCTGGAGCAGAGGTGTGGTAGTGCCGGATTTCTCCGATGACAAGCTGGCCACTTCGACGTTGATCGTGGCCGACCAGATGGAGTCAGTACCCTCTAAAAATGTGGGTACGGGCAGCTTGCACAAACCTTCCGCCACCTTCGAGTATCAGATCACTAACGTTGCAACCAAAAAGTCGGTAGTCCAGAAACTGGAATCCACTGATCAGATGAGTAATGTGGGGGAGCAAGTGACCCTGCAAAAAACGATTGCCGCAGCGAACCTGCAGCCCGGCGTGTATAAGATCGAAATCAAAGTGAACGACAACATCTCCAAGCAAACGGCTGATCCTTCTGCCACGTTCGCCGTGGAGTAGCCGACTTCTTGATCCCAGGGGTGGGTGGAGTGATCCTTCGCAGGTTCGGAACTTGGGCGGTGCTGTTCGGCCTGACGCTTCCGGTCTGGGCAGCTCAACAGCCCGGTGCGATATCGGGACACGTACGCAACGCCACGGGTGTGCCGCAAATGGGCGCGATCGTGGAAGTGATCGGCGCCGCTGCTCACAGCCCGACTGTCTTCACTGACGAAGCCGGATTCTTTTCGGCGAGCGGGTTGTTGCCGGGTGTGTACAGCATTAAAGTTTCCGCTGCTTCTTTCCTTCCGACTCTCCGTGAGCGCATTGGTTTGCGTCCGGGAGCGAGCGTCAATGTGAACGTCACGCTGAACACGCTTCTGGGAGCCATTCAAGTCGGACCCTTGCGTGTCGCTAACGATGACGAAGACTGGAAGTGGACGCTGCGCTCCGTAGCCAATCGTCCAATCCTGCGCGTGTTCGATGGCCCTGCGGAAAAAGAGAATCACGAAACCACGGGCAGCCTTTCCTTCTTGGCTGGCTCGGCGGCTGGCGGTTACGGCAGCGGCTCCGAGCTGAGCACGGGATTTTCTGTGGAGCGTTCGATTTTCTCCGCGGGACACGTCGGCGTAAGCGGTAACGTCGGCTATGGAGAAGGCCTTCCCGCTGCGGTCCTTCGCACGATTTACTCGCACAAGCGTGCGGATGGCTCGGAGCCGTCAGTCGCACTGACTATGCGGCGTTTCGCGCCTTCTAATCCCAATCTGCATAACGCTGCGCTGCAGGCGCTGGCGCTGGCCGTGGGCGATGACTTTTCCGTCGGCGATGTGGTGGAACTGAAGTTCGGCAGCGAACTGCAGACCATCCAGTTCCTCGGACGGGTGACCGCATTCCGGCCTTATGGTTCGGCCGATGTGCATCTTTCGCCCAACACCGTTTTGGAATATTCCTATGCCACCTCTCTGCCGGATAGTCGCAGAGAAAAAGGTTTCGATTCATCGCCAGCAGATTTGAGTGAATCGAATCCGCGAGTGAGCATGCAGGACTACAACACCAAGATAGAGCGTGCTCACCATCAGGAGGTCAGTCTTTCGCGGCGAATCGGCAAGAACAACCTGCAGTTGGCCGCGTTCTCCGACCGCGTCGGGGATACGGCTCTTACCGGTACTGGCGATGTGAGCGCGGCCGGCGGGTTCCTCCTGCCCGACGTTTATTCCGGAACCTTCAGCTATGCGGGCAATAATTTGCGGACCCAGGGTCTGCGGGTTGTGCTGCAGCGCAAATTTTCTTCCGATCTCACCGCCACTTTGGATTACGCCTACGGGGGTGTCCTCGATCTTGCCCAGCCAAATGTGGAACTCGAGGTTGCCAGGCAATTGATCACAACCCAGAAGCGCCACGCCGTGGCAGCAAAATTGAGCGGAAGTCTGCCTCGTACTCACACTCGTTGGATCACTTCTTACCGCTGGGTGAATGGTCCCGGCCTCACGCCGGTGGACATGTTCAATGCTTCAGCGGGTCAAAGCGATCCCTACTTGAACATTTTTATTCGTCAGCCTATTCCAACTCTTGGTTTCCTTCCTTCGCACATGGAAGCAGTGATTGACGTGCGCAATCTTCTGGCGCAGGGCTATGTGCCAGTCCTTGGTCAGGATGGACAAACCGTCTACCTGGTGCAATCCGCTCGGTCAGTGCGTGGCGGAGTTGCTTTTACCTTTTAGGCGTCTTCTCACTAGGCGGTCTTCCTATCTATTCTCATCCGGTTATTCGGCCTCCGCGCGTCTTAGTGTGATTGTGATCCCGAGCGAAGTCTGGGACCTATGCACTTCTTCATTTTCAAGCCCTAATTAAGATGCTATGAGGCGCGCCCGAGGGATATGCTACAGATTCCCATAGCGCTTGCTCCCAAATAGCGTATTCCCATCCTTTGCGACTATCCTAAGTAACTGATAAATAGAACCATAACCAGCGTTAGCGATTTGGCTTTCAAGCTGCAATGTAATTCGAATACACCTGTACCCACCTTGTGCCAAGATATTTCAGGTTTTGTTGGAGGAGAGATATGAGACCTGTATTCGGAATCTTAGTTGCTTTAGCTCTGTTGGCGGTTGCCGGAAATGCCCAGACATTCCGCGGCGCCATTAACGGGACAGTGACCGATCCATCAGGAGCAGTGGTCGCCGGAGCCAGCGCGAAAGCCACAAATTCCGGCACCGGCATCGCGCAGACCACCACCACCACCAGTGACGGCCAGTACTCCTTCCAGGATCTGCCGCTCGGAACCTACTCGGTTGCGGTGACTGCCAGCGGCTTTCCCATGGTGACGGTGGATAAAATACAGGTCACGGCAGGTTCTGCCTATACTCTCCCGATCAAACTTTCCATTGAAAGGCAGACCACGACAATTGAAGTTTCAGCGGCTGCTCTAATGCTAAATACGACCACCGCAACGCAGGACAACATCCTGCCTACAGAGGCAGTGCAGGACGTGCCCATGAACGGGCGCGACTTCACGCAGTTCGCTGCTGTGCAGCCTGGCTACGGTGGGTACTCCGTGGGCGGTTTCGGCTCGCTGAACGGAACCCGCGCCAACCAGATGAACTGGCAGATTGACGGCGTCGACAACAACGACTTCTGGCACAACATTCCGGCTGTCAACCAGGGCGGCGTCTCCGGTATCGCCGGCACGATCATGCCCTTGGATGCAATCGACGAATTTGCCGCCCAAACGCAATCCAACGCCGAAGGCGGCCGCAACGCTGGCGGCATTGTCAACGTCGTCCTTAGGTCCGGCACCAACCAACTCCACGGCTCCGCTTATTACTTCAACCGTAACGAGGCGTACGGGGCGGCTTCGCCATTCACGCCATCCAACGTCAAAAAGCCCGAACTGCGCAACTACAATTTCGGCTTTGCGGTCGGCGGACCCATCATTAAAGATAAGACCTTCTATTTCCTGACATTCGAGAAGCAGCGCTACGTCATTAGCGTGTCGGGCAAGGCCACTGAGCCGGATGCGCAATATATCGCTGCCGCTCGCGCGCTACTGACTGCGAACAGTGTTCTTGAGAGTCCGATTTCAACCAATTTGATTAACTCGCTGTGGCCGAGTAGCGTAACCCAGGCGAACTTGGGTGGCGCTCCGCTGAACTTTTTTGGGACTGATCCTTCAATCGGCTACAGTTACAACGGCAATCTCAAACTGGACCATAACTTCAGCGAGAAGCATCACCTGATGCTCCGTGCGTTTAACGGGCAGGGCGACCAGATTGCGCCTCTCGGTGCAAGTCTCGCACTGGCCACGGCCAGTTCCAATCTTGAGTATTACTTCGAGAAGGCACCGATTCACCTTCAGAACTACTCCGCGGTCCTGAATTCCGTTCTGACTTCGCGGATTACCAACCAGATTCTGTTTGGTGTGAATTATTTCAACCAGACGTTTAATGATGCCAATCACAGCTTCGATGTGCACGCCATGGGCTTGTTCACCAGTCAGGACGCGCTCATTCACGGTCAGCCCATTCTCGGGGCGCCGAGCATTGCGATTGGCGGGTTTGAACAGGTGGGAATCACGAATCCTTCCGGGCGCAACGACATTACCGGCATGTTGACCGACATCGTGTCTTACAACGTGGGCAAGCACCAGTTCCGTTTCGGCGGCGAGATGCGGCAGGGACACGTTGACGAATTCTACTTCCGGCACTCCCGGGGGGCGTTCAACTTTGATGGAAAGCAGGGGCCCGCTGGTTTGGGCTGGACAGTGTGCCCGCTCACTGCTGCGCAGTGCGCCGACACGAATAACTTCGCCCTTGCCGACTTCCTCGCGGGCAACTTTGCCTCATCCAGTATCGCGGTGGGCAACGCAGAACGAAAAGTGGTGGTCAACGGCTTCGACTTCTTCGCGCAGGATTCCTGGCAGATTACCCGTCGCCTCAACGTAAATTGGGGCCTCCGCTGGGACTACTTCGGTCCCCTTCACAGCAGCCACAAGGATCTTGCGGTCTTCATTCCGTCCGCGGGCGGCATCAAGATTCAGGGCAATGGCATCGACTCAATCTTCCCGCCCGACAAAAACAATTTTGCTCCACGGCTCGGTTTCGCCTATCAGCCCACCAGCAGGGAAGACTTGGTCGTGCGCGGCGGCATCGGCGTGTTCTATGACCAAATCAATATGAACCCATTCTTGGACTTCCGTCCGCCAAACGCTGCGGACGGTCTGGAGGACAATCCAGCGGGTCCTTCCGCAGTGTCTACTTACAGCCTGGGGGCTGGGAGTTGGGTGCCAAATAGCTACCTCTATCCAGGTATCACGACCTGCGTGACCGGCAACGTGGCCACCGACCCGACCTGCGGCGGGTCTGCTTTCGATGTTTTCTCCGTCAGCCAGAACTTCCGGACACCGTACTTCTACAATTACAACCTTAACGTAGAGAAGAGTTTCGGAAACGGCATGGCCGTGTGGCAGGTTGGATACGTGGGAAGCGAGGGCCGCAAGCTTTCGATCATGTTGAACCTCAACCAATTCGGTCAGTATGCAACGCAGTTTCCTAATTACGGGGGCATCAATCAGCTCAACAGCATCGGAACCTCCAACTACAACGCCCTGCAGAGCACCTTGCGGCTCAGGGCATGGCATGGACTGGGCGCACAGTTTGCATATACCTGGGCCCACGCCTTGGACGAAATTACCGCATACCGGGGCGCCCTTCCGTTTGACAGCACAAACATCAAGCTGTATTACGGTAATGGAGACTTCGACACCCGCCACAACCTCGCGGCCACGTTGACTTGGGACATCCCTGGTTCTTCTCACGGCCCGAAGATTCTTACTCACGGCTGGCAGGTAAACAGCCTCATGACGTTCCACGGAGG
>WNGK01003096.1_pt1 | contig 18924 bp, 13 predicted proteins | sample 5400601 | NCBI WGS metagenome assembly WNGK01 (sample SAMN13153376, study PRJNA577476) | soil metagenome | isolation source: 60 cm soil or saprolite under Garry oak tree replicate 1 | place: USA:California | collected 2016-06-15
CGGAGAATGCGATGAAAGCGAACAGGCGACATGAGATCGTCGCGGAAACCTCTCGGACCAAAACCCAGCATGGTGATGAGTTTGTCGAGACCAGTTGGTCGTCCCGGGTAATCGGCGTTGCGCGGGTTCGCGCGATGGACGTGTGCGCCGAAAGGGCAAAGCGCGCCGGCCGGATCCTTGGCGAATGTGAATTGATTCAGGCAAATGTTGTCTGGATCTGATCCGACACCTTGAATGGGTTTCTCCTGCGAACGCACCAGTGGGCTGCCCTGTCTGGTGCGCCCAACGAAGGTGGCCGCAAGCTTTTCGGCAAGTCCTTCATCGCCTCCAGACTGCTTTTTGACAAACTTCCAGAAGCCGCCCACATCCTGCTGCAACTGGCGCATGACGAGATAGCTCCCGTTGCGACCGACATCTTTTTTTTCAGGAGCGTCTTCGGCGTAGAGTAACCCGCGGTTGAGGGGATGGGGATCGATCAACGGGCGATTGTTGTATTTGTTGTACTCATTGGGATACCCGAGGAGAAATTCCCCGAGTGCAACCAGGTTGGTGTAATCAATCTGCGGCCGAGTTACGTCACGCTCTCGGTTCCAATCGATTTCCGGTTGGCTGATACCATCGGTGAATCCGAAAGGTTCAACCCCGTCGAGATCTGCTGTGCCGAGCCAGCGCAATTCATCGAAAGCTTCCGCCCATGTTTTACCCTTGGAGCTTTCAATGAAACCGCTGAGATGCGCGGGGTTCGCGAAGAACATTATCAGCAGATGGGGAGTCTTCTTGGCATCGCCCCAATCCCATTTCGAGGCAGCGTTGCTTTCAATGTCACCGAGGCGGCGCGCGCGATTTGGCTCTGCCATGCCGGTGAGAAACTCGGGAGAAAAATTCTCAACAATGTCGGTCGGGCGGAACTCCAAGCGCGGCGAGGCCATCGACCGTAAATGCAACCTGGAGCGCGGTGGAAGGCGGCGGGCTCTCGATCCTGGCGTCACTGACTTTCGTGTGGCGCAACCACGATTTCGCCGCCATCTGATTTCTAACCCGAACGAGCGCATAAGAGGCGCCTCTCAGTTTCCCATAACCAAAGCGGACGAGGCCCTGGACATCGCTGTAATCGATTTCGGTTTTGGTCATAAAAGGGCAGCCCATTCGCGAGCCTCCTGCTCGCTCATCGACGTTGACTCCAAACCCTGGCGGATGCGCGTGTTCCGTTCGAGATCGATCGCCGTCAAACCCAAATAAGCCTTGTACCACACCTGAGTCGGCAAAGTGTGGCGGCGGAGGAAGTCCTTATATTTTTGTTCATCCTGACATCCGTCCAGCACCAGCCAGTTAGTTCTTGGATAACCGATGCCATTGCTGAAGACGGCATTGAGCCCGAAGCCGGTTTTGTTGATGAAATCGTCCATGTAGCTTTCGACCGTGCCGTCGTAGTTGCTGAAAAACACCATCCGCTTCTTGCCGTCGAGAAAAACCCAGCGTGCGAAGTGGATTGTGCGGATGCGTCCCAGGTGACCGCGCGGGGTAATATGCCGCGCGGCCCAATTCACAGTGACCAGAACGCCAATCATAGTCAGGAGCCGGACGATTCCCGGCTTCATGCTTCCCATCGCCGTGAATTGATTGGTGACGTAATGGTCTTCGCGGGACGCTAGCATGTCGGAGTACTTTTGATCCACTCGCCAGCAAAGCTCGGGATCGGTTTTCTCCAGGCGCCGGAGACAAATGATATAGATCAGCGCTGGCAGGATGAGGATAGGCAACAGCAGCAAGGCCAGCAGCGGAAGCCCAATCATATGGAGCGCGTTCTTAATCCACCACCAGACCGGCGTTGGTCGTGCGTCCGAAAGCTTCAGCCGCTGTTCCGCTTTCTCCTTCTGAATGAATTCTTGTAATCTTGCGTGAATTTCCCGCGCCGGCAGGTTGCCGAAATCGGTCGCGTTATCCTGCAGATGTTTTTGGAGCGCCTCCTGTAAGGCCGCTTCTTCCTGAATCTGGAGCACGGTTCGCCCCCGCCAATTTATATAGACCGCGATCGGGGGCGCGCTGTGCGCCTTCATCCACCTAGCGAGTTCAGTCGTGGGTTCGAATCCGTCGCAAAAGGAAAAAATTTTACGCAACCCGTCGCCGGCGCGCCTGACCAGTTCGTCGAAAAAGCTATCGGCGTCGCCATCGATATCGCCGAGGAACACTAGAGAGAGCGGATAGGTCGGAGCCGGCACGCCGCCATAAGCGCGAACGTCATTAAGCGAGTTGTCCTTCAGGATGATCAATCGAGCGAAATGAAGTGTGTTGAACTGAGTGAAGGGAATCAGTGGGTTGTTCACGTTCAGCCGCCCGGGCGCGTCGTTCATCGATTCGAGGAGCCGGCATAACTCTTCCTCGCACCCTTGTTTGATCGGTGCCAGGATCATGAAGTTCGCCTGCGGAGTCATGGCACATCACTCGAAGACTTCATCGCCGTTTGGCTCGTAGTGAGGCACCGCGTTCATATCATGCCGGAGCTTGGAAAGAGTCTCGTACATGCGGCGCCGGGCCCGGCTTTGATTACCGAGCGGCCGATGCTCGGCGATCGTATGCCATGGGTTATAGGACAGTTTCTTCGCGAACTCCATCTGCGCGGGAGAGTCGAATTGCTGACGCGGCAAACGCAGCGTGGCCACTGAGACTCGAGGTGAAAGTTTCTCGGGCCAGAGCACGGCGTTGTTCTCGATAGGCATCAGGAACGGATCGGTTTGCAACTGCAAGCGAAAGTCAAACTCGACGTCTCCGGCGGTCAGCGCAGCCACCATCGCGTTGCGCAGATAATCGTCGGGCGGCCGAAAAGGAAGCCGCGGAATCCGCGAACGTTTTTTTGATTTTGGCCAGACCGAATACTGCATTGCCTGGTCTTCCCCCAGCAGGTAGGGCACGCAACTAAAGTAAGGCGCTTCAAACGGACTGGTCTGAGTCTTGATGAAGAGCGACTGCATGATCAGATCGAGGATGTGAGGTCGGTGGAAGTTCAGGAAGTAATAGATCGACGCGTTTTTCACGCTCTCGATTTGCAACTGCGCATTCGCCTTCGTGTCCGGCGTGACGAAAGTGGCCGTAGAAACGCCGAACATGTCGAGCGTGAACTGTTCCTCTTTCATTAGCTTCTGTCCGGGAACACCCATCAGTTTTATGCTGATGCTCATGAAGCCTGGATCGTCGATGTCCGGCGTGATGTAAGGGCCGGGCCCGGAAAACCGGACCCAGGCGCGATAGGTGTGCGGCTCGGCGTAGATGCCATGCCGAAACTCTGCGGGTAGATTGTCGTGCACGACAAATTCTCCGCGCACGATCCCATGCGTCTTCGTATTTCCGCCTCGCTCAAATCCGCCCGGCTTCCAGAGCAGGCGCATCTGCGTCTCAAAGCTCGAGATGATCGAATCGAGGAACGCCTCTTCATCCGGGAAAAGTTTTTCCTCCGCGATCTTTAAGCCTTCGTTAGGCCTTTTTCGATTGATTAGCGCGGTGACCAGGCGCGCCATTGGATCGCGCAGAGTGGCATCGAATGGCAGGCGAAGCCAATGGTCGAACCGGCGTTCAAATTGTAAGAGCAAGGTGAACGTGTCGCTGACAAAATTCAAAAACGTCGAGCCGGTATTGGCTCGCGGCATTGGGCGGCTAACGTTCGAATTCACGGCACGTCAAAGGGCCGACCGACTGATCACGCCGGCGCTGGGAATTCGAGCGAGAAATCAATCAATCGCTTTTTGCCCAAATAAACCTTGCCAAGGTAAACGCGCGGCGCGACTTCGCGGATCTCGTCACGGATCCAGTGCGCCACCAATGACGTCTCGGAATAGTCCAGAACGATGCACTCTTTGTTATCCAGCCAGCTCGGACCTTTGTACACCCTGGCAATGATGGCGTTCAGCCCAAAGGGCAAAATCTTGTTTCGCAAAATTCCCTTTGCTGGGTCAAAAATCTTTCCTTGCCACGCAAAGTGGTTCACGAAATTGGCCATGTCCTGTGTGTAAGTTGTTCCCGGTCCAATGATCGCCGTGCCGTTGGCCTCACCGCTTGGGATTTCACCGACTGGACTTTGAGTGAACAAATCGTCGAGCTGCGCCTGCGACATTTTCAACATTTCTGCGACTGTAACTGCCATTTTTCTCCTTTACTTAAGGTTGTGAATTACAAGGTCTTTAAAAATTCGATCAAAGCGCGCTTGTCGTCGTCCGGCAGACTTGTTCCAAAGTAATGCCCTCTGTCTTCGACGAGATCGGGACACTTGCTCGCTGCCAGCAGGTCGGGCACAAGCCGTTTTAGCTCGGTCGCGGCATCGGCGCCGTTAGTTTTTATGTTCCAGAATGCGAGATTAAAGTCGTGCACGAGTTTCCTTAGATGGCTTAAATCCTGCACGTTCCTGAATTCCGGATTGATGTTCGCTACGAGGTTAATGGGAGTGCCTACCGGGATTGGTCCAATGTAAAGCCACTTACCGCGTACTCCCGGTTTCTGCTGGCATAATGGTTTCAGGAGATCCGGGAGATAAGCTTCGCTGATTGTGACATAGCATTCCTGGCTCGTCCTCCAGATCGTGTTTTCGCGCTTCTCAGGCCACAGTAGCTTTTCTGCGGCATCGTTGAAGGCATCCATGCGACCTTTCACCGATGGATCGTCGGTGAATTTACCCAGCGCGTTGTTGTGGAAAAACGGTGCCGAAGACCAAATGCTGATCAGTGAAGGCGGGCGGTAGTAACCTACTCCGCCATCTGGCGCGTTGAACTCGAACTCGTAAGGTGTCCCTTTGTTGCATTCGATAACACCGACAGGCTTCAAGTCCTTGTAAGTCTCAGAAGAAAAATTATCCCAGACATGCCCCTTCACGGCATTGGTCCCCAGGGCTCGAGCGGAATTCGTCTTAATGTCCGTAACCGGGTAACGCACTTCATTCGACAGAAAGTTGTTGTCCCTGAAGTCCGGCTTGAGCACTTCCTGACGGAACCATTCCTTTTCATCCACAGTGCTGCCTTGCGGCGGCTGTTTGCTCGAATGACAACTGGCGCAGCTCTCAGCAAATACAATCTTACCGCGGTTCATCACGCTCTCATCTTTGGTGATGTAGTCGGCACCGCCGGGCGCGTCCTCCAGGTGCATTGGACCAAGTCGCCTGAAGAATTGCTTGATGTTCTCCAGCCGTTCCTGAGTTGCCATCCAATAAACTGAATTTTGCTGCGCTTTGGCGACGCTAAATGGCTTCTGAAATGTGAGTGGCATGAGACTCTGTGGTTTCAGTCCTATGAGAGGATCCTGCACGGTCACCCATTGTTGGGAAAACATCCCTATGTTGACATAGACCCGAATTGTCGCGCCAAATGCGCCTACCGAATCAGCTCCGTCCTTCAAAATGTGCGGAACTTTCCTTGTTTCGCCGCCTCCAATCCTAGTGACCTGACCTTCATAGGGCGTATTCACTCCGCCACCGCTGATCTTTTCTTCCGAGGCAATGCTTAAGCGGGCGTCGAGATTAAAAATAGCGTTAATGGCGCCAGGATTATTGATGTGATCGGTAGCGATGCGTGAAGTATCCGAAGTGCCCGGCGGCTGGGCGTGCAACATTTCCCAGAAGAAACGACCCGACTTAACGTTCGGAGCGAAGACAGCGCCTTCGCGGATGTACTGGTTTCCAATCACCGATGCCAAATTCTCCCATTTCGGGTTTTCTGGATCTTCAGGCGGATGAAGTGGGTGATATGAGATATGGCAGGCACCGCAACTTACTCCTACTCTGTACGGTCGGATAACCGATGGATCATTGTAGTAGTCCGGGTCATCGTAGAATCGTTTGGCATCCCATTTTTTCTTCGCGTTATCGTCGAAATCAGGATTCGGAAACAGCCGGAAACCGAGGATGCCTGTTGAGTAGCCATAGACGTTAGGATCAACGCCTGGAGGTTCTGGCCCCACGCGCTTATCCAGGTAAACACCGTAAGTGTCTTTTGTATCCTCATCGCCTGCCTGCCTGAAACCCGGCTCATTAACAAGCCCCAAAGTGGCGTGTCGTGAGCCGCGATTTCGCGAATCGAGCATCTTCAAAAGATCGATCAATCCATAGCCTTCCCGCGCGATCCGGTCCCAGAAGTATTGGTTGCCGCCCGTCCATAGATTCCACGTGTTGCGCCCCATGATTTCTTCAGGTGTAAGCTCGATGCCGCCGTCCATCGGTTTGAAAACATCGGCGGTAATCTGCGGAAAATCGGCGGTCGTTTTTCCGGCCGCCTTGGCGTCATCAACCGGTTCGTTCTTACCGCAACCGGTGAACCCGAGCAGCGCGGAGCCTATGACGCACGATCCGACTCGGGCGAGACGGAGCAGATCGCCTCTGCCTGGCAGCAACACCTTCACGGAGCAACCATTGATACGCGCCTCATGAATGGAGTGGCAAGAAAATTCTTAACTCGCGTCGCTAGAAAAAATCGAACAAACGCTGGCCGACCGCGAGCAGACCAAGGCCAGCGCCGGGAAAAAGAACCGCGCGAATGAAAGGCTGATCAGTCAGCGGCGCGAACGCGCCTTTCTTTAAGCCGCGAATCTCGGCGATCAGTTCGTCAAACGTCGCGCGCTTGGCTTCACTGGCGCGGCCTCTAACGCGCGAGAGTTGCAGGTTGCTGAGCGTGGCGTCGCGCAATTGCTCTGCCGCTCGCCTCAGTAAGATCGCGCTGCCGAGGGCCCAGCAGGCATTGATGCCGTAGATGGCCAGGAGAGCGGGAGACCAACTCCAGTTATCAAAAAAGGATGAGCGTGCCACAATCATCAAGGTCAGAACGATTAGTGGATACCAAATCAGACGTGCCACCACGTGCGTGCGGTCGGCGACAAAAAAGATTTCGTTGTAAGCAGAAAGTTCCTCTTCGGTAAGCGGCGGACTTCGCCAGGACTTTTCGACCACCGTGTCACCCCATTTCGTGACCACGCGAGCGAACATTCGAATAAAGTTGCTGTTCAATTGGATCGCATCGACCACGTAAAAGGAGAGAATCATCACGCCAATCGCGGTCAGGAAAGTAGCCCACCAATCGAACTGGAAAGCGAGGTCGCCCCGGGCTGGCGCTGGCGGCGGCGGAAAAAGACTGAAGACGATGAAGGAGAATAAGAAGTAGAAGATAAAAAGAACGCCGATCCGAAAAAAGCGCGGCCAGAATTTGTTCCGGCAAAGATAGGCGTGCCACGCTTCCTGTGCGGAGAATTCCGACTCTGTCTCCGACTTATCCCAGCGCATCACACGCCATTGCTCAAGACCCAAGCCGAAGTGGTGCCAGCGAAAACGGGTTTTCGGCAACGACTTGAGAGAAAATCGTTCACCGAGCTCCCGTTCGTTAGTGCGCAAATCGATACCTGCTTTAACCATGAAATGAATCGCCAGCATTAGCGCAATCAAACGCAGCATTTCACTAGGCCAGATGCTGATTCCGGAAAAAAAAGCCAGCGGCTCCTGGGCGACCTGGGCAAGCACCTGCAGCTTTGTTAGATAATCGCTCGTCGCCGCGCTGCCGAGGTCGTATTGCGTAAAATCAGCGCTCTTATATTGCCCAAACATCGCGACTGAAAAGATGATCAGCGGTACGCCGCAAACCAGGCAAAAAGTCGTGCTGGAGAAGACTCTTCTTAAACGCTGTGGTGTCGTGCCTCCGCCTTCCAGCGTCGGGCTGGCAATGGTGACACTGATCCAAGCCACAATTGCCAGGAGCGCGAGCCCGCCAATGACTATCAGCCAAAAGTTTCGACTCGACCAGATCACGCGGCTTGCCAAGCGCCAATCCAGGGAAGTGCTCCTGTGGGTCTTTGCGAGATTTTGCTCTTCCCGGGCCCATGTGGGAAAAAGCCAATCCCGAAACCACGAATTATTCGACTTAGCGAGCTTTTCTTCCTTAAGATACCACGCCGGACTCAGATCATACGCCCCGTGGCGGCTTATTTCGAAGATCCGCGGTTGCCACGAGAGAGAATCCGCTTCTTCTTTTTTCATTCGGCCCGTCGCGACCAGGGTGCCGACGTACATCGAGGTTTGATTATTGTCGCGAAACGGAGGGATGTGCATCCCCTCGACGTAAGTCTGCGGCAACGTGCTGCCATATGGCGATGCGATGATTAGGTTGTGGGTATCGCCCCAATCGTCACGTCGCTCAAAATGCGCGTCGTAATTGTTGGTGAAAAAAACAGCGCCGGGAAACTGCGGGCGCAGTGCTCGCAGAATCATGAGCTTATCGTAAATATCCTGGCCGAGCAGGCCAATGGCGCGAATGCCCGAGCCGTCTTCCTGCCAGCTCGCGTTGTCCTCTTTTATCTGCCGCGCTAACCGTCGTAAGTAATCAGATTGATTCAATCCTTCCGTTGCCTCGATCGCGACCGTATTCTGGCCAAGCTGCGTTTTTTGCGTTTGGTCGCGCTGACTCTCTTTGGCCTGATCGCCTGGCAGTTGCCCGTCAATTCCGCGTAGATAACGGTATGGGTGCACCCATGCCGGCCACCTGTCCGGCTGCCTAATTATCTCATTAATGGTTAGACCGGACGCTTGGGCTGCGAAAATCGTGCTCAATGAACGGCCGTACGGAGTGTCCCATTCGGTCAAAATCACAACGTGCGCCACCGTTGGTGTCGATGTTGCAGTAGCTGTCGCTGTCGCCGTCGCCATGGCAGTCGCAGTTTTGGGAACTGGGCTGCCGTCCGGTGTCTTTTGCTGCACGATCGGAACGTGCCGGCGCGCGAGCTCAACCATCAGTTCTCTCAAGATCACCTCATCGGTCGCGATCGTCCGGGAAAAAGTCAGTCCGGGCACAGCCTCCTCCAGAAACGTCTGCACGGTTTTTCCTGGCGAAGCGGGCCGAACGTCGGCCCCTCCGCCGCCAGGGGTTGGCCGGAAAAGCAACGCATCATCCGAAGCGGTCGCAAGCGGCGAAATGATATCGACGCACTCGAGGGTTCTCTTCACGCCCTCAAGGGTCTTCTGCGCTTCTGGACTTCGCGGCGGTTCCGTCCATCTGCGGACTTCGCGAATCATGCTTTGCAGGCCTGTGGAATTGGCCGGTCCGATTAGCTTGATGTCGATCTTGCTGCGAATAATGCCATTCGCATCGCCGGTTAATCTTTCGATGATGTTGGCGAACCGACTCAGTGGGTAGGGATTGAAGCTCGCCGCCGGCAACCACAACACAATTAAACGTCTGGTATTGTGAGGATAGACGCGTGCCAGATTCCGGGTAGCGATGCATTCTTCCCAAGGCAACAACAGCCCTCGCTCTACGGAGCGCTCGCCGAGGGCGGCGGCCTCCTCTCGCGGTGGCCACTCATCCGCAACAAAACCGATATGCTCTCCATCTAGCGGAGCAAACCCGCTCTCGCTGAGTGCTTCGAGAACTGCTGGCCGCACACGCAACCGGGACTCGGCTTGTTCGCTGTACGGTCCAGCCTCAATCATTATCGCCAGCAGGAGAATCCGTTCGCTAATCTCTTCCGCGCGTTTATGAAGGAGGTTGGCTAGCGTACTGAGTTGGTGGGACTCAGCGCTCCCTTTCTTAGCTGTACCGGCCTCGATCTGTGCGTTTTGCTTTTGTGCGACGCTAATTGGATCTTGCCACAAGCGCGCATCAACATCCTCCTCGGCAATTGCTGGAATGGTCTTTTCGCTCGGAACCGATGGGCGTGTACTCACCAGCGGCTTGTACTGCGCGATGAATCCGGCGAGAACTGCCGTAAGCGGCAATAGCGTCGCCCAGGGTACATCAAACTTTGGTTTGTCGTTATTTGCCATGGTCGTGTCCGCCCGCAGTGATCTGCAGAAAATCGGCAGTCGTCAGCCCGGCTGCTTGCGACTCATCGACTCCTTCGTTCTTCGGCCAGCTGACTAACGCCAGTAACGCATATGAAAAAAGCCAACGTCCGACTCGCGCGAGAGGGAGAAGACCGCCCCTGGTGGTTGGGAGCAATACCTTCACCGAACTCTCAGTGATACCCCTGTCATCAGACCGATGACAAGAAAATTTGGAAGCCAAGAAGCCGACTTCAGAACCTTATAAGCGCCGCGACCACCGCCGAAGCTGTCGAGTCACTCCACGAATTCCAGTTCGATTGGAGCGTCGATGTAGCCGTTGTCGCGCGCTTCAGTCAGAAATTTGCGGACTGCAGCGCGTCCCAGCTCCCCATAATCGCGTGTAAATTCGTTCACATACATGCCGATGAATTTACCAGTGAGTTTCCTGCCCATGCCGCGCGCGTAGGCAAGTGAATGGCGCACCGCGTCGTCTCGATGCGTCAGGCCATAATCGATACTTTCACGAATAATTTCACCAAGATCGCGGCGGACTTCTGTCGGGAGATCTTTGCGCACTACATTGCCGCCAAGAGGTAACGGCAAGCCAGTCTCATGCTTCCACCACTCTCCGAGATCGATCATCTTCTCAAAGCCGGATTGCGCATACGTGAGTTGTCCCTCGTGAATGATTAAGCCGGCATCCGCGCGACCACTTTTGATTGCATCAAAAATCTCATCGAACGGCACGACAACATAGGCGAATTTCCCGAGGAAGAGCTGGAGCGCTAGAAATGCGCTTGTCATCTCACCAGGCACGGCAATCACGCATTTCTGCAACAGCTCGCGAGAAGCAAGGCTTGTGTATTCAGGAGGGGAAACATCGAACGTCGAACCTTTTGCATCCGAATTTGCGCGTGGCACGTTGGGCGTTCGGCGTTTTCTGATAACAACTGGCCCATATCCGTTGCCCATGCTCGCTCCGCATGGCAGCAGCGCGTAATTCTTGCATACGTAGGCATACGCGTGAATCGAAATCGCGGAAATATGCAGCTCACCGCGCTGCGCTCGCTCATTTAGCGTCTGAATATCTTCCAAGCGATGGTCGAACTGATAACCACGGAGATCGATTTTGTTTTCTGCCATCGCATAGAACATGAACGCGTCATCTGGATCGGGTGAATGACCCAGGGTGAAGCGGCCAGTGATGTGCTTTCTCATATAAGCTTGTTCCGCACAACATTCGGCCTCCAGCGGCCAAAAACAAAACAGCCGCCACGCAGTTCCGCGCGGCGGCTGTTTGTTATAACTGTATCTGGATGAGCGCTGACTTCTCTACAGCGCCCCCATAACACAGTATTATCGATTCTCTACCACTCGGGGCGTCGGCCTGACCATTTCAAGCTGGGCGCTCACTTTCTGAATCTGCTCGGCCTGTTGCCTGAGAGCTGCCGTCAGGGCATTAATTTGCCCCTCCTGCAAAGCGATTCTTGCCGCTTGTTTTTCAGTGGTGACCTTCAGTTGCTGGACGACCTGATGGGTTTTGGTCAACTCGTTCGCCGAGAGAGGCGATCCCGCTGCGCCGACGCCGAGCTGGCCGTCTGCGCCTACGATAACAGGGGCACCGATGACTGGTACACCGAAGATACCGGCCATGTAGGCGGCCCCTACAAAGTTCGGATCGCCGATGCGTATGGTTCCACTCTCGCTCGTGACACCATCCGCGGAAGTCGCGCCGATATAGATGTTATCGTCGCCTTCTACGGTATCTCCTGCACTCCAGCCTACGACTGTGTTGAACGAGCCGTGTGCATTGCCCGCGAATGCCGAGTCACCGAGCGCTGTGTTTGAAGCGCCGTCGTCATTACTGCTCAAGGACAGAACGCCAAGGGCGTTATTCTGCACACCCACGGTGTTGGCATCGAGCGATTGAAACCCGACAGCGTTGTTTGAATCGCCATCAGTGTTATTAAAGAGCGCCTCAGCGCCAACAGCCGTGTTGACGTTTCCAAGTGTCGCCCCGGTTGAATCGTTATTCGAGAGCGCAAGATCACCAACAGCAGTGTTTGCAGCGCCGTGAATATTCTCAAAAAGCGCGGAATCGCCCATGGCGTTGTTGCTGAACCCGTCGGAGTTGTTAAACAGCGCGAAGGCGCCGAAAGCATCGTTGAAATTGGCGCCCGAGACACCGTTCCCGTTAAACACAAGCGCATCTGTTCCGAAGGCGCTGTTCCGAGTGCCGCCGATGTTGAGCAAAAGCGCTGCAGCGCCGCCTGCTGTATTTGAATCGCCGTTGTTAAGGACCAGCGTTCCAGCGCCGATACCGGTGCTGAAGTTACCAGTGGAGGTGCCAAAGAGGGAATACCAACCAACTCCTGTGTTTCCAGCACCGGAGGTAAGGCCATGAAGCGCGTTGCATCCTTCCGCTGTCGTGAACCCAGGATAGCATCCGTCGGGATTCTTGTTGGGTATTGGCGTCGGTAATACATTTGGCGCTGCCTGCATATGTGGCAAAACAGCCAAGCTCACCAGAACAAGCGGGATGAGAAGAAACGCGCGCCCGCAAACTAACGTTTTATGTTGAATCAGTGAATACATTGAATGTGTTCTTTCTCTTTCCCGGTTATGTTTGTTTTGGTTTCTTAGGTCACTGGACTCCAAACAGACAAAAAATCTACCGGGCAAAGTTCTTTGTCTTTTTTGGTGCCGTGCGCATTGATACTGAATTTCAGAGTTTAGTGTCAATACTTTTTTTAAGAATTCTTTTGCCAGGAAGAGGCAACATCCTGCTGGCCGCGGATTGCTGTTTGCCTTAACAAAGCTGTTCCAGTAGCCTCAGACCCATGGCACGTTCTGGTCTCGGTAAAGGTCTTGGTGCGCTGATTGGCACACCGTCTGTTGCCGCGGCCTCCGATGTCGCCGAGTCGGGCGAGAGAGTGCATCAGATTGACCTGGCAAGGATTGTGCCGAGCATGCTGCAGCCGCGGAAGGATTTTGGACGCGAAGCGTTGCAGGAACTGATCGATTCGATTCGACAACACGGCATTATTCAACCGCTGATAGTCCGCCGCGCCCCGACCAGTCCATCCAGCGGCGGACAGGTGGGCGCGCGATTTGAACTTATCGCAGGCGAGCGCCGCTGGCGCGCGGCACAGGAAATCGGCCTTGCCACTGCGCCGGCGATTGTTCGCACCGCCAATGACCTGGAGGTGCTCGAGTTGTCGTTGATTGAGAACCTGCAGCGCGCCGATCTAAACCCGATCGAAGAAGCTCAGGGTTACGCGAGGTTAGCGAATGAATTTGGAATGCGGCAGGAGGACATCGCGCTCAAGGTGGGTCGTAGCCGGGCTGCAGTGGCGAATGCGCTGCGCCTTTTGGATCTGCATCCACAAGTGCAGGTCTGGCTAGCTCAGAATTTGCTTTCAGTCGGTCACGCAAAAGTGCTGCTAGCATTAAAAGCTCCGGAGGAACAACTGCTCGCTGCGGAAACAGTTTTGCGGCGCAATGCCACGGTGCGTTCCACGGAGCGGCTGGTCTCCCGCCAGCTAGGGATCGGACGGTCACGGCGAAGGTCCCGGCGCGTGGCAGTCGAATTGAGCGAGGGGACGGCAGTAGAAGACTTGCAAAACCGGTTGCAACAACATCTGGCGACGCACGTCGCCATCCACCACGGAGACAAACGCGGGCGGATTGAAATTGAGTACTACGGAACGGACGATCTCCAGCGGATCGTTACCGCCCTGGGATTGCCGCCAGCGGACTAACACAACTAATGGAAATTGTAGGGCGTCTGTGTCAGACGCCAATCCGAAAGCTGATCACGGCGTTTCACAGAAACGCCCTACAAATCGCGCTGATTTTGTTTCCCCTCTTGATTGGTCAGGCAGGTTCGCTACGCGCAGCTCCGCCGAAGATCTGGGACGAATTCTCCGGCGAGAAAGCCTTTGCTCATGTTCAACGGCTCGTTGATTTCGGGCCCCGCCCCGCTGGATCTAAGTCTCTCGAAAAATCGAGAGAATATATTGAGAACGAACTTCGTCGTTCAGGTTGGCAGGTGGTGCGTCAAGCATTCAGTGATGACACTCCGCGGGGCAAGATCCAATTTGTAAATTTGGTGGCCCAATTTCCCGATCATGGGAAGGCGGCGTCCCGTTCGTTTTTGTTGTGCTCTCATTACGACACAAAACTCTTTGACACCATTCGCTTTGTCGGAGCCAACGACGGCGGCTCGAGCACAGGGCTGCTGTTGGAATTGGCTCGTGTAATCGGGCAGCATCCGGATCTGGCCAGGAAAATTGAACTGGTATTTTTTGATGGCGAAGAAGCCTGCGAGCAATTTTCCGAAACGGATGGTTTGTACGGAAGTCGCTATTTTGCCAGGCAACTTCAAAGCGGAGGGGCGAAACAATTTCGCGGCGGACTGTTGTTCGACATGGTTGGCGACCGGTCTCTTGGCATCACGCTTCCCACAGATTCTCCTGCCGACATGGCGCGAGACATTTTCGCGGCGGCGGAAGCGCTGAAGTTGCGAAATTATTTCACCTATCTGGGCCGCGAACTGATTGATGATCACGCACCTTTGAACGCAATCGCTATTCCGACGCTCGACATCATTGATTTTGACTTTCCCTGGTGGCATACAGCCGATGACACTATGGATAAGATCAGCGCGCAGAGTCTCCAGACCGTCGGGTCTGTCGCTTTGTACTATCTGTCTGAATTCGCGCTAAAATGATGATAGCCGCATAGCGTACGGATCGTCACAACCTTCTACCAATTCATTGTGAATTTCGGAATTGCCTGTTGCCATTTTTACCGGCAGTCTGATCGTGAAGTCCGCCTCAATGGAGCGCATCGCGTCTACGTCCCAGCCAACGCATAAGAACGTTGGCGTGATCGGCCTTGGAATCATAGGTCGTGGAGTGGCCGGGCATCTTCGCCGCAAGGGGTTTCCCGTTTTCGTTTGGAATCGGTCACCGCGGCCCGTCCCGAACTTTGTCGGGTCGCCTGGAGAACTGGCGGGCCTTTGCAACTACATTCAGATCTTTGTGTCTGACGACGAAGCTCTGTTGCAGACTGTCGAGCAGCTAGGCGAAAGCATCACGCCGCGTCACGTTGTCCTTGCACATTCAACGGTCGCTCCGGATTCAATGCGGGCCGCGGCGGAAATCGTCGAGCGTCGAGGAGCGCGGTTCATCGAGGCGTCGTTCACAGGTAGCAAGCCCGCAGCGGAGAAGGGCGAACTGATTTACTATGTCGGCGCGACCGACGCAGCGTTCCAGGAAGCACGTCCTATTCTTGAAGCCAGTAGCAAAGAAATTGTCTACATCGGAGCTATCGGCCAGGCGAGCGCCATCAAGATCGCCACGAACATGATTACTGCAGCAAGCGTGCAGGCGGCGGCGGAAGCGCTGGGATTGGTCCAAGCTTTGGGATTGCCGCCGGAAAAATTTGTCGAGGCAATGCGCGCCAATGCGAGTCAATCTGCTACTCTGACAATGAAACTGCCGAAAATGCTGGAGCGGGATTTTGGGCCGCAGTTTTCTGTTAAACACATGCTGAAAGATATGCAGCTCGCCAGTCAGATTGCTTTATCGCATTATCTGGATCTGGGAGTTACCGCTGCCGCCCGCGATCAGTTGTTTGAGCAAATGCAATGGGGTCACGGGGACGATGATTATTCGTCGGTTGTGCGCAAATATTTGAACGAACCTGCGCCAGCATCCTACGAAAAGCCGCACTCGAAAGAGCAGGGGGAGCAACCCCACGCTAACGAACCGGTTGTTCCTTCAACAGAATCGGAAGCGGAGACAATGGTAGACAGTGTGGGACTGACGGCTTCACCGCAGCCTGTGCTCGCTTTCGGAGAGGGAGGCAGCACAGTAGCGCCGGCTGACGCAACGCCGCCGTTGCGCCGCGGCTTTCTCAAACAACTTCTGAGCAAGCTCTCGCCTGGAAAGGAATGACGCAGCTGTCCCAAGCCGGGCAGGCCAGCTTCCTCGATCTGTCCCCGCGCGCGAAGCTTCGCATTACTGGGACGGATCGGTTCCGATTCCTCAACGGCCAAATCACAAATGATTTGCGCAAGGCCACTGAGACAAAGGCGATGGAAGCGTGCGTCCTCAATGGCAAAGGCAAAATAGACGGGCATATTTTCGTTAGCGCGCATGATGAATCCTTTTTGATGGATGCAGAGCTAAATCTTGGAGAGAAACTTCGCGCCAGATTGGAGCGCTATATCATTGCGGACGATGTTCAGATTGAAGATGTCACCGACCAATTCTCACTGTTTCACGTTCTGCCAAAGCAAGCGCCGACTGCAGAATATGGCCGGATTGTTTCTGTGCGCCGCTTTGCCGAGTCAGGTTGGGACGTATGGAGCGACTCGGCGGATCACGATGTTGTGTGGCAACGATTAGGTTCGGCGTTTGCGGTTCTCGATTCGGGCGCTGCAGAGGTGATGCGAATCGAGCAAGGTCTTCCTCGCTCGGGCTTCGAGCTGACAGAGGAGATTATTCCAATCGAAGCTAATCTGGAAGAGCGAACGATTGATTACCAAAAAGGCTGCTACATTGGCCAGGAAGTGATTTCGCGAATAAAAATGTCAGGGCAAACGAACAAACGATTGTGTGGCATGATTTCGCTGGATCGTATCCCGCTTCAATCGGGAATGAAACTTGCCGCTCCATCAAAGGACGGGAAAGAAGTTGGCTGGATCACGAGCGCAACGCACAGCAAACGGTTTGGAAAAGAAATAGCACTCGGCTACGTGAAGCGTGGTTTCAACGACGTGGGCACGAGATTGGATGCGTTCGTTCCGGAAGATTCGGCGCGAAAAATTACGACCGAATTAGTTCCGCTTCCGTTTCTCTGAAAACTGCGCTCTCTGTTGCTGGCGCGAGTCGGTGTAGTTACAAAAAATCCCGCGCGCGAGAGAAGTAAGCAGTGCGCGGCTGAGATGCATCACATTGTGCGATTTTTGTAGGAAGCTGACTGAGTCCCTACAAAACTTGCAGATTAATCTCGACTTCTGAGCTTGACGCATTGCCGAAGTTTTGACGTGATCGTGTAGCGCTACGCGCTTTTCAATCCAAATGAATCGCGAAATTTATTTTGCCCTATCGCAGCGCATTTATAGAATCCGTTACCCCTCAGGCGAGCGATTAAACCTTAACCCTTTGCAGCGTCTGAACCGGATGGTTCCTGAGCTCAGTTTCGTTTCGTTGGCACCGTGGCGGTTCCCGTTCACGGTCTTCGCCATTAATTACTGATCATGGCAAATTTCTTTCCACGCTGGACGAATTGGGTGCCGATCAAAGCGTTGGTCTGCGGGATCGTGCTCGTCTGTGGAGTGAGCGGCGCCACGTGGTACTACGCCACGCCAAAATACACGAAAGTGGGGTATCAACCGATCCAACCGGTGCCGTTTCCGCACGACATCCACGTCACACAGCTGGGGATGGATTGCCGTTATTGTCACAGTTTTGTGGAAATGGCTGCGCATTCGAATGTCCCCAATACGCAGACCTGCATGAACTGCCACACGCAGGTGCAAAAGGACAACCCGAAGCTGGATCCGGTGCGTGCGAGCTGGAAAACCGGCGAGCCGGTCGACTGGGTGTGGATCTATCGCACGGTCGATTACGTTTATTATAATCATGCCGCACACGTGAACCGGGGCATCAGTTGTTTCAGTTGCCACGGTCCGGTTAATCACATGTCGACGGTCTATCTGGCCAAGCCGCACAGCATGGCTTGGTGTCTCGAGTGTCATCGACATCCGGAAAATTTTCTGCGACCGGAAGAGCAGGTTTTTAATCTCGATTGGAAGCCTGAAGACGTGAAACCGGCGGAGTTTGTCGCGAAATATGGTCAGCCCAAAGACGCGCGCGAAGATTTTTCGAAGAAGAAAAGACTCACCCAAGCCGAGATCGGCCAGACGTTAAGAGAGCGGTGGAATATTACTCCGCCACAAAATTGTCAGGGGTGCCATCGATGAAACGCGTATTCCAACATCCGCCGGAGCCATTACACGGGAAGCATTACTGGCGCGGCTTGGGCGAGTTGAACGACACGCCAGAGTTTCGCCAATGGTTGGAACGCGAATTTCCTCCAGGCGCGGCGGAGCTGAACGGCGACGAGTGGTCGCGACGCGACTTTTTGAAATTGATGGGCGCTTCGATGGCGCTCGCAGGCGTTGGCCTGACGAGTTGTCGCCGTCCGGAGTTACATTTGGTTCCCTTCACCAAGAACGTCGAATGGACCATTCCAGGAAAATTTCTCTACTACGCCACGGCGATGCCCCGGCGCACAGGCGCAATTCCGCTGATCGCCACAACCGTGGACGGGCGTCCAATAAAATTGGAAGGTAATCCGTTGCATCCGGCCAGTGGCGGAGCGACGGACACTTTCGTTCAAGCGTCGGTTCTTGACTTATACGATCCATCGCGCTCGCAGCGCTTCGTTCACAAAGGCAAAACGAGCAATCGCGCGGATTTCGACAAATACATTGGAGGGTTTCGCGATACGCTCGGCAGTCAAGGAGGAGACGGCCTTGCGTTCCTGGTTGGCGAAACGCTTTCGCCTACACGCGAGCGGTTGCGTGCGGAATTGGAAAAGAAATTTCCGAGCATGCGCTGGTGCGTTTATGAACCGCTCCTAAGTCAGGAACGGACGACTGCAGCGCAAAGCGCATTCGGGGCCGGCGCGCGGCTCATTCCAAAACTGGATCGCGCGGATGTAATTCTTGCTTTGGACAGCGATTTTCTCGATTGCGGACAGGGCGATCTCGAATCGGTGCGCGCGTTCACTTCGCGGCGACGCGTGAATTCTTCGAAAGACAACATGAATCGGCTGTATGTCGTCGAGAATCGCTTCACGCTCACCGGTGCAATGGCGGATCATCGGCTCCGATGCCCGGCGAGCCAAATTGCTGCGTTCGCGCAAGCGATCGCGGGAAAAATCCTCGCAGGCACAAACGATGCAGGTCTCAGCGCACTCGTCGGCAATCTGCAAACCGGCGGCGGAGCAAAGTTTGATGAGCAATGGCTTACCGAAGCGGCGAATGATCTTCTTGCAAAACCGGGCGCAAGCTTGGTGCTGGTCGGCAGCAATCAGCCAGTCGCAGTGCAACTGCTCGCGTACGCAAT